>Ga0302187_10002252_pt1 | contig 15991 bp, 17 predicted proteins | sample II_Bog_E1_3_FD_202120 | JGI IMG/M metagenome (GOLD analysis project Ga0302187, IMG submission 202120) | Peat permafrost microbial communities from Stordalen Mire near Abisko, Sweden - II_Bog_E1_3 | ecosystem: Environmental > Terrestrial > Soil > Wetlands > Peat | place: Sweden: Abisko...
CGTTACCACGGACCTCAGCATCCGTCTGGGCGAAGCGCTGTCCTTGTCTCCGGATTTCTTCTCCAAGGCCCAGCTCCAGTACGACCTTTGGCTCGAGTCGCAAAAGAGCCGGCCCAAAATCAAGCCGCTCGCCGCTTGAACGGAGAGAGCAGTGGCCTTCAGCCCGCTGAAACCCGCACAAAAGCAATCAGGCTTTCGCTGCGGACGCTTCTTCGCTCTATGTGCGCCACCCAAACCGGCCTATACTGAACTCACCCCACCATCCGGCGGAGGACCGCTCCATGGACTACTCGCAGATCATCACCATCGAACCCGGCAAGCGCAGCGGCAAGCCTTGTATTCGCGGCATGAGGATGACCGTCTACGACGTTCTCGGGTACATGGCCGCCGGCATGTCGCAGCAGGAGATTCTCGCCGATTTTCCATCCTTGACCCAGACCGATCTCCTCGCCTGCCTGGCCTTCGCCGCCGATGGAGAACATGCCTTTGAGGTCATTTCCACGTGAAGCTGCTCTTCGACGAGAACCTTTCGCCTCGTCTGGTGCTGGCGATCGCAGACCTCTTTCCAGGATCGCGCCACGTCGAAGATTGCGGATTGCTCTCCGAACCGGACCAACAAGTCTGGCGTTATGCGCTTGAAAATGGTTTTGCCATCGTCGCCAAGGACTCGGACTTTGCGGGAATGAGCAGGCTCCTCGGCAGTCCGCCCAAAGTGATCTGGCTCAGAGTTGGCAACTGCACCACCAGCCGAGCTGAATTCCTGATCTCCAACCTCCGTTCGCGCGTTCAGGACTTTCTTACTCGCGGTGCGGAGCACTGCCTCGTATTGAAGCATCCTCGTTAGTGGATACCACGGAAGCTTGTTCCGCTCCTTGTCGAGACACGCCGCAAACGGAGGACGATACGATGAGCAAAATCGGCGCCGGCATTCTTCGCGGCCTGGAGCAGGCGATTGCCCTTGCCGAGGGCACGGCCGACCCCAGCCAGTACGCAGTCCATGTTCCCGCTGCGGTAGATGTTCGCGCCATCCGCGGCCGCCTCAAAATGACTCAGCAACAATTCGCCATTCGCTTCGGCTTCAGCGTGAATACCCTGCGCCACTGGGAACAAGGCCGACGCGCCCCGGAGGGCCCCACTCGCGCCTATCTCCTGGTCATCGACCGTGAACCGGAAGCTGTGCAAAAGGCTCTCCGTCTCGCCTGAAACTGAGGATGGACGCCAGGACTACCACTGACGGAGAAACAAATGACGACGATGGTCAACCCTGCCAGCCCCGGCGAACTCCTGAAAGAGTTCCTCGGGGACATCACCGCGACCCGGCTCGCGGAGCACATCGGCGTGGCCCGCGCCACGATTTCCCGCATCCTCAACGGCCGCACCGCCGTAACCACCGATCTGAGCATCCGCCTCGGTGAAGCTCTATCCCTGTCCCCGGATTTCTTCTCCAAGGCCCAGCTCCAGTACGACCTCTGGCTCGAATCCCAACGGAATCGCCCAAAGATCCCACCCCTCGCCGCCTGAGCGAAGGAGTACCGGTCTCACGATCGCGGAGACGCCAAAACTTGCGGAGAATAATCTCTGTCTCGGGTATAATGGACGAGACAGTCAAAGCGCGCACTGAAACCAAATCCGGTCTGGTGCACGGCCTAGCAAGCCTCAAGAGGCGCAAATCGGTGCACAATGCGCACACAATGCGTTTTTGGACCAAGAGATAAACCATGATGATTCAATAGGTTAGCCGGAGTTGAATCTTATTGCGCACCTAATAAAGTGATGCTAAGTTGAATCGTTTGTGTAGGTTACAGCGAGATTCCGTTACCCCCCCCTCCCCCCCCGGCATATCTTCGCCAAGCTTTCGCCAATGAGAGCCCGACCTTGCGTTTCCGAGACGCGGGAGATTGAGTCGCCAGGCTCGAAATCCCATCAAATATATTGATAACAAGTCACTCCGATTGCAACTTCGCCGATAATAGAGAGAGAAGCGGAGCAGCGCGGAATCGAGCAGCGAAGACCCTATGCCCACAACCCAGAACAAGGACTACTACGGCGCGCTTGGCGTCAAGAAGACAGCCACCTCGGACGAGATCCGGAAGGCGTTTCGCAAGCTGGCGCGCAAATATCATCCGGACGTGAACCCCAACGACAAACGGGCCGAAGAGAAGTTCAAGGAAATCTCCGAGGCCAACGACATTCTGAGCGACGACAAGAAGCGGAAGATCTACGACCAGGTCGGCTTCTATTCGGACCAGATCGATCCGGCGACGGCGGAGGCCTACGCACGGCAGCAGGCCAATCCGCGCCAGAGCCCGCCGGTCGACTTTGGCGGCTTCGACTTCTCCGGCTTCCAGGGCGGGCAGCCGCAGAGCGGGGCCGGCAACCAAAACTGGGGCAGCTTCAAGGATATCTTCAGCGGCATCTTCACGGGCGACCAAGGGACGCAGCGCAGGCCGCGCGGACCGGAGCCGGGGACCGATCTGGAATACCAGGTTCCGGTGGATTTCTGGACCGCGATTCGTGGCGGGAACACACGCATTGAGGTTTATCGCCAAGAGATTTGTCCCACTTGCCATGGTCAGGCTTCCTCGGGCGCGCCGACGCAATGCACCGAGTGCAACGGCACTGGGCAGGTGACGCAGATGGGCGGGCGGATGAAGTTCAACATCCCCTGTCCGCGCTGCGGCGGCACGGGGCGCATGACCAACGCCTGCCCCACCTGCCACGGAGAAGCCACGGTACACCGCACTGAGTCGATGGAGTTCCGGATCAAGCCAGGCACCCGCGACGGGCAGCGAATCCGGCTGCAGGGCAAGGGCAATGCGGGCGTCAATGGCGGCCTGGCGGGCGATCTGTACGTGATCGTGCGCACGGGTACCCACCCGGTGTTTACGCGCACCGGGGACGATATCAGCCTGAGCGTCCCAATCACGATTGCCGAGGCGGCGCTGGGCGCCAAGGTGGACGTGCCCACCATTGAGGGCCGCTCGCAGTTGCGTATCCCCCCCGGAACCCAAAGCGGACAAAAGCTTCGCATGCGTGAGCGCGGCGTGGAGAGCGCGCAGGTGCCGGGACAGCGCGGCGATCAGATTGTGACGGTGGAGGTCGTGGTGCCACAACTGAATGACGAGCGGAGCCGCGAGATCATGCGCGAATTCGCCAAGCTCAATAACCAGGATCCGCGGGTGACACTGTTTGACAAGATGTAAAATCGCAAGGGAACCGATACGCTTCAGGCAGGAGCCATGACAGCCAAACGCAAATCCAAAGGCGCGTACATGATCTCGTCGGTCGCCGAGATGTACGAAATCCATCCGCAGACGCTGCGTCTTTACGAGCGCGAGGGGCTGTTGAAGCCGTCGCGCACCGAAGGGAATACGCGCCTTTACACGGACGAGGATCTGGAGCGGCTGGAGTTTATTCTGAACCTGGCGCGCGATCTGGGGGTGAACATTGCCGGGATCGCCATCATCCTGCAGATGCGTGAGCGGATGGAGGAGATGAACCGGCAGATGCAGAGCTTTGTGGAGTATGTGCGCACGGAGATGCTCTCGCATATCAATCAGGCTGCTGGTTCCCAGTCAAAGTCCGCGATGGTGCCTCTGCGCAAACCGATGATTGTGCCGCGGGCGGGCGCGACGGTGGCCACGGGTGTCAAAGCCTCATCCCCTAGAACACCGCAAAAGCCCTGATTTGGTCCCGAGCGGGTATTCTTGTCCTTGGGACTCCAGATGATTGTCTTCCTGCTCGCTCTCGGTTGCTTCGGTTTGCTAACATCCACGGTCTTTATGGGCATGGTGCTGGCGGGGGCGCGGCATTACCTGCGCAGGATGAACGGAGCGGGTCCGGTTGCCGCCATTACGCCGCCTTTGAGTTTGCTCAAACCGCTGCATGGCGAAGAGCCGGGACTGGAAGCGAACCTGACTACCTTCTTTGAACAGGATTACCCCTCATTCGAGATTCTTTTTTGCGCCAGAGATGCGGGTGACCCCGGTTTGGCGTTGGCGCGGCGCGTTTCGGCGCGTTTCCCTCGTGTACCCGCAAGCTTCTTTTCGACCAACGAGCTGAGGTATATCAACGCGAAGGCCCAGTCGATGGAACTGATGGCGGGGGCGGCCAGCCATGCGATTCTGGTGATCAGCGACAGCGATGTGCGGGTGACGCCCGATTATCTGCGTGCGGTGGCCGCGCCCTTTCGCGACGAGGCTGTTGGCGGCATGACCTGTCTTTACCGCGGAGTGGCCGCGGGTGGAGGGCTGTGGGCGCGGCTGGAGGCGGTGGGAATGTCGGTCGAAATGACTGCCGGTGTCCTGGTGGCCGACATGCTGGAGGGGATGAAATTTGTGCTTGGCCCCACGATGGCTTTCCGGACCGAGGCGATCCGGCAGATGGGCGGATTTGCGGTTACGGCGGACTATTGCGCGGATGACTTTGTGCTGGGAGCCGAAGCCTACAAGCTCGGCTGGAAGGTCGCGCTGAGCCACCACATCATCGACCACATGGTTCTCAACACAAGCTTCGTGGCCTCCATTCAGCACCAGATCCGGTGGATGAAGTCGACGCGGTTCTCGCGACCCAAGGGGCACTTTGGCACGGCGCTCACCTTTTCGATGCCGTTTGGCATCCTGGCGGCGGCGGCCGCATTGGCGCTTGGAGCGCCCTGGGTGGCGGCCGCGCTGCTGGCCTGGAGTGTGTTGACAAGGATTGCGATTGCCTGGGCCGCCGGACACCTGGTGGCTCGCGAACCCGACTGGCTCAGCCTTATCCTTCTTTATCCTGTCCGCGATTTCATGGGCTTCTGTTTCTGGGCGGCCAGCTATGCTTCCGATCGTGTGCATTGGCGGGGACGTATCTTTCGCCTGTCGGCTGGCGGTAAGATGAGCGCAGTGGAGTAGAGTGCCGCGAGGTTGAGGGCAAGATGACGGAGACGAATCAGCGGTTTGAGATGCTGCCCATCTTTCTGAAGCTTGAGGGCAGGCAGTGCCTGGTGGTTGGAGCCGGAAAGATCGCTGCGCCGAAGATCGCCAGTCTGCTGAGAGCGGGCGGCACGGTCACGGTGGTCGCTCCGGCGGCTCTGCCAGAGGTTGCCGCGCGGGCCAAGGACGGCGAGTTGCAGTGGCGCGCGCGCGAATTTGAAGACGCCGATCTGGATGGAGTGTTTCTGGTTGTGACGGGAACCGACCGGCAGCCGGTCAATCATCGTGTGGCTGAACTTGCAAGGGCCAGAAAAATTCTGGTGAATTCAGTGGACGACCCGCCGGACTGCGATTTCTTCTACCCTTCGGTGGTGCGGCGCGGGGACTTGCAGATCGCCATTTCGACTTCCGGAAAGAGCCCGGCCCTGGCGCAGCGTCTGCGCGCGGAGATTGAGGGGTTGCTGGATGAAGGGACGGGCGCATGGCTCGACCGCCTGGGCGAGACGCGGCTGCGGATACTGGAGGCGTATCCGCTCGCTACGGAACGGAAGGAGGCGTTGCATCAGCTGGCGCGCCGGGAGAGCTGCGACGCGGAGAGTTGCCCCGTCCAGAAGACGTTGGATCGACTGATTGGAGCTGCGCCACCGCGAACTGAGCCAGCGGTTGCCAGGAGATCCAATCGATGACGACTTCAGCCGCACAGGCGGGGCGCGTCTATCTGGTGGGGGCTGGCCCGGGCTCCGCGGAGCTACTCACGCTGCGCGCCCATGCTCTGATCGGTTCCGCGACCTGTCTGCTGCATGACGATCTTGTCTCGGCGGAAGTGCTGAGCCTTGCCTGCGACCAAGCACTGGTGCGCAATGTGGGCAAGCGATGCGGCACAAAGACCATTACTCAGGAAGATATCAACGCCTGGATGATCGAGTATGCGACCGCGGGACACGCCGTGGTCCGGCTCAAGAGCGGCGATCCTTTGCTTTTCGGGCGTGCCGCCGAGGAAATCGACGCGCTGACGGGCGCCGGTGTGCCGTTTGAGGTGACGCCGGGTGTATCCGCCGGCTTTGCGGCGGCGGCGCTGGCCGGGGCGCCACTTACGGGCCGGATTACAAGCTCGCGCCTGTTGTTTGCCACGCGCCACCTGGTCGCCGGCCAAACGAGTGGCCTGGTGGGGATTACTCCCGACGCCAACCTTGTCTTGTATATGCCGGGCCGAGACTATTCGGCGATCCAGAGCGAATTGCGCGGCAACGGATGGCCTTCCGGCACTCTGTGTCTGATTGCTTCCCGCCTGGGCACGGGCGCGGAGCAACTGGTTCGTTGCAAGCTCGACGGTCTGGCCGGAGTCTCGCCGCTGCCGGCTCCGGTACTGATGGTGTTTCTTGCGGTCGATGTAAACGGAACTCAAGACTTTGGAAATCAACTCAAATGAAGAGGTAAGTCATGGCAAAATCTGTATGCGGGCACATCAAGGATCATGTCAAACCAGTCAAGCCTTCCTCCAAAGGCTGCGAAGATTGCCTGAAAACCGGGGACACCTGGGTGCATCTCCGGATGTGTCTGGAGTGCGGCCATGTCGGGTGCTGCGATTCATCCAAGAACCGGCACGCGCGCGCGCACTTCGACGCTACGCGGCACCCGATTATTCAATCCGCTGAGCGCGGTGAAAAGTGGCGCTGGTGCTACCTGGACGAGACCTATCTGGACTGACTCTCCTCGACGCGGGCGGTGGTTTTTCGAATCGTCCGGCGAAAGGACGAGCGACACGGGCTCAACTTAGTTGAGCCGGCCGCCGCTTCGCTTCAGCCGCATGCCCCTGAGATTGTGGTGGCAATCGGTTGTACTCTGTAGAAGCCATCTCACGTATGCGATTGCGGCTTCGATTCACGATCTGAGACCCGCTTTGATTGCGGGTCTCATGCGAGGCGTTTCGAGCGCCCGCTGGTTTGTGAGATGGCTTCCAGGTCTGGGTTTGCGGAAGAAGGTCGGGGATGGCTTGACCGGCGACCGTTTCGTTCATGTATATCGGTTCCGCGGCGCACAACTTATTTCCAACTTGAGAACGTTTCGCGAAAAAGACAAGGGCGGATCTCTGAAAATATCGACTTATCCCCAAGATTGCGCTATTCTTTTGTCTATGGCAATCGAAGGTATCATCGCCCAATTGGATGCGGAGATCGCACGGTTGAAGGAAGTACGCACTCTTCTTTCGGCTACAGGCAAAGTGGAAGCCAAGATCTCTGCCGCAGAAATCAAGACCACCAAGAAGACCAAGGTCACCAAGGCCGCCAAGGTAGCTCCCAAGGCCAAGTCGGTCAAGCGTGTACTTAGTCCGGAGGCCCGCAAGGCCATTGCAGACGCTCAGCGCAAGCGGTGGGCGGCACAAAAGGCGAACGCGTAGGAGCAGGCCAGGCAGAGGAGCGCCGGGTAACTTCGACTCCGTTTGACGACGGACCAACTTTCGAGTGAGGCCGCAGTCCTGGACTGCGGCCTTTGTGCTGCAATGCGCCGGTCTGGTGGCGAACTCCCGGTTTCCCTCGCGGAGATAGTTCCGAAGATGATCCTGTTGCTCGCGGTTGCTCTGGTCCCCATCTTTTTTGGCCTGCTGCTGGGCTATTTCGCCGGTATCTCCGGAACGATCGATAACGTGCATGTGCGCAGCCTGGTTAGCTTTGTCATGAGCTTCTCGCTTCCGTGCGCTCTGTTTCTGGCGATTGTGAAGGCTCCGCGCGACCTGCTTTTGGGGCAGGGCCGAGTGATTGCGGTGCTGGCGACCGTGTATTTGGCGGCGTATGGAGCGGCGTATTTTTTCAGCCAGATGGCGGGTCGCAAGTCTTCCGCAGATGGCGCGGTTCTTGCTCTGTCGCTTGCTTTTCCCAATGTGACCGCGGTAGGTATTCCCCTGCTCGAAACGGTCTATGGGCCGCAAACCGCGATAACCGTGGCTATTGCGATTGCCGTGGGGGCGATGACTATCTCGCCGATTACGCTTTCGATTCTGGAGAACAGCACGGCGGCGGGCCACGCGCTGACTGGATGGACGCGGGCGCGGAGGGCGATCCTCCGCGCAGTTCGCCGCCCGGTGGTGTGGGCGCCCGCGGCCGGAGTGGCCGCCGTGCTGCTGAACGTCTCTTTGCCTGTCTACGTTACGCGCAGCTTGATGGTGATGGGCTCGGCGACCGCGGGCTGTGCGCTGTTTCTGACCGGCCTGATCGTTTCGGCGCAGAAATTTACTCTCGACTGGCGCGTTCTGGCTGGTGTTGCGGCGAAGAATATTCTTCAGCCGCTGGTGTGTCTGGGCCTGGCACACGCGGCGTCCCTGCCTATCGATCAAACGCGCAGCGTGGTGCTGATGGCCGCGATTCCATGTGGGTTCTTTGGTCTGGTATTTGGCAAGGGATTCAATGCATCGCCTTTGTTGGCAAGTTCCAGTCTGATCTTGAGCTATGGCCTGGGAATTCTGACGCTGGCTGGCTGGATTGTTCTGCTGGGCCGTCTCCATTGAGAATGCTTTGCCGGCGCGGGAAAAGAGGCGCATACCGCGTCTCTCCGCTGGAGTTTACCAGAACTCGACCGCGAGTACTTTGGGCGGGCCGGAATGGCCGCCAATGACCTGAGTTTCGATGACCGCTTCCATGTTCATGTTGTTCCAATTGGGCGGGGCGTTGTGCAACAGAGAGGCCAGACCCTCGGGGGTGGAGATCAACTCGCCTGCGGCCTCCGTACCCTCTTCCGCGATTCCGGAAGCGACCACGACCGATTGGCCAGTCATGGCGTCCCGAAAGCGGGCGACAATGGCGTAATCTCGGGCCAGTTTCTCATAGGGCAGGTCCCAGGCGGTCTCCCAGGAGGTCTTGCTGCCGCTCTTTCGATCGACAATGATTGCACGGCCGTCGATGGAGTCGAAGCCGAAGCGCAGGTCGCGGGTGAGGCGCATGGTCCACAGGTTGTCATACGCGCCAATCAACACGACGGGCCCCTCGCGGAGCTGTTCGAAACTGGCTTCGGAAGCGGCCGCGACGCGGAATGTCTTGTGGGCTCTTTCGAGGGGCTCGGCGACGCGGGTTGCGGTAATCACGTCGGCCAAGGCGAATAGTCCGGATTGATGGAGATGAAAATACAAAGGTTCGGGTGGCTTGGTCTTTTGGATTGCCTGCGCCGGATCGGTGTCGTTGCTCGAGTCGCGAGCAGGTTCTCCCAGGCAGACTGTGACTGTGGCGTTTCCAGAGGTAATGGGCTGCCAGAAATCGTCGACCGTATGATCCGCGGGAGCTGGCGCATTGGAGCTGCGGCGCCATGCGCCAGCGGCGAGACCGATGGCGAAGGCAGCCGCAACGAGCACCCCAACCAACACCCATGGCGCCACAGGACGCCGCGCCGGAGCCGCGGTGAGAACCCCTATCCCGGTAAGCACGGCTGGCCGCGCATCGGGGGCGGCCAACTCGCTGGCCGGAGAAGGCTTGGGCTGTGAGACGGATTCCGACTGGGGCGATTGAATGGGAGCCTCAACCATTCGCAGGAAGGTTGGCACATACGACCCAGTGGGGAGCTCGATACGAATTCCGTCGTCATTGGCTGGATCGTAATAATATTGGGCGAGCCTTTTCCGGATTTCTCCCGCCGCGACTCGGACGATGGGATCGGCATTCGCGTCGTACCCCGGAGGACGGCCGAAGACGTCCATGCCGATCGAGCGCTCCTTGACCTGATCGGCATTGCCTGCCAGAGACTGCTCGACGACGAAGCGCAGCAGCGCCGGGTATCGTTTGCTCTGGAAGAAGAGCGGGTGAGCCAGCAGCAGGTCCAGATGGGCAAAGATCGCAGCCTTGTCCGCGTCCGACTCCGGCACCCAAGGCTCAGGCGCGGTGCGCGCGCCGCGAACCGCCGGGTCTCCGGCGTCTTGAGCCGATTTTTGTGGGGGTTGCAAAGGGCTTTTACTCTCCGACACCGTATGATACGTATCCATTGCACCAACTGTCCATTCCTGTGTTTTGGAGTTCCGGGAAAGCGTATTTTCCCCACAGAATTCTATGAAATAAGGGGAAAATGGGCCAAGGTGCCGGATTTACTCTCGATTTCCTTTGCGTTTTGGTGGCGGTTTCACAGGTATGGAACCCCCCACGGTACCCGATGGAACTTGCAGAATACGTTTCCCTGACTAGGATTGGGTGTGTACTTCACTGGAACCTCCGCAGTGAAGGTTAGGCAGAGGTGTGCAATCTGCTTCTTGAGCAGTTCGGTAGGGATATAGGGACTCATATAAAGTGCTGCGGTCTGCATCTGCTAAAGTGAGTTCGCCGGGTTGAAAAGCCGGGCGCGGGGAAGAGGAGCCCTTCGCTGGGTGTCAAGAAGCAATTTGATCGCACCAACAGTCTAAGGACGGCTAGGCCGCCTGTCTCGGGAAATTCAATTCCTTTGAGACAGGCGGCCTTTTTTTTCCGATCGCCAATCACATCTCGAGCGGACGCCGGACCACGGGGGGCGGGTCTGCCGAACTTTCTCCATTGGCGCCTGGGGCAGTGCGGAAGCCCTAGTCATTCTCCAGAACCAATCCTTGAGGAGCGGTGTCTCCGTATGCGGAGACGGTCCTTCCGGCGGCGACGACCACCCCGACGTGCCCATAGACCGGGCCGTGCTGCTGCGCGATGACATCGCCGGGAAGGGCGGCGGCGCGGGGCAGGGGCTGAGTCCAGCCGGGGATGCGCACGTGCGGGTCGGCCCATTCATGGGCGCTTGGATCGCGAGGAATGATGCCGAAATGGCCGGGAACCCGAGGTCTGGGACGCCCGGAGGCGGTGACCCAATCGGCGACCGCCTGGTTGCATTTGTTGCTGCCTGGCCGATACCATCCATTCCAATTGGCGGCTTCATACCGGGTGTCGCCGCGGTGGCTGAGCGCGATCTGGGCGAGACTCCCCGAGCGCGAAGGCCTGTGGCCATGAAAGAGCAAAAGGATCGCACATGCGACCACCAGGAGAATTGCCCACAACCATCGAAACTTGGCCACAGAGTTGACCTCGCGATCGGCAACGGCAGCTAGTTCAAGGTAAAGACCACGTTCACGGTAGTCTCGACCTCGACCGGTTCATTATTGAGCAGGTAAGGCTTGTAGCGCCAGCGCCCTACCGCCTCAAGCGCGGCGCTGCGCAGGACGGCGGGTCCAGAAAGAACGCGCAGATTCTCGATTGTGCCGGCCTTGGAGATGGTTGCCGCCAGCATGACGGTGCCCGCAATTCGCATGGCGCGGGTCCGCTGAGAAGCAGTCCTGCGGCGACGCCTTGAGAGACTGTGACAGAGTGCGCGGCTTGCGCTACGACCTGCGCGGTGCCGTGCGAGCGCAGCACATCGGGAACGGTTGGCGCTCCACCGGGGATGCCGTCCTCCACCGACGTTGAAATCGCTGGGGGTCCATCGTCGGCCTGGCGATTGATGGAGATTGGAATCTGACGCGGGGCGAGATACGGGTTCTGAAGATTGAGTGCTTGCGCCGATGCGCCGCTGGCTGAGAGCCGGCGGGTTTCCACGGGCGCGGCAGCCGGCGGAACCGGCGCATACAAAACCTGTGACAGCATCCGAGCGGAAATGCCGTCCGGATAGATGAGCGGCGTTACCACCAGAGCGGCGAATATCGACAAGTTGACGGCCATGGCGAGGAGCATCCACCTGGGGGTTTGGTCGTGCAGGATGCCGCGTGAATGGAAGGTTGCGTCTTCAAACATGATTGGCCTCCGTTGCGAACACCCGAGTCGCGGGCTCGCATGGTGGGATAGACACCGGGAGACGCAAAGATGTTCCCGCGAACGAAAAGCGGGCGAGAGGCTGGCTAGGGCTTTGCGGGCGCCATCATGGGGTGGTCGTGCATGGGCGCGATCTTCGTTTTTCCGATTTCAAAGCTCTTCCAATGCAGTTCGTCGAACTTTCCTGAGCCCTCACGCAGGTGGAAGTTGTGGTCGACGGGGACGTTCCGTAGACGGTCCACTTTGCCGCTGACCGGCCAGCGAACCGCGACCTGCTCCACGACGGTCGCCTTGCCGACCCCGATGTGCTGGCGGAAGGGATTGCCGCCAAAGCTGGAGACGGAGCCGGCGTCTCGATAAATCCTGCGCCGCTTTCCGTTTTCAACAAAGGTAACTTCGATGGCTGCGCCATAGCCGATGCGATTGGTCTCAACACCCTCAAGGACGAGGGTGATCCAATGGTTTCCATGCCCTGGGTTGCGGTAGAGTGAATCCCAGTAAATATCCCCAGGATAGCCGCCGCCCATTTCCTCGAAGATATCTTCGTTGCCGTTGTTTTCGATATCGGCAAAGGCCACGGAGTGTCCGTGCTGCAGGCTGCCGAAGTCGCCGGAGGTGGTTACGTCTTGAAAGTCGCGGCCATCATTGTTGCGAAACATGCGATTGGGCAGGAGAGACTCGTAGGAGGGCTCGCCGGTGCCGAGGTAGATATCGAGCCAGCCATCGTTGTCCAAGTCGCCGAAACTTGCTCCCATGCTCAGCAGGGCGCGATCGATACGGGTCTCGTGGCTGACGTCGGTGAATGTGCCATCGCCATTGTTGTGAAACAGATGCGGGAGCGATCCGTGATTCGGTTTGCCGAACTGGAATGCCCCGACATCTTCCATCGAGGAAGTGGAATATCCACCCGCGAAGATATCAGGCCAGCCGTCGTTGTCATAATCGAAAAACCAGGTGGGGAAGCTGTTTCGGAAACCGCCCAGACCAGATAGCTCGGTTACGTCTGTGAACTTCCAGTGCAAAGGGTCGGGGTGGGCGGGGTTGAGCGGTCCATCGTTGCGGAAGAGATAACTCTGGCCATCCATGGCGGCGACGTAGAGGTCGGGGCGGCCGTCGCGATTGTAGTCTCCCCAGGCGACGCCTTTGATGAAGCCGAGATTTGGTTTCAGGTCGGCGGTATTGGATGGGTCAACGAGTGTAAATGTTCCGTTGTGGTTGTTGTGGAAGAGTTGGCAGGGGTGGGGGTCACCGGGGCGGGACTCATGGGAGACGAAGAGGTCAAGCCAACCATCGTTGTCGTAGTCGGCCCAGGCTGCCGTCTGGGTGGGGTGGGCGCTCAGGAGACCGGCCTCTTCGGTGACGTCGGTGAAGGTGCCGTCGCCGTTGTTGCGGAGGAGGGACAAGGGATATTCGCCGAACTTGCCCCACCAGGCACCGCGGAGGACGAGGACGTCGGGGCGGCCGTCGTTGTTGTAGTCGGTGAGGACCATGTTGAGGCCGCCGATTTCGCCGGTGAGGCCCGCTTCCTTTGTGCGGTCGGTGAAGGTGCCGTCACCGTTGCTGTGGAAGAAGTGCATCTGGTCGAGCGGGCCGCTGGAGGAGACCATGACGTCGAGGAATCCGTCTCCGTCGAAATCCTCTACCAGCGCGCCGCCGGAGCGGGTTTCCGTATCGATGCCTGTGAAGAGCGCGACGTTGGGAAAGTAGCCGATGTCGTACTCGGACGCCGAGAGCGACTGGGGGACGAGCCACTCGGAGGGGACATCCCGGAGAGATCGCCCCAGTTGCTGATAGGCGATGTTGAGCAGCCAACGGTAGAGGTACGAATCCGGGTTGTGGTGGAGCAGCCATGTGTACTCACGGACTGCGCCTTCGGCGCCTTGCTTGAGCATGTGAACGGCGGCCTTGTCGAGCGGGTACAGGCAGGCGGTGGCCATCGGCATGGAGAGGCAGTTTTGCTGCTCGCCTAGACGAAGATAGGCGATGGCCAATTCGCGGTGCAATTGTTCATCGATTTTGGCGGGAAGAACGGTGTTTGCTTCGGCGAGTTGCTTTTGCAGACTCTCGAGTGTGGCGATGGAAGCTTCGCTTTGTCCGATGCGGAGTTGCTCATTGGCCAGCTCGAGAGAGACAGTTGTCCGGTCGCCAATTTTCAGCGGCTGTTTGAGGAGTTGCTCGTAGTAGCGGGCGCGCTCGGCCTGTTTGCTGGGGTCGGCTTTCCAGTCGTTGGTCTCGAAGATCTGGCGCAGGCGCTGGCCCATGCGCTCCGCGCTGGTTTGCGGCGTGGGCGCTCTCTGCTGGGCAGGGAGCTGGCTGAGTCCGGCGAGGAAGACACAGAGGAGCGAGGTGCGTTTCATGCGCACCGCGATTGTAAACCTTCACAGAAGCCCGGATGGACTGGAGAATTTGGTTAACAAGGAGCGCGGTGCGAACCGCTGTGCAGAGATTGCCGGGTTAGGTTACACTCCAGTTCGTTATGAGAATGAGCTTGCGCGGATCTCTGGCTGGATTTTCCCTCGATTCGCCCCTTTTTGCGACTGCGTTGCTTTGGGCCCTTGCGCAAACAGCGTCGGCGCAGGCGACGCAGACTTCGGCGCCCGACCCGGCGGCGACGCTTGCCTACATTCACACGACCTGGGACGTGCTGTCGCGCTCAATGACGGACTGCCACTCGCTGGTGGACGTGAAGGTGACTTCGAATCCGGTGCTTTATTTGCCGGCGGAGCTGCCTGCGCCAGAATCGGTGGCGGGCCTGGCGGCGAGTTGCGGGGTAAAGGTGGTGGCACTGCCCAGACGCATCGGGCGCATTGGAGATTTGATGCCGGAGGAAGTTGTGGCTCCGGGTCTGCTCTACTTGCCGAACAAGTATGTCGTTCCGGGCGGGCGGTTCAATGAGATGTATGGCTGGGACAGCTATTTTATTGTGCTGGGTTTGGTGGCGGACCACCGCGAGGAGCTGGCGCGGGGGATGGTGGAGAACTTTTTCTTTGAGATTGAGCACTACGGCGCGGTGCTGAACGCGAACCGGACTTACTTTCTGACGCGGTCGCAGCCGCCGTTTCTGACTTCGATGATGCGGGCGGTGTATGAGGACCCGGCGAGCTTTGCGACGAAGGCGGAGGCGCGGGCGTGGCTGGAAAAGGGATACGCGCTGGCGGCGAAGGACTACGAGACGTGGACCAGGGCCGAGCACAAGGCGGGGACGACGGGCCTGGCGCGCTACTACGACTATGGGGCGGGTCCGGTGCCGGAGATGGCGGACGACTCGACTTACTATCCGGATGTGATTCGCTGGCTGGTGGCGCACACGGCGGAGAATCATGGATTTTTGCTGAAAGCCGCGGAAAAGCCGGATGCCGCCGAAACCGAGCGGCTGAAGAGGGAGAGCTGCGATGTGACGAAGTTGGCCGTGTGCGCGAAGGCTTGGGCGGAGGGCTACCGGCTGACCAGAGACTTCTATGCGGGTGATCGGGCGATGCGCGAATCTGGCTTCGATACGAGTTCTCGCTTTGAGGCTTTTTCGGGGGCGACACACCATTATGCGCCGGTATGCCTAAACAGCCTGCTCTTCCGTTACGAGCGGGACATGGAGCACTTTGCTCATGTGCTGGGCAAGGTGGAGGATGCGCACCTGTGGGATACGCGGGCCAAGGCGCGGGACGCGGCGATGCAGCGGTATCTCTGGCGGCCGGAGCAGGGAATGTTTGTGGACTATGACTTTGTTCACGCGAAGCCCTCGAAGTATGCATACGTGACTTCGTTTTATCCGCTTTGGGCGGGAGTGGCGACGCGGGAGCAGGCGGCGAAGACGGAGGCGCAGTTGAAGCTGTTTGAGCGGCCAGGGGGCCTGGCGATGAGCAATACGGCGACCGGGCTGCAGTGGGATGAACCCTTTGGGTGGGCGCCGACGAACTGGCTGGCGGCTTCGGGACTGGCGGCGTACCAGTTCAGGGAGGATGCGAAGCGGATTGCGAAAGAGTTTACGGCGTCGGTGGATAACGGTTTTGCCAAGGATGCGACGGTGCGGGAAAAGTACAACATGGAGACGGGGAACTCGGACGTGAAGGTGCTGGCGGGGTACAAGACGAATGCGATTGGGTTTGGGTGGACGAATGGGGTGTATTTGAAGCTGACGGAGTTAGGGAAGGATTAATGGTAGAATTTGGCTAGATTGGCTAGATTATTTGGAGGTGTGGGATGGAATGGCAACTGGCGGAAGCGAAGAATAAATTCAGCGAGTTGGTTACGCGGGCGATGACGGAGGGGCCGCAGCGGGTTCGGCGGCGGAAGGATGTCGTGTTCGTGATTTCCGAGGCTGAATTCGAACAGCGCTCCCAGAAGAAGCCC
>Ga0302187_10002254_pt1 | contig 15982 bp, 18 predicted proteins | sample II_Bog_E1_3_FD_202120 | JGI IMG/M metagenome (GOLD analysis project Ga0302187, IMG submission 202120) | Peat permafrost microbial communities from Stordalen Mire near Abisko, Sweden - II_Bog_E1_3 | ecosystem: Environmental > Terrestrial > Soil > Wetlands > Peat | place: Sweden: Abisko...
AGATTTCTTGAGCGGGGTTGACCGCGGTCGCCACGTTCGGATTGGTATGCGCACGAATAGAGTTCCGCCTACGGCGGGTGCTGCTGAGAGTTCCTCATGCAATCGGAGCGCGTACCCCTCTGGCGTTTTCAATACTTCAAATCGGCGCATCCTTCCACTGTTCTGGCGTTGGTAGTGGCCCAGCAAGGCACAAGGATGTCAATGGCAGCCACTGCTCTCGAATTGGGCGAACAGCGCCCGTCTTGCGGACTGACCAATACATTTCGGCTTATTCCGTTTGCTGCCCCGACAGAATCTTGAACTCAATCACCCAAAACAGCCGATCTAGGTTAATAAGAAATCCAAATTGATCACCATCTCTCGCCGCGCATTGGTCCCCTCGAAAACCAACTACGCAGGTAGTGAAGAGTTCACCCTGATAGGTCGCCAGCCGCGAACAGTCACCCGCAATTGTCCGCACATCACGTTCACTACCGATTTTTGTGTCCTCGCACGCGCCTGTATAGACATGCTTGCCTTGTTCGACGGTGACAACCCCATTAAGGTATGACCTCAAGCGCCAGTCATTGTTGTTTTCTGCTTGCGAAGAAAGCCTTACGCGATCATGTGTAGGGGCTGCTGATAGTTCCTCAGGTGCCTCTGTTGGCACTGGGCGAAATTCCGCTAGAACGTGGTAGCATCCGGCGTTGCGGAAACATATTGTGGAGCCTCCGTCCTTCACGGTACCAGCGTAATCCCTACCAGCGAAATCCCTTTCCGTCCTTGACCGCTTTGATTTCAGAAGGTACCAACGATCCCCACTTTGTACCGCAAAATATTCGTTTCGGCCAGTGGCTCCGAGGCAATCCAAAACTTCTGCGCTGCTATAAGAAAAATGGCAATCGGATGTGACCCCTTTGCCCGGAAGGACTATGTAGGCAGAGGAATTTGGCTGCGGACCGACGTGCATCCAACCTTCCACGGGCGGCACAAATGGGTCTGAAGCGACTTTCCGCTTCCACTGCGCCAGCATATCCGCCCGAACCTCCTCGATTTCTGCCTCATGCCGTGCTTTCTGAGCACGCGCTTCCGCATCAGCCTTCTCTTGCTGCAAGATGTGGTCAGGAACGACGGCAAGTGTGCATCTCTTATTGTGCTCTGTAATTTGAGCTAAGACTGCCGGCGGTAGGTTTTTGCGTTGCACCCCAACAATGGCGATAATGTTGCGCTTCAACGAATCGTATTCCTCGTCACAGTGATTGTTTTCTGCTTGCGCTGGAATGGTCGCCTCGGCTTTCTCATCAGCCTCCGGCTCATCGGGAAGAGCGCGGGCTTTTGACAATCTCGCCACAAGCATGGGTTTCACATCGTTAATGGGGATGGCAAAATTCAGGTTGTCTCCACCCACAAGATGAGAGGTCGTGATGCCGACCACTTCCCCTGCCATATTGAACAATGGACCGCCGCTGCTGCCGGGGGATATAGGCGCGGTGATCTGCACAAACTTGCCCCCTTCGTTCTCGTCTGTGCGGAACGCGCTGACAATGCCGTTTGATACCGTCGATTCGAGTGACAGGGGGTTCCCTATAGCAACGACTTCCTCTCCGACTTGGAGCCGATCAGAATCGCCGAGAGTTAATGTGCGAAAATCGGCCCCGTGCGCCTTGATGATAGCCACGTCGCGATTCTTGTCGGATGCAAGCACACCATCGACCGCAAAGAAAGTACCGTTAGGCAGTTTGACGACAGCAGAGCTGCCGTTCTTGATGACATGGTAGTTGGTAACGATGCGGCCATCTTTGCTTATGAGGAAACCGCTGCCTTGGGTGATAGGATGGCCATCCTTGTCGGACATGACTATGGAGACAATCGACCCATTCGCTTCTCGGGATATCGCTGGGATATCTAGATGGCGGCCCTTGTTGGAGCTTGGCGCGTTCTGTGCCGACATCGCCGCCACCAGCAACAGAACGGCTGCCATGTACTTCATGAATGAGGTCCCTTCGCACCGGGGGCGCAGACCTGCGTTCTCCCCCATTGAATTCCATCAGGGAATCGAGGACCGATCAACTTACGGAAGTTATCTTCGGCTTGCTGCCGCGAACCTGACGTAGCCACCAACCAGCGCCGCGTCGAGTGACTTCGGTCACTTTCGCAGTATGGACAAAGATGGGGATGATAGGGATCACAGCGCCCTATGTCGGAAAGTGTCCGTGGAGACAAGCCGTCAGATTCCGTCGGCAGATGGTGAGTGGTGAGAGAGAACAATATGAAGAAAGTTCTGTGTATTATCGGCGTCGCTTTTTGCGGACTCGCTAGTTTTCGAGCCTTGTGTGCGATGGTCGGGCTGCTCATTTATGCGGGGCTCAACACGGCGACTGTTGGGGCCTCGATGAAGGTCATGCAAAATATTGTTGTCCAGTTTGCAGTAGCGATGCTGTTTGGCGGATTTACGGTACTGTCGTGGAGGGGATTCAGGTCGTCGTCAACACCTAAAACGGTGGACAGACGGCTGATTGTCGCAGTCGCAGCGGTTGTTGCCCTGCTCGTCGGCTTCCTTACCTACACTGTCTTCTCTGCCAAAAGCACAAACACCGCTCAGTCTGTTCAGACTGTTCAGACCGTTCCGTCCGACACGTTCAACGAGCAGATGGCCGCTATCAATCGAGACTCTGACAAGCTGGACAACGAGTTTGATGCTTCAACATCTAAGACAAAGGTCACGAATCCGGAGGAAGCAGCAGCCTACTTGACCATGCTTGAGAACTATCACGCTGGGGTGGAAGACATATTCACCAGACGGACTGCTGTTTATGCACAGGGACACAAGCCGTTGCCCGCCGTGGCTGTCGAACAGCAGCAGGCTGAACTTGCAGCCTACAAAGCCAGCCATGATGTTTACAGTTATCTGGCTGACCCAGCAAATAATCTCCATCAGACAACAGATGGTCGAATTGCTATCGTCGAACCCGCCGTCTACAACCAAAAGATGCTGGCTCTCAGGGCAGCGACTGCAAGGCTTAACAGGGTGAATGCGACATTAGACAAGTAGCAACCATGACCAATCGCAAGGCAGAGAACGGTCGGAGGAATAAGTAAAATCCGTGAAGCGTGTGCGGAGGAGATTGTCGCCGGATTCGCATGATTCCACACCGACCGGGATTGACAGTCGGCAGTGACGAGTCGCAAAGGCGCGGAATTCAATTCGCGGAGGCCGCCCCAGAGGAGATTGCCTTAACCTGGGAGAGCGCATTTTTGGCTTCTCGAATTCCAGACTCGATGTCTTGCTCCAAATCTAGGTGCGGCACGGCCGACGCGGATACCGCTTCGCAGAATCTCAGTGCATCCTGCGGGCGGTTCAATCGCTTGAGGCAGATTCGGGCGGCACCAAGCCGAGCCAGCAGAGACTGCCGCTCGGAAGGATAGGCGGCGGCGAGCTTCTCATACTCGCTGACAGCGCGTTCAAAGTCCTGCTGTTCCTCCGGCAGGCGGCAGAGATCGAGCCAGATGGCCGGTGGCATCTTGTCGCCGCCCAATTGGAGGAACTCCTCGTAGTCCTTCCAAGCCGCTTCATGCTCCCTCGCTTGCAGATGCAACCCGCAGAGCGTGACTGTAGCTTCCCGATACGCCTGAATGTCGCTTCTCTGCCAATGGCCTGCCCGCAACAGGCTCCAAGCCTCTACCGAGTCAGGTTTGGCTGTGAGGTAGTTGTTAAGAGTCGCGGCGGCCTCATCAAACTTACCATGTTCCATGAGGTCGCCAGCCTGAGTGATCTCTGGATCAGGCGTCCAAGCAACCTTTTCCTCGATCGCCTTATTCAATGTATGTTCCAACCCCGAGTAGCGAAGCGCCACAGCCGTAATGCCACCAAAGAGGAAACCACCGACGTGCGCCCAGTGTCCAATGCCGTCCCTGGGACCCATTCCGTAATTGATCTCTGTGAGCACCCAAATCGGCAATAGCCAATATGCCCGCATCCAGAAGCGAGAAAAGGGAAACAGGCCCAGATCAAAGAACCACATCATTCTGATTTTCATCTTGGGGAAGCGCACTAGGAAGGCTCCCATTAAGCCTGCTACCGCTCCTGAAGCGCCTATTGACGAGACGATGCTTCCGGGATTTGCCCAAGCATCAAACTGGCATGCGAATGCACCCGCTGTCAGGTAGACGAGCAAATAAAGCGGTCGGCCCCAAGCGTCCTCTAAGACAAATCCCGCTAGCCACAAGAACCACATGTTGCCGATCAAATGCCACCAACCGCCGTGAAGGAAGGTCGAAGTGAGATACGTAATTGGTCTCGGGTGGGCTGCAACGAAGGCATAGCGTTGGTCGATGGATGAGGCCATCAATTGTGAATACTGGCCTGCGAATGAATCCATCTCCGCTTGCAATGCCGCTGGATCGTCGAGCAGTCGCATCCGAGCGACCCAATCATCGTCAATTACCTCTGAGTTCGGGTGTTGCATCTCCGCCCAATCGTCAGGGTCATGGTTCTGAAAGTCTGTAACTAACTCGCGGACCTCGGACGTGAGGAGGATCTGTGGATGTATAGCCGCAAGAATCAAAATGTGCGCCCGCACCTGCCCGAGCTGCGAGCCCTGCGTCTCCATGACCGAATGGGTACTCAGAAATATCCCGAAGTTGAGGAGAATCAGACCAAGTGTGATGACCGGCCAGCGTCGGGCCGACATGTTCTCGTGCCCGATAGGGACAATCATGGTTGGACTTCTCCTTCGTGACCGGAACCCACCTCAAACTTTCTTCTCCCCCGTTGGGGAATTCAACGCGCTCTGCTTTTTACGGTGCCGTCCGGAAACCAAGTCACGTCAAACTTCTTCTGCCCGTTGGCTAATTCATCGCGCCCTATGTTTATGGTGCGGTCCGGAAGTGAAGTCATGTCAAACCACTTCTCCCCGCTAGGGAGTTCAGCGCGCCCTGCCTTCTCGGTACCGTCGGGAAGTGAAGTCACGTCAAACTCCTTAATCCCGTTGGGGTATTCAATGCGCCCTGCCTTCTCCGTGCCGTCCGGAAGTGTAGTCATTTCAAAATGCTTCTCCCCATTGGGGAATTCAGCACGCCCTACCTTTTGGGTGCCGTCAGGAAGCACAGTCACATCAAAATGCTTCTGCCCGTCGGGGAGCTCAACGCGCCCCGCCTTTCGGGTGCCGTCCGGAAGTGAAGTAACGTCAAACTGCTTATCCCCGTTGGGGAGTTCAGCGCGCCCAACTTTTTTGGTGCCGTCCTTCAGCGTGCGTTCCCCGAACAACTTGGTGCCGTCTGGTAATTGACGGTCTCGTGCTAATTGACGGCCTTGTCCTTCGTCACATCCCACCCCAAAGGCCAACAGAAGCGATACGGCGATGATCATCTGCTTCATAATGCTTCTCCCACCTTAAATTCCAGCATGTAACAAGGGAGCGACCTAATTACGAAGGTCATTCGTCATGCCGATCCTGAGAGATGGGAAAACCGGAGATCCTCTGGCTAGGATGCAGCAGGAAAACTGCATAAAACGACCTGAAGGATCGCTCGTCCGCCACCGCAGATCAAGGTGCGAGCGAATGGAACATGAAGAGAATGCTCTGCATCGTGACGATGCAGCTGGCGTGCGTAGCTTTCGCCCGGACGGGAGAGAATGGCAGGCCTTTGACGAGCTTCGACCGCTCCATTCCTCGTGATCACAACCTCGGTACTTGTGTTACGAAGGTACCCACGTGCTTATCCAGAGCACTGTGCGTCCGTTCCTGGTCACTGGATACTTGAGACTGTCGATGAAAAAGGCCGCCCTCCTGCTGTTTTTGATTCTCTGGAGCTTGCTCTTGATGGCACAGGGGGGCAGCGCCGTGCACACCACCCACCGGTGCACATCTTGCTTGCGGGACAAGCACGGGCACATCAAGCGTTCGAAAGCTGCAATCAGCATCTTCAAGAAGCAGCATCCCTGTCCCGCGACGGGCAAGACCGCGAGCCGATGTCCGGGGTACATCATCGACCACGTAAAGCCGCTGGAGTGCGGTGGAATTGACGCTCCCAGCAACATGCAGTGGCAGACATCGACGGCGGCTAAAGCGAAAGACAGGACTGAGGCGCAGTGTCGATGACCGGGTTCTGCCTAGGAGGGCAGCAGTTTTTATTTGACGCGATTGCCGAGGAGCTGCGGCTCTTCCGTGAACAACAAGATGTTTTGCGGGGTCCTTTTTATTTCCAGAACGCCCGTGGAACTCCGATAGGAACTCAACGAGGGGGACAGAAATACGCTCCAGCGTTTGGGAGTGATGTGGCAGGAGCGGGAATGAACCAAGGTGGATTTTCGTGGTGGCGGTTCTTCGGCGTGTCGGCGTTCAAGTCCAGAGTCTCGCGCAGGATCGGCATCCCGCTGACCCACACCGGGCGTCGGCAAAAACTCGGGTCTCTGATCCTGCGGCTGCTGGGCGTGGACAGGTGGGTTTAGGGAATGAGCAAAACTCTAGCTGAAAAGTGGGCGCAAAACTTTCGAGCGGAGGGTGGGCAGTGGCCGGAGGATGGGCATTGGCCCGAGCAATGGTACGCCATCGAGCGGGAGATGAATCGTTCAGGCGATGTTGCCAGTTCTGGCGGCGGAGGATACGAGAGGAAGGAGAACGAGGGTGGCGACCTCGGGATACCCTATGTCTTCATTGATAATTCTGGATTCTTGTTGTCGGGCGGGGACGATAAAGCATTTCCAGCGATTCGACTCTTTTCAGAAGCAGATATTGCCGAGCTACAAAAGGTCTGGGGCCGCTCCGCCGACATCATGAACACGTTTGACGAAATTTCCTGGCTTGAGAAGCACGTTGGAAAACCAGAGGACTGTTAGCATCTTCCCCACGGCACGCTGCCACCCGCCGCGAAACCCCAGCGATTGAATGGTCGTTTCTTGGGTAGGAGTAAGTTTAGGCACGCCGGCTCTAGAGAAGCGGCATAAAACGCGCCTTATCTGGTTTCGTCCTGATGATCTTCCACCTGCGAAGCCAGAAGCCTGAGCTTTTGAACTATACGGTTGATGTTCTCTATATCGAGGGTTCTTTCAATGGAAACGTCTAGCTGCGTATCGCTTAACCCCTGTACCGCCAGTTCGTCGCGCATCCGTTGAAGGTCTGAATAGAAGCGAGTGCGATACCAACCGCTAGCCTTGTTGCTCCATACCTTAACTTGTTCTTGCTCCTCTGCAAAGGTATCCGGCTGCGCTGGTTTATGAATCCTTATCATCGAGGGGGACGGCGGTTGCGGATTCTGTCTGTGAAATTGCTTCGCCTCTCTGTTGAATCGTCGTGCAAGATCAAAGGCTCTGGTTGCGAGATCAGGAACAACGGCAGTCAATTGCTTCGGCGATTCCGCCGCTTGCAGTTTTTGCGTCAGCTCCGCAATCTCTGAAATGTGCCGCGTCTTCTCCTGCGCTAATTCCGCGTTCTTTCCGTGTTTCCAGTACCTACCGATTGCGATCAGCAGAACCATCCACAGAGAGCAAGTGATAACGATATTTGCCGCTATCAGCATGAGATCATCCCCATGCCTTTTCCAAACCACCAATTGCAAGTAGATGTATAGTGCGCTGAGGAGAATGCCGAACAGGGCAGCCCAATGTTTACCGAACCATTCCATGCGAGACAGTCTACAACGCTGGGGCGGCAACCCTGCGGCGACATGTTCAAGATACGAAGAATTGATGGGCTACAGGCATATTTCGCTAGGTCCGGTGATGGCGGAAATGTATCCGTAAAAGTGAGGTATTGGCCGACCTTGGGGCACAGATGGAAGTCAATTCTGGAGTCGAAGGCAAAAACACTTGTGAATGCGGCCGCGTGTGGCTCTTAGCTAAGCGCAAAGAGCCTGAGCGCGACAAAGACGACATCTCATGCATTTGCGGCAGGACGCTCGTAAGCTGGAACGGTGGATGCGTGTGGACGACAAAATTGATTAAAGATATTGACTGACTGGAGGGCTTGCGTATGTCTTTCACTGCGAAGGTTAAGAAAACAGGTCAGGTCTTTAATGCGACGAACGAATGGGAGACGGACGGTTCTTTCGGGCGCGATGCCCATGACCTTGTTGACGGCAAACTCTACGGCGGCCATCTCTTCCACACTCATCAACTCAGAGAATCGGCGGACGTAGTAGAACTCGTGTTCACTGGAATAGAGTGGGCGACTTTCAAGGCGGAAGAATTGCAGAAATTTGCCGCACGGCGCATAAGACTGCATCACCACCCGTCCTAGCCTTCAACGCACTTTTCAAAATTCGTGGTAGTAAACACATCCAACCGAAACCTCAGCGTCACAGCGGTAGCCAACGCCATCGCCGTGTTTATTAATAGCGGCGGTCTCACGACATACTCTGGCCACGCCAGCGAAAAATGGGACAGTTTCAGACCGGAAGTTAAGCTACACAGTTGAACCCTCCGTTCACCCGAAGCAGCGAGTAGGCTGGCGGCGCGAAATCGTCGAGCAGGTCACTGAGAATCGTTCGTCTTCCCGATGCTCGCCAGTTCTCTCGTCCGAAGTTCCCCAGCTAACCAGCCAACAAGGTCAACCGACGCTTTGATGTGCTCTTCCAACTGCTTTTCACTGACGCTCACTTCTGCGCCGACTCCAGTTCCAGAAACGTATTCAGGATACTTTTCAGAGAACCCCATGTCTAAGTAACCCGCATCGCCACTGTTCAAATCCGATTCATCGAGCGGCTTAAACGTATTTGCCTCAGCACCAGCGTGAACGATTTTATTTCGCACTTTACGCATTGTCTCCACGAACGCGATTCGGTCTGCATTGGCCTTGAAATCAATCCCGAACCGATCCGTGTATTCGCGCCAAAGCTGATCAAACTCACTCCCCTCGCCACCGTACCGCTTCCTGAGTTCGCTGAAGGACTCAGCAGACCTAGCCATTTTTCGCAAGGCGTGGGTCAAGCGCGATGTGAGTGCCACCAGTGCCATGTTTCTCAGGAACTGTTCTTGACTGCTATTTCTCGCTTGGACAACTCCGTGCTCATCAACCAAGTGCTGATGGAATTCGTCATCGAGAGCCTTTTGCATCACCGCTTCGAGCTTCGCTAGCTCAGTCTTCGTTACTGCCTGCCCCGGAATGGGAGCAAGATTTTGGCGCGGGTCGAGCAAACCCTGTCAAGGTGCGTGCCCGCGTAGCGGCGACCTTCAGGTCGACCTTGACAGGGTTTGCGCCCGCGCTACGCTGACATTATCGGGGCAGGCAGGGTTCTAAAAACCCATTCCGAGACCTATGCCGTGGTTCTGCTGTTGACCCTGGGAGACTTCCTGCTGCGGCGCAATCGTCTGGTTGGGTTTGATCTCGGGCCCATGCGCGCTCTGCTGCGATACATCGTGACCGAGCGCCGCAGGCAGCTTCTCGCGGTCGTTGGTGAAAAGCTGTGCATCGTGCGCCCCGCGCGAGACGGAGACATAGGCCATGCGGCTGTTGAGCAGATCCTTAGCACCCAACTCCGTATCCACGTGAATCAGGACGCGGTCGGCAGTCTGTCCCTGGCTGGAGTGGCTGGTCATTGCATAGCCATGGTCTAGATGCGGATGCCTGCGCGGATCGAGTTCGACCGCGCGGCCACCGTCCATTTTCAGTCGCAGCCGCCCGTCTTTCTCGATGCTCTCGATGGTCCCCAACTCGCGGTTCGCAACTTTCAGTTCGTTGGCCGGCGCGGTGAATTGGATGCGGTCGCCCATTGACAAATTCCGCATCTCCTCGCGGAAGACAGAGACGCCCTGCTGTCGGCGCGGATCGTAAGTTCGCTCTGTGCCGTCCTGCCGTGCAACCGTCAGCCGGTTGTTCGGGGCGTCGATGCTCTCCACCTGTGCGTACTCGCCTTTCCCGATGCCGGTCTCCTTCGACGTGCGCGAGTAGCGCAGCACATCGCCCACGTTGTACCGCTCGGCCCAGGTGCGGTCGGCGCCAGTGAGGTCCTGACGCGGCACCAGCGTCCTGATGTGGTGCTCCTCACTACTGACGAGGCCACCCCGCTGCAATTCCGCATGGATGCGTTCGTTGATCTCCGCGCGGGAGCGGTTGTCGGGAGAAACCACTAGCGTGTTCTCCGGCGATTTTGCGTACTCCTTCGCAATGGCGGCGATGCGCTCGTCATGGCCTTGAATCTCATGGACTCGGCCCTGCCTGTCAAGATTCTGTATTGCTTCGCGCACTTCACCCCGCGCAAGTTCCTCTACCACCTGTCTTAGTTGCGGGTCTTTCTGGCGCACGATCTCTTCGAGCTTCACCGTTTTCATCCCGGCGTCCTGGAGTTGCGCGAAGGGCCGTCCGGCCTCGACCGCCTCATGTTGCCGCCGGTCGCCGACGAGCAACACACAGTCATTCGGATGGAGCCGGTTTACAAACTCATGCACCTGCCTGGTCGATGCCAGCGAGGATTCGTCGAGCACATAGAGCCGTTTCTCGCCGGTATCTGGTTGCTGTCCGCGTGCCAGATGCTTTTGTAGCGTGGATGTCTCCATGCCTGCTTCGCCGAGCTTCTGCGCCGCGCGGGACGTTGGCGCGAGACCTTCCACCCTGTATCCCTCGGCCTCCGCGCCTTCGCGGATGACGGAGAGAGTCGTCGTCTTCCCCGCGCCTGCGATGCCATCCAAGCCGACAAACTTCTCACGCGAGAGAAAGATTTCGTCTACCGCTTGGCGCTGCGAAGCATTAAGTTCCGGGTGGCGGTCCTCCGTGGCGATGCGGATATGAGGCGAGACCAGCATGGGATCGCTGTAGTCGCGCCGATTGCCTCCCTGCATCCGACCAATGATCTCGCGTTCCATGCGTACCATCGCTGTGGTCGTGTACCGTTTACTAGCGCCGACGTGCAAGACTTCGCGGAACTCCCCGGCCTCGATCCGGCGCTCAAACTCCCGCCGAATTCCGGCATACGTCGTTTCACCCATGCCGCGCACAAGGGCTGTTTCAAGGATCGCGCGGCGGTCCTGTACAGCCGATCTCTCGAAGACATGATCGCGCGCCCAGGTCACGGCCCGCTGCGCCTGCATCTCCGGTTCCGGTAGATGGTATTGACCATGTTCGCGCGCTTGGGCGACTACACGGTCCGCCTGATGCCCGTACTGGGCGGCCAGCTCGCGGTGCCGCTGTAAGACTTCTTCTAGCGACAGTAGTTCCTTGCGGTCGCGAGTATGGTGGGCGGCGATTTGTGCCGCCGCTGCTCCGTCGATTCCTTGCTCCCGCAGATGATCTTTGATTTGTTCACGTCGCGGGCTGGAAGCTTCAAGATATTCCTTCGTGTAGCCTTTTATTTCCGTCTGTCCATACCTGCCGCGCTCCAGCTCGTAGCCCAGCGCTTCCAGACGGAATGCCAAATCCGAACGGTAGACCGCCGTGACGTAACGCTGCGAAACGAACATCTCGTGCGGCTGCAAAGCTCGCGTCTGTTTCCCGTTTTCGGGACAGTTCTCCCGCTCGGTCATGTTGAAGATCACGGCATGGGTATGAAGCTGCGGGGCAGCATAGCCATCGACGGGCCGCGCGGTATCGTGCTCAAAGGTGGCGGCGACGAATTTTCCCGTTGTCTCCGGGGCATGGACGTTGCCGATCCGCGCCTGCGTGTACCGCTCAAGTTCCTGAAGCGCTGCGCGAACGCTTTCGCGATGGGCTTCCCGCACCCGGTCATCGCCTCCCACAAGCGCGGTGAGCGACACCGACTTCGGCGCGGAAAATGTGGCGTCCCACCCCGCGCGATGCTCGGCGCTGGTCACCTCTCTGCCGAATTTACCTTCATAGGTTCTCGATACCTGATGCCGGACAAGCTGATCTTCAATGTGCGGGTGCCGGCCTTCACTCAGACGCGCGAAGTGTTCGGAACCAACGGCACCTTGCAACCCCCACTGCTTGGCAAGCCTGCCTTGCCATTCGCTGTAGCCCTGCTGATCGCGGCTCCAGTAGTTCTGTTCCTGCGAGGCAAACTCGCGCGCATGGTAGGTACGCGCTTGGCTGGCGGACAGAGGTTTCGAGATCGTGAGCATATCGAGCGCCCTCAAGCGTGAAATCGTGTTGTTGGAAATTTGCTTCTCATTCGATTCCCGTCGTCTCCTCCCAGACAAACCCCTCTTTGGGCTTGCCATTGGGCGCACCGATGAGCGTAAGCAACGGCTGGGTAGGCTTCTTCAGTGGATCGGTGAGAGCGGTGGCTGGTGCCGATGGCGTTGGCTTCGGCGCAATGTCTGGCATCCTCCGCTTCGCAAGTCCCTGTGGTCGGAATAGAATTCTGTCCATCTCCGCTCTCCATCTTTGGAGCACACTTGGCTGAGGTCTGCCCCATTCAATCGTCTCCGCGTCGCGCTGTTCGTACGAGGACCGGCTCCGCAACATACTCCACCCGGCCAGTAGTAAAAAGAACACTGCGGCTCCCCAAAGCAGAGGCGTCACGAGCGAAAAGCCTCTGGGAAAAAGCATGACATTCATGGCATATGCCATCCTTCCTTGCCCTCCAAAGCAAGAGAATCGGCAAGCAGTTTGCGAGCCTGCTGGAGCTTGCGCGCATCGGCTTGGTCGCGAATTTTGAGGACGGAATCAGGCGACAATTGTCTGCCTTCCGATGCCGCTTGAGAGGCTGCATGGAAGAGATTCAAGAGCGTGTAACGCACCGCCCAAACTTCGGCCAACACTAGTTCGGCGGGATCGGCGGGCCGCTGTCGCGCAGCGCACAGAGCGGTCCCGCGCAGCCACTCGGAGAGAGCCTGTCCCGCGCTTTCGGCGGCAGCTTCTACTTCTCCCAGTTCTTCGGGAGTCAGTCGCGTGGCCGCGGTCTTGGTGCGGAAGCCGGTCTTCGCCTCTTCTCCAAACGGCAAACTGGACTGTGGAGCGGCTTGAATGCGGGGAATGCTCATTTGGGAAACCGCCTTGTCGCCCGTGCTGCGTCGGACTCCTCTTGCATTAAGATCGCTGCTTCACAGCAAGGTCTTGCGCTTCAACGCGTTTACGTGATCGACGCTCTGAAGCGATTTGTCGCAAACAAACGTCATCGTTCGCTACCGCCCACATTCAGCCAATCACCGAATTTGTTGATGCAGCAAAAGTTAACCTGCGTAAACATCTCAGCACTGGCTGGCGCTACGCAGTTCCCAAGTTGGGGGTGACGTGTCCACCCTTCTTCCGGTGCGAAGCACCGCCGTTCTTACAGTTCGCCATACTCTCTTGCCAACACGTCCCACAGACGCCTCACTTCGGGGGCTTGCCAACCCCGGCGAAAAAGACTCTTAATCGCCTGCCAATCGTCATGATGAAATGTAAGGGCGATCCCGTGGTCCCGAGAGCGAAATACGACGCCGACCTTTTCCTCTTCGTCGAGCCACGTGGAAGCGAGGAAATACCGACCTTCCCAGAAGATCAGTGTGTCGCGCAGCTCCAACCCTTCCAGTATCGTCCGAAGCTCCGCGATCCGTGGGTAATCGTAGAGCGGATATTGCAGAGCAAACCTTCCGGGAAAATACAACCAGACGGAAAATTCCGTCTCCGGCCCCCGGTGAAATTCGAGACGGTATTCTCCCTCCTGGAATGACGGCAATGGCCCAGGATTTCTCAACCTAGAATCGGCACCCCAAAATGCACCATCCCGTAGGGGTTCTTCATGGCGGAGATAGTGGCCACGGGCGCACACGCGCCAGAGAATCGGCCAGTACGGTCGCAGCGCTTCGTTCAGCTTCTCGATGTTTAGAAATTTCTCGTTGTCCAGAATCATGTAGAGAAGTCGGGCCGTATGAACCGGTCGCGGAGTTTCGCTGTCAGCGTTCTTTAGCGTGTGAATGGTTCGATTCGCGGCCCGTTGTACATCGTCGTTTGCAATCTCTTCTGAAGGCTTCGCCGCATTTTGCCTTTCAGCGGGCAGATTGGTGAGGAGATAAGGGGCCATCGGACTCCTCTTTCTCTGTTTGGATACAAGTCCATAAACGGCAAGGAAAGCTTCAAGAATTGCGGCGAGAGATTCAAAGGAAATGTCCGTCTGGCCGGTATTTGCGAACAGCTCTGCACCCTGCTGACAGTAGTAGGCAACCAGGGTCCATTCGGCTTGTGAAAGCGGCAGCTTTGCGTCTACCTTCCCGCGAATCTTAACCAGGGAATCGGTTGGCTCCGAGAGTAGATTTACGAACTCCAATCGCTCCTCTTTGGAGGACTCAAGGAGCTGCTTTGCCGCCTCCGATGTTGAGACGGGTTCGCCACTCTTGGCGGCCATGATTTCCTTCAAAGTTTCGAGCCTTTGACGCAGCTCGTCGGAAACACGAATGGAGATCACCGGCTGCTGCAGGATTGGGGTTTTGTCTGCCAAGGGGTCAGCCTCACTAAAATATCGTAACGTTACGTATTGACTGTATTGGTACACATGCGATAGTGTCAAGTGCAACGTTTGCTCCCCGGTCGGACGACCTACGTCGCAAGGATTGCTGCACGCTCAGCCAAATGGGCCCGTCCGAAGTTCCGGGATGGAGTAGAAAATGAATCCAGCCGAAGACAACGAACCCTTCGTAACGCCCGAAGAAGCAGCAAACTTTTTGAAGATCAGCCCGGTGACCGTGAAGAAGATGGCTCGGGAGGGCTGGCTTCCCGCACATCCCATAGGCAACGGAGTCCGCAAGCGCTGGCGTTTTCGAATTTCAGAGCTAGTTTCGCACATGCGTTGTCGTGTAGAGTCGGAAGCGTCATCCGTGCGCGCTTTAAGGAGGAAAGCTTCTTGAAACGCACACAGCAAGACGTGGGCACGATTGTCCGCAAGAAGAGAACGCGAGGCCCGGATGTCTGGGTTTGGCGCTTTTACGAAACGGACGAGATGGGCATTACGCGAAAGCGCAGCGTAATGTTAGCGGGAGATGCGGAAGGATGGCCAACGGAAGATCATGCCTGGCAAGGGTCGAGAGAGTTTCGATACCAGCGGATGGAGCAGTCTTCCAGTCAATCGTTCGGAGCATTGGTAAGGCGATACATGCACGAAGCAATGCCAGAACGGTATTCAACCAAGAAGTCCTACGTATCCATTTTGAAAGTGCACATTTTGCCACAATGGGGCGAGGCTTCCGTGGCCGAAGTGAAAAAGCCCCTCAAGGTGGAACAGTGGTTGAAGGAGCTGAAGCATTCTCCCAAAACGAAGTCCAACATAAAGGGTCTCCTGCATCGCATTTTTGAGTACGCGATGAAATGGGAAATTTTGGAGACTCAGAGAAACCCGATGCAGTTAGTCGAAATCAAGGGCGTGACGAAACGTGTTCGCAAGAAAGTTGTGCTTACGGTCGAGCAATATCAGGCTCTCCTCGCAGAGCTTCCGTACCACATTCAAGTGATGGTCATGATTGCAATGTGCCTGGGCTTGCGCATCAGTGAGATCAGGGCATTGCAGTGGCCGGACTTTGATTTGAAGGGGCGGATGCTGACGTTGACCCGATCCATTGTGGGCCGCTACGTCTGGAACGGCGGAAAAACCGGCGCTTCAGAGGACGAAGTGTTTCTGGATTCCAAGCTGGTGTCCGTTCTGGAGGATTGGCGAAAGCAATGTGTCGAAACGCCGGAGGCTTGGCTATTCGCTAATGCGGATACGAAACGCCCAGTCCACGGCGATGCCATTCAGAAAGACTACTTGCGACCAGCAGGTGAAAAGATCGGATTGCAAGGAGTCGGCTGGCACAGCTTTCGGCACACCTATCGAACGCTGATTGATGATATCGGCACGCCGCTCGGAGTGCAGCAGCGCCTCATGCGGCACGCCGACATCAAGACGACGATGAATACCTACGGCTCAGCATTTGAGAAGACCAAGCGCCGAGCCAATAGCCGGGTAGCAGATCTTGTCTTGCCACCCACGATCAAAAGGCAACTGAAGGATAGGGCGAAGGAAGTTTCCCTGAAGAATCTAAGGCCCGAAACAGCCACGATCCAGTGATTTTGGAATTGGGGACTACGCCGGTAGTCCCCCAAATCCGTAAGTGGTTGCGGGGGGTGGATTTGAACCACCGACCTTTGGGTTATGAGTC
>Ga0302187_10002261_pt1 | contig 15917 bp, 18 predicted proteins | sample II_Bog_E1_3_FD_202120 | JGI IMG/M metagenome (GOLD analysis project Ga0302187, IMG submission 202120) | Peat permafrost microbial communities from Stordalen Mire near Abisko, Sweden - II_Bog_E1_3 | ecosystem: Environmental > Terrestrial > Soil > Wetlands > Peat | place: Sweden: Abisko...
ACAGCACCTCAACTTCAATGCGCAACTGGTCGCCGGGCGTTACCGGCCTGCGAAACTTGGCGCGCTCAATGCCCGTGAAAACCACCAGCTTGGTTCCACGATCGGGGATCTCGGCCATCATGATAATACCGCCGGCCTGGGCCATGGCTTCCACCACGAGCACACCGGGCATGATCGGATAGCCAGGAAAATGACCCTGAAAAAACTGCTCATTGATCGTTACATTCTTGATGGCCACAAGGCGCTTGCGTGACTCAAATTCGACGATCCTGTCGATCAACAGAAACGGGTAACGGTGGGGGAGGAAACCCAGGATATCCTGGATGTCAAACGTCATTCTCTTGCTCCGGCATGCACGAGCTTGGCGGCATCGTACTCGTCAGGATTATAAACAAGCGCGGGCATGGCACGTTGGATGGGGAGAAATTCCAGGTGACAGTGGACGGACACAGCCCTCGTTCTATGGATCGGAAGCCGGCGATCTATGGCCTGAAACGGAGCTGGTCAATCGCAAACTCGCGATCGTCAACTGCAAGCCGCAAGGGGCTCATTACTCTTTACTTCTTGATCCGCCGCGTCACCGCATCCACATCCCAGAAATCCGTCGGAAAGTCCTGGTTGTATTTCACATGCACTAGGAAGTATTGCCGGATCTGGTCCTCATTCTTGAATCTTGTAACCGTAAAGGGTGTGGGAAACCCGTCCATCACGTGATAATCGTCGTATTCTTCAGCATCCAGGTTTTTGTCTTTGTAGAGGGGGTCGCGCCACTCGAAGGTGCGACGCAGCGGCAAATGCGTCTGGGTGTCTGTCTGGATGGTTATGGCTTCGTTGGACGAGGAGATCAGAGTAACCTGGTCGGCCAGGTGGCGCTCGGCCAGGCGCTGGCCCTCGTAGAGGAGGATGGTCTGCGGATCTTTGAGCCATAGCTTGATTGCGGTTTCGATGGAGTGATTGCGGCGTCGCAGCCAGTCATCTACCTGGTCTTGCGGCAAGGGGGCTTTTCCTTTAAATGTAACTTCTTCACCTACTTGCCCTTCGTAAAACTGAACCACATTTCGCTGCTTGAAGTAGTCAATACGGTCGCGGTCGGGCCATTGATGGAATTCGAAGTACTCGGTTGTGCCGCCGCTGGGTTTTCCGTGAAAGAACGCGGCCACTTGTCCCTCGCGCTCCTGACTTTTCATGTTCAGCCAGGCATCTCCGCCGAGGGCCTGGACCATGGCGTCGAGGACGGTGCGGGCCTGTTTGGCGTTCTTTGCACCAATGTCGTCAGTGGATTGCGTGGCAACCGGCATTGCTGCGATGAGCATGGTGAGCAGGACCGGAAGAGCTCTGCGCATTCTTTCAGCCTCCATGTTGATTTGACGCGGTTTACCCAACTAAGACTGCTCCGCCGTTTACATTCATCACTTCTCCTGAGATGAAACCGGCGTGGGGCGTGCATAGAAACAAGATTGGGCCTGCAATTTCTTCAGGGGTTGCCGCCCTGCCGACTGGGATTGCGGACAAGATGCTGATTCCCGAGGTTTTGTTGTTCAGAGCAGCGGCCGACATTTCGGTTGCCACCCAGCCCGGCGCTACGCAGTTGACGCGGATGCCTCGGGGAGCGAGTTCGCTCGACAGGCTTTTTGTCAGACTGATTATGGCGCCTTTGGTCACGGCGTAGTCGGCGTGGTTGGCTTCGCCGCGCTGGCCGGCGGTGGAGCTTACCAACACGATGTGTCCGGTAACGCCATGTGCGTCAGCGGTTTGGCGGTCCATTTGAGCGACCGCTGCCTGGACCAATCCAAAGACGGAGTCGAGGTTTACCTGGAGGGTATTGCGCCACTGGCTCTCTGCCATCTCGGCGATGGGGGCGTCTTGCGCGGGCCAGACGCCATGGTTGGCTACCAGGATTTCCAGAGAGCCAAAGGCGCTAACTGCTGCGGATACAAGGGCATGGCCGTCGGCTGGAGTGCGGAGCTCCTGCTGGACGGCGATGCAGCGTTCGGGGCCGCCGCACTCGGCAGCGAGAGCTTCGGCTTGGGAGCGTGCCTGTAAGTAGCTGAAAACAATGCGGGCTCCGGCCTGGTGGAAGAGGCGGACGGCGGCGGCGCCGATTCCGCGTGATCCGCCGGTGATGAGGGCTACTTTGTTGTGGAGAGAGAGCGCAACGGCCATGGGGTCACGCTATCGCACTGGCGGAGGGGCTGTCGAATCCGGAGCGGAACTAGATGGCGCGGAGGAGGCGGACGGGGAGGAAAACGATGGCGCCGACCAGTTCCAGTGCGCCACCGACGGCGATGCCGACGACGCGGAAAGGCAATAGAATCAACCACACCAGCGGATAGAGCAGGAGCGCTACCAGGGCCAGCGGCCAGCAAAGGACGAAGAGGATGCACCAGAGGAGAAACTTGATCATGGCTTGAAAACCTCAGCCTGCGGCATGTGCCCGCAGGCTCTCTTTCCATGATACGAAGGCGGGGCGAGGCCGGTTCCCGGCAGGGATCAGGGAACAGGGATCAGGGAACAGGGATCAGGTGCCCCAAAGGTTCAATCGGAGGGGTGCGCCACCTAGCTGAAATGGCTGCAGAAATGGTTACAAAACATGCGAAAGGGTTGAACCTGTGGTTGCGACTCGTGGAGACACGTACCTTGCGGGCAGCCTTTTTGAGATGTTTCGGTTGCAGAGAGTTTCATTAATCGAGCGGGTGGGTTGCAGAGATTTTGTCAATTCTTTTGAAAACGGACTGATTTTGGACGGGATAGCGGCTTAACTTGCTGATAATGTGTGATTTATTTGGATTTTGTTTGCTGTGCAGTTGCACATGGGAATGGGTTCTATGCCGGCACAGGAGCTGGCCGTGGCTGAATCCCACTCCCCGGTCTTCAAAGGCGAGGGATCTCCCCCAGGAAAAAGATCTGTCTGCAGGGCCCCCTGAGGTATCCGCAGTTTGGGGAGGGACGGACTTGGGCCACCTGCCCCTTCAATGAACGAGAAAGCGGCCGTGACGAACCTGATTTGTTACTAAAATCGTTGCACACGTGACTCTCGTGGAAGATGTAACCTTGGATGGGGCGAATAACATGGACGCTACTTGTACATTCTGCGCTGAGTTTTCGGCCAACCCTTCCGGGGAGTTCCTTGAGCGCTACGGCGAATTACTCGCGACAAGACTTGTTTATGACGACGGAAACTTCAGGTCCTTCCCTACGATTGGGCAGATTCAGTTCGGGCATTTGCTGCTCGCGCCCATTCAGCACTTCGAGAATTTCTCCCAAGCAATTGTCGGGCGAGAACAATCGTTTTCCAATGCGTATGCCGAGATAAGATCGAGGGTTTCCGCATTAGGGCACGTTTTGGCGTTTGAGCATGGAGCCCACAGGCAGTCTGGTGGCGCGTGCGGGATTTATCACGCCCACATTCACCTAGTGCCGTTTCCAAGGCCAGTCAGTGCAGGTGACTTGGGCCTAATGGTGAAGGCGAATTACTCCGACTTAAACTGCGCACTGAGATCCGTGCAGGGAAGCGAGGAGTACATCGTTGGGCAAGACTCGACGGGCGAAACATGGGTTCTAGATGGGAATTCGTTCGGTTCCCAGTTTCTGCGAAAGCGCATTGTTGAGAAGTTGAGCTTGGACGTGCCATCGGACTGGCGGCTTGCAGCGAAGATAGAGCCGCAGATGCTCGGAGCGGTGCAAGCAATCAGTGGGCTCTTCGCTGTATCGCAGAAGGCGGGCGTGAACTATGACCGTGTTGTCTGATAGCGCGATTCGTGGGCGTTTGGCGGCGACCCCTCCAATCTTGACCGGGGTCGACATTGGTTCTCACGGAAACGTAAGTTCCAAGATCCAGCCCTGTTCGGTTGACCTAGCCATCGGTGAAATAAGTCTGCCTGTGGCAGAGCCATACGAAAAATCTGATAACCTCCGCTGCAGCAGTCACACGCTTGGTGTCGGGGCATGTGTTCGCATCTTTACTGCTGAGAGGTTGAACCTTATTGGTCCCCACCGTCAGATCGCGGGGTTCGTGCACGCGCCTGCTCGACTAACCCGCAAGGGACTGCTGATGCTAGATATCGCGCATGTCGATCCTGGATTCACGGGAATGTTGAGCTTTACCGTGATCAATGTTGGCGCTCAGGAGATCCACCTTAGCGTCGGCAATTTGATTGCGACCTTGATCTTTTTTGACGTCTCGCCGGAGGTCGAAATCGACTACAGCCAATTGAAACCCGATGAAAAGACTTATCTTGGCGCGGCTGATGATATCAAGTGCCTGGCACCTGACCTGCTGGATATCAAAAAGCAGGCCGAGGGGGTCGCCAGAAAAGTGTACGCGGAGAAAGACTCACTAAAGAATAAGTTCGTCGAAGCTTTCATTGGGGCAATTGTGGGCGCGGTGTTAGGAGTCTTGGGCGGCTACGTGGGCTACACTGTCTGGTTCCAGACGCAAATGAACGACCGGATTCGAGAGAGCTATGATTTAACCCGAAAAGTCGAAACATTGAACAGTACGATCGAGGAGCTGAAGAACGGATTGGATCAAAACAGACTTAGCAGCCCGAAAATCCCGGTGGCCCCCGTGTTGGGACATCAGGCCCCCTAGGCTCCGAAATTTCTCAAGTCTCGAAAGCACGATCTAGAGGCGGCACTTATGATTGATGGTTCCCGGCGGTTTAGCCAATCGGCCAGTTAGCTTGCGCTCTTTCTGCTTCCAAGAAACCGCTTCACGGTCTGGGAGAGCGCTCGAGTATCTTTCAATTCGCATTGCCAAATCACCAAGACCTTCCAACCTTGCTGCGCTAGCTCGTCAAGGTTCTTGGCGTCGCGCACCTCATTTTGCCTGAGCTTGGGAAGCCAGAAGTTTCGATTCGAATTCGGTATCAGTCCGGATTTGCAAGCGTGAGAGTGCCAGAAACAGCCGTGTACGAATATCACTTTGTGTCGTGCGGGAAACGCAAGGTCGGGCTTGCCCGGGAGGTCAGCTCGGTGCAGGCGGAAGCGATAGCCGAGTCCATGCACGAGGCGGCGGACCTCCATCTCGGGCTTCGTGTCCTTACCCCGGATGGCTCGCATGTTCTCGCTGCGATCCATAGGTATTCACTTCTTGAATTTCTTAAGGAGCCAATCCAAGACTGCAAGCTGTTCTTCTTGTCCTGCTCGTCGGATTTGCGATAGCAACCAAATTGCGGGCGGCTTCACGGATGTGATGTTCTTCGCACCTTGGTTACAGGTTGAGCAAAGCGTACGGAGGTTTGACAATTCGTCCTTGCCCCCGATGCTCTTGTCGACAATGTGTCCGATATGGAGGCGCACTTTGCGTCCGGTCGATGGGTCAATTTCACCGGGGGTCAGGCCGCACATTTGGCATGTGAATCCATTTCGATCCAGGACTTCCGCACGTAGTTTTGCCGAGATGCTCCTAGAAAAAACGACTGGCGACTTTCCCGACGGGGCTTCCTTCAGCATGTATTGGCCCGGCTTCAGACCAGCGTTGTCATTATGCGAGAGGATTGCCCAGCCCTCATCCTCGCGCAATTCCCTGACGCGCCGTGCCCATTCGCTGAAATCAGAATTCCGACAAAGTTCCCGATTCGTATTTGAGGTTTCGCTCGAAGATGTTCTTTCGGTGCCATGTCAGAAGCTCTTGACGGGGGGCGAAACGCTTGGGCATTCGTAAAGGATTACTGTGGAAATTGACGAGGGCCGTTTGAACGAAGTGCTGTTTCGAAGAGAGAATACCCTCGGCAACGACGACGCGAAGTTCATCTGAAACTGCGAGCAGCCCTCGGTCGAAGGCGCGATCGTGAATCGCGCATAAGCATAGGCCGTTTTGAAGGTCCGTCCGCACAGATTCATCGACTGACCACGGTTTAATGTGGCTTGCCGTCAAGAGTGTGCGAATATCCAAGCCGCAAATGCTGCATGCAGAGTCATAGCTTGAAAGGACCGCCCGTCGAAAAAAAGACTGAAACAATCGGACAGAGACAGAGGCGATGCGTTCAGATGGGCCGACTGGCGGCGCAATGATCGTTTCGTCGCTCGGCCCCGCTGTCGTTTGGGGACTATCGAGAGGCGCAACCCCTTGAGCAAGAGAAGCGAGGAGCAGCCCGCTCTGCTCAACGAGCGCCTCCCACCTATTGTTGAACTCCTCCCAAATGAGCCTGGCGGTTTTGCCCGTATGCGTGAGCCCCGAAATTCCCTGTTTGGCGAGAACAGGATCGAATGCTCCAAAATTGCCAAGTTTCCGAGCGACTGATGCCGGGGTTCGACCGAGCAACGCAGCGAGTTTGATAACCTCTGGGTTACTCGCTTTTGTCTTCGAGAACGGAATCTGGCAATACAAATAGAGGGCGAGGATCGTCTCGCCGCGTGACCAGTCGTTACCATATCGTCCCGGTGGCATCGTGTTTAGTGGAGCAGCGTTAAACATTGTTTCGTATAGAGTATGACCCAACCCCGGGCAGGGGCGGCAACATTTTCCTCGAAGGAGAGCAGATTCGCATAGTCAGACAGCGTAGACTTCTGCAATGAGGGTTCAAGATTCAAAAACGACCGCATTTCGCTTCAGCCGCTCAGTTCCCGTGGCCCTGAGGCGGAAGGCGGCGAATGCCGTGCAGCCCTACTGCCAGATGTGCGGAATTAGCTCAGGTGAAATTGACAGCTATACAGGTCGGGGGGCGAAATTTCGTGTCGACCTGATTAGGAACAACGGCTTGGGTTGCAGCGGCGACTTTTCTGAATTGCGAGTCCTCTGTTCCACCTGCCGCCGAGGCGCGCAAAAAGTCGCGGCACCGAAGCCGACTGCGATCTGGCTTCTTTCTCAGGTTCGTCGTTCGGGGATGCAGGAGCAAATGGCCGTCATTGACTGGTTGTCCAAGAAATTCGCTCGGTCTTAGCTTGTAAGCGCGCTCCGAGTCAATGAAGCTGCTCTAGAGTATCCGGTGCCTGCGCCGCCTGCGCAGCAGAATAAGTCTAGCAGCCTTGGTCTGCGTCCAAACGCAACAAAAACGTCGGTTGCGATGCTCTTCCTGCCAGCGGGCTGAGTTCCATTATCAGATACCACGCTTAAGGTGATCTTCTCGTCTCTCATGCTGATTCTCGGCCCCTGTCTATTCTCTTTATATTCGCTTAAGGCCTCTGGAAAACCAGCAAATTTCTTCCGGGCCCGAAATGTATCCAAGAATGGAACTATTTCCTCTCGGTCGGCAACAGAACGATAAGGCTCGCTAAACTGACCCTTTGCGAATTTAGGTCCTGTCGGGCATTTGGGGGGTGTGCTCGCAAGCCGACCCTTCGCATCCAATTCCCCACCCCTCATTGAGTCCGCCTGCTTGAGTCCCGCATTGGTTCCACTGCCTTTGCCTAGCGGCCGGAATGAGATGACATGAACCCGATACCCAGCAACACTTGGGGGAACCGGACGGCACCGCCAACAAGAATTGGCTGAAGCAGTGTAGGAGTACCGAGGTTGAGCCGTAGCGCGATGAGTTGACAAGCATTCCGCATTGCTGTTACTTTGCAATACAAAGTGAATGGCCATGGATGATCTGAATAAAGCGTTGGGCGACATCAGCAGTATTCGCAGGCAGGTGGTGCATGCTACGGAGTTTCGGGGCTATGGGCTGGCGACGCTGGCGGGAACGGGCTCGTCCCATGCTGCGGCGCTTGGGGCTGTGCTGGGGATGGGTTTCGCAATACCAGTACACAGCGCCCTGTCATGATCATGCCGTGATGAGTGGAAGACCGGGCGCTGCGCGAGGTTGCCGTTATCGTTACTGCTCGGTGTATTGGTAGTCGTTGAATTGCCAGACGCCGTTGATTTTGGAGTAGAGCCTTGCGTAGACTTTGACGCCGTTTGCAGGGAGTGTGGGTGCGGTGGTTGTGAGGGCAGTGCCTTTGTATAGGTAAAGGTCGCTGTCACCGGCCGCTACGGCGCTGAGGTTGAGTTGGTAGTCGGTTACGGCAATTCCGGCGGTCCATTGGAAGGTCACGCTGGTGGTGCCGAGGATGGTGCCTAACCCCGGGGTGGGCGATGTTAGCGTGGCGGGGGTGGGAATGCCGCCTTCGGTGTATTGGTAGTCGTTGTACTGCCAGACTCCGTTGATCTTTGAATAGAGGCGTGCGTAGACCTTGGCGCCGTTTGCGGGCAGGGAGGCTGCGGTTGCGGTGAGGGCCGTGCCTTTGTATAAGTAGAGGTCGCTGTCACCGGCTGCAATGGCGCTGAGGTTGAGCTGGTAGTTGGCGACCCCAATTCCGGCGGTCCATTGGAAGGTCACGCTACTGGTGCCGAGGGTGGTGCCTATGCCGGGCGTGGGGCTGGTTAGTGCGGCGGGAGTGGGTGTGCCGCCTTCGGTGTATTGGTAGTCGATGTACTGCCAGACTCCGTTGATTTTTGAGTAGAGGCGTGCGTAGAGCTTGGCGCCGTATCCGGGCAGGGAGGGTGCGGTCGCTGCCAGGGCGGTGCCTTTGTATAAGTAGAGCTCGCTGCCACCGGCTGCAACAGCGCTTAGATTGAGCTGGTAATCGGCAACGGCAATCCCGGCGTTCCACTCGAATTGCACGTTGGTTGTGCCGAGGATGGTGCTTGTTCCGGGGGTTGGCGATGTGAGCGCGGCAGGAGTGGGTATGCCGCTTTCGGTATATTCGTAGGCGTTGGACAGCCAGACTCCATTGATTTTTGAGTAGAGCGTTGCGTAGACGGTTACGTCGTTTGCGGGCAGGGTGGCTGCGGTTACGGAGGTGGCCGTGCCTTTGTACAGGAACACGTTGCTTGCGCCCGCAGTTGTGCCGAGGTTGAGTTGGTAGTCGGTTGCGCCGGGGGCGGTGGTCCATTGGAAGAGCACGTTGGTGGTGCCCAGTTTCGTGGTGATTCCAGGCGTGGGGCTGGTGAGGACAGCGGGGGGTGGATTGACAACGATGCTTTGGGTAACCTGGAGCGCGGCGGTGTAGCTGGCGTTGCCGGCCTGGTTGGCGGCGATGACGACCGTGCCTACGCCGGTGATGGTGAGGGTTGTGCCGTTGGTGCCGCTTACGTTACCTGGGCCGGAGATGATGCTGAATATGACGGGATTGCCGGATGCGCCGCCGGTGGCTACGAGGGTGATGGGGGAGACGCCGTAATAGACCGGCGATGTGGGCGGCGTGAAGGTGATGTCCTGCGTTTGCTGGTTGTTTGCGCCGGTAACGGGGATGCTCTGGGTTGCATTGGGCAGGCCGAGCGCGTTGTCGGTCAGCACGATGTTTCCGGTGTTTGTCCCGATGTCGAGAGGAGCAAAGTTCGCCGAGACATCGCAGCTTGCGCCTTCGGCCAGTTGAGCGGCGGAGGTACATAAGCTGCCATCGCCGGTGTTTGCCGGGAAGCCGGCGGGATAATTCGGGTTGGTCCCGGAGGCTGGCGTTGTGAAGACGAGCGGCTGGTTGCCGATGTTGAACAGGCTTACTGTCTGCGGGCCGTCGGCGGTGTCGATTGAGCCAACGGGGGTGGGGGTTGAGAAGCTGAACGCGGGCGGGTTGGTGACGGTGAACTTCTCAACTGTCGAGAACCCCGCTGCGACGTAGATATTGCCCTGGCCGTCAAGGCCGACGCCGTTGGGAGCGCTGAGGCCGCTGAGGACCGTAGTCTGGCTGCTCCATCCGGAACCAGTCCACGGTATGCGGGAGATGGTACCGCCTGCCGCGTCGTCGGCGTATACGTTGCCAGTGGCATCGACGGCTACGTTGGAGACCTGAACGAAGCCGCTGCCGAGATAGTTTGGGCCGCCGTATCCTGAGCTCGAATAGGTGAGCTGAAGGATGGCGTTGATGCTGCCGTCTGCGACATAGACGTTATCGGAGCTATCGATGGCAAGGCCGGTTGGGAACAAGAAGTCGCTGGAGGGGCCGATGACAATGCCCGTGCTGTAGGCGCTTCCGGTCCACGGAACCTCGACGACTTGATTGTTGCCGTAATCGAGGACGAATAAATTTCCCGCGCCATCGACGGCAATGCCAGTGGGGTCTGCCCAGCCGGGAGACAGTTGGTCGGAAATGCTAATGGGTGAGCCATAGCTGGTTCCGTTGAAGGGCAGTTCAACGACCGTGGTGTAGTTGGTGTAGAAGACATTGCCTGCACCGTCCACGGCAACGGCGTTTGGGTTACCGCCGCTGGCGATGGTGGCGGGCGAGCCGTATCCGTTATTGGTGGACGGAATCTTGACGACGCGATTGTTTCCGGAGTCTGCTACGTAGACATTCCCGGCACCGTCAACCGCGACGCTCCCCGGAATATTCCACCCGCTGCCGATACCGATGCTGGTGGTCGAGCTGTAGGTGATTTGCGGGCTCTGGGCGATCGCGGAAATATATTTACTTGCGAGCACAGCGCCGCTCGAATTGGTAAGGAGTATGGCGCCGGAGCGCAGCCCTGCGTAGATAGGCGCAAAGGCCACGTTTACGGTGCAGGATTCACCTGCCGTGTATGCAGTTCCGATGGCGCACGTTCCGCCGCTTATAAGCTTAAAGTCCAGGTTTGGCGCGCCTCCGGTGAGCACCTGGATGGAATTCAGCGTACCGCCGGCTGAGAAATAGACTGTCAACTCATTGATGGAGGATACGCCGTTATAGACAGTGGCTGTCCCATTCGCCTGATTGTTTTGGATGTCACCGTTCGTGGTCGAGATCCTCGCGCCATACACGACGAGCACGGCTGTGGAGGTCTGGATAGCCGTGGTATTGCCGCCATTGTGCGACAAGTTATAAACCACTGCGCCTCCGTCGGGCGTGCTGGTGGAATCAAGGGCCGTGTTCCCGGAATACGTAAAGTCAGTGAGGGACACCGACCCGTTGAGATTGAAGATTGCGCCGCCGAAGCCGCTCGAGGTTCCGTATCCTGGTCCGCCGGAAGCGGAGTTGGAGGTGAAAGCGGATGAAGTCGCGTTTACGGTGCCCAACTGGTTGAAGATGGCTCCCCCCAAGCCCGCGCCGCCGCCGCCCTGCCCAGCTCGACCCGTAGAGTTGCCCGGCTCTCCTGAAGCCGCGCCGAATCCTCCTGCTCCCCCACCTTGACTGGGGTTATACGTCCCACCGCCGCCACCGCCGAAACCGCCCCCAGCAGGGTAATAGCCGCCGCCACCCCCTCCCGCGAATCCGCCGTAACCGGCTTGGAACGACCCGCCGCCACCGCCCCCGCCGATCCCTCCTCCTCCTCCGCCTTCGTACCCGGACCCTCCGCCGCCGCCTCCGAATGCTCCTCCCGAGCAACCGGGGGTACCCAGGGTGTCGTCCCCGTTGCCGCCTGCACCGGCGGCATAGGCCCCCGCCCCTCCCGAATCTTGTCCGTTTGCAGAGGACAATGGGCTGGCGGGTCCCTGGCCATTTTGTCCCGGAGAGTAGCCTCCTCCTCCTCCTCCTCCTGCTCCTGCGTTGTCGTCCGCGGGGGAATAAACCGTAGAACCACCGTTACCGCCCCATGCCGAGGTGCCGCCGCCGTAGATGATCGTCGATCCCGAGACGGTAAAGCTCGTGCAGCCGCCTTCAGTGCCTGTGAAACTGCCGCCGTTTCGCCCGGAAGCTCCGCTTGTTTTGAACCCTCCGCCTCCACCGACATCCGATCCTGAGTATTGGTTTGTCGATCCGCCATCCCCACCGATGCCGCCGCCGCCCGCCTCTCCACCTGTTTCCGCCGTCAGGGCTCCGCCGCCGGAACCGCCCAGAGCGCTGTTCTGGGCCAAGGTAACGGAGTCCAGCGAAAGGACACCCTGGTTATAGATGGCGCCGCCGAAACCGCCGCCGCCGCCGCCGCCGCTAAACCCTGCCCCGCCGTTACCGCCTTGTGCCAGGCCGCCGGTCAGCGTGAGATCGTTCAGCGTAAGACTGCCGGCGGGAAGGGTGGAGAAGCCGCCCGAGACATAAAAGAAACGGAACTTGGGCGAGCCGGAAGCGCGGCTGATGGTGGCGCCGTTGCCGTTGATGGTGATGGTGCTGGCGATGGCTGGGAATGCGTTTGGCCCATACCACCAGTCGGAGGGGGCGGTGACGGAATATGTCCCGCCGCTGGCCAGGTCGATGGTGCCGCCGCTGTTGGCGTTCAGCGTCTGAATCGCGGTGATGAACCCAGCAACGTCACCGTTGGCTACGTTGATGGTCTGCTGGCTTTGGGCGAGCGGCGAGAGCGACAGGGCTGCGAGTGCGAGTGACAAGGCAAGGAGCGGCGCATGGTGAAAGCGCTGCGCGAGGCGCGCGGCAAAGGGAAAGAGCATTCGACCTCCGGCTGCGCTATGGAATCCGCACAGCTTTCTAGACAGGCGTTTTAAGCGCAGGCAAATGCCGGGTTGCGCAGTGGTGGTGGGGAATTGTGCACTTACAAGTCTTGGGGAAAGACTTGTCGGATTTTACCACGCAGGGCGGACATGTCCTCGCTGGCGTTATTCCCGTCCGGCTGGCGAAGGGCGAGTTGACAAGCGTTCTGGATTGCTGTTACTTTGCATTACAAAGTGAATAGCCATGAATGATCTGAATAAGGCGTTGGGCGACATCAGCAGTATTCGCAGGCAGGTGGCGCATGCTACGGAGTTTCGTGGCTATGGGCCGGCGACGCTGGCGGGTACGGGGCTGCTGGCGTTGGCGGCTGCTTGCGCGCAGGCGGTGTATGTGCCCGATGCGGCGAACCATATTGCCGAGTATCTGACGATTTGGATTGTGACGGCGGCCGTGTCCGCAGCCTTGATTGGGATTGAGATGTATGCGCGGACGCGCCGCATGCACACGGGGATGGCCGACGAGATGATTCGGATGGCCGTGGAGCAGTTTCTGCCGTCGGTGGGCGTGGGCGGGTTGGTGACGTATGTCCTGCTGCGGTTTGTTCCAGGGACGCAGTGGATGCTGCCGGGGATGTGGCAAGTGATTTTCAGCCTGGGCGTGTTTGCGTCGTGCCGGTTTTTGCCGCGTGCGACGTTGGCCGCGGGTGTGTGGTATCTGCTGACGGGGTTGAGCTCGCTGGCGCTGGGGGACAATCGGGCGCTGTCTCCGTGGGGGATGGGTGTGTCGTATGGTGCGGGGCAGATGCTGGTGGCGGGGATTCTGCTTTTCGCGATGAGGGAGGGCAGGAACGATGGCTGAAGTTCCCCATGTGGAAGGGCGGTTTGCGTACGAGGGGCTGGATCGCGTGATTCACGAGCGGGCGCGGCTGAGTGTGCTGACGTCGCTGATTACGAATCCCAAGGGGCTGGCGTTTGGCGATTTGAAGCAGCTTTGCGATTTGACGGATGGAAATCTGAATCGGCATTTGAAGGTGCTGGAGGAGGCGGGGATGGTGGAGATTGTGAAGACGACGGATCGCAATCGGCCGCTGACGACTTGCAGGATTACGGGGTCGGGGCGGGCGCGGTATTTGGAGTATCTTGCGACGCTGGAGCAGGTGGTTAAGGATGCGGCCAAGGCGGCCGAGGGGTCGGGGGTGAAGCATCGGCTGGCACCTTCGCGGGTGTAGATATTTTTTTGGGGAGTTACTTTGCACTGCAAAGTAAGTATGAGGAGGAGAGGAAGAGATGAGTGATTTTTCGGTGATGTCGGCGGGCGGGGAAGCGAGAACGCAATCCCGGTCGATGGGCGTAAAACTTATCGTTGTGTGTTTGCTGGCAATGTTGATGACCACTCCAACATTTGTTGTTGGAGATTTGGTGGATGAGAGGGCGCAGCGAGCCGAGGACGCCGCAAAGGTAATGAGCGGTTATATGGGAGGGCAGCAGACGCTGCTTGGAACTTCCATACGAGCCGCGGATACGTATCGGTCGATGAAGCGTTCGATGAAATATGTGCCGCTTTTTCTGGGGCTGGTGTTCCTTACCTACTTCATTTTCGAGGCTACATCAGGCAAGCGCGTACACCCGGCACAGTACATTCTGGTTGGGACTGCGCAGATCATTTTTTTCCTTCTGCTTTTATCGCTGGCGGAGAAGATTGGATTCGATTATGCGTTTCTGCTGGCGGGCGGCGGCACGGTGACGCTGCTTTCGACGAATGCGGGGTGGGTGTTCACGAGCAGGCGGCAGGGGATGAGAGCGCTGGTCGTCTTCAGCCTGCTGTATGTGTTGATCTATCTGCTTCTACGCCTTGAAGACGACGCGTTGCTGATTGGAGCGATCTCAAGCTTTTTGGCGGTTGCGGCGACGATGTACTTCACACGCAGGATTGACTGGTATAGCTCGATACCGGTGCCGGGCGGGATGGCGCAGGCTGGAACCGGCTCGCCAAGGGACGGCGCTTGATGCGAAGAGCGGAGCGGGAAGGGCTGCATGTGGGGATCATTATGGATGGGAACGGGCGGTGGGCGTTGCGGCGAGGATTGCCACGTGTGGCGGGGCATCGCGCTGGAGTGGCGGCCGTGCGGAGGGTGGTAGAGCGGGCGCTGGATGCGGGCGTCGCGCGGCTTACGCTTTACGCATTTTCGTCGGATAACTGGAGGCGGCCGGAATCGGAGGTGCGCAGCATTTTCTGGCTGCTGCGTGCGTTTTTACGGCTGGAAACGAAGCGGCTGAAGCAGCGAGGCGCGCGGCTGCAGGTGATTGGCCGACGCGATCGGCTTTCGCCGGCAGTTGTGCAGGCAATTGAAGAGGCTGAATGCGCAACGGCCGGAGGGCGGTCGATCCATATATGCGTTGGCGTTGATTACTCTTCGCGCGAGGCAATTGCGCGGGCGGCTGCGGAGGCTTTCGCCGGCGATAAGAGCCTGGGGAAGGCGTCGCCTGACTTGGTTTGCAGCTTGTTGACGGAGACGATGGCCGTGCAGAGCGGCGAGGTGGATCTGCTGATTCGGACTGGCGGCGAGAAGCGGCTTTCCGACTTTCTGTTGTGGGAATGCGCTTATGCCGAGTTGGTGTTTACGGATCGGATGTGGCCGGAGTTTGATGAAGGTGATCTGGATGCGGCGCTGGAGGAATTTGCGCGGAGGGAGCGGCGGTTTGGGGGGGTATCGGAAACTTTGGAACGTTGCGGGGCAGCGTAGATGCGGGTGAAAGCTAGGGCTCGGATACCCTCCGGCGGGACGGTGGCATCGTAAGATGGAGGAACTGGCACGCTCCGGAAGCAGGTTGATGTGACTCAGGATGATCTTAACCTTTCGCCGATGATGCGATTTCGCATTGCGTTTATCCTGGCGATGATTGCGGATGCGCTGCAGATCGCCGTGTTTCCGCTGTTTGTGGAGGGTGCCGCCTCGCCTGCTGAAGACATCCTGGATGTGGGCGTGGGGGCTGTTCTCTACTACCTTCTTGGGTGGCATTGGGAGTTTCTTCCATCGTTTCTGGGGAAGCTGGTGCCAGGTGTGGATCTGGCGCCGTTCTGGACCCTGGCTGTCGCCAATGTTTACCGGAAATCCAAAGGGATTGCGGCGAGCACAGAAGAAAGTGCCAAGGAGCTACCGGCGTTCCGAGACCCTAAGGGCTTGTAAGCACCTGCGGTGGGGCAGATGCTCGCGGGAGGCTCGCACGGGCTTCCGTCGTTCCCTGGTACTCAAGTGCGAGGGGCCAGGGGCAGCCGGCTTTCTTTGATGATTAGCCTTCATCGACTCCCACTCATCGAGCAAAAAACGCTCGATGAATGGGGCACAGTTTCATTCATGGGAATAATTGCGGAGATCCCACTTGTCGCGCGCGATAAGACTGCGTGACGAATGGCTCGCACTGGCGATCTGCTGGCCGCCTTTGCGACAGAAAAATGTCCCAAAAGCGAGGCGCGGGGACTCATAACAAAGAGCCCTTCATCGCGCGAGAAGACTGCGCGACGAATGGAACCCCCGATTCTTTGTGGATGGGGCCGTATTTTCTGATTCTCAATCACGATGGTGCGGCAGTACAATCTCTGCAAATCGGCTCTGAAATTCGAGGTGCGGTTGGAGAATGACCCCCCTACCCCAATGGAAATCGTGGTTCCAGAAGCTCGGCCGTGTGGAGAAG
>Ga0302187_10002265_pt1 | contig 15905 bp, 16 predicted proteins | sample II_Bog_E1_3_FD_202120 | JGI IMG/M metagenome (GOLD analysis project Ga0302187, IMG submission 202120) | Peat permafrost microbial communities from Stordalen Mire near Abisko, Sweden - II_Bog_E1_3 | ecosystem: Environmental > Terrestrial > Soil > Wetlands > Peat | place: Sweden: Abisko...
TGTCTCGGTGTTGTTCAATAGCAAGGCGGCGGTGCGCAACGTGACCTTCGACGTGCAGGCCAATAAGGTCACCTCGTTGATCGGTCCTTCGGGATCCGGCAAGACAACGCTGTTGCGCGCGATGAACCGCCTGCACGAGCTCACCCCCGGCGCCACCGTCACCGGACAGATCCTCCTCGAGGGTGAGAGTATCTACGAGACGTCAGTGCCGCTCACGGTCCTGCGCAGCCGCATCGGGATGGTCTTTCAGCGGCCGAACCCGTTTCCCACGATGTCCATCTTCGACAACGTCGTGTCGGGATTGCGTTTCATCGGCGTCAAGGACAAGACGTTCCTCGCCGAGTCGGCCGAGAAGGCGCTCAGCGAGGCCGCGCTGTGGGACTCGGTGAAGGACCGCATGAAGGCGCCCGCCGCCACACTGTCCGGCGGTGAGCAGCAGCGTCTATGCATCGCACGCGCCATGGCCGTCGAGCCCGAGGTGCTGTTGATGGACGAGCCCACGGCTTCGCTCGACCCGGTGTCGACCCAGCAGATTGAAGAGCTCATGTCGACGCTCAAGCAGTTCGTTACCATTGTGATCGTCACTCACAACATGCAGCAGGCGCACCGTATCTCCGATAATTGTGCCTTCTTGCTGATGGCCGAGGACCGCACCGGTGAGTTGATCGAGTTTGATTCGACCGAAAAGATCTTCAACGATCCGCGCGATTCTCGTACCTTGGACTACACCTTGGGTCGATTCGGCTGAGTCATCCTTCGGTGCGAATGCCCGGGGAAGGTGAGTCGTTCGAACCCCTCGTGCGCCGGTCCCTCAACGGCGATCAGCTGGAGTGAAGAAGCCGGCGACTTCTGAAGCGTCGAAGAGAGAGGGAATCAGGCCAGAATTCCCACGCTGCCACGAGCATCACGAGCAACATCGCCACCATGGTGGCGTTCTGCGAGACGTACGAGAGATAGAGCTGATTTCGCGGCAGAAGGACCTGCACGACCCCGACGTCCTTCCATCGCGGCCACGGAACGACGTTGACCACGAGCGCGAGCAACGCGAAGCGTGTGGTCCAACTGCGCCAACCGATCTCGAAGGGGAGGAACGCGAGAAGCGGGACGAAGGCGAAGTAGTGGTTCCACGCGATTGGTGAGCAGATCGTGGAGATGACCAGTCCGATCACCATGGAGGTGAACTCGTGACCTCGCAGCCACGCCCCGTAAGCGGCGATCACGCCGATCACCGCGAAAACCCCGGCGATCGCCAGCGAGCCGCTCGCTGATAGATGTCCGAGGAAGTAGGGCGGACGCAAGAAGACATCGTCGATGCTGGAACTGGCCTGGGCGGTGGAGTACGTTGCGAAGTGCTCGAGTTCTTGAGAACCGACGATCTCATCGCGAAAGAATGTGGTCGCGCTCTGATAGAAGAGCAACGTGGCGGCCAGCGTCACCACCGCGACGGTCGCGAGGGCGGTGATGGCCTGACGAAACTGGCGCCGGACCAGCCAGATGACGATGAAGATGCCGGGATAGATCTTGAGAGCGGTGGCCAGACCGACCCAGACACCTTGCGCCGGCGCCTTCATCACGAGCACGTCAGCCACGATGGCCAGGGTCAAGAACGCCCCAATCTGTCCCCAGAAGATGTTGTCGTAGACCGAAGAGAGGGCGATGGGTGAGATCACTGTGATGGCGACCGCGATGAGCAGCGCGCTCGAGGAGGTGTGTCGCGTGAGGCGGCAGATCACGAGGTAGAGGGTGGAGGTGAGGGCGACCAAAATGGCAAACGTCCACACCTGCGCGAGCCACTTGGTGGGGATGAGCACCAGGGGACTTAAGAGGAGAATCCCCCCCGGCGGATAGGTGAAGGCCTCAATGCTGAACGAGGTGTAGATGTTGCCCGTTGATTTCAACTGTTGGAAATTGGTGGCGCGCCCGAACAGGTCGCTGAAGCCACCACTCTGGTTGCGCACGAGGTGGTAGTACACCGCGGACTCGACCACGAGCACCACGATTGCGATAGCCAGAGCGACACCATTCCGGGGTGACGTGAAGGAACGTCCTCTCGAGGCGCGCTCGGGCGCGACGTCCTCGCCAGCGTGCTCGACCACGCTCATGCGCGAGGAATCCTGCGATCTCTCGAGAGGTGCGACATGTGCGAAATCATAGGAGAACCTTACCTTTTCGGCTCCTCGAACCCTCGACGCCCAGGCCTCCCCGCGCCGAAGATGACGACGCCGGTCGGTTCGTCACGAGCCGGCGGGAGTGATCGCCGAGAGGTTGGACACCGACGGTTCGATCAAGCCCGAGGGGCCCTTGGCGAAGAGCCGCAGGATGTTGTTGGTGATGTTGATGAGTTGGGGTGCCGGACACGTGGCATACGTGGCGGTCGTGCATCGATTGAGGTCGCCGACCCACACGTTGTTACCAGTATCGATGGTCCCCGCGTGCGAGACCGGATTCGTGAAGTACACCATGTCCGAATAGCTGTCGCCGTTCCAGATCCCGCCGCCCGCGGTGCCTTCGCTGGTCGGCACGGGCGAGTGTGAGAGGACCTCCAGGTTGGCCGGTTCGGAGGCGGAGGCGATCACGTGGTCGAAGTCGGAGGCCACCACATTGACGAGCGACGAGCCATTGACGAGTCCCGTCCCCTGGAAGACCCACGAACTCGCGTCCGAGACGACCATGGGCACGAAGACGTTGGGGGCGAGGAAGCCGCTGTACTGCACTCCAATCTGGGGCAGCGGTGACCAACTCGCGGGAGGTGACTCCCACGTATTGCCCGTGACCTGCACACCCGGGGCCTTGCCGTTCAGGGGGTCCTCGTAAGAGTTGCGGTAGTCAACCACCTGGCGATTGAGTCCGAGGATGGACGGCTCCAAGCGGACGTGGCGAACCATCGCGGCGGCGCCCAAGAAGACGGCGTTCATGCCGTGCGCCTGTGCGGTCTGCAGGGCGAGTCGCTCCTCGTAGGTCCACGACTCGTCGTGGTCGAGTGAGATCATCACCTTGTGGTGGGCCAACACGTTGGGGTAGGACGACAACGTGACGTCGGTGATGTAACTAACGTCCAGACCCTCCTTCTCCATCAGCGCGACGAGGGGATATTCGTTGGTGAGGAAGTCGGAGGAGCCGTCACCGGTGTCGTAGGGACGGTCGAAAGAGACGACGCGCGCACGGTTGCACACCGGGTACGAGGAGTTGTCGACGATGCAGGGCCCGGTCCCGGCGTAGAACGAGTAGCCGCCGTAAGTGTTCCAGCCTTGTTCGACCATCGAGCGATTCACGACCACGTAGGTCGAGGTACTGGTGGGGTCCCAGACGGTGAGGGGAACGTAACTCGACGAACCGTCGCTGCCCACCAACTTGAGCAGATAGTCGCCCGGGACGAATTTCTCTGAGACCAACATCACCGCCGAGATCTTCCAGTTGTAACACGTCACCATGTTGATGCTGTGGTCGACCGGGCACGCGGGCTGGTTGATACCTCGTTGACGTTGGGAGGTCCAGATGAGTCGAGCCCCCTTGCCTTGGTACCAACCCATTCGAAAGGCCTGGATGTAGTACGACGGCAACTTGGTGTTCACGTAGAGATCCACGTTCTGACCGATCTGGGCGTTGGTCGCGTTGGCGTAGCCCTGGATGGCGGTTGTCGAGACGTTCGGACCGATCCGCCACGTCGTCGTGCCGGGCAGGGCATTCTCGTCCATGATGACGCGCGACTGGACGCCGTCGGGTCCGATGGAGGTGGGCGGCAACGTCGTTGTGGGAATCGTGCTCTGAGATCCGCTGAACGCACCGGTCTTCATGCTCACCAGGGCGGCCACGATGAGCAAGGCGTACACGCTGATCAACAGGTACGATACCCGTCCAATACCCCGAGAATTGTGACGTGGCACAAGACCTTCCTAGTGTGCGACGTCGTCGCAACCTCTCGGTAATTCTAGGCGCGACGCGACACATCAAGGGTGTCGTTGTGCGAGCTACTCGTCGATGGTGAAGGGGCGGTGCACCGCTCCCAGGGTGATCCCGGCCGAGTGCAGGTCGGGCCGCTCGCCACGAGCGTGCTGGGCACGAATCGCGGCACGCTCCCAACGCTCCTCCACCCGTCCGTAACGCCAGTAGAGCAGGGCGAATGCCCAAACGCCGACGAATATTCCGACGATCGTGAATCCAGCGGAGTTGATGTTGAAGTGGGCGGCGTAATTCCACAGGCCGCCGCGCAGATTCAGTTGAGTGGTCAGCACCTGCGCCAGCTCCAACGTGCCGATATAGAAGGCCACGAAGACGCTTAGTCCCGTAATGGCGATGTTGTAATACACCTTGCGCACCGGCTTGGAGAAGGCCCAGCCGTAGGCGAAGTTCATGAAGGAGCCATCAATGGTGTCGAGCAGGCTCATGCCCGCCGCGAAGAGGATGGGCAGGCTCAAGAGGGCCCAGATCGGCAGTCCGGCGGCCACGCTCGTACCGGCGAGCACGAGGAAAGCCACCTCGGTCGCGGTATCAAAACCCAGACCGAAGAGGAGGCCGACCGGGTACATCTTCCACGGCGCGTCCACGCTGCGCGCGAAACGCCCGAAGAAGCGCATCATGAAGCCGCGCGCATCGAGGTGCTTTTCGAGCTCGGCGTCATTGAAGGTACCTTGGCGCATCTGAACGAACAGACGAACGATTCCCACCAGGATGATCAAGTTCAAGATGGCGATGAGGTAGAGGAATCCCCCCGACACCATGGTGCCGATGAGGCCGCCGTAGTGGTGTAAGCCCGAGTTCGAATTTCGCACTTGGCCCCCCAGGGCACGTACGCCAAGTCCCAAGATGAGGGTGAGGGCAAAGACGATCGAAGAATGCCCGAGCGAGAAGAAGAAACCGGTCGACATCGGCCGCTTGCCCTCGGACATGAATTTTCTCGTCGTGTTGTCAATGGCGGCGATGTGGTCAGCGTCAAAAGCGTGACGCATGCCCAAGGTGTACGCGAGGACGCCCGTCCCGACCCCGAGCATCTTGCCTGAACCGAGGTTGAAATGTTGCGTCGAGGCGTAAATCAAGAGGCCCCACCCGAGAACGTGCAAGAAGATGATGAAACCGAACATGCCGAACAGGCGTTTCCATTCGCTCGGCGAAAATGATGCCTTGACCCGTTCGCGCCGTGTAGATGAGGCGGGGGCGAAGGTCGTCATGAGGCCACCCTAGTAGGAGTTACTTCTAATAAGACAAAAAAATCTCGTGACAGTGAGTCAACTTTGGGATGAAGAAAATGAGCACGAATCTATAGCGAGTGTTGTTGAAGGTCGAATAGTTCGACACAATGAGGTGAGCAGAAATAATGGTGAACACTGTCCAACACTCGCTGGGCCGCGGCGGTCGCGGGCGTGACTGTCATGCCACAAATTGGATCGATGTGGTCGGGATTATCGCCATCGGGTTGGTGTGACGTCGGCGCCGCGGCGCCACCTGGCGCGTCTGGGTGCTCGGCCAAAAAGCGATCATGGCAGCGGTCAGAACAGAAGTAGTAAGTCCGGGCACCGAGCGTCGCGCGCGCGGGCGCGTCGCTGATGCGCACTTGCATCTTGCATATCGGATCGATCGCGTAGCCCGACGCTTCGCCCAGTCGGTGTCGGCGCCGTGCGAGCATCCACACCAGCGCAGCGACGGCGAGGAAGAGGAGATTGAGGAATGTCGTGTAATTCCACGACAACCTTTGCGCCCCGACGTGTACGAGGCGATTGGTGGGCGCTAGACCGGTGAGACGAAATAACACCTCCGTCACGAGGCCCGCCACGACCATCACCGCGTAGAACACACTGACGAGCCGTAGGGTCAAGGCACCGCCGTAGAACTTTCGGTAGATCAGGATCAGCGGCATGGCGATCAGGTCGGCGAAGATGAAGGCAATCACGCCGCCAAAGGAGATGCCGCCGTGCCAGAGTGCCGCAGCGAGGGGCACGTTGCCCACTGAGCACACCCAACTGATGACCGCGATGAGTGGCCCCACCAGTGCGTTCTCCACTGTCGTCCACGTACCGTGGCCATGCAAGAAGACGTCGCTCCACCACGAGGTGGGCACCATGACCGCCAAGAAGCCCGCGACCACGTAGCCAATTGCCAGCTCGCGACGGAGCATCGTGGCGTCGGCGACCGCGTACGACGAGGCGTTCGACCATCCAGTGACGCTCCGAATCGAACGCTCGGGCGCCGGCGTCACCTCGTCGTCGTCGTGCTCCGGGGACAACGCCTGCACGCGCTTGCGGGCTTGATTCACGAGGACGCCGCTGAAGGCGCTGGTCCCGACCAGTGCCAGGAGGATGATCATCACCGGACCACCCACGAACTCCGCGACCGCGAACTGCCAACCCAAAAGGACGAGCATCACGATGCCGAGTTCGACCACCAGGTTGGTGGAGGAGATCATGAAGATCATTGCGCTGGTGAAGTCCGCACCGCGCGCGAAGAGCGACTTGGCCATGGCCGACGCCGCGTACGAACAACTCGAGGAGACCATGCCGTACCACGAGGCCCGCACGACGGCTCGAGGACGGTGGTCGCCCAAGCGCGAACGCATCTGATCTTTGTTGACGAAGGCCTGCACCGCGCCCGAGAGGGTGAAGCCGAGGACCAACGCCCAGAGGGTCTCCCAGAACATGAAGCCGCTCTCGCGCAGGGAGCGTCCGACCAGCGTGATGGCGTGGGCCATGATCCGTTAGGACTTTACGAGTCGCGCGATTGCGGCCGACGCCTCGCGCAACTTGGCGTCCTTTTCCTCGCCACCGGTCTCGACGGCGTGCGCGACGCAGTGGCTCAAGTGGTCGTCGAGCAAGCTGAGGGCCACACCCTGCAGGGCGCGAGTGATCGCCGAGATCTGCTGGAGGACGTCGACGCAGTAGCGGTCGTCCTCGACCATCTTGTGGATACCTCGCGCCTGTCCCTCAATTCGCTTGAGGCGTGCAAGAACGGCGCTCTTGTCATCTCTGTATCCCGGATCGGTCATGATCTCTCCCTTGAGCAGGCCTCACTCACGTAGCCCACCATTGATTCCACCAACGAAAGCGAAGCTCGCGACGAGCGGTGGTTCAGTTCTCCTTGAGGAGAGAGAGCCGTCGTGTGAACTCCTCTTCGGTGACCTCGCCCTTGGCGAAGCGCTCCTTCAAGATGTCGATGGCAGGATTCGCTGTCACGTGCGATGCGCCGGGTCCGCGTGCGTATCCGTGGTCGTGCAGGTGACGCGGACCGTGACGGTAGTTCCGTACCAGGGTGAGGATCAGCAGAGCGACGGCGACCCAGAAGACAATCATCAACAACAGGCCAAAGAGACCAATTCCGTGACCACCGTAACCACCGAGGAAACCTCCGTGTTGACGAAACATTGGCATACAAACTCCTCTCGGGCCTAATGACATCATACCCCCTAGGAGTATAAAGTCGTTCTAAATCCTGTTGGAATCGCCCACCGTTCGTCGTCGACTCGGCGGTCCCGGGGGAGCGGAACGTCGCGCAGGCAATGTGTCCAACACGTCGCGGGTGGCTGCGCAGATCCGTTCGATGGCTTGTCGGACGTCTTCGCGCGCCATCTGACTCGGAGTCGTCAGTCCCGCCACCTTGCGTACGAATTGGCGTGCCGCGTCCTCGACTTCTTCGTCGGTGGCACGGGGTTCGAGACCCCGCAGCACGGTGATATTACGGCACATGGACCACCTCCTACTGGTGTGGCGTGACGAATGGATCGAGTCCCCACTCGTGAGCCAGTAGTTCGAACGAGGTACGACGCTCGGCGAATCCATGAACCCGGGTGGAGACCATCAACTCGTCGGCGGCGGTACGTGACTTCAAAGCATGGAGTCCCTCCGCGACCCGTCCGGGCGCACCGATGAAGTGGGTCGCGAAGGTCTCGGCCACGAACGCGGCCTCTTCGTCGCTCCGGGGAGAGGCCGCAGCGTCATCTGGCGACGGCAAGGGACCGGGACGACCTTGGAGACGTTGGAGGAGACCGAGTGCACTCGAACCGGACAACCAGCGGGCCGTGGCGTCGTCAGCGGCGCAGATCACGGACGCCGCGACCATCAGGTACGGCTCTTCTAGGAATTGTGACGCCTTGAAATTCGTGCGATAGACCTCGACGGCGTCGTCGAGCTGTGCGGGCGCGAAATGGTACGCGAAGGAGAAGGGCAGTCCGAGCTGACCGGCGAGTTGGGCGCTGAAGGTGGACGACCCCAGTAGCCAGACGTCGGGCAGGTAGCCGGCTCCGGGAGTGGGTGCCGGATGCGGGGGCGTTTCTTGAGGCACTAGGTAGTTGATGAGTTCGACGACGTCGCGGGGGAACGTGGTGGCCTGTACGTCGCTCGAGCGACGTAGGGCGCGGGCCGTCACGTGGTCGGTGCCAGGGGCGCGACCGAGTCCGAGGTCGATTCGCCCGGGGTGCAGCGCCTCAAGAGTGGCGAATTGCTCGGCGATCACGAGTGGCGCGTGGTTGGGCAGCATGACGCCGCCTGCACCGACACGAAGTGACGTTGTCGCGTTGGCTAGATGCGCAATCACGACAGCCGGCGCGGAGCTGGCGACGGCGGCCATGGCGTGGTGTTCGGCCACCCAGAAGCGTCGATATCCCAGTCGCTCGACCGCGACGGCCATTGCGACGGTCTCGTGCAGGGCCTGGGCCGCGGTGGAACCCGACGCTACCGTGGCGAGGTCGAGGACGGAGAGGGGAATCACTGGGGCCACCTTAGGTCCCGTCAACGTCAGCGTCTCGAGGAGGGACTCGCCATGCCGGCCACGTCGTGGGGGCGGTAGAACTCTTCGAGCGCCGCGATCTCCGCATCGTCGAGTGCGAGGGACAACGCGGCGACAGCATCGTCGAGGTGATGCACCTTGGTGGCGCCGACGATCGGACTGGTGACGACGGGGTTGGCGAGCACCCACGCGAGGGCGATCTGCGCGGGGGCGACACCGCGAGCACTGGCGATGGCGACGACGGCGTCGACGATTGGCTTATCAATCTCGCTGTACAGCGATGAACCGAACTCATCGCTTTGCGAACGCGCGGTCTGGGACTCCCACGGTCGAGTTAGGCGACCGCGGGCCAACGGGCTCCAAGGGATGACCCCAATGCCCTGGTCGTCGCAGAAGGGGAGCATCTCGCGTTCCTCTTCACGGTAGAGCAGGTTGTAGTAGTCCTGCATGGAGACGAATCGTGTCCAGCCGTTGAGGTCGGCGACGTAGAGGGCTTGGGCGAACTGCCAGGTGTACATGGAGGACGCGCCGATGTAGCGAGCCTTACCGGCGCGCACCACGTCGTGCAGAGCCTCCATCGTCTCTTCGATGGGTGTCTCGTCGTCCCAGCGGTGAATCTGGTACAGGTCGACGTAATCGGTGCCAAGACGTCGCAGGCTGTTGTCGATTTCGGCGAGGATCGACTTTCGCGAGAGGCCCATCCCATTGGCTCCGGGGTTCATGCGGCCGTTGACCTTGGTGGCGATGACCACTTCGTCGCGCGGCACCATCGACAAGAGGGCGGCCCCGGTGATCTCCTCGGACGAGCCGTCGGAATAAACGTTGGCTGTGTCAAAGAAGTTGATGCCGAGGTCCAGGGCCTGGCGAAAGAAAGGCATGGCGTCGTCGCGGTCGATTGACCACGTTTGTCGTCCCCGCGAGGGAGCGCCGTAGCTCATGCAACCGAGTGTGACGCGTGAGACCTTGAGGCCGGTGTGACCGAGAGTGACGTAGTCCATGAGGAGAATCTACCCACCACTACGACGGAGCGAATCCGCGACGTCGTAGAGCGAGCACGGGTCGGTGCTCGCGCATCGTCTAGCGTTTTTGAATGGCCCCACGTGAACGGTTGACCTACGAAGATTTCGGTCGCGCCACGCGCGAACTAGCCCAGGAGATATGCGACTCGGGCTTCGCGCCCGACATCGTGCTGAGTATCGCGCGTGGGGGTTTCTTCCTCGGTGCCGGGCTGGGGTACGCGCTTGGCGTTAAGAACGCTTTCATCATGTCCGTCGAGTTCTACACCGGCATCGACGAGCGTCTCGAGATGCCGGTCGTGCTTCCCCCGGTGCCCAGTAAGGTGGACCTCTCCGGTGCGGTGGTATTGATCGCCGACGACGTCGCAGACTCGGGGCACACACTCAAGATGGTCACCGAGTTTTGCGCGGAGACGGTGCGCGAAGTGCGTTCGGCCGTGCTCTACCTCAAGCCTCAAAGCGTGATCGTGCCGGACTTCTCCTGGAAGGAGACGGACCAGTGGATCGACTTCCCCTGGTCGTGCGAGGGTCCGGTGACGAAGGACGGCGGCATGAACCACTAGCCCCGCGGACTCTCACTGGGAGTCGGCGGCGTGCGTGGAGTTTTCGGTCGGCTTGGATTCATTCAGGCCCTTCTCGAATTCATTCTTCGCTGAGCCGAGGCTGCGGGCCAGTTTGGGGATAGCAGTGCCGCCGAAGAGCAGAGCCGCGACGACAACGAGGACGATCATGCCGTCCATCCCAAAGATTTCTCCCAACATTCTGATCTCCAATTCACTCGGTGAGTGTGACGTTGAGTATTCGACGCGCCCGTGCTCCGCGGATGTGATGATTTCTCATCCACCGCACTGTCGGCTCCGAAGAAGAACAGTGATCGTGAGCGGGTGGCCCGCTTGACGTGAGAGGAGGTCGACGTGTTCAACCTGGACCCCGGAAAGCTCCTGGTGATAGCCCTGCTCGCCGTCGTGTTGCTCGGGCCCGAGAAACTCCCTGATGCAGCGCGTCAGATCGGACTCGTGTGGCGTGCGGTGACCAGATGGCGCGAGCGCATGGAGGCCGAAGTCCGTTCAACGTTGCCGGACTTGCCAACCACTCCCGACCTCACGCAAATGCTCCGCTCGCCCAGCACGTTGCTGAACCATTGGGCGACGTTCGATGACGTGTCACCAACGACGACGGGCGATGAGGCCTTGTCGGAGTCCGAGGACATGACCGGCGCCCACGTCGCCGCGAGCGTCACGCCGGGCAATGAAGTTACTGGCGCTGCTGAATGCGCGCAGGAGATCGCCGCGTCGCGAGCCACGCCATGAGTCTCCTCGGTTCGATCAGACCAGTGAGATCTCCAAAGATCTCGCCCAATCAGATGAGCATCGTGCAGCACCTGGCGGAACTGCGCCGACGGGTAGTCATCAGCCTGGGGTTCTTCGTCATCGCGGCGGTCGTCTCGTACGTGGCGTATGGACCGGTGCTGCACTTCCTCCTCGAGCCGCTGTGCCACGTGGCGCTCACGTCCTCAGGGAAGGCCCACGCGATTAGTGGCTCTTCACATTGTCAGCTCTACGTCACGTCGCCCCTTGACGGGTTGTCGCTGCGTATCCGCATTACGGTGTTCGGCGCTCTGTTCCTCGCCTCGCCGGCGTTCGCCTTTCAATTGTGGCGATTCGTGACGCCGGGGCTACGCAGCGCGGAGCGACGATTCGCGCTTCCCTTCGCCGTGGCAACGACGACGCTGTTCGCCTTAGGGGCTCTCACCGCATACGTGGTGTTGCCCCACGCGCTCGGATTCCTCTCGTCCATCGGGGGACCCGACTTGATTGCGCTATACAACCCCATCTCCTACCTGGGACTCATCACGGCCATGATGGTGATCTTCGGCGTCGCCTTCGAGTTCCCTCTGGTGCTCGTGTCGCTCGAATTGGCGCGACTCGTCTCCTCTGCCCAACTCTTGCACTGGTGGCGTTGGGCGGTCATGGTCATCGTGGTGGTGGCCGGCATCTTCGTACCGAGTTCAGATCCCCTGTCGATGTGCGCGCTGACAGTGCCGCTCGTCGTGTTCTACTTCCTCGCCATCGGCGTGGGTCGCCTTCTCCATCGTTAGAGATTCCCGGCCTCGAGAATCGGGGGAATATCTTCTGCACGGTGGACTCCTTTTCACTGTCCGGTTCTCCATCAGCGACATCGACCAGGGTAGTAGGTGGTATCACTTGCTAGATAGTGATACTATCTAGCAATGGTGGAGAGTGGCTGGCCAAGTGAGTGGCTGCGTGGGATCCTGCCGTTGTGCGTGATGGCCATCGTCATCAGCGGCGAGACCCACGGTTACGCGGTGGCTCAGAGCCTTGAGAGTGCGGGCATACCCAATGTGAAGGGAGGGACCCTTTATCCGCTCTTGAACCGCCTCGAGGAGGATGGTCTCGTGACCACAAGGTGGGCAGCGGGACCGAGTGGCCCGGGACGAAAGCTCTACGCCGTGACGTCAACGGGGAAGAAGTGGTTCGCTGAACGCGCCGAACGGTGGCGGAAATTCAGCGCTCTCACCATCAATCTGCTCGATGAGGCAGGAGGGAATATCCAATGACGAACAAGTCTGCGAACGCCTATTCACGTCAGCTGGAATTCCAGTTGCGACTCCAAGGGGTCCCTCGACGTCGAGTCCTGGAGATCATTTCCGAAGTTCGCGCCCACGTGAGAGAGTCGGGGGAACCCCCCTATGACACGTTTGGCGAGCCACGCGCCTACGCCGCAGAGTTCGCGCAAGGATCGTGGCGGCGCTGGACGTGGCTAGGCGCGGCAGTCCTCGCGGTCGCAGCGTTCGTGGCGAGCGCATATCTGATCGCCGGTGAGATCGCCGCTCACCGAGAATTTCGCCCCTTACCGTTTGGCGGTCGGACGTGGCTCATCGTCGCGGTGGCGGCTGTGGCCGTCGTTGTCCTGTGGCGGATGGTCCTGATCGTTGCGACGGTACCCCTGAGCACGCTGACCATGGACGATGGCGACGCGACGGTCACTTGGAAGAAGTGGGTGCGTCGCCGACGCGTGACCTCCGTGGTTGTTGCGGTGGTGCTCGTGTTCATCAGCGCGGCGTGGGGACTGCGGCTGGGTAGCACCTACGCCAACTCGCCTCAATTGCGCGCGGCCAGCTATGTTTGGGCGAGCGCTTCAACAGCGCACACCCAGTTCGACCCTCGACAAGACATGGTCGCGGTTGAAGTAATCCTCTTTCAATCAGCACTGGGACCAATGCCGACGATCGACAATCTCTCCTTGTCGGCGAATTGGACGAATGGCATCGACGACTCGAGTGTTCTGCTCCCCTATTCCAGCCTGACCACGGCGGTGCAGGCCGCACACAACCATGACTTCAGTGGCGGCGGTGGCAACAATGCGGCCCTCGGCGTGACACTGCGGCGCGGAACGTATTACGTGCTGCAGTACTTTGGCGGTTTTGACGCCACGATCTCGACCCCCACTCCACCGGAGACGCTCGATGTGAGTTACGACGTCAACAATGGCCCCTTCAGGACCCTTCGAGTGCCTCTTCCCGTCGACTATTCGAACATCTGATTGCCGTGGGTCCCGAGCCTTCACACTGAAGTCAAACCTCAGTGGCTCGTTGACCGAAGGGTGTGGGCATCACTGACCGACCACCAGGTTCGTTCACGGGGATTGGGCAAAAAGGGAGTTGCTCTAGTAGAAATATTGGGATATGCCTTACTCTGATATGGACGTGGCCGACAGTCCCCTGGAACTGATTGGCCATACCCCGATGGTGCGCCTGGGCAAGATCGCCGCCGACGTGGCGTGCGATGTCATCGCCAAACTTGAGACCACCAATCCGGGAGGCAGCTCGAAGGACCGGCCCGCGCTGACCATGGTCGAGGCGGCCGAGCGAGAGGGCTTCTTGAAGGCTGGCTCGACGATCATCGAGCCGACCAGTGGCAACACCGGCGTGGGGTTGGCCATCGTCGCGGCCCAGCGCGGTTACCGTTGCATCTTCGTGATGAGCGACAAGATGGCGCCAGAGAAGATTGACGTCCTGCGCGCGTACGGTGCCGAAGTCGTCGTCTGTCCGACGGCGGTCGCCCCGGACCATCCCGATTCGTACTACTCGACCGCCGAACGATTGACGCGCGAGACGCCCAACTCCTTTCGACCCGACCAGTATTCGAACCCGAACAATCCCCGGGCCCACTACGAGACCACTGGACCCGAGATATGGGAGCAGACCAACGGCCACGTCACGCATTTCGTCGCGGGTGCCGGCACCGGTGGCACCATCTCGGGGGTCGGCCGGTACCTGAAAGAGCGCAACCCCGACATCAAGATCATCGCGGCGGACCCCGCAGGGTCCGTGTATTCGGGCGGGGCGGGCCGTCCGTACCTGACCGAAGGGGTGGGTGAGGACTTCTGGCCCGCGAACTACGACCCGGCGGTCGTCGACGAGGTGGTCGCGGTCAGCGATGCTGACGCTTTCGCGATGGCCCGCGCTGTCACGGAACGCGAAGGCATTCTGATTGGCGGCTCGGGGGGTACGGCCGTCGCCGCAGCATTGGTGGTGGCCGCGCGCCTGCCCGCCGATGCGGTCGTCGTGGTCCTGATCCCCGATTCGGGTCGCGGTTACCTCTCCAAGATCTTCAATGACACCTGGATGACCGATTACGGCTTCCTTCGTCCCCACGACGAGATGGATGCCGGTGATGTACTCACCAACAAGGGCAATCGTCACGATGGTCTCGCCGATCTCGTTTTGGTCACCGAAGAAGTGTCGGTACGCGACGCCATCGCGGTGATGCGCGCTAATGACGTCTCGCAACTCCTGGTGACGGTGACCGATCAACTGCCACTCGCGGCGAAGGAGGTGTCGGGGTCTCTCAGCGAACTCGGCGTGCTCGAGGCCACGACGCGCGACGCGGCCGTCTTGGACATGACGGTCAAGGAAATCTGCGATGCACCAATGCCGATGGTGGGTGTGGGCATGAGTGTGGCGCACCTGACCAAGCAGTTGGGTACGTCGGCCGGCGTCCTCGTCCTGGACGGTGGCCACCCGGTGGGCGTGTTGACGAGAAGTGACCTGCTGAGTTTTCTCGAGCAGCGGAGCGAGCGGTGAGTGGTTTCAACACCCGCGCGATTCACGAGGGTTCCGAACCCGATCCGGTGACCGGGGCGGTCAATCCGCCGGTGTATCTGACGTCGACCTACGCGCAAGACGGCGTCGGCGTGGTGCGATTCAGTGACTACGGACGAGTCGACAATCCCACACGCTCCGCGCTCGAGACCTGTTTGAGCGGACTCGAGGAGGCGCGACATGGTGTCGCCTTCGCATCCGGTCTGGCCGCGGAGGACGCTCTCTTGCGCACCCTGTCGCCGGGCGATCACGTGATCCTGGGCAACGACGCCTACGGCGGCACCTATCGATTGCTGACGCGTGTCTTCGGGGGGTGGGGACTGCGGGTGTCGTGCGTGGACCTGGCCGACCTCGAGGCGGTACGCAGCGCCATCGAGCCCACAACGAGGTTCGTGTGGGTCGAGACACCGTCGAATCCACTGTTGAAAGTGGTGTCGATCGCGGCGTTGGCCACGCTCGCGCACGGACACGGAGTGCGTCTCGTGGCTGATAACACCTTCGCCACGCCGTTCTTGCAGCGGCCACTAGTGCTGGGCGCCGACGTCGTGGTGCACTCCACCACGAAGTACGTGGGGGGCCACTCCGATGTCATCGGCGGCTTCGTCGCCACCAATGACGACGAACTGGCCACGGCGTTGCGATTCCACCAGTACGCGATCGGCGCCGTGCCGGGGCCACTTGATTGTTATCTCCTCGTTCGTGGTCTCAAGACATTGGGCGTTCGCATGGAGCGCCACTGCGCCAACGCTCGCGCCGTGGTGGACTTCTTATCGGGACACTCGCGTGTCGAGAGGGTCTACTACCCCGGACTCGCGGAGCATCCCGGCCACGAGGTGGCTCTCACCCAGATGGATGATTTTGGAGGGATGGTGAGCTTCACGGTGGTGGGCGGAGCGGGTGCGGCGCGCCAGGTCTGTGAATCGACGAAGGTTTTCACTCTGGCGGAGTCGCTGGGTGGCGTCGAGAGTCTGATTGAGTTGCCGGCGGTGATGACCCACGCCTCCACCGCCGGATCGACGTTGGAACCGCCGGACAATCTAATTCGCCTGAGCGTC
>Ga0302187_10002267_pt1 | contig 15895 bp, 16 predicted proteins | sample II_Bog_E1_3_FD_202120 | JGI IMG/M metagenome (GOLD analysis project Ga0302187, IMG submission 202120) | Peat permafrost microbial communities from Stordalen Mire near Abisko, Sweden - II_Bog_E1_3 | ecosystem: Environmental > Terrestrial > Soil > Wetlands > Peat | place: Sweden: Abisko...
AGGTGTCGACGGTGAAAGACACCGCCTTCGTCGAGGCATGCCTGCGGATGGCGTTATGGCGACGCGACCACACCGGCCACCCGATCATGCCCGGAATGATCCATCACAGCGACGCAGGCAGCCAAGGCGGATTCAATCGGTCGTCGCAACACCCTGATTTGGAGGTGTTGGATGGTTCGTCGTCAGCATGCAGCGGATCGAGCTTTGCGTCGGAAGTTGAGGTCGCCTGGGCATCCGAGGTTCCAGCGCGCAGTCGAGACCGCATTCTGGGTGGAGATCGCGAAGGGTCTCCTCGCGGAGGAGGCGGCAGGTGTCATCGGCGTGGCGCCAGCGGTCGCAACACGGTGGTTCCGTCAAGGTGGCGGAATGCGCACTTTCGATCCGAGGCCGCCCAGCGGCCGGTATCTCTCGTTTCGTGAGCGGGAAGAGATCGCTTTATTGAAGGCTCAGGCCAGGGGTGTGCGGGAAATTGCCCGAATGGTTGGCCGTGATCCTGGAACGATCTCACGCGAGCTGCGGCGCAACGCCGCCACCCGCGGGGGGACGCTCGACTATCGAGCCTCGGTCGCGCAGTGGAAGGCTGACCTGATTGCTCGCCGGCCGAAGACGGCGAAGCTGCTCGCAAACCCGTTGTTGCGTGACTATGTTCAGACACGGCTGTCGGGACAGATCAGCCGGCCGGACGGAACCCTCATCGCGGGTCCAACGATGGGCGAGTGGACGGGCCGAAATAAAGGGCATCGCCAAGATCGTGCCTGGGTGCAGGCGTGGAGTCCGGAGCAGATCGCGAACCGGCTCAAACTCGATTTCCCCGATGATAAGTCCATGCGCATCAGTCACGAGGCGATCTACCAGGCCCTCTATATTCAGGGGCGTGGGGCACTCAAGCGTGAGCTGATCCTGTGTCTTCGCACCGGTCGGGCGCTGCGCGCTCCACGAGCCCGCGCGCATCGCAAGATCTGGGCTCACGTCACCCCGGAGGCGTTGATCAGTGAGCGTCCCGCCGAAGCGGAAGATCGCGGTGTTCCCGGTCACTGGGAAGGGGATCTAATCATCGGCCTGCAACGCTCCGCGATCGGGACCGTTGTCGAGCGGACGACCAGATTCACCATGCTCGTGCATTTGCCCCGTGAAGAGGGATACGGGCTGATCCCGCGGACGAAGAATGGCCCGGCGTTGGCGGGCTATGGCGCGATCAGCATGAAGAATGCACTCGCCAACGCCATGTCAGCGTTGCCAGAGCAATTCGCAAGATCGCTGACCTGGGACCGCGGCAAAGAGATGTCCGCCCACGCCCAGTTCAAGGTCGAGACCGGGATCCCCGTGTTCTTCGCCGACCCGCAGTCTCCCTGGCAGCGCGGCACGAACGAGAACACCAACGGGCTGCTGCGCCAGTACTTTCCCAAGGGCACCGACCTCGCGCGGTGGTCCGCAGAAGAGCTCGAAGCCGTCGCCCAAGCACTCAACACCCGACCCAGAAAGACCCTCGGCTGGAAGACCCCCGCTGAAGCCTTCAACGAGCAGCTAAGCTCGCTCCCACAACCCGGTGTTGCAACGACCGGTTGAACTCGCCCAATACACCTCCGTGCGTTTCACCGAAACGGTGGCCCTCGAAGGCCTGACCGCGTCGATCGGAACGGTCGGCGACGCGTATGACAACGCGGCCGCGGAGACCGTGATGGGGCTGTTCAAGAACGAAGCGATCGCGAAGAACTCACCGTTTCGCACCGGCCCCCTGAAGGGCCTGCCAGACGTCGAGGAGATCACCTTCGACTGGGTGAACTGGTACAACAACGAACGACTCCACAGCTTCCTCGGCAACGTCCCGCCCGAGGAATACGAGCGCAACTACTACGCTCAAAATATCGGCGCACCAACCGGTGACGCCGCCAACAAAACGGCGGCATGAAAACCGGGACGGTTCAGGGGTCATTGGGGTAGTTGTAGTCATTCGCGTTGCCGCCAGCAATTGGGTCAACTGACGTGAGCGGAAGTGAAGGAAGCGATCGTGGACGCCTGCTCCTGGTACATCAGCGAGATCGGCCACACGACACGCAAATGACCGTCACGTTCGAGTGCAAACAATCCCGCCCGACAGACGAATTCCCCAACCAGTCAGGCATGAAAGAGCTAAGTTCCACCACTCGAGAGCTGATCGGACCAGAGTAGGGACTTCAACCTCTGTTGGACGCCTCGTTGAGTCACCTCACCCCTCAGCAGTCCCAACTTTCATTAGTCGCTCTGCGCAAACGACGAAACAGGATGTTTGCGCGAATCGCTCTGCTCGTGGGATACGAGAGAATTGCGAGCAAAAAGTAGATCGAAATTGAACGCGGTAGGCCGATGTAAACTGCAACGACAGCGACCGCCGCCCACAGTGCGAGGAAATACGCAACGTTGGAGTTGGACAGTGAGATCGCTACTCGGTTGACGTGACCTGAATCGTTCAGTCTCAACTCCTTCAAGGCGCGACGAGCGTACCGCTTTTCTTCGAGTGAACTCCTCAAATACAGGAACGCCACTTGGGACTCCGTTCCGCTCGGACCAACTCAGCCCGAGTCATTCAGCACGTATAAGGGTCTACCACGGGTTGGAGTCTCGTGTCCCACCCTAAATATAAACATTTGCCAAATACCGGCGCCGGTAACATAGTGTTCGAGAACCCAGACCATCCGACGCCCGCGCCAAAGCAAGCCTTAGATGCTGTTCCATCGGTGGCCCCAAGGCACGCTATCGCGGGCGCGTTGTTTAGAATCAGCCACGCTGAGTAGGCGACAAGGTACCCTGCGGTAGCGGACATATTGAAACCGCAGGAGGAGTGCTGACAGGTCGGGGTCGCATTGATACCGTACAACTTGTTGTACTCGGCATCCGACATTGTGGGCGCTGGAGTTGGCGACTTAGTTTTCTTCTTGACAGCAGCAGCAACAACGGCGGCGTTTCGAGCCGCTGCTGCTCTCTGGGCCACCCTGGTTAGTGCGTACGATCCGTCGATGAGCATCATGTCACCGCTGAGATCGGATCCGTTGACCGGGTCGTTGGGGTAGTTGTAATTGACCGGCCCCCGCCGACTGGTCCACTTTCATTGTGGTTTTCGACGGTTCCTGCCCGCCGGTTGGCGGGCAGCTTTTGGTCCAGTTTGGGTGTCGTAAGTTCCTAACGCAACACCCTCTCAGTTCGCCTCCTTCGACTTCGCGATGGTGTCGGCAGCGAACACTGCCGGCGGTTTCATGCCCAAGCCCCGGTGGGGTCGCAACGTGTTGTATTCGACGAGCCAACCGTTGATTACCACCCGGGCTTCGGTGAGGGTGCGGAACAGCTCCCGGTCGAGGAGCTCGTCCCGCATGGTCCCGTTGAACCGTTCGACATAACAGTTCTGCTGCGGCGACGCCTTGGCGATGAAGACAGGCTCAACTCCCTGGGCGCGCAGCCAGTCCTTCACGGTTTCCGCCACGAACTCGCGGCCATTGTCGGAACGGATCATCTCCGGACGGCCATGAACCTCAAACAAGTGCGCGAGGTGTTTCGTGACATCCCTCGCTCCGATCGAGGACGCAATCCGGGAACCGAGCGCTTCACGGGTGAACTCGTCCACGACGTTGAGCACCCGGAACTTGGAGCCATTGACCAGGCGCACTGACACGAAGTCATACGACCAGATATGCGTTGGCCGAAGCGCCGGTAACGCCCAGGCGGAGAATTCGCTGGTCCCGAAGGCTTTCTGCCCACGATTCAGGCGTCGCGGCGGGACCTGCAAACCCTCCAACACCCAGAGCCGCTCGATGCGCTTCACGTTCACGTTCCAGCCCTCCGCCACTAACAGCGCATGAACCCGCCGATACCCATACCTCGGGAACCGATCCGCGAGCTCCTTCATCGCCGCCACCAGGCGAGCTTCGAAGTCCGTCGGCACCGCGGCATAACGATTGGTCGACCGATGCACCCCCACAACCTTGCACGCCCGCCGCTCCGAGATCCGGTGCTTGCGAACCAGGAACGCGACCGCGGCCCGCCGCTGGGACGGGCTCACCAGTTTCCCCGGTTCACTTCCTTCAACATCGAAATGTCCAACGCCTGCTCCGCGACGATGCGTTTCAGACGCGCGTTCTCCTGCTCGAGGGCTTTCAAACGCTGGGCTTCGTCTTCTTTCAGAGCCCCATATTTCAGACGCCACCGATAGAACGTCTGATCCGAGATCTGAAGCCGTTTACACAACGCCGGGATACTCAGCCCCTGCGCCTGCAACTTCTCCGCCTCCCGCAGTTTCGCCACGATCTGCTCTGTCGTGAACCTCTTAGCAGCAGCCACGATCTACTCCATTCCCACTCTCATCATCGAAAGCACTAACACAAGGAATGGACCAAAAAACGGGGGGCCGGACAGAATGAACGACCTCGGCAACGCGGCACCCTTCGCTCTTTGGGTGCGCTGCAACGCCGAGCTGCTCGCCGGTTCCGACCAGATCGCGATCGTTGGTGCGCGCGCCGCAACCGGATACGGGGAACACGTCACCATGGAACTCGCCGCAGGACTCTCCGACCGAGGACGCACCATCGTCTCCGGCGCCGCCTACGGCATCGACGGCATGGCCCACCGAGCCACCCTCGCCAGCCACGGCAAGACCATCGCCTACCTCGCCGGAGGAGTCGACCGGTACTACCCCTCCGGGCACGACGCACTCCTCACCTGCATCGCAGAAGAAGGAGCTGTCGTTTCGGAAATGCCAGTCAGCAGCCCTCCCACTAAATGGCGATATGTTGACCGGACTAAGCGGCCTTGGCACAGGCGGGGTCAGTGGTGATCATCGTGGGAGTGCTGCATGGCTTCAGAGGGTTTCGTCGTGCCGGCCGTCGGCCGGGTTGTCGAGCTTCAGACGGGACCGTTCTGGTCCGTTGAGGGACCGGGTGGGAGTCGACTGGATCCGGTCGAGCGGTTCCTGACGGATTTCTGGGTTCGAGGAATGTCGCCCTCGAGCGTTGAGTCCTACGCCCGGGCTTTGCTGCGCTGGTTCCGGTTCCTTTGGGCGACCGACTCCGGCTGGGAGCGCGCCTCGCGGGATGATGTCCGCGATTTCGTGCTCTGGATGAAGTCCACCCCGAAGGCAGGCCGACAGGCCGCTGCCGGCTCGGTCCCGAATGCGGTGACCGGGAAACGGGGTCCTGGTGCGTTCTTCGCGCCGCGGACCATCAACCACAATCTCTCGGTGGTTGCGGGGTTCTATGAGTTCCACATTCACCGTTTCGAGGGGCCGGTGGTGAATCCGGTCCCAGCCCGGGAAGGCCGTGTGGTGGGCCGCTTCGCGGCCCACCACAACCCGTTGGACCCGTTCCCTTCCGCTCCGCGCGCGGGTTACCGCCAGAAGGAACCGAAGCAGGAGCCTCGCTCGTTGCCGGATTCTGCGGTCGCTGACGTGTTCGCGTTGCTGGGTTCGGACCGAGATCGGGCGTTGTTCAGTTTCTGGTTGTCGTCCGCGGCGCGCCCGTCGGAGTTGATTGAGATGCGCCAGTCGATGGTCGACCCCGGGCAACAGCTGATCACCGTGATCCGGAAGGGCACCAGGGCGGCGCAGTCGATCCCTGCCGCAGCGGGAGATTTCGTCTGGTTCCGGCTCTATCAAGAATCCCTCCCCGTCGAGCTGCGGGGCCCGGAGTTGCCGGCGTGGTGGACGTTGCGGCGTCCATTCCGCCCGCTGGACTACGACGCAGCCCGCGCCATCTTCCGCCGCATCAACCAGGCCCTGGGCTCGAACTGGACGTTGCATGACCTGCGCCACACCGTGGCGATGCGGATGGCGGAAGACTCGCGGGTGTCGTTGACCGATATCCAACGGATCCTCGGGCATTCGTCGTTGTCGACGACGCAGGAGTATTTGCGCAGCCGCGACGAGGACGTCTTCGCCCGGGTTTGGGAGCATCTGAAGAATCCACGACCTCAGATCCCTTCGACGCCGGCGATCCCGGAAGGCTACACCGCGGGGGATCTTCACGAACTCTTCGGAGGCCAGGGATGGTGAACGATCTCTTGCCCCAGTTCGCCGACGCCCTCGTGCTTGATCCTCTGCCGGTCGTCGGGCCGGCCCCTACCAAGTTGGTTCCGCACGCTGCCGCCCGGCTGCCGATTCCGGTGATCACCGCCCGCATCGCGGCGACCGAGAAGGGTTCCGCGCAGGTTCGCGCTTGGTCGGCGACCCTGATCCTGGAGGCGCTGGCCCGGTTCCCGGGCGATGACTGGCAGGCCCGCTGGACGATCGCGACGGCCGGGGCCGCTGATTGGATTGCCGCGTTGGACAATCCTTGGGGAAGCAAGGAACGCGCGATCCAGCATGCTCCCCGCGGAATCACCGCGTTGATCGCAGCGGATGTGATCCGCCCGAGTTACGCCTGGTTGATGGGTGTTCGTCTGAACCTCGACCAGTTCCGAGAGGTTCGCGCCCCAAAATTAGCGAAAGACCTCGCTGAGTGGGGTCGGGTCGCCGGGCACACGGCTCATGGGATTCGGGATGGGCTGCGGGTTCTGACCTTGGTCATGGCCCACACCGGCAAAACCGTCGACGCACTCGTCGCCGCTGATCTCCTCACCTACATTGAGGCGGCGCAGAGCAAACATCACCGGCATGGCACCAACTACGCCTGGGACTATTTGAAGCAGCTCGGCGCGATCGATGCCGCGGTTCCCTCTCTGCGGCAGGTTCGCCGGGATATCCGCCCGACCCCGGCGCAGATCGTTGAGGGTTATGGGATCGCGTCGCCTCGGGTCCGGGAGATGTTCACCCATTACCTGCAGAACCGGGCTGCTGCCCTCGACTATTCGTCGCTTCGGTCGTTGGCTTACGAGCTGCTACGGAACTTCTGGGCCGACATCCAAACCCACCACGAGGGCCTCGAGTCGTTGAACATCGGCTTCGACGACGGCCGGGCTTGGCTCGCCCGGCACGCCGCGAAAGGGTTCGCCGACCGGCACAGGACCCTGTTTGCGATTCGGGGTCTCTATCTGGATATCGCGCACTGGGCCACCCACGACCCCTACTGGGCGGGATGGTCCGCCCAGTGCTTCTTGAGCAAAGCCGACACGGCCGGGGCCACGAAGCATAAACGCCACGTCCAGGCCCGCATCCATCAACGCATCCGCCTTCTCGCCCCCTCAATGCCGACCCTGCTGGGCAGTGTTGACCGGCAACGAATCCGCGAGAGAGAACTGCTCGAGACAGCCGAGGCAATTCCGGAGGGCGACAGCTTCGTCTTCGAGGGCGCATCCTTCCGGCGGCACCGGTTCGCCACCCACGCCCGCGCGGCCGCTGACCGCCACATCTGGATCGATAACCCGAACACCGGGGAGCTGATCGACCAGACCTATGCGGAGGAACGCGCGTTCTGGGCTTGGGCTGCCGTTCACACCCTCCATCAGACCGGGATCCGGATCGAGGAACTGATGGAGCTGACAGCGACCGCGTTCGTCACCTACCGGGTCCCGACCACCGGAGAGGTCCTGCCGTTGCTGCAAGTCCTTCCCTCGAAATCAGATCAGGAACGGATGCTGCTCGTCTCACCCGAGCTCGCCCACGTCCTCGCCGCGGTTCGCCACCGAGTCCGCGGGAATTCAGATGTGTTCCCTCTGGCGGTCCGCTACGACATGCAGGAACGAGTCTTCAGCCCACCGCTGCCGTTCCTCTTCCAGATCCGGCGCGGCAGCGAGAACCGGGTCTTCTCCACCACCACCATTGTCAACTACCTCACCGCAGCTCTCCAGGCAGCTGGGATGCGGACCGAGGCCGGCGACTTGCCCGGCTGACCCCACACGACTTCCGCCGGGTTTTTGCGACCGATGCGATCAGCACCGGCCTGCCGATCCATATCATCGCCAAACTCCTCGGCCACCAGAACATCAACACCACCCAGGGTTACGCCGCCGTTTTCGATGAAGACGTCATCCGCCACTTCCGCACCTACGTCGACCGGCGCCGATCCCTGCGCCCCAGCGACGACTACCGGGCACCCACCGATGCGGAGCTCGACGAGTTCCACGCCCACTTCCTCAAACGCAAAGTCGAACTCGGATCCTGCGGTCGCGCCTATGGCACTCCCTGCATCCATGAACACGCTTGCATCCGCTGCCCGATGCTGCGCCCCGACCCCACCCAACGGGCCAGGCTCGAAGAGATCCGCATCAACCTCACGGAGCGAGGCCTGGAAGCTAAAACTAAAGGCTGGCTCGGCGAGCTCGAAGGCATTCAGATCAGCATCACCGCAGCCGAAGAGAAGCTCGCCAGCATGGACCGAATCGTCCGACTCGGGACGCCGGGCCAGCGGTCGCACTAGTCGAGTCGTTGGATTGGTAGTGGTGCGGGTTCGATCCTGTCTTGGTTAGCCTGAGACGATGTTTCCCTCGATCGAGCCATTCGCGACCGGGATGTTGCCTGTCTCCGATGGCAACGAAATCTATTGGGAGGCGTCGGGCAACGCGAATGGCAAACCAGTGCTGCATTTGCACGGGGGCCCCGGCTCCGGGATGAAATCCGGTTATCGGCGACGGTTTGATCCCTCGCGCTATCTGATCGTGGGTTTTGAGCAACGAGGATGCGGCCGGTCGCGGCCGTTGGCGACTGATCCGGCGGCGTCCTTGGCAACAAATACGACGCAAGCGATCGTTGGCGACATTGAGGCACTCCGGACGCACCTGCAGGTCGACAAATGGCTGCTCTCCGGCCTCTCCTGGGGCTCAACTCTTGCTCTCGCCTACGCACAAACGCACCCGGATCGGGTGAGCGAAATCATTCTGACCGCGGTGACAATGACCGGAGCTGATGAGGTCGCCTGGGCCACCGAGGGGGTCGGTCGAATTTTCCCGCGCGAGTGGGATGAGTTCGCCTCGATCGCACGCCCAGGGCAGCGAGTAATCGATGCCTACTACGACCGCATCACCTCGCCATCGTCTGATGTTCGCGAGGCGACAGCCCGCGCTTGGTGCAAATGGGAGGACGTTCACGTTTCTCTTGCGCCTGGCTCAGCGCCGGACCCTCGCTATGACGACCCCAATTTTCGACTGCTGTTCGCGACGCTGGTCATTCATTACTGGAAGCACGCGGCATTCATTCCTGAAGGCTTACTCGCCGGAATGGACCGCATCGCCCATATTCCCGCAGTACTCATACACGGTCGCTTGGATGTCAGCGGTCCCCTCGTCACTCCGTGGCGGCTCCATCAGGCATGGCCAGCGAGCGAACTCTTGGTCTTCGATGACGAAGGCCACGGAGGAGAGCAGATGATGGACACCCTCGTCGCATCTGGTGAGAAATTCGCGCCAGTCACGGGCCGCTAGGGCAAAGAAACCGCAAGGCGACCGCGGCCAGAGCGGTGGAGGTGAGGACTAGCTGTCGGGGACGTTAGTTGGCGGTTCTGGTGGTCGCGGCACAAAGCGTTTCGGTGTTCCCCACATTTGGAACCACTGCTTGAGGCTGATTCGGATCCACCGCAACCAGCCGCGGAATGCCTTCCACCGTCCCTCGGTGATTGGATGCAACGCCCACGCGATTTGGTCCTGGTGACTAGCCGCATAGCCCTCGATCGTTCGCTCATACTCCAAGACCGCACCTGGAGCGTTGAAGTCATTCACGAACAGGCGGTGCTGCTGCAGGTCGATCAGTGAGGTGAATACTTCCTGGACTAGCTTGTCGATGAGGAGGGAGCGGTCAAGACGCTCCTGTTCGTTTTGGGGCTCGATCGCGGATGCTCGGCCGATATGGGCTTCCATGCCCGTCATCCACACGGTCAGGATTCGATGCCTGCTTCCTAATGCCAAAGTCATTAAGGCTCGGGCCTCGATCATGGCCGGACCCTCCGGTCCTCGGGGAACACCGCTCTCCTCGAAGTGCGCCGCCGCCGCAAACTGGCCGACGGCTCTGAACAGTTCGGCGAACGCCGCGCGGCGGGCCTCGCGGAACGCGCCGACGCTTCTGACGATCCGATCAATCGCAAAGATCACGAAGGTGACGGCCGCCGTGATCGCGGCACCCAGCAACGCGGCCGAAACGGTGTCATCCATGATGCTCCGCACTCTATCGGCGCCCGACGTCTCTAGTCCCGAGGCCGACTGGAAAGGCCTGTTCGAGCACACGGCTCATAATCGTGGTGTCGCGGGTTCGAGTCCCACCCTCGCTACAAAACAGGCGTTTGACCTGCATTTTTCATTTTCCGCGTAGCAGGTGTGACCCCGCATAAACCCCGCACTTTCATTTTCCACCCACTACGGTCTCGAGCGCTTTTGCCGCTCTGAGGCCATTGATGTTCTTAGCCATGTAGACGTCCTGAGTGATCGACGGGTTTTCGTGGCCAAGGTACTCGGCGATCTCGCGGGCGGTCATGCCTGCCTGATCTAGTGCGGTTGCGACTGTCTTTCGGAAGCTGTGGCTCGTGACATCTGGATAGCCGAGACGCTCGCTCGCTTGGTGCCAGTCGCGGGAGGTATTCCGAGGGTCTCGAACGTTGCCTTTGACCGTGGGGAACACGAGGTCGTGGTGCAAATTCTCGAGGATCTTGCGTAGCATTCGAAAGCCGAAGAGCGCGACGACCCCGCGATGGATGTTCTGATCGCTGCGCAACTGAAGCCGGCCGACACGTTTGAGATATTGGCTGGTCCATATCCGGAGCACCTCGACCAGTGGGCGGTACGAGAACGCTTCGCTACGGTCTTTTCCCCGGCGCAATTCGATGCATTGGAGGATTGGGCGGGACGATTCAATGGCAGGCTGGTGATGGACGGTTCCAGTTATCGGCTCTTGGATGTGTCTTCGTGGTTTTCCGCGTGACCCGCTGCATCGCTTGAGGACGGACCCTGAGCGGACTTAAGCCTTCAAGCGCGGCTACTTTCTCACGCGGTCGGTACCGAAGTCGACGGTCGCCGGCGCACTCGCTTTCCTCGAGTAGAGAGCTACTCAAGTAGCGGGAGCCAAACAATTGAGAACGCGGGTAGTGGGTTGCTGCGATCCAGGGACCCGATGTTATCGCCGACGAATTGCGTAAGCACCGCACAGCCCGTGGCGACTTGCCACCGTCCGAGAAAGCCGACGAACCCCCCCCTCACTGAACTGGGACTCACGATGCCGCCACTCGATCGATGATCGGGACTCTGTGAGGCCGAGAAGCTGGACCGTTAAATCGAAGCATGGGACCTCACTCAGATGCACGTCAGTATGCGCATGTGACACCGGTACGCGATACCCCCGAACTGGGGTAAACAGATTGCGCCCCAAAAGTTCGGAAACCGAACTGCGCAGCAGGTTGTGGCGCTATCGTGACCACGGACTGGGATCGTCGCCAGGACGTTAATACACAGGAGCCCCCAATGCCCGTATCGAATCTCATGTCCAGCGGGCCCCGGAGAATCTATCTGGCCCTTGCCCTGGCCGTGTCGCTTGTGGTCGCGGGTGGAAGCTCAGAAGCATTCGCCGCTTCCACGTTAACTCCAACCCCAACCCCAACCATCACCGGGACGGCTCAAGTCGGATCCCTGCTGACCGCTGTCGCGGGAACCTGGGGCCCGGCACCAGTCACTCTGGCGTACAGCTGGTCCGCCGCAGGCACCGCGATCTCTGGTGCCACAACCTCCACATACACACCCGTCACCGGAAACGTTGGGAAAACCATCACCGTCACCGTGACTGGATCAAAAACCGGGTACACAACCGTCGCGAAAACCAGCACCGCAACCGCCGCCGTAATCGCCGCACCCGTGCCGCCGGCACCACTTCTGACATCGGTAGACAGCGTAGGTCTCGGGGTATTGGTGAATTGGATTCCGAGCGACGCCTCGTGGAGCACTACGTCGTATGGCGTCACAGTGACGCCCTACACCGGATCAACTGCACCGGGATGCACGAACCCGGAATCTGTTACGCAGGCGGTCCTTCCCACTAACACCTCGGTATATGTGTCGGGTCTCTGCGCTGGAGTCGTGTATTCCGCAACCGTAAACGCCATTAATTCGTCGGGGGCTGGGCCGGCCTCACCCGCTTCCGATCCGGTTGCTCCGTCGATTGCTCAGGCGCCGAATGCCCCACTGCTGATCGCTGTCACACCGCGAGATGGGCAACTCGATGTGAATTGGGTTGCGCCGAGCTACTCCGGGGGTGATCCCGTCACGGGCTATACCATCACGGCAACGGTCGGTCAGACGACCGCAACCTATGCCGCCACGGCGTCAGCGACATCAGCCGTTCTCGCGGGCCTCAACGACGGTACAGCGTATATCGTCTCCCTATCGGCGACGAGCCCTGCAGGAACTTCTACGGCTACCACTGGCACTGGACAGCCGATTGCCGCATACCTTCCCGGTGCGCCATCTGCATTGATCGCGCAGCCAGACGGATCCGGCAACGTCAGCGTCTCTTGGCAGGCGCCCGTTGACACAGGCGGGGACGCCATCACCGGCTACTCGGTGTCATGGATCCAGACCGCCCAGAATTCGGACGGCTCGTTCAGTCCAGTGGTCGGTGCAACGTCGCATACGCAGACTGTGGCCGGTACCGCCCTATCGGCTACCGCGAGCGTGTTCGAAGCGCCCACCGCTCTCTATCGATTCACCGTCGCCGCGGTCACGGCCGTGGGGACGGGGCCGGGAACCACGTCAATCGGGGTAGTGACACCGACGGTTCAGGTGAAGAGCACCACGGTCATCCTCACGGCGGCCACTGTCGCTTCAATTTCCACGGTAGCCAGTTCCGCAATAGTCTGGCCCTTGCCCGCGCCTGCACAAGCTCAAAGTTTGGTCGCCGGTGACACCATCGTCGCAGGCGCAGGCGGAGTTTTCCCCAACGGGATCGTTCTGGATGTCGCTGCCACTACAACTACCGCGACAACCCTGACAGTGTCGACATCACAAGGGCTGCTCTCGGATGCTGTAACTAACGCTTCGATATCGACGTCGGGCGACCCGTTGGTAGGCACCACGGGAACCCAAGCGACTATTGCCGGACCACAGAGCCTAGTCGGCAGCAAAGCATCTTTTGTACCCACTACCTCGGGCGTGACCGTTCTGCCGAATGATTTCGGTGGCAACCTCAGCTTTGGCAACACGGTAACTCTCGCGCTCGACGTGGAGAAGGGCGATGGGGACGGATGCGATGGAAGTGGAGGTTGCGGCACTCTCACCGTCGAAGGCAGCGTAAACCTGAGCCCCAACGTCACGCTCGGACTTATTGTCAACCAGGACAGCACTGGAACGCCGGACGGCGTATCCGTTGCCGCCTCAGCATCGGTGGCGGTGGAAGACGACTTCACCATCAGCGGCTCAGGGTCATTCACAAAACAGATCGGCGAAATCGACGGCCCTGACACGGACATTCAGGCGGGCCCTCTTCCTATTGTTCTCGTCCCCAAAATCCCGGTGTTTCTGAATGTGACGGCCGCCGCTGGCGCAGAAATATCCAGCTCCATCACCGTCGGGGCCTCCGTGGCTTGGTCCTCAGAAAACCCCGGCAAACTGTTGTACCAGAATCTTTCTACCCCCTTCACGGGCGGCCTCGCCGGTGTTCCGGGGGATGACGTCAGCGGATCCGTTTCAGTTGGATTCGAGGCACGCCCTGAAGTCGAAATCGAGGACGTAGCCGGGCCAGATGTGGAGGCCGACCTCGACTTGGCGGCGGCCGTCGACTTTACCCCTCCGGCTGGTCAAGACTGCCTGCAGCTTTCCCCTCAGCTTGACCTTAAAGTTGGAGTCAACTTGACCTTGTTCTCCTTCGATCCCGATCTGGCGGAGACCATTTCCGATGTTCCCTTGGGCACGTGGGAATTCAATGCGTGTAACGGGCCCGGGTACGCGATTACTCCCGCCAACACCACGACCGCAGTGGGGTCGCCACTCACCCTGTCAGCCATACGAAGCGACGGCCAGAACGGAACCCTTACATGGACGCTGGTTGGCGGTTCCAGCGGCGACTCACTGAGCCAGTCAGGAGTATTCACCCCAGGAACGCCCGCCGGTCGAACAGTAGAAATCGATGTTCGCGACACCTCCGGCGCCATCGGAAAAACGACAGTCACTGTAGGCGCGGCATTCTCTCCACCAACCTCACTTGCTTTTGTTCAATCCGGCGCTCAGTCCTATGCCGCAACGTTGACCTGGGCCCCGCCGACCTCCTCTGGCGGCTATCCAGTGTCGTCCTATCGTGTCGTCACCCAGCCATCCACGGGGACACACTCCACAACCGCAACGACGTTAACGTTGAATGGTCTCTCGTCGGGGCTATACACCGCGAGTGTCTATGCCATAAATAGCAAGGGCGTAACGTCGCCACCGGCGACGGCCCTACTGCAAGTGAGCGACACGGGACAGGTTGGCGAGGCCGCACTCGCAATCACGAGCACGAGCGTCCCCCTGCCATCAACTGGCTCATGGGTGGGTCAGGTTCCGGGCGACGCCGAAACTGGAGAACTTATCCTGGATGGCCAACAAATAACTTGCGTCGGAAACAATTTCTGCCTCGCGATTGGGACTGTGCTAGCCACGGACCCCAACACGACCGCAGAAGACGATCAATTTCCATCCGCGAGTACCCTATCGAACGGCTCATGGACATCGACACAGCTGCCACTCCCCTCGAATGCTGAAACGCCCAATCCCACGAGTGTGCTCACCAAAGTCGAGTGCCCGAACGCAAATTCGTGCGTCGCTGTGGGCTCCTACTTCGACAACAACGGTATAGACCAGGGGTTACTTGAATCTCTTTCATCGGGTGTCTGGACGGCCACCGAGGCATACGTTCCCGCCTATCCCGCTCAAACGAACCTCACGGACCTCAGTTGCCCGTCGGCTGGATCTTGCGTCGCGATTGGGATTGGGTCCGACTGGGGAGCGGACGACACCGGAGTGGGAGTCTCCGAGACGCTCAGCGGAGGCACGTGGACCTTTCAGCCACTCGGTTTCTACCCAAATGCCATTAGCTGCGAAACTGTCACATCCTGTGTCGCTGAAGGGGACACGTTCGACTCCAATCAGGCCCGCACGGATTGGCTGGAGACACTGTCGGGAGGAAACTGGACCGAATACGCGATCCCCGAGCCGACGGATATAGCAGCCTATCCACCAGCCTCAATTGAACCGGAAGCGCTCGCGTGTTCCGACTCCGGAACTTGCGTTGCGGCATTCCGGGCGCGGAATCAGTCCGGCTCGGTTCTCGGATCCTTTGTAATCTCACGAGTGGGTGGAATTTGGTCAGCTTCAGACATTCCGCTGTCCGCCGGCACCAGCAATCCCACACCATTCTTTGACGCCACGTGCAGTCCAGGAGGTGTCTGCGCTTTCCCCGAGGTATTGACCTCCAACAACAATGGAACAGAGGAAGGAGGCGTCATAGTTTTCGCTAAAGGCGTCTGGACGGCCCAGCAGATCGCGCCCCCGTCAGGCGCGTCCGGTCTCGCACTATATCCGACGTCCGTCGTGTGCTGGGACTCCGGTTCATGCATCGCGGTGGGTACCTACAACAACAATCTCGGGACTACCGCCTCGTTCGAATCCATCTATGACAACGGACTTTGGAAGTCGACAGCCCAGCCCGCACCATCGGACACATCCGCCCAGGAAGACGGCTTCGCAAACATTCCTAACGTTTCCTGCTTACGAGAAGGGTCGTGTGAGACGTTCGGGGAATACGTAAACAGCGCGAACCTGCCGTTTGAGGCGGCCGACGCCATCAACTGGGCGACGTCGCATTAGGGGAATCGCTCATGTATTGCCGAGCCTCGCGCCATGAACCGACCACGGAGGCCGCTGCGCAGTTGGGAAACCACCCGCGCCCGTCCCCCAGCCCCCCGCCCACGATTTCAGTGTGATGAGAATATCTCAGGAGGGTGACATTGGCCCCGACGGTGAGCCGAGTCGTGACGCCATTCACGGACGTGTCCAG
>Ga0302187_10002268_pt1 | contig 15891 bp, 6 predicted proteins | sample II_Bog_E1_3_FD_202120 | JGI IMG/M metagenome (GOLD analysis project Ga0302187, IMG submission 202120) | Peat permafrost microbial communities from Stordalen Mire near Abisko, Sweden - II_Bog_E1_3 | ecosystem: Environmental > Terrestrial > Soil > Wetlands > Peat | place: Sweden: Abisko, Stordalen...
TGGTTGCAAAAGCCCAGCCCCAAGACAACCCAAGCGATAGCCGCAACCAGTTGATGCTCTGGAATTAATGGCCGGAGGCTTGTGAAGTGAGTTCGGCTTTAGCCAAACTGTTATATGGCCACTACATCACCAGCCCCATGGCGTCTGGTTCCCCCAATGGGCAGAGGTCTTGGCCCGCGCTCCGCTCAAGGAGCCGGAGCGCCGGGCCTACCGCCGGGCGATTGTCGACTACCTCCGGTTTTGCAAACAATCACGTCAACGGGCCACGGTGGCGTCCGCCCGCGAATTCATGGCGCAGGTCGAGGCCAAGCGGCGGCTGGGCCTGTCGCAACAGGCCACATGGAAAGCGGCGCTCAACTGGTTTTTCACGGCGGCCAAATCCTCGCCCGCAGTTCCCAGAGCAGCGGATACCAGCCAGCGGGCAACGCCCTGTGAACGGGGCAAGGAGCCGCCGCTGGCCGCCAAGGATTTGGGTGGCCCGGAGTGGGAGCGGAAACTGATCCGGGAACTGCGGTCACGGCATTACGAGTGGCGGACGGAGCAGGCCTACCGGATGTGGGCAAGACGTTTTTCCGCATGGCTAGAGGGACACAATGTCAGTGTGTCCGCTGCGAGCGAGCTGGAGTTTCGCGACTTCCTGTCCGACTTGGCGACCCGGCAACGGGTGGCGGTGGCCACGCAACGGCAGGCGTTGAACGCCACCGTGTTTCTGGTCAGGGAGGCGCTCGGAAAGCCGCTGGATGATTTTGGCGACTTCACACGATCAACGGTGATGAAGCCGCTGCCGGTGGTGTTGTCGCGGGTCGAGTGCCAGAAATTGTTGGCCGCGCTCGACGGCACGACCCGGCTGATGGCCGAGCTGATGTATGGCAGCGGAACGCGGTTGATGGAGCTGCTGCGCCTGCGGGTAAAGGATGTGGACGTTGACCGTCGGCAGGTGGTCGTCCGGGCGGGCAAGGGCGGCAAAGATCGAGTGACGGTGCTGCCCGACGTGCTGGCGGAACGCTTGCTGACGCACCGCGACCTGCTGCGGCGTTTGCACGCTCAGGATTGTGCGGCGGACTGGCCGGGGGTGTGGCTGCCGGAAGGTCTGGAGCGCAAGTATCCGCAGGCGGGCAAGGCGTGGGAATGGCAATGGTTCTTTCCTTCCCGCCAGCAGATGAGAGACCCACGCACCGGTTTACTGCGGCGGCATCACGTGCTGGACACTACCTTCCAGAAGGCCCTCCACAAGGCGGCGCTGCGGGCGGGTCTGAACAAGCGCGTGACGCCGCACGTGTTGCGGCATTCCTTTGCCACGCACCTGCTGGAAGGCGGCGCGGACATCCGCACCGTTCAAGACCTCCTCGGCCACAAGGACGTGGCGACCACCCAGATTTACACGCACGTGATGCAGAAGCCGGGGTTGGGCGTGCGCAGTCCGCTGGATGGGTGAGTTGGCCCGGACACAACCAGCCAGCATGCGGGCCACACGGGGCGCTGAAGTCGAACGGAGGCTGTGCGGAGCTACTACAGTGCCTGAGTGACCGCCACAGGAAAATCGGACGACCGAACTTGGGCCAGCCTCCGGCCCCGTCACTTCGCACTCAAGGAAGCGCTGCGTGAAACCTAAAATGTTCCGCTCTACCATTTGAACTACCCATAGCGACAGGCAATGACACAAAATTGGCAATACCATCGGAGGTGCCCAGATTGGCAGTAGCCTGCACGCGATCCTGTCTCGACGCTGTGAAGATGTTTTATGGCAGTGTTCCGGGCTTGTCAATATGGGTTTGCTGGTTTCCATCGGGAAGAGCAGCCACCAACTTCTACCCGCGACACAGCTTCTCCAGCGCCTCGACGATCCAGTGCATCCCCTCCGTGTCCTGACCGCAGTAAGCTTCCAACTGCCTGCGCACCCGCTGGCGCTCCGCCTCCGGCACGTCGCCGTAGGTGACCCGCAGGAATTCCATGCTGGCCGCGCCGCCCTCCTGAATCTCCAGATCAGCATAGCTGCGCCCGGTCAAGACCGGCAGAACGGCCTTCATGGAGGCGCTGCCCTGTTGATCCCCATGGTAGTAACGGAATCCCCGGAACGGCAGCAGCAGGTCAACCATCCGGGCCTCAACCTCCCGGTTCCACGCCCCGTATTTCGGCATCAGCTGGCAGGCCTCCGCCAGCCGGGCCTTTTCAAACGAGGCATTATACACAACCACGGACCCGACCGGCGGCAGATCGGCGCGCAGGCGGCGCATGAACTCTGGGCGCGGGTCGTCCGTGCCTGCGGCCAGAAACTCATGGTGCTCCGGCTTCGCCCCGGCTGACCGGACGACGTGGAGGCTGTATTGAAACGGAATCTGCTGATAGGGCCGGACGCCGTCATGGAGCGGGATCGCCGTGCTGAACGTCTCGAAGTCAAGGTAGCTGACCGGATACTCCAACTGGCTCAGGAACGCCGCGAGCGCCGGGCGGTCAACGTGCGGCTCGCCGGTGATGGCGGCTTGGCGCTGGATGGCCTGATTGTCGGTGAGGGCAAAATCGTCAGGGATTTTTCCCAGCTGCTGGATGCCCTGCTGGAGCAGCGTGAAGGCTTTGCTCCCACCCCGATACAGGGTGAAGACGCTCGCGTCCGGCAGGAATGCCCAGCACTGGTCATGCAGCGGACACATGTAAGGATTGTCGCAATGAATGCCGATGGGAATCTCCGGCTGTTCTTTCGCGGCGATGACCAACTGCATCGCGGCGAGTTGGCCCGCGACATCGCGCCGCAGGACGGCGACGGGCTTGGTGACGTCTGCCAGTGTGAAAAACTGCTGCGGGTCAATCGGGCCATGCCGGACAAACTGGTTGTTGATGTGGGCGAGGAAACATTTGCGCAGCTTGACGCCCGCCTCCGCCAGCACGTGTGCCTGAAATGCGAGGTCGGGCAGATGGACGTCCGCCTTCAGGCTGGTGGTGGATTTCACCTCGATCAAATCCCACGCGTCCACGCCCGCCGGATTCAGGATGTCGGCGCGGGCGTAGCCGCCGTCGGCCGTGAGCGCGGCCTCGAAGAGCGGACGGCGGGCGCGGAGGTTTTCCTTGGTCAACCGGATCGCGCCCGCGAAGTCGCCGGGATCGACATTGATCAGAATCCCGTCGGGGTACATCTTCTGGGCGAGCGCGCCGACCTCGTGGCCTTGGTCGAACACAGCCTGCTGGGCCGCGTCCACAGCGGGGAAAAGGTGCTTGGCGTGGTAGGCGCTCCAGAGCAGCTTGTCGCACTGCCGCCCTTGCAGAAACTTCGACTTGCTGACGTAGGGCCGCCTCGTCGTGGTAATAGGGGTTAACGCGGTGCGGGCCATAGCAACGCTTGGTTATTAGCGTAGAACGGGCGCGGTTGCAAGACGCCCGGCGAACCCAAGTCCAGCAGGAACACGCAGCGCAGCCTGTCGCCGCGCCGGTCATTGATGCTGAACACGTCCCGGTCAATCTTGATGCCGCATAGCCGAAGCACTTTGCGGAGTTGTTTGACCGCTGTATCATTGTCAGGCGCGAGGTTGAACGTGGTGCGGGTCAGCCACGCGTGCCAGACGGGGTGGACTTCCTCGCGTTCGAGGCGGCGCGTGATAAATCCGGCCTCCGCGAGCGCCCGCTTGATGCGGCCATGCCAATATAATTCCCCTTCGTCGGGAATCATCGCGACACACTGGGCCTGCGACGGCGGGGCGTCGAGGTCTTCAATGATGGTCGCGCGGCGCGCAGGCTGCTTGCGACTGAGTTTACATTTACGGGATTTCATGGTCATGAGTTTTGCATTGGATGTGAGTTCCACCGGGCGCGGCGTGGTGAGGGCAGACCGGTAGAGCCTCGGATTATTTGGTTGCCGCCACCGACGTCTGGAGCGACGCCAGCGCCTTTTTTTCATAGTCCGCGTCGATGAAGGCCCCATACCGGCTGAGGATGAGCCGGGCGTCGCTGTGTCCCTGCCACTTGGCGATCAGGCGGACGTCCATCTTCTGCTCGATCAAATGGATGATCAGCGTGCGCCGCAGCGAACGGATGTCCACCGAGGTGACGCCCAGATGATTGCAAGCCGTCTCCAGCGCCTTGCGCGGGTTCCGCCATTTGAAGACCGGTTGTCCCTGCTTCAGGCGGGGGGTGATTTCCGTGCGGATGAATTCTCCGGCCCACGGATAAATCGGCACATGGAATGGCTTTTTGGTTTTCTGCCGGATGAACCTGATCTCATTTTTCTCAGAGTCCACCGCGCCACCGGCGAAGTCTTTGGCTTCGGCTTGCCCGACGCCCATCAGCAACATGAATTTCAACTCCAGATACGACTCCTTGTTTCCCCGCACCTTGACGTCCTCCAGAACCCGCTCGGCGTCCGCCCACTTGAGCTGGGTGCGAATGATCGGCTCGGCCTTCTCCCGTTTCACCGAATCCATGGGATTGCGCGGGATGTGATCCTCCTCCTGCGCCAAGGCAAAAGCTTCGTTCAGGGGCCGCCAGACGGACAGGTTGATGGTCTGGCCCTTGAGGCGACGCTGGCCCTTCTTTTCGTCGGCCCGCGCCTTGGCCAGAAAATCGCGGATGTCCTGCGCCCGGTATTCCGTCACGGGCCGGTGGGTGTCCACGTACCGCCGCATCATCGTCAGGTGCGCATCCAGTTTTTTCAGAGTGCCGCGTTTCAGCCCATTCTTGCCGCGCCGACACCGGACAATCAATTCCTCAAGGGTCGGCACCGGGCCGGAGGCGGCGGGGCGGACGGCCGGGGCGGGCTTGCTGGGCGGGGTCGCTGAATCCGCGTCCACCAATACTTCCCGAACCCGCCGCAGCGGTTGATCCGGGACGGCGGGCGCGACGGGGGACGCCAAGGGCTGGGTCTTCCCGTCCACGACGAGGAGAATCTCGTGGTTGCCGTTGAGGTTGGATTCGATCATGGCGACGGTGGCGCGGGCGACGCGGAGAACCGGTGTCCCCAGCCGCTGCCAGACTACCTTACCACACCGCCGTCCGACAAACCAAAGTTCGCCGGTGCGGACGTGCCGCTGGAGACCCCGCTCGACCCGCTGGAAGCGGGGGGTGTTAGACACTTTGTTAGACAAAATGTTAGCGGTGGGGTGGAAAACACGGGAAACCTCGTCGATTTGCGGGGCATTACGCGTTGCCAGTGGTGTCGTGTGAAGGTAATGCTCTACCACTGAGCTAAGCGCGCAATTAACCAACAATTACCAAATACAAATACGCAATTTGTCTCGACAAAAAACGACAGCTTGTAATCCATACTTGCAACCCGGTTGCTTTGTGCTTCGTTTTGGCATACAAACGACCGCGCAAAACACATCGAAACCGGCGGCACAACCGGCTTTTCATAAAGTCGCAGAGAACCTGTATCGGCTCGAATCGTCGGGCGGGCATTATGCCCTGATTAAAAGGAGCGGCAAGCAATTTCGTCGCTCGCTGAAAGCCAAAGACCGGAAACTGGCTGACCGCCGCCTCAAGGAACTCAAGGAAAAAATCGGGAGCCCTGACCTTGACGGATGATGCCAAGCTTGACTTCGCGGCCGTGGTGGGCCGGTGGCTGGAAAGCATCAAGCACACGCTGGCTCCCGGCACGATTGTTCAACGTGAAATCCGCATCAAAAATCTCGCCCCGTTTTTCAAAGGCGTTCCGTTGCGAAACATCACCCTCTTCTTCTGCAATTGATCATGTTTAATCGCCGCTTCCGGCTTCGTCGTGTCCCCAGAACTGGTGAGGGGGACATCAACAGTTCTGGCGATGGTGGATTTCTGGATGTGGACTATGTTTGCACCATGCCCATCACCTTGAAGAGTCACCGGCCGTCCCGCGCGTTTGCGATTATGACGGCGGGCTTCAGTATTCAGGGTGGAAATTAAATCAATCAGCAAACCCCCAAAAACCGAAAGCCATCCGTCCGTTCCCCGTTATGAAAAACATCCAATCCCTCTTCAAACCAACCATCCTGTGCGCCGGCCTGCTGCTGCTGGCCAGCGCGTCCAGCCTGAAGGCCACCATTGGCACTTCCACTTGGACCGGCGGAGGCAGTTACTCATCCACCACGGGTTGGAACACCGCTGGCAACTGGAGTCCCTCGGGTATTCCCTTCGTTACCGGCAGCACCACCAACGCATTGGTTTTCCCCGCCGGCATCACCGGCGCCGCGCTGAGCAACGGCAACGACATCAGCAGCGCCGTGATTGACGGGCTGTCTTTTGGTTCAGGCGCCGGGGCCTATACCTTGGGCGGCAGTTCGCTCACCACGATTGCCGGGCTGACGGACAGTGCGACCAGCTTGGAAACCATTAATTTGCCAATATCATTTGGCAGCACGTCGCATTCAATTAATGTTATTAGCGGCGGTTCGCTGACGGTCAACAGTGTGATTTCCGGATCCAGCGCCACCCTGACCAAGGGCGGCGGCGGTCTGTTGACCCTCACTGGCAGTTCTGCCGGTGCCAATACCTTCGGCCCCACCACCATTACTGGCGGCAGTCTGTTGTTGAATTTCAGCCTGGCTGGCAGCACCCCGACGGCCAACATCGTTCCGAATGCCGCGCTGAGCTTGTCGGGCGGCTCGCTGTTGGTGAATGGCAGCGCTTCAGGCGTCAATTCGCAGTCCTTCACTTCAACCACTTTGACAGCCGTGGGAACCACGGCACCGGGCCAGAATGTCATTGCCGCCACGAATGGCGCAAGCGGCGGCACGGCGACGATCAATCTTGCGGCAATCACCCTGAACACCGGCTCCAGCATCGTCTTCAACGGCCCGGCCACGGCCACCTATTCCGGCAGCACTTCCAACGGCGTCGCCGCCACCGGTGCCATCACTACCACCACGGCTGGCTCTGCTTCAACCGGAGCTAGCGGTTTATTAATCTATGGAAATTACAACAATGCCTACGCCACCGTCGGGCTTTATGACTGGGCGGCCACGAATGGCGCTGCCGGCAGTCCTTACAATGTGATTGGCGGGTCTCAAGTTCCCGGATTTTATGGGTCGCCGGGGAATAATGCCGGCCTATTACCCAGCGGGCTGGGGGGAGCGTATAACAACGACATTACTGTGCAACAGACTCCGGTTTTGGGCGGGTCGGTCAATGTCCGCTGCGGCTCCACTGGAACCACTCTGGGTGACACCGTCCGTTTTAACTCCGGGCACGCGCCTTACATCACTGGCAAAAGTGGAAATTATATCGAACTCGGCGGCATATTGGTCACTCCGAACATGGGATATATTAATTGCGGCATAGATGGCATACGTCTGGCCACCAGCGTAAGCCAAATTATCCAGAATAACACCACGGGTGTTTTCTGCCTAGGCTTGAATGGATTGCCTATCATTTTTGGCAACGATAACCAGGTTGGTGATGCGATTGTCATATCCGGCCCTGGAGCCGTGTTTTTGAATCCCGGCACACCGATGCATATTGCTTTTAACTATCTTACCGCCACTCCCACAACAAATACGTCCACCTCCACCTATTATGATTCCGCCCAGGCTGGCAGCAGCACTTGGGGCGCGTTCTACATTAACGGCGGTGTCACGGTCATCAACAACGCCAACGTGCTGGGCAATCCGACCGGAACCCAGCCCACCACCGCCGGCGGCGGGGGCACGGTCAATTTGAATGGCGGCACGCTCATGGCGGCTTCCACCACGGCCAATGCTGGCAGCGTCAGTTTGATCAACGCGGCTTCCACGGGCAGTGCCAGCCGCCCGGTGTTTCTCGGCAACAGTGGTGGCGCTCTGGCGGCGCAATCGGGAACCACCTTCACGGTCAATGGCTATATTGCCAATGGCTCGGGTTCGGTCGGCGCGCTGACCATCGGCATTCCGGCTTCCACCGCCAACGGCAACGTGGCGGGCTTGGTTCCCGGCACGGGCACGGGCACGGCTAATCCGGCGTTCAATGCCACCGGCACGGTCTTCTTAAACGGTGCCGGCAATGGTTATACGGGTGGAACCATCATTACCGCCGGTGCCACGTTGAACATCAACAGCGTCTGGGCGCTGGGTGGATCCGTGTATGGCGGCCTGACGTTTAACAATGGCACTTTGCAGTATAATTCGACGCCGCTTAACGTGGCGCTGGACATCACCGAGAACACGGTCAATGGCAGTGGTTTGACCGGTGGCGTGGCGCAGCCGGTGACGCTGGCGGGCAATGGCACGATTGACGTGAACGGCAACACGGTGGTTTACACCAATGCCATCGGCAACGGTGGCACCGGCACATTCACCATTATGAACAGCATCTCGGCCACCGGGTCGCTGAAGCTTCTGGGTGCGAACAATTACACCAACACCACCATCATCAGCAGCGGCTGGCTGGCCTTGGCCGGCCGTGGTTCCTTGGCCAGTCATAATATCAATGTCGGCAGCGCCGGAACCTTTGATGTCTCGGGTGAATCTTCCACTTTTTCTCTGGCCGCCGGCCAAGCTTTGTCCGGCAGCGGCGTGGTGACGGGCAGCGTTACCACCGCCAGCAGCGCGATGATTATTCCCGGCACTCTGGGCACGGCAGGCACGTTGACCTTCTCCAACAACCTCACCCTGAGCACGGGGGAAACCAATTACTTTGATCTGTCGGGAACGCCCTCGGGTTCCAATGATAAAGTAGTTGTGGTGGGTGCGCTCAACCTGAGCGGTTCGCCGAGCACGATTGTCATCAACTTCACGGCGGTTCCGATAGCCGGGACTTACAAGCTGTTCACCTTCGGCACCAAGACCGGCACGGCGGCCGCCAATCTAAACTATAGCTTGACTGGCTATGGCATCGGCTCCTTGACGGCGGCTCTGAGTGATTCAACTCCCGGTGAAATTGACCTGGTGTTGAGTTCAGCCCATACGCCCACGGCTATCACCTGGCTCGGCGACGGTTCGGTTAACAACTGGGACACGAGCAGCCTCAACTGGACGAACCTCGCCACTTTCAGCGCTACGACCTATTTCGATTCCGACTTCGTCACCTTCAGCGACCTTGGCTCAACGAATCCGGCGGTGAATCTCACGGCGACCCTGGCGCCCGGTTCGGTCACGGTGAATTCAACCAATGACTATACTTTTAGCGGCCCCGGCCAGATCGGCACCGGCAGCCTGACCAAGAGCAACACGGACAACCTGTTCATCCTGACCACCAACACGCTGCCGGGTCCAATTGTGATCCAGGGCGGCACGGTGCAGCTCGGCAACGGCACTGTCTCCGGCACCATCGGCACCGGCAGCATCACCAACAACGCGGCGTTGATCATGAATTCCCCCATCTGGGTGGCCACCGGCGCCATCAACGGCTCCGGCAATGTGACCGTCGAAGCCGGCGGCACCCTGGCGATTGGCGGCAACAGCACCATCAACACCCTCACGCTCGGCAACAGCGGCAATTTCGGCATCCTGGATTTGACCAACAACAGCTTAACGGTGAGCAATCTGGCCATCGCTGCCGGGGCTACGACCTCTTACATCGGCAATGGCGGCACGGCGGCGGCTTCAACCATTAACTACAACGGTGGCACCTCAAGCTTTGCCGGCGTGATTGAAGACGTGCTGGGCGGCGGCACCAAGACAGTGGCCTTGAACGTGAATTCTTCCGGCATCCTGACCTTGACGGCGGCCAACACCTACAGCGGCGGCACGGTAATCAACAGCGGCCAAGTGACGCTGACTGGCAGCGGCAGCCTCGGCGGCGGTCTAGTCACGCTCAATAACAGCAGCACTCTGTATGAAAACGGCACCGTCATTAACAACACCATCAGCAATGCGCCCAGCGCGACCAGCACCTTGACTTTCTATAACAATACGGGCGGTGGCTATGGCCCGACCCTGACCGTGGTTGGCGGCGGAACCTTGAACATGAACATCACCGGCGGCGGCACTCCCGGCGTGTTCACCCCCGGCGGAACCATGAGCGGTTTTAACGGCATCGTCAATCTCAGCGGCGGCATCCGGGCCAGCGGCTCATCCGGGGCCACCACTTTTGTCGCTGCGAATTCTCTCTGGAACTTGGGCACGACCGGCGGCTTCTACAACAAATACGGCAACGAGAAAATCTATCTCGGCGGGCTGACGGGCAGCACGGGATCGTCGCTCTCCGGTGGCGGCTACGCCAATGGCACCGCAGCCACCATCTACATTGTCGGCAACCTGAACACGACCAACACCTATGGCGGTAACATCACCGACGGCTCGGCGGATTATACCGGCCTGACCAAGGTGGGCACCGGCGTGCTGATCCTGAATGGTGCGACCTATTCTTATTCCAGCCCGACGATTGTGAGCAACGGCACGCTGGAAATGGACAGCACACTGAGCGATTATTCCGCCACGACCAATTATGCCGGCGCAACGCTGGCCGGCACCGGCACCTTCACCGGGCCGGTGGACATGGAATCCGGCAGCACGCTCGCCCCGGGTGGCTACGGTGCCGGCAATGTCGGCACGCTGACATTTGCCGACGACGGTTCGACTGCGGGCACCGGCCTGTCCGAGAATAGCTGCACCAACCTGATTGACTTCGCGAGCTCCACCAGCTTTGATGTGATCAATGTTACCGGCGGAGGCTTGTCCCTGGCCGGTGCCAACGTGGTTAAATTGAACATTACCGGCACGCTGCCCGATGGCAATTATACGCTCATCAACTATAATGGTGGCAGCCTTATCAGCGGCAGCGTGGTTGCCAACATGACCGTGACTCCGGCCCAGGTGGGCAACCAGTTTTTCACACTGGTGGATGATAACGCCGGTCATATTAAACTCAATGTGCTGACGCTGGGCACGGCAAGCCTGACCTGGATTGGCGACGGAATGAACAACTTCTGGGACACGAGCAGTCCCAACTGGACTAACTATGTCGGCGTGGATGACGAAGCCTTCACGAACGGCGACAGCGTCACCTTTAATGCTGTCGGCGTGGCGAATTCCCCGGTGGACTTGCAGTTGCCGGTGTCTCCCAGCGGCGTCACAGTGAGCGGTTCGGCCAGTTATACTTTCAAGAGTTCTAACGGCCTGGGCAAGATCACCGGGTCCATTACCAACGGCCTGACCATGAGCAGCACCGGCACGTTGACGATTCTCACCACGAACGACTTTACCGGCCCGCTGACCATCAGCGCCGGCACGGTGCAGGTCGGCGACGGCAACACCCTGAACACCGGCCTCGGTGCTGGCGTCATTACCAACAACGCTCTCTTGGTCTTTGACCAGACGAACAACAACTATACGGTGGTGACCAATCTTACCGGCACCGGCAGCCTGGTTCAAGAGGGAGGTTCGAACACGGTGACTTTGGCGGGCAACACCACCTACTCGGGCACGACCCTGGTGGACGGCGCTAACGCCGGCACCCTCCAATTTGGCAACGGCGGCGCGACGGCGTTCCCGACCAACACCATCAGCCTGATCAATAACGGAACGATCAACTTTGACCTAGCCGGCACCTATGCCGTGTCCAATGGCATCACCGGCCTCGGCACGGTGGTCTTCAATGGCCCGGGCACCAACACCTTTGGCGGCGTCAACACTTATACCAATAACACCTACATCAAGAGCGGCATGGTTCAACTGGCCGGCCCGGCGGTGCTCCCCGTTGGCAGCGGCATAACGGGCTGGACGATTCTGGACGGCGGAGCCAGCGCGGCGGGCACGCTGGGCTTGAACGGCCATGACCAGACGCTGAACGGCCTGTCTGGTCTTACCGGCACGGTGCCCGGCAAGATCGTCAACAATGGTGGCACCGGTATCAACACGCTCACCATCAGCAACGTTTTTAATCCGACTTATGCCGGCCAGATTTTGGATACCAATGTCGGCGGCAGCAGTGGTAAGATCGCGCTGGTCATCGCGGGCGCCGGCACCCAGACCCTAACCGGGGCCAACACCTACAGCGGCGGGACTACGATTTACGGCACGCTGGCCATCAGCCAGGCCGCCAGCATCGGCACGAACATGATCACGCTGATCGGCGGCACGCTAACGAACACGGCCAATTTGAACCTGAACGCGATCGGCCTGACCGTGTCGTCGGCAAACTCCGGCACGATTGATATGCCATACGCTATGAAGTTGCCCATACTATACGGTTCGGGGACTCTGGCGCTCAATGTCAACAACCAGATACCGGCAGATAGCTCTTCAATCATTGGTGACTGTCTTTCCACCTGCGCCAATTTCACCGGCACCCTGAATGCCACTGGTGCGGTGGCCAACGCCATCCTGGTTTGCAATTTCAACAACGTCGGTGGCGGCTCTTTCGACGGCAACTTGAGCGGCGCGACTGTCAATCTTATCACGGGTGCCGGCGGGGTCAGCCTAGTGGGCATGAACAATTCCAGCGGTAACACCGCCCAGTTTGGCGCGCTCAACGTGGATGCGTCGTCATCCCTGGGCGGCGCGTTTTACGCCGGCTCTCAAACCTACCAGATTGGTGCGCTGGGCACGCAGAGCGACATCGAGGGGGTTGTTACCAACGGCCCCGGTGGCGCAAGTGCCATCACCAAGGTCGGCATCGGCACGTTGATTCTGGGTAACGTCGGCAACACTTACACCGGCAAGACCACCGTCAATGCCGGCACGCTGCTGGTCAACGGCCAGATCACGGCCAGCCCGGTCACGGTCAACACCGGCGGCGCGCTGGCCGGCGTGGGCACGATTGGCAGTGTGGTGACGAACAATGCCGGAGCGATTCTCTATCCCGGCAACGGTGGCATCGGCACGCTGACCCTCAGCAGCAACCTGACCTTGAATGTCACGTCCACCAACCGGTTTGTGGTGACCACCGGCGGCGTGGTCAGCAACAGCGTGGCGGTTACCGGCCAGTTGTCGCCGAATGGCAGCGTGGTTGAAATCAACACCGCCGGCACGCAGTTGGCGGCGGGCACTTACTATCACCTGTTCACCTACGGGACGACCAATGGCACCCAGTTCACCGCCACGCCGGTATTTGACACGGCGCAAAGCGGCCTCGTCGGCACCATCACCAATGACGGTGCTGGGAATGTCAATCTGGTGGTCAGCGCGGCCAGCACGGACGCGAGCCTGCTCAACTTAGTGGTGAACTCGTCGGAAGCGATGTTCCCGACGTTCAGCTCCGGCACGACGAACTACACGGCGACGAACGTCAACGCGAGCACCACGGTGACGGTGCTGGTGACGAACAACTCCGCCTTTGCGACAAACGTGCTGTATTTGAACGGCTCGTCGCTGGGTCGGCTGACCAACGAGGTGACTAGCGTGGCACTACCGGTGGGTGTGGGCTCGACGAACGTCATCCGGGTGCAGGTGACGGCGCAGGACGGTTTGACGGTGAGCAACTATTTTGTGACGGTGACGCGGCAGCCGAGTTCGGACGCAAGCCTGTTCAACCTAGTGGTGAACGCCTCGGTCTCGCCGACCTTCATTTCCGGCACGACGAATTATTACGCGACGAACATCAACGCAAGCACCACGGTAACGGTGCTGGTGACGAACAACTCGGCGTTTGCAACGAACGTGCTGTATTTGAACGGCACGTCCTATGGGCTGCTGACCAACAAACTGGTAAGCCTGCCGCTGGCGGTGGGCGTGGGCTCGACGAACGTCATCCGGGTGCAGGTGACAGCGCAGGACGGCTTGACGGTGAGCAACTACTTTGTGACGGTGACGCGGCTGGGCAGCACGAACGACTGGCTGGCGAACTTGGTGATCAGCAACGGCGGAGGCGCGCTGACCTTCTATCCGTCCGCCTTCACGACGAACAACACGGGCACATATTTCGCGACGAACGCCTCCGGCGCCGGCCCGGTGACCGTGCTGGTGACGAACGTGGATGCGACGGCGACGAACACGCTGTTATTAGGCGGCAATTCGCAAGGGTTGCTGACCAACGAAATCGCCAGCGCGCCGCTGACTCTGGCCGTCGGAACGACCAACGTGACGGTGCAGGTGGTGTCGCAGGATTTGTCGCAGACGAACAATTATATTGTGGCGGTGACGCAGTTGGGATCGTCGGCCAGCCCGACCACCTATCTGACGTCACTGGTGGTGAGCAATGCGGCGAACGCGGCGCTTGGCTTTAATCCGACATTCCAAACCAACACCGTATTGAGCGAGATCTACGCGGCGACCAACAGCCTGGCGAGCACACCGCTGACGGTGACGGTGACCAACATTGACGGGACGGCGACGAACACGCTACTCATCAACGGAACACAGTTTCAGTTGCTGACCAATGGCCTCACCAGCAGCCCGCTGACGAGTTTGGTCGAAGGGTCGAACAATGTGACGGTGCAGACGGTGTCGCAGGATTTGACGGTGACGAACAATTACACGGTGAATGTGACGTTGCTGGGCACTAACTCGCTGCTGTCCTACTTGAGCCTTACGCCGGCGGGGACGCTGTCGCCGACGTTTAACGCTGCCACGAACAGCTACAATGCGACGAACACCTATGTGAACAATCCGGTGACGGTGGCGGCGACCAGCGCGGATGCGAACGCGACGCTGGCATTGAACCTCAACGGCGCCGGCTATGGTGCGGCGGTGACAAACAGCCTGTCCATCGGCGGCAACACCTTGGTGCTGCCGGCGAACACGGTGGTGGTGCAGGTGGTGTCGCAGGACTTGTCGCAGACGAACACCTATGTGGTGAATGTCTTGTTGCAGCCGAGCCAGACGGTGCCGAAGCTGACGAACAGCGTGAGCGGGAACAACCTGGTGCTGGCGTGGCCGGCGGATCACCTGGGCTACCGGCTGCTGGTGCAGACGGGCAACCTGAACAAGGGCGTGAGCGGCAACATCAACGACTGGACGACGGTGGCGGGCTCGCAGTCCATTACCTCGACGAACATCGCGATCATCAAGGCCGGCGTCACCAACGAGTATTACAAGCTGGTCTATCCATAAAGGCATTGGACAAATCTTCGTGACGGTATTGGGTTGCCGTCACAAAGACCGGATTGGGTTCCGGTTTGGGGTGGGTGGCGGCGTTAATGGGGTGACGCCGCCACCAGTAAAAAATGACCTCGCGGTCGCCGCCACTTTACAATTTTGGCTCATCCAACTGGTTTAACTTTGTTTCCAACTGCCCCACCGTTCGGTTGGCGGCTAGAAGTTGATTAAAAAACGACTTTCGTTCCTTGTTCAGTTCACCAATCAAGTAATCCTTGCCCCGGTTGGCAATTTTCAAATCCATGATTTCCCGTTCCATTTCTTGAATATTCCGCTCATCAGCGGCTTTTGCCATAGCGGTTGTCGGCGAATGTTTCACGTGTGCCACAGAACTTCCGAAGGCTTCCGAAGCGGGTGCCTCGCTTGATTTGTTCGCCCGCTGAATTTCCTCTTGGATCACCGCCTCGACGCTCTGCGGCGTGATGAAGTATTTGCGCTCGTTCGGATCAAAATAACTGTCCAGCCGAGTAATTCCCTGACGATTCGGTTGACACCAATTAATGATGCTGCGTTCCGTCCGCGCCACACCCGCCGCTTCAAACATCCGCGCTGTTTCCCGCACCGTCAGCGTGTGATTTTCTTTACGTTCCGAAATCTGCGGAATCTTGCCGAATGCTTCCGAGTCATTCGGTAACGTGCGGAACTCTACCGAAGATTGCGGAACATCAAATGGTGCTTCCGCATTTTGCGGAATGTGGCCGGGCGGTTTCGGTAGTTGTCGTGATTCATTTTCCGTCGTCATGGTTAGTCTCATTTTATCATGCCATGAATTTTTTGTGAACCCGACCTGTGGATTGGCGGGGATTGAAAATCTTTGCTATGATGCTAGACATGGAGAAACCTTCGCGCGACTTCAAGGGCATCTGGATTCCGAAGGAGATTTGGGAGTCCGAACAACTTTCCATCATGGAAAAAGTTTTGTTCGTGGAAATTCATTCGCTCGACAACGAGCGCGGTTGTTACGCATCCAATCGGTATTTTTCCG
>Ga0302187_10002275_pt1 | contig 15865 bp, 10 predicted proteins | sample II_Bog_E1_3_FD_202120 | JGI IMG/M metagenome (GOLD analysis project Ga0302187, IMG submission 202120) | Peat permafrost microbial communities from Stordalen Mire near Abisko, Sweden - II_Bog_E1_3 | ecosystem: Environmental > Terrestrial > Soil > Wetlands > Peat | place: Sweden: Abisko...
CTACGTCATGGGCACCGGCGACATGGTTCCCACTGCCATTGAGGGCCTCGGAATCACGCCGCACCTGCTCACCGCCGCCGAGCTCAATTCCAGCGATCTTTCCGCCTTCAACGTGATCGTCATCGGCATCCGCGCCTACTCCGTCCGGCCTGAACTGGCCGCGGTCCAGCCCCGCCTGCGCGACTTCGTGGAACGCGGCGGCACGCTCATCGTCCAGTATCAGAGCGGCAACTTCCCCGCTCCCTATCCGCTGTCATTAGCTGCCGCCGGCGAGCGCGTTGTCGACGAACAGGCCCCGGTCAAGCTCCTCGATCCCGCGAATCCTCTGCTTACTACTCCCAACAAAATTACGACGGCCGACTTCGATGGCTGGCTCGAGGAGCGCGGCCACGGTTTCCTCGATTCATGGGATTCCCACTACACCGCGCTCACTGAAACCGCCGACCCCGGCCAGGATCCCCAGCGCGGCGGGTTGCTCGTCGCACACCCCGGCAAAGGAACGTACATTTACGTTTCCTACGCCCTCTACCGCCAACTCCCCGAGCTGGTCCCCGGCTCCTACCGCATCCTCGCCAACCTCCTAAGCGCCGGCCACTAGCAAAAACTGGGTGCCCCGTCATCCTGAACATCTTGACTCGCGTCGGCGAGTTACGGCTGGAATAAACCCGCGCCGGACCAACCACAAAAGCCCCGTGCCCCGTCGGGGTACCCTCTGGGTCGCGACCTACCGGGGTCCCCACGGACAGGTCTTGGTCCGTGGGGTGGTCAGGCGCAAGGGCGGGAAGCAGTTCGCCCGTGCGAGCGTCCCGCGAGCGTTTGGCCCACCGCAGGTGGCGCTCCATCTCTCGATGGAGGAATCCCTCATCCAATAGGCGGTTGCTGGCGCCTGCTGCAGCCCTTCATGCTCATTGCACAACTATGAAAATACCTCCCGCTTCCCTGCTCCTCCTGCTTTGTTCGGCCAGTCTGTGCGCCCAAAACGCTCCCACCCCAACCGCAACCCCGTCTTCCGATGGCTTCTTCGCTCGGTGGGCAGCCCGCACCTCCGCTACGCAAGCCAAGCAGCCCCCGTGGGCAGTCCCGCTGGTCACCACCTACACCGGCCTCATTCAGGTGGCGCGCACCGACATCCTCCGACAAATCGCTCCGGCTCTCACGGACACCTGGAACATTGACAACAGCAAGGGCGTCAATCTCGTTCCCTGGGCCAATACCGAACTGGCTGTCAATCTGCCGCCTTACATCAAGCACAACACCACGGCTGTCGACGGCTGGGGCGACTTTTCGTTCCTCGTCAAGTATCGAATCGCCAGCGGTAACGCCCAGAACGGAAGCTACACGTTCAGCGCATGGGCACTTACTACCGTCCCATCTGGCCAGGCCAAGAACGGTTCCACCAACGCCAGCGTGCAGCCCAACGTGGGCGCCGGCAAAGGCTTCGGCAACTTCGACGTGCAGACCACCATCGGAGCGACGATTCCCAAGGGGAACCCCGCAAGCACAGCCTCGGGCAAGCCGATCCTTTGGAACACCGTCGCGCAATACCGCGTTGGAAAACTGTTCTGGCCGGAGGTTGAAAGCAACTACACCTATTATGACGGTGGCACGAACAACGGGAAAAAGCAGGAGTTCATCACCCCGGGCATCATCATCGGCAAGTGCGCCCTGCATCCCTCTAACCCCAAGGCGCGTCCCGGCCTTGCATTCGGCGCCGGCATGCAAATCGCTGCCACACATTTCCACACGTACAACCACGAGCTGGTTATGACCGCGCGCTTTATCTTCTAGCGCGCGCGTGGTTGCTTATGCAAGACAGAATGCCGGGGACGGGTCCCCGGCATTCTGTCTTTGCACACTGAATTCGGATGGTTCCGCTAAGTACGTAGGTATCTTCCAATCAACTCAATGTTACAAACTCGTGAATGTTACAGATATGTAAACGATCTAACTTACTAACTGTTAAAAGTACGTGAATTCGTCAAATATTCATCTAATTCTGCCACTCTGAAAGACGGAACGAAGAGGGGACGTCCGCACAACTATTGCGGTTCTCGCCCTCTCGCTTTCGACGTACATCCGCATTCCTATAGAAAGCCACCCAACCCCAGGGTTCACGCTTTCAAGCACGCGGGAGTACTGTGCGTTCGCTGCGTTACTGAGCGCATACACGACTCAACCTGTTTTTGAGAGGAAAAGAGAGGCTCAATGAACTTCAAGCTCAATACCGCTGCCGCAGTCATTCTGGCGGCCAGTCTGATTGGCTCGTTTGCCTATGCCGCCGACGGAGCACCGCCGGCAAAGAAGCATGTTGCCAGGAAAGCCGCCAAGCCCGCAGGCCCAACCGTCGAAGAGCAGATCCAGGCACTGCGCCAGGAAATGCAGGGGCAGATCGACGGACTCAAGTCCAGCCTGGCCGACAAGGACGCCCAGCTAAAGCAGGCGCAGCAAGCCGCAGCCGACGCACAGGCCGCGGCATCCAGGGCGCAAGCTGCAGCCACGGCGCAGCAGCAGGCGGTCAGCGACAACGCGGCAGCCGTCACCACGCTGCAGACCACCGTCACCGACCTGAAAGGCAATCAAACCTCACTGGCCACCACCGTTTCCGACGAGACGGCCAAGATCAAGAAGGACATCCTCAGCCCCGACGTTCTCCATTACAAGGGCATCACCCTCACACCCGGCGGCTTCGCGGCGGCTGAAACCGTCTTCCGCACCAAGGCCACCGGCGGCGATATTCCTACCGCATTCAACGCAATTCCCTATGAGAACTCAGGCGCATACCAGTTGAGCGAGTTCTATGGCAGCGGCCGCCAGTCGCGCATCACCTTGTCTGCAGATGGCAAGACCAGCTGGGGCAGCCTGCGCGGCTACTATGAGGCTGACTGGCTGGGCACCGGCATCACGTCCAACAACAACCAGTCCAATAGCTACGTTCTCCGCCAGCGCGTCATCTACGCCCAGGCCGAGACCAACAGTCATTTAGCATTTACGGGCGGACAGATGTGGTCGCTCGCTACGGAAAACGGCAAGGGCATCACCGCCATCCCCAGCAATGAGATGACGCCGCTGACGATCGACCCGAACTACGTTGCGGGCTTCGTTTGGACCCGTCAGTACGGTTTCCGGGTGGTGAAGAGCTTCAAGAACGTTGCCTTCGGCGTATCGGCTGAGAATCCGCAGCTCCTCTACACCGCCACGCTGGCCGGCAACGAGCCCTACGCTGTCCTCGGCAGCGCCGGCGCCAACGGCGGCAACTACAACGCGGCCGCCAGCACCTGCTCGCCTTCCACCTCCATCGTCAACTACACCAACCAGAAACAGACTGACTCCGCCGGCAACATCCTCGACGTGGCCGTCCCGGTGTACAAGACGGTCAACGGATGCGCCGACATCGCCACCATCTCCTTCAATCAGGCTCCCGACATCATCGCCAAGGTTGCGCTCGATCCAGGCTGGGGCCACTATGAACTCTTCGGCATCGCAGGCTTCGCCCATGAGACCATCTATCCCGGCGAAACAACCAACAGCAACCTCTACGGCGGCAACAAGGAAATCTCCACCGGGGCGGCAGTAGCCCCCGCTCTCACCACGGCCGGGTACTTCAACAACTCCATCGTGCTCGGCGGCATCGGCGGCAGCCTTCGGGTTCCCGTCATCCCCAAGGTGCTCACCGTGGGCGCCAAGGCCCTCTATGGCCCCGGCGTGGGCCGTTACGGCGACTCCACCCTGGCAGACGTAACCGCCAATGCGGGGGGCGCGCTTAAGCCAATTCACAACCTGTCCGGACTGCTCACTATCGAAGCCAATCCGAACCCTCGCCTCACCCTCTACCTGAACTACGGCGGCGACTATGCCGGCCGCACCGATTACGCCAACGCGGCTTCCACCACCCTGGGGGCTCCCTCTGCGGAGTTCTGCCCAACAACTGCGGGCGCTTTCGCCTGCACCGCCTCTCCGACCGGTGCGGATATCCTCGCTGGCGGCGCGTGGGGCGGCCACTGGGGCGCTCCCTCCGCGGCTGCTGTAGGCTACGGTTCGCGTCTTCTCTCGAACTCCGCCTGCACCAGCCTCTCCGCCCCCGGATACAACGGCGGCGGTTCCACAGGTTACATTCCCGGCGGCTCCTGCGGCGCGCAGAACCGCGACGTGCAGGAAATGACCGGCGGATACTGGTACGACATCTACAAGGGCGAGCACGGCCGCCTGCGTCAGGGCATCCAGTACGGCTATGCGGTCCGTGAGGGCTGGTCTGGCGCATCCGGCATCGGCGCCAAGGGCATCGACAACATGTTCTGGACCACCTTCCGCTACTACCTCCCTTAAACTGCAAAGCTAAAGGGTTCCAACCACAAGGGCAGTCCCAACCGGGGCTGCCCTTTTCACATTCCGAGGCGCATCGCGTCCATCTTCCAAATGACGGGACCGGCGTTTATGGGGATTCATCAACCCCCCATAGCTTCGGGATACGGCTCGAGTCTTCAGTTGTGAGCACTTGAAGCTGTCAAAGGCCCAACAATGATGAGGATGCCGATCGGAGGCTGTTTGCGTAATCACAAGCTCAAGCGACCGCGCCGCCTCCGTGGGATAGCTCCATGCTGACCTCGTCGCTGCTGAAGCGCAGTCGTTTATCATCCAATAGACAAATGCTCTTCGCTGCAACGGAGACTCCCGATGCGCCTGCTGCGACATCCCCGCTTCTGCATCCCTGCTGCGGTCTGGTTTTCGTTCGTACTCTGCGCCACGGTGGCTCGTGCGCAGGAACCTGCGCCAATTCCTTACGACCACAATCAAGCCGCTGGCAAGTTTTACGACATCAACGGCTTCAAGATGTACACCGAAGTCTATGGCAGCGGACCGCCGCTGCTGATGATTCATGGCAACAACGGCGACATGAGCGCCTTCGCGAAGAACGTTCCCTATTTCGCGGCGCACTACCAGGTCATCCTCGCCGACAGCCGTTCTCAGGGCAGATCTATTGATCCCGGCCATTCCCTCACCTTCGATATGATGGCAGATGACTACGCCGCTTTGCTCGACGCTATGCACATATCGTCGGCCTACGTTATCGGGTGGAGCGATGGCGGCATCAACGCACTCCTGCTCGCCATCCGTCATCCTGAAAAGGTGAAGCGACTCGCCTCCACGGGCGCCAACCTTTGGCCTACGGCCGATGCCTTTCAGCCCGGACTCTGGGACGAGGAAAAGAAGGGGTACGACGCCGGGCTTCACAAGGACTATCCCACCGCCAAGGAAAAGAACGACCGCAAGCTCTTTCTCCTCGACTGGCAGGAGCCGCACATCACACTCGCTCAACTCCACACTATCCAGGCGCCGTCGCTCATCATCTGTGGCGACCACGACCTCATTTCCATTACCCACACTGTCCTCATCTATCAGAATATTCCCCACGCCAACCTCTGGGTTGTCCCTAACTCTGGTCATGGCACCTTGCGCGAACACAACGACGACTTCAACCGTCAGGTGGACAATTTCTTCACCAAACCTTACAAAGACTTCCAATAAGTGGGGCATGTCGCCATGGCCTCCATCCGGGCGCTCTGATGGGCGCGCGCCTTCTCAGGTTGACAATGTCTTTGAGATTGTCAACGCACTGTTGTGGAGCATTTGATTCTCACAAGGGTGTCCCCGATTTCATACGAAATCCTATGAGGTTGAGGGTGCCCCCGGTCCCTCGCACTTGGGGACCGGGGATCCATGAAGCTCGATCCAGCCCCTGCGCGCCGCAACCAACTCATGCGAGCCTCCCGCGAGCGTCTGCCGCACCGCAGGTGCCTGCCCCACCGCAGGTGGTGGTTGACTTTCAGGATCAACTCGTATATTTCTAAAGAATATTCTTATGACTTGTTGTCAACCCACCTGTCGATAAAGCTCTGCCCCCCATGCGGGCCCGGGACCTAACGTCCTAACCCATCAAGATCCCCAAAATTCATCAGGAGAATCCAAAGTGCATCACGCCCTTTCTGCAGTTGTAGCTGCGCCTCTGCGGCGATTGTCATCATCGATGTCTGCTGTGCTCTTTATTCCTATTTATTGTTGTCTCCCCGCCTGCCGCTAGAAGTCTGCCATTCATGACGGCCTGGGATCTAAGGTCCCCACCAATTCCTTTCCTCACAATTCATTAGGAGAATCCAAAGTGAAAAAAGCTCTATCTGCTGTTCCATCTGTTTCCCTGCGCCGGTTGTCGCTATCCATCTTTGCTGTGTTCTTTCTGTTTGCCGTCGCGTCCGTCCTCCCCCTGGCCGCGCAAGACGACATCACCACGCAAAACGGATCGTCCGGATATAACGGTGTATTCATCACCGGGCCGTCGGCCAACCCTTTGAGCTTCCTCAACGGCGCAGCCTGGCGCACCACCGGCAACCCCGCGCCCTACGACTTTCACGACTTTGCCCCGTTCACCGAACTCGACTCCAAGCTGCCCAAATGGATCGATTTCCAGGGCGAGGAACGGTTCCGGTATGAGGCGTACGACAACAATAACCTCAAATTGGGGGCCAATGACTCCTACATCTTGAACCGCTTCCGCTTCCAGGTGGATCTGCATGCGACCAATTGGCTGCGGCTTACAGCGCAGGTACAGGACGCCCGTTCGGGCTTTCAAAATGCGCCCATCGGGCCGCCGAACACGGTCCGCTGGGATCTCAAGCTGGCTTACGCCGAGATAGGCAACCCGGAAAAACTCTGGTACAGCCTCCGCGTGGGCCGGCAGCTCATCAACTACAACAACACCATCATCGGCAACTCCGAGTGGCGCGACCAGGCCCGTTCCTACGATGCGGCGGTGCTAAACCTCAATGCGAAACGTGAACACCTGGGCGTCTTCGCCGCATCGGTTGTGGTGCCGCAGGCCTACGGAGTCAGCCCGCATCAGGAAGGCAACAACATCTACGGAGCCTACGGCCGCCTCGATGACTTTGCAGGGAAGCACTCAAACATCGAGCCGTTCGTCCTGTGGCGCGTGCAGCCGGCCGAGGTCGTCGAACCGGCCGCCGCCAAGACCACCGGCAAGGAAAACGAGAAGGCCATCGGTTTGCGCCTCAAGGCCCAACCCCACACGGCGTTCGATTACACGGGCGAGTTCATTTACGAGACCGGCAAGGTGGGGAAGCAAAACATCGGCGCCTTCGCGACACAGGAAGGCGCGGCATACCAGTTCCTCAATGCAGCGGCCAGGCCTCGCGTCTTTGCCCAGTACGACTACGCCTCGGGCAACGGCAATCCGGCGCAGAACGCAACCCACTCCACATTCGACACCATCTACCCCACAGCCCACGACCGCTTTGGCATCACCGACCTGTTCGGCTTCCAAAACATTGAGTCGGTGCGCGCTGGAACCACCATTGAGCCCCATCGCCGCCTCACCTTCACTGTGCAGGGGCTGGACTTTTGGGCGGCTTCGGCGCTGGACTCCATCTACAACACCTCGGGCGCTGCGATCGTGAACAACAAAACCAATCACGGCCGCCACGTTGGTGCGGAGTTCGACAGCTATTCCTGGTATGAACTCAACAAACACTTCAACCTGGGCGCAGGCGTTGGCTACTTCGGCGGAGGCCAGTTCCTCACGAATGTAACCACCAACCACTCGTACACGACCTACTACGTTGCGCTGAACTTCAAAGACAACGGAAAGAAGTAGCTCCAGCGTTTTCGGTTCTCCTCTTTATAGAAGGCGTATACCCCGCCCACTCCAACCTGTGCCCCATCCATTCCGCGCTACCGGGGCCCCCACAGACAGGTCTTCGTCTGTGGGGTGGTTGAGCGGAATGGGTGGGAAGCATGCGCCCACGCTGCGGCGTTTTTTCGTGTCCGCACCGACACCGAGAGCGTCCCATTCTTCCCCGTGGCCTTATCGCGAGGAAGGGTGGGAAGCATGCAGAAATATACCGGGCGCCCCGCATCTTGCTTGTGCGATCTGGGATTGAAGATCAAGACCGTTTTCGCGCACAACTGCACAGAAAAAGCAATATAACTAACACATTATAAATGACTTAATCCAATATCCCGTACAACATCAGCGCATTTTCAAAAAACATGGCTAATTCTCTGCAACCCAATGCCCCGATTAGTTAAATTCTCAGCAATCAAAACATCTCAAAAGGCTGCCCGCGCGGTCCATGTCTCAAGGAATCGCAACCACCCGAGCAGCCATTTCGCATGTTTTGTAACCACTTAAGCAGCCTTTTACCCTATGTAGCGCAACCCTCCGATTGAACATTTCAACCGGTCGTCAGTCCGCCGCCGCAGGCTCTATTCCCTTTTCCCTTTCCCAAATCTCGCCACGATACGTGATGCAGATCACGGCCAGCCGGACTTCGCTCTGGGTACTGTTCGACTCAGGACACCCTTCAGAAGATTGTTGGAAAACTCTTTGAGTTGCCGGAATTGCACGGACTTCATCGTGCACGATCTCCTTGCAGGTTTGCAGTCATGTACCAACTGATTTTTGAGAATCGAAGAGAGGCCCAATGAACTTCAAGCTCACCACCGCAGCCGCGGCCATCCTGACCCTCGCCCTGGCCGCCACGACGGCGTATGCCAGCGATGCGGCTCCGCAACCCAAAAAACACGTCGCAACAAAGAAGGCCAAGACACCGCCAGCACCCTCCGTGCAGGACCAGATCAAGGAATTGCGCGACGCCCTGGACGCCCAGGGAAACAAGATCAACAGCCTGCAGACCGACTTGTCCTCAAAGGACGCGCAGTTGAAACAGGCCGAGCAGGAAGCAGCCGAAGCCAAGGCTGCAGCGGCCAAGGCGGAAGCCGAAATCTCCGCGCAGCAACAGGGTGTGGCTGACAATAGCGCGGCCGTAGCCACGCTGAAGAGCACCGTCACCGATCTGAAGGGCAACCAGGCTTCGCTGGCCACCACGGTCTCTGACGAGACAGCCAAAATCAAGAAGGCGATCGAGAATCCATCTACCCTGCATTACAAGGGCATAACCCTCACCCCATACGGCTTCTTCAACGGTGAGTCCGTATGGCGCTCGCACGCAACCGGCGGCGAGGAAGCCACCCCGTGGAGTTCCATCCCATACGAGAGTGCCGACTCTTATTCGATGACAGAGATGGCCCTCACCGGCCGCCAGTCGCGCGTCGGCCTGAACATGGAAGGCAAAGTGAGTTGGGGCACAATCCGCGCCTATCTTGAGGGCGACTTCCTCGGCGTCGGCACCACTTCCAACGACAACCAGTCCACCAGCTACATCTTCCGTCAGCGCATAGCCTCGGCTGAGGCGGAAACCAACAGCCACTGGACCTTCTCCGGCGGCCAGGGTTGGACGCTGGCTTCTGAGGACAAGGTTGGCATCACCACCGCGGCCGCCAACAAGGCACTGCCCTCCATGATCGACCCCAACTACGTTGCCGGCCTGGTCTGGGCGCGCATGGGCTACTTCCGGCTCACCAAGAGCTTCAGCAAGGCCGCCTTCGCCATCTCGGCTGAGAATCCTCAACTGCTTTACACGGCCACGCTGGCTGGCAACACCCCCTATGCGGTGGTGGGCAGCGCAGGCCTCAGCGCCAGCTTGCTCAACCAGACCATCAGCGCCTGCTCACCCTCCACCTCGATTGTGAACTACAGCAACCAGAAGGAAATCGACTCGGCCGGCAACATCGTTGACGTTGCCGTCCCGGTCTACAAGACCGTCAATTCCTGCGCCAATCTGGCCAATATCTCTTTCAACCAAGCCCCTGACATCCTGGCGAAGGCCGCCTTCGATCCCGGCTTCGGCCACTATGAGATCTTCGGCATCGGCCGCATCTTCCACGAAACCATCTATCCCGGAGAAACCACCAACAGCAACCTCTATGGCGGCAACAAGGACATTGCAACCGGCGCGGCTGTTGCTCCGGCACTCTCCACGGCCGGTGCAATCTCCAACAAGGTCGTCCTCGGCGGCATCGGTGGCAGCCTGCGCGTTCCAGTCATCAAGGATAAGTTAACCTTCGGCGCCAAGGGCCTGTTTGGACCCGGCGTGGGCCACTTTGGCGCATCGAATCTCTCCGACGCCACAGCCAACTCATGGGGCGGGCTCGAACCCATCCACAACCTCTCTGGCCTGCTGACTGCCGAATTCATGCTCAACCCGCGCCTGCAGATCTACACCTACTATGGTGGCGATTATGCCGGACGCGAGGATGAAGCCAACCCGTCCGCCACCACGCTGGGCGCGCCCACTGCGGAATTCTGCGTAACCGGAACCACCACCTGCACCGCCAGTCCGACCGCTGCTCAGATTTCCGCCGGCGGAACATGGGGCGCCCACTGGGCCGCACCCTCCGCGGCAGCGCTCGGCTACGGTTCACGGCTGCTGTCCAACTCCGGCTGCAATGCCATTACGGCTCCCGGCTACAACGGAAGTTCCACGGGCTACTACAACGGCGCTTCCTGCGGCGCGCAGACCCGCGACGTGCAAGAGGCCACGATGGGCTACTGGTATGACATCTACAAGGGGGACAGGGGCCGCCTCCGCCAGGGCTTCCAGTACAGCTATGTTGTTCGCGAAGGCTGGTCAGGAGCTGAGGGCATCGGCGCGAAGGGCATCGAAAACATGGTGTTCACCAGCCTCCGATACTTCTTGCCGTAAAACCCAACCTCTCCGGTTTGGCTTCGCAAGGGAAAGGGCAGCCCGCAGAGAGGGCTGCCCTTTTTGTTTTGCTGACCACCATGACGGGTTTCAGAAGATCCTCAAGCCCTGCCGGGCACCTGCGCCGCGCCGTCCTTCAGCGTATCCAGGACCAGCGCCAACGCATCCTCCCAGGCCGGCATTCGGACGCCAAATGTGCCCTCCAGCCGCTGGCACGACAGCCGTGAATTCGTGGGACGCGCGGCCGGCCGCGGAAACTCGCTGGTCGGGATTGGTATAAGCTTCGGCAGCTTGGTTCCCAGGCTCGCAGCCGATTGAGTCAGCAGCGCCTGCGCAAATCCAAACCACGTTGTGGCTCCCGTGTTGGTCAGGTTGTAGACGCCGCTGCGCCCACCAAGGCCTGCCCCTGATGGCGCCATCACCTGCGCCAGAATACTCGCCGTTCCCTGCGCAATGCACTCGCTGGTGGTCGGCGCACCCGTCTGATCATCCACAATACGCAATTCAGCGCGTTCCCCGGCCAGCTTCAACATGGTCAGCAGAAAGTTGTTGCCCCGCGCGCCGTACACCCAACTCGTTCGCAGAATCAAATACTCGCAGCCGGAGGCCGCTATCGCCTCGTCGCCCGCCAGCTTTGTCTTCCCGTAAACGTTTTGTGGATTGGGAGTATCGCTTTCTACGTACTCACCCTGCTTGGTGCCGTCGAAGACGTAGTCTGTGGAGTAATGCACCAGGATGCTACCCAGGCGCTTGGCTTCCTCAGCCAGCACGCCCGGACCCGTGCCGTTGATCGCCATCGCAATCTCCGGTTCGTCTTCCGCCTTGTCCACCGCTGTATAAGCAGCCGCATTCACAATCACCGCCGGCTCCACAGAACGCAGCGCAGCCAGGAGCGAATCCGGTTTCTTGAAATCGATCTCGGGATAGTCGAACGCCGTCACTTGCCCCAGGCAAGCCAGCTTGTGGCGCAATTCCCATCCCACCTGCCCGATACGGCCAATCACCACGATCTTACTGTTGCCCATGCACTCTCCTTGCCAGAAAATCCGCCTCAAACACTTCCGAATCGCGAAACGCTTTTCCCGCCGCATCCTTTCCGGAAAGGATGGGCTCACCCGCGAGCGGCCAAACGATACCCAGATCGGCATCGTTCCACAACACCGTGCGTTCAAACTGGGGGGCGTAATAATCCGTTGCCTTGTAAACAAAATCCGCGGACTCGGAAAGCACGAAGAAGCCGTGGGCAAGCCCCGGCGGCAGCCAGAAGAGTCGCTTGTTCTCCGCCGATAATTCCACTCCCGCCCATTTTCCAAAAGTAGGTGATTCGCGCCGCATGTCGACCGCAACGTCAAACACAGCACCGCTCACAACCCGAACCAGCTTTCCCTGCGGCTGGTTAACCTGGTAATGCAAACCCCGCAGCACGTTCCGCTGCGACCGCGAATGATTGTCCTGAACGAACTCAGCGTCGATGCCGATGCGACGCATCTCGCGTGCGTTGAAGCTTTCCATGAAAAAACCGCGCTCGTCGCCGAACACAGCCGGCTCGATAACCAGAACGTCGGGGATCTCCGTAGCCTGTACTTTCATTCAATCGGACTCCCGTTTGTAAGTATCTCGCGCAAGTAGTCGCCGTAGCCGTTTCGGATGCCGTCTGCCAGTTTTTCCAGTTGTTCCGCGTTGATGAATCCTGCGCGGAAGGCAATTTCTTCCGGGCAAGCGACCTTCAATCCCTGACGCTTCTCGATGATCTGCACAAAGGAACTGGCTTCCAAAAGCGAGTCGTGCGTGCCCGTATCCAGCCACGCGATGCCGCGGCTCATGGTTTGCACTGCAAGTTGCCCCAACTGCAGGTAGCGCCGGTTCACATCGGTGATTTCCAGCTCGCCGCGCGGCGATGGCTGCAGGTTCGCGGCGATGTCCAATACCTGGTTGTCGTAGAAGTAAAGCCCGGTCACTGCATATCTCGACTTGGGATGGACCGGCTTTTCTTCAAGATCGACGGCCTTTCCTGCAGCGTCCAGCACCACCACCCCATAGCGCTCCGGATCCTTGACAAGGTAAGCAAAGATTGTGGCTCCCGAAGGCTGAGCCGCCGCGGACTGCAACATCGCCGCCAACTGATTGCCGAAGAAAATGTTGTCACCCAGAACCAGTGCGCAGTCGTCCTGCCCCACAAACTCCCGGCCAAGAATGAACGCCTGGGCCAGTCCCTCCGGCTTAGGTTGCACCACATACTGAAGCGACATGCCCCACAGCGACCCATCGCCGAGCAGTTGCTCGAATCGCGGAGTATCCTGCGGAGTGGAAATCACCAGCACGTCGCGAATGCCCGCCAGCATCAGCACGCTCAGTGGGTAATAGATCATCGGCTTGTCATATATGGGAAGCAGTTGCTTTGAAACCGCGTGCGTGATCGGATACAGACGGGTTCCCGATCCCCCAGCCAGAATAATGCCTTTGCGTTTGCTCATCAGCTCGCAGCTCCTTCGTGGCTTGCGGAAGCGTACTGCAGCTTGATCCAATCCCTGTAGGTTCCGCTCGTGACGTGCTCCACCCATTCAAGGTTGTCAAGATACCACTGGATCGTCTTGCGCAGGCCGCCCGCAAAGGTTTCGCGGGGGCGCCAACCCAATTCGCGCTCAATCTTTCCCATGTCGATGGCATAGCGGCGGTCGTGTCCGGGGCGATCCTTGACGAAGGTGATCAGCCTCGCATGCGGCGCGCCGGCCGGCTTCAGCTCGTCAAGAAGATCGCAGAGCTGCCTGATCAAGTCCAGATTCGACATCTCCTGCCGGCCGCCAATGTTGTACGTCTCACCGGGCACGCCGCGCGCCAGCACGGTCCGGATGCCGTCGCAATGATCCGCAACATAGAGCCAGTCGCGCACGTTCTGACCGTCGCCGTATACCGGCAGAGGCAAGCCCTTCAACGCATTCATCACCATCAGGGGAATCAGCTTCTCAGGAAACTGGCGAGGGCCGTAGTTGTTCGAGCAATTCGTTGTAACCACGGGCAGGCCGTAGGTGTGATGGTAGGCGCGCACCAAGTGATCGGAAGCCGCCTTCGAGGCCGAATACGGGCTATTCGGCGCGTAGGCAGTCTCTTCAGTGAATGCCGGCGCTGTTGGCGTCAGGGAGCCGTACACCTCGTCGGTTGAAACATGCAGGAACCGGAATGCCTTCTGTTCGTCCACGGGCAGTTCCCGCCAGTATGCCCGCACAGCTTCCAGCAGTTGGAAAGTTCCTTCGATATTGGTGCGAATGAACTCGGCTGGGCCCAGGATGGACCGGTCGACGTGACTCTCCGCAGCGAAATGGACCACCGATCGTGGGCGCTGCTCCTCAAGAACGCGGCGAACGTGCGCTCCGTCCACAATGTCCCCGCAAACAAACCGGAAGCGGCTGTCTTGCTGCACCGGGGCCAGGTTTTCCATGTTCCCCGCATAGGTCAGCTTGTCAAAGACCGTCAGCGGGGCGGTCTCGTCGGCCAACCATTGCAGTACGAAATTGGATCCGATAAAACCGGCGCCTCCGGTTACAAAGACGGAAGCAATCTTTACCATCTATTTCTCCCTCCTGTATTACGCTCTTGGTCCCGAAGACTCCCATTTGCACTCGCTTCAGGGTTCAAGCGATGCACCTGAAGACTCTCATTGAGATCGAATTGACCCCAGATGCGGCTGCGCATTTCATCGACTGTCACCTTCACCTTTTCCCTTTCGTCACCGACATCTGAAGCTTTGGCCCCGATTCCGCACACAACCCGCGACCGGTTCCAGTCGCCCGTTTGCCCATGAAATTGAAGGTGTGCCGTATAAAATAGCTGGGAAACCTGAGTCGATGCATTTTCATTAACGTGATCTATTTTCGTGCATTCTAACGCCAGGCCGCAACCGAACTTCGACTTTTGTGTGCTTTCTGGTCACTCAGGATCGGAGATTTTTGCGCTTTGTGAAGCATCAAACCGCTCGATTCCATGTTCAGAACAGCAATCCGGTCTTTTAGCGATGCTCGGACGCCCTGGGCAAAACGCATCTGCCCAAATCAATTGCAGAAAGCTGGAGCCCACTCAGGCAATCGAAGTGTTCTAATGTGCGCCAATACGGTTCAAGACAGCCGGAATGGTCCGCAACAGAATCATGAAGTCGCCACCCAGGCTCCAGGATTGAACGTATTTCGCATCCAGCTTCGCCCGCTTGTCATAATCGATGTGGCTCCGACCTGAGACTTGCCAAAGTCCAGAAAGCCCCGGAATCGCGGTCGTATAGACAGAAATCAGGTCTCCGTACAATTCTCTCTCCGACTCGACGATAGGACGCGGACCAATCAACGACATGTCCCCGGTCAGCACGTTCAGCAGCTGAGGCAGCTCATCCAGGCTCCACTTGCGGAGAAACCCGCCCACCTTCGTAATCCTCGGGTCGCGGAGATGCTTGTGCATTCTCCATTCCAGAACCTTGGCTCCCGTTTGCGAATCTGCAATGCGCGCCCTCTGCGCGGCATTCTTGTGCATCGAACGGAACTTCCAGATGCGAAAAAACTGGCCTTTCCGCCCTATCCGCCGCTCACGGTAAAACACTGGGCCACTTGAAGTTGCAGCAATCGCGGCGGCAATCAAAAGTCCAGGAATCGCAAACATGGCAATCAGGAAAAAGGAGCACGTCAGGTCGGTCGCCCGCTTTACGTACCGGTAGCGCCACGATTCTATAGGCGCTTCACTTGAGAGCAAAAAATCCGGCGAGTAAAGGTGCTCGGATGTAATCCGGTCTCCGTCCTGAACAATTGAGGTTATCTCATTCACTGCCTGATATTGCGTCCTTCTCACAGATTCCTCCCGTAGGAATTCATCACTCGAAGCGATTTTCTCGTAAACTCTGATGCATACCCGGTTTTTGGATCCACTGGGCGAATCAAACGGCAATTTGCATTGCGCTCAGCAAGGAAAAGCGGGACAACGGCTGCGCATCATTCGAAATTCCGATTACATCTTTCGCAATCTTACGGGAACAGCCAGACAACTCAGCAAGACACGTTACAGGTTTCAAATATCCAATGAGCACGACTCGCGAAATATCGATGACTCTTGATGCCCGTGAAGTTAACCCCAACAAAAGATGAAAGTTGTCGAGTCGAACGGTACATTGGATTGCCATCGGCTGCGCCCGTCTGCCAAAACGCTACTCATTGACGCGGTCAGCCATATAATGTGATCACTATTGAACAGACACTCACCACCAAAAATAGTGCAATACA
>Ga0302187_10002279_pt1 | contig 15857 bp, 10 predicted proteins | sample II_Bog_E1_3_FD_202120 | JGI IMG/M metagenome (GOLD analysis project Ga0302187, IMG submission 202120) | Peat permafrost microbial communities from Stordalen Mire near Abisko, Sweden - II_Bog_E1_3 | ecosystem: Environmental > Terrestrial > Soil > Wetlands > Peat | place: Sweden: Abisko...
GAAAAGGATCTCCGCAGCATGACCCGCATCGCCCGCCCAGTACTCCACTCCACGCAGCGACGGTATCCCCGAGCCCTGCGGTGTCGCATAGCTCCAAACCTCTTTGCCGCTGGCTGGCTCCAGCGCCACAATGCGCGCGTAGGGCGTCGACACATACATCAGGCCGCCAACCACAATCGGCGTCACCTCAGACGCAAGGTATCGGCTCGCCCGAGGCACCGGACGAACACCTTCGGCGCGCGCCTGAGCCGTGGCATTGTCAGGAGTCCCCGCTGCCTTCGGAGCTCCAGCAGCAGGCCGCCGTCCTCCCGGAGGTGGCCCGCCAAACTGGTTCGCCGGCATGAACTCCGGCGCGTTCGCTGGCTTCATGTGATACGTCCACGCCACCTTCAGTTGGTCCACATTCTGCGGCGTAATCTGCGTCAGCGGCGAGTAGCGATCACCACCCTTGTCATGACCGAACGTAGGCCAGTCCGTCTGGGCAGACATCACAGCAGGCGTTATGGCCAGAACGCATCCGACAATTCCAGCCACTCCAACAAATTTGCGAAGCTCAAACTTGCTCAACGATCTCTCCTACCGAAAACCAACACCTATGCGCCGCCCTGCACATACTGCAGCACACTCCGGGGCGACTTTCTTATAGATGAACGAGCAACGCGTTGTACACGCTGGCGCGGCTCTGAACGGTATCGCTACTGTTCGGCCCCGCCCGCCATGCCCTTGAGCGAGTCCATCACATGCCCACTGCGATAGGCTGCTTGGCGAAGAAACATAGCCCCAAACCCTGCGCTCAACCCGGACGGATTGCCATGAGCCTTACCCTTCGCTTCGCCCTCGCTTCTCTGTTCGTCGTGCTCGCTCTCTCCTGCCCTGCCTCGCGTGCTCAGGCACCGCAAGCCCCTCAACCAAAGCAAGGTACCGCCGACCTCGGCATGCAGCAAGGCCTTCGCGCCGGGCCAGGGATGAACGCCGCCAGCGTCGGCGACTACAGCTACCACAGCAGCTCGCAGCCGCACCGCATGCGCGTCCTCGCCTGGGGCGATGTCCGCAACGGCTACCAGCACGACGCCGTCTCGCACGCCATGGCGACCATCGAGCGCCTCGGCTACGAGACCGGCCTGTGGGATACCTTCATCCGCACCGACTCACAGCTCATCACCAAGGGCAACGTCCTCGCCTCCGACGGGACACCTTCGCTCTATGCAAAAAACCTCAACGACTTCGACGCCATCTTCTTCTTCGGCGTACGCGAGATCGACCTGACCCCACAGCAGAAGGCTGACCTGCTCAGCTTCGTGCACGACGATGGCAAAGGCCTCGTCGTCGCACACTCCGGAGCCACTACCTTCTTCTCCTGGCCCGAGTTCGGCGAGATGGTAGGCGGCCGCTTCGACGAGCACCCCTGGGGCATCGTGCCCGCGCAGGTCATCGTCGAAGACCCGAACTTCCCCGGCATGCAATCGCTGCCGCACACCTTCCCGCACATCGACGAGTACTACCAGATCAAAGGCTTCAACCGCGCCGACACACACGTCATCCTGCGCCTCGACGTCAGCCACCTCGACCTCAACGCTCCCCTCGTGCACCACCACGATCAGGACTGGCCGCTCGCCTGGGCAAAGACCTATGGCAAGGGCCGCGTCTACTACAACGCCCTCGGCCACGATCCCAGCGATTGGGACGACCGCGCCGTGCAATCCATGTACTTCGAAGCCATCCGCTGGGCCCTCCGGCTTACGGACGCCGACATCACACCCAAGCCCTTCGTGGCCAGTGACGTTCGCTGAATTCCGTGATGCCGCGCGAGAGAGAGCGAGAACATGCCAGATGCCAGATGCTAGATGCCAGACGCTAGACGCATCCTTCACCCCAGTCGCCTCTCGCATCTAGCCTCTCGCATCTAGCCTCTCGTATCTCGTATCTCGTATCTCCTAAGGCAGGTTCAACTTCTTGAACAACGTCTTATACCGCGCATCGTTCCGAATCGCATCGAAGCGTGGATCGATATGAATCGTAATCAACTCAAAGCATCGATCCGCGAACGCCTGCGTCAGCAGCCCAAATCCCTCATCCCGCCGTCCCAGGTTGAAGTTGATCAGCGCCGGCTCGAACGGCGAGATATACCGCGTCTCGCTCAGCTCCTTCAACTGCTGCAGGATCGCCTGCGCTTCCTCGCGACGACCATCCTTCGCATACACGCTGCCCAGAGCGCCCAGCACGCGCGGATTCGGCGGCGACAACTCGATCGACCGCTTGAACGCCGCGACTGCCTCGTCCAGCTCGCCGCGTCCCTCCTGCACCAGCCCTAACGTCCAGTACGCCGCAGCAAAGTGCGGGTTCTGTTCGATGGTCAGATCGCTCTGCTCCAGCGCCAACTCCAGGTTCCTCTGGTAGTAGTGGATCAGCGCGATGTTCCGCGCCACAATCGACGACACCGGATCGATCGCCTGCGCCAGCTTCACCTCGTTCAGCGCTTCATCCAGCCGCCCCAGCGACGCCAGGCATGACACGCCGTACCAGAGATGCGCCACCGGGTTCTGCGGATTGAGCGTGATCGCTCGACGAAACTCCGCCTCCGCACCGGTCCAATCCCAGTCCTGCGTCGCCCTCAGGTGCGCAAGCGAAGCGTGCGCATCACTCGAAGAATCATCCAACGTCACCGCCTGCGCTGCAGCGGAAGCCGCCCGTGTCCATGTCTCCGACGGAGCCGAGGCGCCATAGTGCGCCAGCAGGTTGTACGCATCTGCGAGTCCGGCATACGCCACGGCCATCTTCGGGTCTTCTTCCGTCGCGCGCGTGAAGAACTCCAGTGCCTTGTGCAGACCCACCTCGGTGCGCTGCTCCAGGTGATAGCGGCCCTGCACATACAGATTGTGCGCCACGAGATTGTTCGTATCCAACGAGCGTCCGGGGCTCGCGGCGCTGCGGTTCACGACCTCATCCCGCAGCACCTCCACCACGCGACGAGCGATCTCCTCCTGCACCGCAAAGTCATCGCCGATGACACGATCGAACGACTGGCTCCACAGGTAGCAACCGCGCAACGTGTCCGTGATGTGTGCCGTGATCCGCAGCATCTCCCGGCTGCGTCGAACACTGCCTTCGATGACAATCGCCGCCTGCCGTGCCTGTCCGCCCTGCGCGCTCAACACCACCAGGCCCTGCACGCCGTTCACCGCCTGGATGACCTCCTGCGCGATCCCATTGCAGAAGTAGCGCAGGTCATGGCCTGGCGAATCATCCTCAAAGCCCGCCACGGCAACGGAGTTGCGGCTCACCGCCGCAGCACTCGCAGCCTTCTGTGGAGCATGACTGGGCTCCGCCGCCCGAAAGGTCGGTGTGTACCCGCCCTTCGGCATCTCCACGACGATCGGATCCGCCTGGCCCTCTTCGGCGTAGTACGTCACCAGCCGCATGCGCAGCCGTCGCGCCTGAACTCGCACAATCGGATCCATCCGCGGATCGAAGCTGGGGTCCTTGGCGAAGACATCCACCCCAACCGGGTACTCCTTCAGCGAGTCGCCGCGCCCCGCCAGCGTCTCCTCCACGATGTACGTGAGGAACCGCTGCAGCCGGTCCACCTGCCGAAACGTCTTGCTATGCACGATGCTGTGAAGCACGCGCCGCACCGCCGCTTCATGCTCCGTCACTCGACTCGCTGCCTGCTGCTTCACTGCCACGGCGTCATCTTACTCCTGCTCCCAGAGGTGTTGCATCGCATGCGGAAGGCCACACCAAGCAGGCCGCTGCCCAAGCCCGTGCTTTGTCAGGGCGGGACAATAGAACGCGGCTTTAGCCGCTGAGGGAACGTTTGGAACTCATCCGAACTCCTTACGCACTCTGCTTGCAATGCGTCTCGGTGGTCAGGCTAAGCAGCACGGAAGCCAGCAGCAGCCACGCAATCAGCAGCAGGAACGCATGCTGATACGCCCCGACGCTATACACATGCACCCCGCGCGCGATCTGCCCGCTCCAATAGTGGTCCAGCACCTTGCCCACCGCCGGCTGAAGCAGCATCGGGCCCACCATGTTGCCGATGTTCACTGTCCCCGAGATCGTCCCGAGGTACTGCATCGGCACTGCCTCCTTGCCGAAGGCAAATCCGATCACCACCGACCCGCTTGCCACGCACGTCACCGCCGCAATCGCGATGAACCCCGCGAGCGGCACACCCGGCAGGAAGAACATGCAGCTCCATCCCGCCGCTGCCACAAGACACCCGCCAACATAGATCGGCTTGCGCCTCCCAATCTTGTCCGACAGCGCTCCGCACAGCGGGCTCGATGCCGCCCAGCACGCAATCATCACCGAGCACACGGTCGCCGCTTCGGTAGGCGTCAGGCCATAGCGAGTGCGCAGGTACGGCGTTCCCCACAATCCCGTGAACGTAAGGATCGACCCCACAATCGCGCCCTGCGAGAGAAAGATGAGCCACGTGTTGCGATACCCGAAGATGCTGCGAAATCCCTTCAGCAGGTCTAGCATCCCAAGGTTGCTCAGCTGCACGCCCGCATGGGCATGGCTCGTATACCCCGCGTCGCTCGGGTCGTTCTTCACGAACAGCAACGCCAGCACGCCAACCACCAGCACCGCAGCAGCAGACACCATCACCACCGGCCGCCACGTAAACGCCTGGATCGCCATCCGCAACGGCACCTGAGCCGTCAGCGCACCAAGATTGCCGAACAGCAGCCCCAGCCCCGAAAGCATCGCGAACCGTTTCGCCGGAAACCAATGCGTCGTCAGCTTCAGCAGCACCACCCAGCCCACCGCCGTCGCTCCGCCAATGATCGCCCGCCCCACACACGCCAGCACAAACGAGTGCGTGAACCCGAACAGGAACGTACCCGTCGCCGCTACCAGCGACCCGCCGATCAGCAGCTTCCGCGCCCCCCAAAGGTCGATCAGGATTCCCGTCGGAATCTGCATCGCGACGTAGAAGTAGAAGTAAAACGCCGACAGGTTCCCCAGGCTCCCCGCCCCAATCGCAAACGACCGCATCAGCTCGTCCGTCATCACCGCAGGTGAGACGCGCTGATAAAACCCGATCAGGTAGTACAGCGCCGCAATCGCCCAGATGCACGCCGCCAGCCACATCGGCGCGGGGCGAGCCATCGACAAGGACGGCGCGCTCGCCTCATCTGCAGCCGGATTGGAAGGGATCGAAGACACAGTCGCCATGAACGGGAGAAACACTAGCACCCGCAACGTAACACCATCAATGAGCGAACCGTATCGCCACGGTTAGGCTCCCAATTCCTTCCCATCCCGGCGCTAGACTGAACCGTGGAATCGCCCGTTGCGATCTGCAGCCGGGCATTGCAGGAAAGGGATCCCCCGCGAGTTATGGCGACGAAGGTCATCACCGAAGAACAGAAGCTGGAACTGGAGCAGATGCTGGAGCGTGCCCGCGTCGCGCTCGATGCCATCAAGGACTACGATCAGCAGCGCGTCGACAAGCTCTGCCAAGCCATCGGCTGGGCCTGTGCCAACGAGACCACCTTCACCCGACTCGCAGCCAAAAGCATCGAGGAAAGCGGCCTCGGCGACCTCCCCACCCGCATCGGCAAGCGCTTCAAGATCCAGGGCATCCTCCGCGACATCCTCCCCGAAAAGAGCATGGGCATCATCGAGGAAGATCCCGCGAAGGGCATCGTCAAGTACGCCAAGCCCGTCGGCATCATCGCTGGCCTCGTGCCCGTCACCAACGCCGCACTCACCGAGGTCGGCGTCGGCATCTTCGCCATCAAGGCCAAGAACGTTGTCATCTTCTCGCCGCATCCCGCCGCGAAGCAGACCACCATCGAGACCGTAAACATCATGCGCGAGGTCCTCCGCCGCGAAGGCGTCCCCGAGGACGTCTTCCAGGTTGTCGAGCGCCCCAACATCCCCGTCGCCAATCACCTCCTCAGCATCTGCGATCTCACCATCGCCACCGGCGGCCCCGCCATGGTCAAGGCCGCCTACAGCTCCGGCAAGCCCGCTTACGGCGTCGGCGCCGGCAACGCCACCATGGTCTTCGACGAAACGACCAACGTCGACGAGGCTGCACGCAACACCCGCATCAGCAAGACCGCTGACAACGGCTCCGGTTGCTCGTCAGACGGCAACCTCCTCGTCGAAGCCACCGTCTATGACGCCTTCCTCGCCAAGCTCCAGGACGAAGGCGGCTACCTCGTCTCACCCGAAGAAAAGATCAAGCTCCAAGCCGCCATGTGGGACGACGAGCGCCACCGCACCGCACCCACCATCGCCCGCCCGGCAAAGAAGATCGCCGAGATCGCAGGCTTCTCCATCCCCGACGGTAAGACCTTCCTCATCGTCCCCGAAGACCACATCGGCAAGGACTATCCCTTCTCCAGCGAGAAGCTCTCGCCCGTGCTCTCCATCTTCAAGTACAGCGGTTGGGACACACTGCTCAACATGGTCACCGAGATCTACAAGGTCGGCGGCCGCGGCCATTCGGTCGGTATCTACTCCTTCAACGATGAGCACATCGACCAGCTCGCACGTCTCGCCCCGGTAAGCCGCATCATGGTCCGCCAGCCGCAGTCCAAGGCCAACTCTGGCTCCTTCACGAATGGCATGCCCATGACCTCTTCGATGGGCTGCGGCATCTGGGGCGGCAACATTACCAACGAGAACGTCTCCCTCAAGCACTACATGCAGACCACCTGGGTCAGCCGCCCTATCCCCGAAAACCGCCCTTCCGAGCAAACCCTCTTCGGCGAATATTTCGGCACGCAGACTTACTAGACGTCCTCCGATTCACTCCGAGCCCTCCCCGCTTCCCGGCGGAGAGGGCATCTTTCTTGCCCGTCCCGCGTTCCAACTGGTAACTCGCAACTCGCAACTCGATCATTATTTTCTCGTCCACTCCTGCCGAAGAAGCGACAAGACGCCTGCCCGAAGGCAGGCGTCTAGCGTTGTGGAGCAAGCAATGGGCTCACTCTATCCATGAGTTAGAAGACGTACTTCAGAGCTAGCTGCATGATGCGTGGGTCGGCTGCCGTGGTGAAATTTCCAAACGTTGAGCTGGTCTTCGCGCCTGCAGCCGTACCCGTAAAGTTCGCTTCGTTCGGAACGTTGAAGACCTCCCAGCGGAACTGCAGGAACTGCTTGTCAAACGTGTGGAAGTCCCGCAGCAGCGCCATGTCCAGCTGGTAGCTTGAAGGCCCCAGGATGGTCAGCGGCCGAGTCAGCGCATAGGTTCCTGTCGTCGGGCTGGTGAAGGACGCAGCCACCAGGTTGCTGTTGGCTCCAAAGCGTGTGCGCGCTCCGGAGTAAGGATTGCCTGTGGTCAACGTCAGCTGATTCGAAATGCCGCTCAGCGCGTTGTCCGATCCCGAGGTCACCGTGCCATAACCTCCGGTACGCGCCGTGAAGATGGTGCCCAGGCCCCAACCGCCCACCAGCAGATTCGTCATCCGTCCGGCAAACTTCGGAGCATGCAGCACGGTCGACGCGTTGAGAATCTGGCGACGATCCGAGTCACAGTTCGAGTAGCTGTAGTTGCGACCATTGGGATCATACTGCTCGGGGATGATGTACGACGGGCCGGTAAGCTCCGTCGTCTCCGCCATGCTCAGGCAGTGCGACCAGGTGTAGTTCAGCACAAGATCAATGGCCCGCGTGTGCGTCTGCGCCGATGCCAGCATGCCGTTGTAGTTGGCCGTGCCCGCGTCGTCATACTGGCCGATCGTCGCGTAGTACTTGCCCTGCGAAAAGTTCTGCAACGAAAGCACACGACGTTGCTGTGTGTTTGCAGTGCTCGAGCAGGCTGCCCCATTGGCCGGAAGCCCATTGCCCGCCGTCAGCGCTCCGCAGGAGCCGGTCACCCCGGTCGACGTACCTGCAATATACACAGCCGGATTCGCCTCGTAGGAAATCGGAAGATGCGACGTCGCATTGCCCAGGTACGTTACCGCGAGCAGGAACTTGCCAACCTGCTCCTGGAAGCTCACGTTGTACTGCTGCAAAAACTGCGGATGGATCGCCGACGGCATGTTGACGTACGTGCCCCCCGCCACGAAGGGAGTCGCTGCGCTCAGGTGCGACAGCGCTGGGAAGGGATCCTGTCCCGCTGGCGTCTGCGGATCGCCCGGATACACCGACCAGGGATTGGAAAATGGAACGTTCCCGTTCAACGACACCGTCTGTCCGAACGGAGGAGCATTCGAGAAGCGTGTATCGAAGAACATCTGCGGTGTGTCGTAGAACTTTCCGTAACCAGCGCGCACCGACATCTTGCCCGTACCCGTTGGATCCCAGATGACACCCACACGCGGCTCGAAGATATTCAGAGTACCCGCGTTATAAGAACGGCCCGTGAAGCCCGTATCTCCCGGGAACGTAAGCCCCGCAGGAGCCAGCGGGAACACCGTGCTGATGCGACCCGCCGTAAAGTCCGTCATGCTGAAGTGCTCTGCATGCGAGTTCCGATTCCAGAAAGGAATGTATGGCTCCCAGCGCAGACCGAAGTTGATGGTCAGATTCTTCCGTGCCTTCCACGAGTCCTGCCCATACACGCCGACGTAGTGGTACACATCATTCTCGAGATCGGGATTGCCTTGCGTGAACGTCGTCCCGGTGCTCGACTGCATCCCCAGCAGGAAGTCTGCATAGCCCAGCTTTCCCGCGCCATATACCGTCCCGGCGAAGGAGAACGTTCCGTTGACCGGCCTTCCGTTCACCGAGTTCATGTAGGCATAGAAGTAGTTACCACCAAACGAGATCTGGTGGTTCCCGCGAACAATATTCACGTCGTCAACGATCTGGTAATCCGTCGTATTGAAGTAACCCGGATTGTTTCCGCCCTGACCGAGTGAAAGTCCGTTGGTGATGGCGATGCCCATAAAGCCCTTGTCCGCCGGCGTCGTGTAGTCAGTGATGCCCAGCGACGAGGGATCGAAAAACGGATACAGCGTGCGTTGCCCCAGCGTCCGATTGCCCGTCAGCCGGATCGAATTGATGATGCGCGGTGTAATCGAGTACGTGTGCCCCAATGTCACCGACTGATCCTGGTTGAACTGGTTCACCTGGTTCGCCTGCAGCAGGTTGCCCCCCGTCACCGTGACCGGGGAATTGAAGCGCGCATAGTAATAGCGCGCAAACACGCTCTGGCTCGGGTTGATCGTGTAATCGACGCGCCCGATCCCCTGCTGCTGCGTGGAGTTATTCGACAGGTATACGTTGATCTGGCCGCAGCCGATGGTGCCCGTGTTGCCGTTGCTTACCGGAATGCCCGCGGCAATCGCATTCAACGCCTGCTGGTTGAACGATGCCGGATTCACCTTGTTACCCACAAACGGGGCAGGCAACGTCAATGCCGAAGACTGGCAGGTCGTCGACGCGATCGTCGTGAAGTCGCCCGCCATCATCGCCGGCGTGGGCACATACACCGCCGTCGGCGCCTGCTGCGAACGCACGATCGTATCCTGGAATCCACCGAAGAAGAACAGCTTGTTCTTCACGATGGGTCCGCCGATGACGCCGCCGAACTGGTTGCGCTTCAGGTTGTCCCGAACCTTCGCACCCGTCGCCGAGTTGTAGCCAAAGAAGTTCGCCGCGTTGAAGGCATAGTTGCGTACGAACTCGAAGACATCGCCGTGAAACGCGTTGCTACCGCCCTTGGTGATGACATTCACCGCGGCCGAGGCATGGTCGCCATACTGCGCCGGAAGTGAGTTCGTCTCCACCTTGAACTCCTGCAGCGCATCCGGGAACGGAATCGGCAGGTTCAGGTTGTTGAAGATATCGTTGTGCATGCCGCCATCCATCACATACGACACGCCGTTGGGCAGACCACCCGCAACCGCCAGTGTGATGGAGGGGAAGTTCTTGTTGCTGTTCAAGTCACCTGCGGGAGCCACCGTCGTCGCACCGGCAAGTGCAATCAGCTGAGTCGGGTCGCGCCCATTCAAGGGCAACTCCACCACCTGCCGCTGATCGATCACCTGGCCGATGCCGTTGCTCTCGGTCTCCACCTGCGCCGTCGAGAGCGCCTCAACCGTCACCGTCTCGGTGACAGCGCCTGCATCAAGCTTGGCGCTGATCTGCGGATTCGTGCCAACCTGCAGCGTGATGCCCCTCGCCACATAAGCCTTGAACCCGGCGACGTGCACCTCCACCATGTAGGGACCCAGTGGCAGGTCCGGAGCCAGGTATTCCCCTTGTGCGTTTGTGTGTACCGTGCGGACCATCCCGGTGTCCGTCTGCGTCAGCTTGACCTCAGCATTCGGTAGGGCAGCGCCAGTCTGGTCTTCGACCGTGCCTGAGATCTGCGAGGTATTGAGAGACTGCGACCGGCTCAAACCGGGGACGAGCAGCAGCAACATGGCTGCCAGCGTCAGGCGAAAACATTTCATGCATCCAACCTCAAGAGTTGTGCTCCTGGAACGAACGAGTGCTAGCTCCGTTCCGGCATACGCTCACATTCCTTCTGCGAGTCGCCGCGGATACTAGGAGTGGCTCTCCCGTGATGTCAACGAATGAACCGTGCCATCACCGTTCCACCTGTGCTGTAACGTGCCTTGCACTGGTAGCTTGGTCTGCGTGGTATTAGGCCTGTTCCGTCCGTATCACGGCTGCCGGCGCACCTTCCACAGGAAGGTGGCACGCATCTCCGGACACAGACAGCATGTCTTCCTCTAGAGAGCCACCGTCACCGCCGCGACGATCCGGCCCTGGTGTGGTTGCTGCGCGATCAGGACGAGGTGCCTCGCCACCGTCGGCTTCCCCGCTTCCAAAGCCAAGGGAACTTCGGCAGTCTGATCCGAATCCCCGCTCAACGTCGCAACCCGGGTCATCGATCGCACCACCGAAACATGCTCCAGCGTCCGCCCGGAATTCTCTCCGCGCGCCACGCTGGACCGATCCGAATCATCCGCCACCACCACAAGAATGTCGTACGCGCGAGCGTCCGGGCCCTTGAAGTGAAAGCTCACGCTGAGCCTCCCTCCGCTCACCGCGTGTGTCGTAATCGCCAGCGTACCGTGCAGAAGCTTCGCATCCGCCTGCAACGCCTTCTGCAGCGCCGGTCCATTCCCGCCGACAAACTCCGCACTCCCGTTCACCACCATCTGCGGCGTATACGGCCCCCTCTCGGACAGCCGTTCGGCATAGGCTTCCTGCCGATCCGTGAACGCCTGCTGCGAAAACGGATCCTTCCATCCCAGCTGGTTCCAGTACGTCACATGCTCACTCAGCCCAAAGATCAACTCGCCCGAGTTGTGCTGGAGATGGATGCGACGAAGAAAATCATCCGCCGGAGGGCAGCTCGAGCATCCCTCCGACGTAAACAGCTCCACCACCGCCACCGGCTCACCCTGCGAGACAGTCGGCGTAGCGGCCCACACGCTCGCAGGCACAGGAATCAGGAGAAGACCGGAGACAAAAGCGCGAACCAGCATAAGCAGAACCTCGGCACCTACGTCTCTATCAGATTCCCGGTCGCGCCAAAGGTTACACCGCCGCTCTACCCCATGTACGAATGCACCTGGCACGGAAGCTCCGGATCGCACGCCGCCCGCTGCGCCACATACTTCTCGCTCACGCTCTCCCAGTTCACTGCATGGAAGAATCCGGCAATGTACTCCGCTCTGCGGTTCTGATACTTCAGGTAGTACGCATGCTCCCACACATCCAGCCCCACAATCGGGGTCACGCCGTGGCTCAACGGACTGTCCTGATTCGCTGTCGTCTCAATTGTCAGCACGCCCTGGTGCGAGAGTGTGAGCCAGGCCCATCCACTACCAAAGACACTCGACGCCGCCTTCGTAAACTGCTCCTGGAACTCGGCCTGGCTCCCGAAGCGCGCGTTCACATCGTTCTTCAGCCGCCCCACCGGGGCAACGCCACCCTTCGTCGAAAGGATCTGCCAGAGGAAGCTGTGGTTCGCGTGACCTCCGCCCTGGTTCCGCACCGCCGTGCGAACATCCTCTGGCACAGCGCTGAGATTCGTAACCAGCTGCTCCACCGTCTTCTGCCCCTGCTCCGGATGCCCCGCAACCGCGGCATTCAAATTCGCCACATAACTCGCATGATGCTTGTCATGGTGCAGATGCATCGTCTCTGCATCGATGTAAGGCTCCAGCGCGTCGTACGCATACGGCAGCGGCGGCAACACGAACGATCCGGTCGCCGCCTGTGCCTGCTCCGGCTCAGCCGCATCAAGGCGCAACCCGGTAGCCGCAAACCCCGCCGTATACGTAAGTCCCTTCAGCACCGACCGACGATTCATCCTCACCCCCGGAATAGAGCTCCGAACGTCCATTCTAGGCCGCGCGGTGTGCGCTAAGCTTGAACCCAGGTTCCGCCTCAACAACCATCTGACCGCACGCTTTTCGCGAAGGAACACTCGCATGATCACTCGCAGGACCCTCCTCGGTGTCTCCGCCGGAGCTGCTCTCTCGTCCGTCGCCGCGCCTCTCACGCTGAACGCCCAGCGCCCCGTCGGCGAAGCTCCGCACGGCCCCATGCCCGAGGCCATCGCCAAGCTCCCGTCCTTCGCCGGCAAGGTCCCTCCCTTCACCAACGACGAGCGCCTCGCCCGCATCGCCCGCGCCAAAGATCTCATGGGCCAGCAGAAGATTCAGGCCATCGTCCTCGCCAACTCCACCTCCAACACCCTCTACTTCGCGAACATCCGCCTCGGAGCCAGCGAACGCCTCTGGGCCCTCGTCATCCCGCAGAAGGCTCGCCCCTTCATCGTCTGCCCCGCGTTCGAACACGATCGCGCCGTCGAGGTGCTCGAGGACACGCCCTTCTCACACGACGCAGAGATCCTCACCTGGGAAGAAGACGAAAGCCCCTTCGCCCTCATCACCGCCGCACTGAAAGCACGAGGTATCACCTCCGGCTCGGTTGGCCTCGACGAAAACATGAAGTTCACCTTCGCCAACGAGCTCATGAAGGCCGCGCCTTCGCTGCACTTCGTCAGCGCCACGCCCGTCACCGGCGGCTGCCGCAGCATAAAGGACGAGCACGAGCTCGATTGCCTCCGCACCGCCGGCGCCGCGACCCTCGCCGTCTACGAGGCCGTCTACCATTCGCTCAAGGAAGGCATGACCACCCGCGACGTCCACAACCTCGTGCTCATGGCCTACGCCAAGACCGGCCTGCAGGGTGAAGCTTCGCTCAACATCGACGAGTTCACCGCCGTGCCGCACGGCTCACGCAAGCCGCAGGCCATCCGCGAAGGTTCCATTCTCATGCTCGACGATGGCTGCGTCGTCGAAGGCTACACCTCCGACATCACCCGCACCTTCTGCTACGGCAAGCCCACCGACAAGCAGCGCAAGGTCTTTGACATCGTCAAAGCCGCACAGACCGCCGCGCTCAAGACCGCCAAGCCCGGCCTGCGTCTCGGCCTCGTCGACCTCGCCGCCCGCAAGGTCATCACCGACGCAGGTTACGGCCCCGCCCACACCTACTTCACGCATCGCGTCGGCCACGGCATCGGCATGGACATGCACGAGTGGCCCTATCTCTCCGAGAACAACATGTTCCTCGACGACCGCGCGCCGATCCTCGCCAAGAACATGACCTTCTCCGACGAGCCCGGCGTCTACATCAAGGGCGAGTTCGGCGTCCGCCTCGAAGACGAACTCCACATCACCGCCAACGGTGCCGAACTCCTCACGCCGCAAAGCCTCTCCCTCGACGATCCCTTCGGCAAGGCATGACTTCAACCACTCACCAGATTTCAGATAGTCCGATTTGAACCACTGGCATCTGGAATCTGGCGAACTGGTGACTGAAATCCGAACACCCAAATCCGAATCCAAAAATCCGCAACCCAATCAAAATCTTCCGTGCGGAGCTGTCGTCGAGTGTTCCGCTTCCACCAGGAAGGGAACGCATGCCCATCACGACTTTCATCGACCATCTGGTCTTTCGCGTCTCCGCTCTGGAGGAAACCGAACGCTTCTACACCGCGCTACTCTCGCAGTCGCCAGAGAGAGCTGAGGATAGCGTCATGTATCAGCTTGGGCAAACGCTTCTGTTCTTCACCACCGCCTCGGGGAGCCAAACAGAACCCCATGACAAGGAACGCATCGGGCTCAACCACATCGCGTTCGGTGTGCGGACGCTCAAGGAGCTAGAGTCCATCGAGGCGCACCTCAACCGCTGCCAGATCGCTCACAGCGGAATTGCTCTGGATCGGTACGGTCATCGGGAGTTCATCTGGCTCGATGATCCCAATGGCATCCGCCTCGAGTTTTACTTGCGAACCGAGTAACGACGTATTCCAGCCCGGATGCCATTCTTCAAATCGCACCAGACGAACAAACAACAGGGACGCGAGCCACGCTCGCGTCCCTGTTGCCCTTCAGCATGAAACAAGTACTACTCCCGAAACACACCCTTGTGCCCCGCCAGCGTCCCATCCATATCCGCCAGCACATACGCCGTCACCGCCAGCATCCCGATGTTCTTCCGGAAGTCCGTCAGGTCCACCTTGTCGAACGAGTCCGCCTCGGTGTGGTGCCAGTCGAAATAATGCTCGCCCACCGTGTGCGGGCTCAACGCCGGAACACCCTCAGCCACAATCGGCCCAATGTCCGAACCACCACCGCCCGGCGCCCACGTTGCTGCATCGATCGGCTTCAACATCGCGACAAGGTCCAGCATTGCGTCCACTGAGGCTTTATCCTCCGGCGCAAGCTTGCTCATATCGAAGCCCGCGCCCGGATTCACACGCGGCGCACCAGCGGCACGGCCGCCACCACCACCGCGCGGCCCGCCAAAGCTGCCATAGTTCATGCCCAGAGGACGCTCCGCGCCATTGTCCATCTCAATCGCCGCAACGTGCGTCGATACCGTATCGCCCAGTCCCTTCGCATACGCTTGCGCGCCCCGGCCCAGCGTCTCCTCGTTCACCCAGAAGACGATCCGCACCGTCCGCTTCGGCTTCAAGCCCAGCTTATGCAGCAGGCTCACCGCCTCAAACGTCGCCATGATGCCCGAGCCATCGTCCTGCGCGCCCTGGCCTACATCCCACGAATCGATATGCCCGCCCAGCACCACCACCTGCTCCGGATGCTCGCTTCCCGGAAGCTCGCCAATCACGTTGCCCGCCTGCACATCCGGAAGCTGCTGCGCGTCCATCTTCAGGTGCACCGTCACCGGACCTTCCTTCGTCAGCCGCTCGATCATCGTGGCATCTTCAATCGAGATCGCCGCCGCCGGAATCTTCACCACACCCTCGGCATAGTTCAGCGTGCCCGTGTGCGGCAGCTGCTGTGCCAACGGTGTCGCCGCGCGAACCAGCACCGCCACCGCGCCCTTCTTCGCCGCGCGCGATGCCGAACCCGTGCGATAGCCCGAGTTCACGCCATACCCATGCCAGCCCGGGTTCAACACCACGATCTTGCCCTTCACCGCACTGTCAGGCAACGCATCCAGTTCATCAAACGTGTGCACAAACACCACCTCGGCCGTGATGCCCTGCGGCCCCGTGCCCACGCTCATGCCCAGGCCCAGCATGTGCATCTTCTTCTTCACCGGCGCGACAAACTCCGCATCTTCCTCACCACGCACCCAGTGCGGTACCATCGCCGGCTGCACATGCACGTTGCTCAGGCCGGCCTTCTTCATCAGGTCAGCGCCCCACGCGATCGCCGTGTTCAGCTGCGGAGAACCCGAGTTACGGTTGCCGATGTAGTCGCAAAGATACTGCAGGTCCGCATACCCATCGGTATCGCTCATCGCCGCGGCAAGAATCTTGTCCGCCGTGGCCTGGTACTTCGCGGTCAGAGGACCGGGGACAGCCGGATACCCAGCGGGACGTGCAGGCTCCTGCGCAAACTGCGACGTGGAGGCAGCCGCAACGCACAAAGCTGCAACGCGCA
>Ga0302187_10002281_pt1 | contig 15823 bp, 15 predicted proteins | sample II_Bog_E1_3_FD_202120 | JGI IMG/M metagenome (GOLD analysis project Ga0302187, IMG submission 202120) | Peat permafrost microbial communities from Stordalen Mire near Abisko, Sweden - II_Bog_E1_3 | ecosystem: Environmental > Terrestrial > Soil > Wetlands > Peat | place: Sweden: Abisko...
CCACCACCAACATCCCGATCTCGCCACCTGAAAATCCAGGCCGCTGTCTAAACCATCGGAATGGTGGTTCCCTTTTGGACGCCGATCACCCCGCTAGCCGGGTCCTTTTTGCACGCCGATCCACAGGCAGTGCCGGCCATGGAGCACCTTGAAGGCCGGGTCGGCGATCCCCTCATCGCGAGCGTGAAGCCGCGATGAGGTGCTGCAATGCCCGACGATCCCTTCGACCTTTGGCTGGGCCGGCTGGGCCAGGACCGCCCCTTTGCCCACCGCATGCGCGGCGCGGTCAACCGCGCCGGTGGCACCGTCAAGCGCGGTACCAGCAGCTTCACCGGCGCCCGCATCGGTCGCGCCGCCGGGGTGGGCCGGCTGCTGGCTTCGCGCGGGCCTTCGAGTGGCCGGCGGGTGGTGGTGAAGGCGCGCATCGTCCGGCTCGGCGGCAAGGGTCAGGTGGCGGCGGTGGCGCACCTGCGCTATCTCCAGCGTGACGGCACCACCCGCGAGGGCGAGCGGGGCCAGCTCTATGGCCGCGAGGCTGACGCGGTCGATGGCAAGGCCTTCCTCGAACGGGGTGCCGGTGACCGCCACCAGTTCCGCTTCATCGTCGCCCCCGAGGATGGCGCCGAATACGAGGATCTGAAGCCGCTGGTCCGGCGCTGGATGGCGCGGGCCGAGCAGGATCTCGGCACACGGCTCGACTGGGTCGCGGTCGATCACTTCAACACCGGCCATCCCCATGCCCACGTTATCGTCCGCGGCAAGGATGATCACGGCAAGGATCTGATCATCGCGCGCGAATACCTGACCCAGGGCCTGCGCGCCCGCGCCGGCGAACTCGTCGATCTCGATCTTGGCCCGCGTAGCCTTCAGGAGATCGCCCGCGCCAATGCCCGCGAGATCGAGCAGGAACGCTTCACCGGCATCGACCGTCGGCTACTCCAAGCGGTAGGCGACGATGGGCTGGTCCGTGCGGTCCATGCCGATGGGGTGGAACAGAGCTTGCGCGCCGGCCGGCTCCAGACGCTTGGGCAGATGGGATTGGCCAACGAGGATAAGCACGGTCACTGGCGTCTCGATGCCGAGCTGGAGGCGACGCTGCGCCGGATGGGCGAGCGCGGTGACATCATCCGTACGATGCAGCGGGCGATGAGCCAGAAAGCGCCCGAGCGTTCGCCGGCCGACTACGCGGTCTTTGATCCCACCGACGAGGGACGGACGGCCCTTATCGGCAAGGTCATCGAGCGAGGTCTCGCCGATGAGTTTGCCGATCGCCATTATCTGATCGTCGATGGGGTCGATGGGCTCAGCCATTATGTGGACATCGGCATCGATGCGCCGGCCACCGATTCCAACGCTGTGGTCAGGGTGGCGCCGGCCCGAGCGACCATCCGTCCGGTCGATCGCACCGTCGCCGAAATCGCCGGCGCCAACCATGGCACCTACAGCGTCGAACTTCATCTCCGCCACGATCCCAGTGCGACCGAGACCTTTGCCGCGACCCATGTGCGCCGACTCGAGGCCCTGCGCCGCGGCAGCGACGCCGTCGAACGCCGCCCTGATGGCAGCTGGGTGATCGCCCCCGATCATCTGGCGCGAGTTGAGGCCTGGGAACGCGCGAAAGTGCGCGACCAGCCGGTGACCATCGAGACGCTGGCCACCGCGCCGTTGACACAACTCGCGCGGCACGACGGGGTGACCTGGCTCGACCGCGAGCTCACCGCGCCCAATCCCACCCCGACCGGGCGCGGCTTCGGCGCTGAGGTCCGATCAAGCCTCGACCTGCGCCGGCAATGGCTGGTCGCGCAGGATCTTGCCCAGTCCGACGGCGAGACCGTCGGCCTGCGCGCCAATCTCCTCTCCTCCCTGCGCACCCGCGAGCTGCGCCGGGTGGCGGGGCAATTGGGCGAGGACCTGGGCCTGCCCTTTGCCGAGGCCAGACACGGCCAGCGGATTGAGGGGATCTACCGCCGCCCCATCCAGATCGGCGACACGAAATACGCCCTCATCGAGCGCACCCGTGACTTCACGCTGGTGCCCTGGCGGCCAGTGCTGGAGCAGGCGGTCGGCAAAAACGTCGCGGGCCTCATGCGCGAGACCGGCGGGATCAGCTGGACCATCGGCCGCAGCCGCGGGCTCGGCATCTCTTGATAACCACTATTGCCCCCTCCTGCGCGCAGCTGCCCCGTCGCCCGCGACTCGCGCCAGCGCCTATGATCATCCCATGCACACCGCCAAGATCCGCCATCAGCTTTACCTGCCCGACGACCTGTCGCGCGCGCTCGACGACCTCGCCGCCAAGCCCGGCAGTTCGAAGACTGCGATCATGACCGATGCACTGCGGGCCTGGTTCGAGCGGAAGGCCGGCGCCGAGATCGACGACCGCTTCGGCCCCCGGCTCGACCGCCAGCAGCGCATCGCCCAGCGCAGCGAGGCCACGCTGAACGCCATGGCCGAGATGCTCGACCTGTTCGTCCAGCATCAGCTGACACTCACCGCGCACCAGCCGCCGTTCGATGAGGCGACCGGCCAGCTTGGCCGCCAGCGCTACCAGCGTTTCGTCGAACAGGTCGCCCGCCGCCTCGCGCGCAACGGCGGGGTGCCGAGGCTGGGTACGGTGGTGATGGATAGCAATGCCAGCAACGGAAAGGACAAGCCATGAACGACACGCAGCTTCAGCCCATCGCCGTCCGGATCAAGGAGGCCTGCCGGTTGACCGGCATCGGTCGGTCCAAGTTTTACGAGCTGATCGCCAGTGGGCATATCGAAGTGGTCAAGGTGGGCGCCATGACGCTGGTGCCGGTCGATGGCCTGCGTAAGTTGATCGATGGCGCCCGGCGGGGGAGCGCAGCATGAAGCTGCCTGTCCCACTGATCCGCGCAGTGATCACCGCTTGTTTGGCTGAGACCACTGACCAAGCGCGGCGGGAGCTGCTGGTCCCCCAGGAAGCCGTACGGGTGTGCGCAGAAGATGCGATCGTCGATCGGATCATGGACGCGCTGAACGAATGCGGCTCGGTCCACGCCTGAGAACACACTTGCTGGCCGACTTGATCCGACAAATCCAGGTGCACCGCTTCTGACGGCCACCGCTCTGACGCGTCCGGCGAGGTGGCAGAGCTGGTCTCGAACGACCGTGATGGCGGACGATCCGGAACGGAAGCTTCCAGAATCTGGTGGCCTTGAGCTGCCCTTCGTTCACCGCCTCCAAGATCAGTGCACCAAGACGTTCGCTGATCATTCGGGAACGTCCGGTTCCGGTAATCCTCCGCAACCTGCGCAGGCTCGCCTCGCGCGAAACCGCTGCTGGTCGTCGCACGCAGCCCGGCAAAATGAGGGTGGCAACGAACGGCATTCGTAATGCCGCAGCTGCGGCCTGAGCCGGCCCCGGTGATCGGATGGCCCTTGGGCAACAATCGCGCTTCAAATTTCAGGAAACATGACGTATCGCTGATGGCGTCACAGGTTTGCGACGCGAGGGAATGGAAAGTAGAATACATGTCAAACGCCAAGCAAATACTGGCGATGTTACGCAGTCGCGCGGAAGGTGACGACGCGCAATTCTATTCTATTGCCTTGCAAGTAGCCGCATCGGAAGCTCGTCAAGGGCACCGAGACACCGCGAATGAACTTCGTTCCGCAGTCGATGCCGCGCGCGGCGCGGGCGGGGTCAAGGCATCTATTCCCGTATCTTTTGCTGCCCCACGCGGCGATCTCGAAGGACTGCTCGACTATCGCGATCCTGTGGTTGATCTTCAGGACGTTATTCTGAGCGCGTCGGTGTCCGAGCGGCTCAATGGGATGCTCTTGCAGCAGCGCAAACGCGATTGGCTGCGCGAACATGGTAAGGTCCCTTCACGAAGCCTGCTGTTAGTCGGCCCCCCGGGATCCGGCAAGACCATGACAGCCGAGGCGATCGCAGGTGAGCTGAAGCTTCCGCTCTTCATCATTAGGCTCGAAACGCTGATCACCCGTTATATGGGTGAGACCGCAGCAAAACTGCGTCTGGTTTTCGATGAAACCCGGCGTCGGCGCGGGGTCTATCTGTTCGATGAATTCGACGCTGTCGGCGGTCATCGCACCGCGACCAACGACGTCGCCGAGATGCGCCGCGTCCTCAACAGCTTTCTCCAGTTCATGGAAGAAAAGACATCGACGGACAGCCCGATCATCGCGGCGACCAACCATCCGGAGCTTCTGGATCGGGCGCTCCTCCGCCGGTTCGACGACGTGCTAGAATTTGAGATGCCGACCGCAGCGCAGATCCGCGCGGTAATCAAGGCCAACCTCAAACCGCTCAAGTTCCAGCGCGCGGGATGGGCAGCGATTGAACAGGCGGCACACGGGCTGAGCCAGGCCGAAGTTGCCCGCGCTGCGGATGAAGTTGTCAAGACTGCGATCCTCGATCAGAGGAACCAGACGACCACCCAGGAGGTCGTTGCCAAGCTCACTGAGCGCCAGGCCATGCGAACGGCGTTTACGGTGAAGTTCTAAGCCCTGTGAGCGAACACAACCGACCGCACATCGATATCACCCCGCTCGCCCAGCGGCGCGCATTCAAGTCGCCGGGCAGCAATGCTCGGCAGCGTGCGCTGGACAGGGTTCGCGGGGATCATGGCCTCCGCCTCATCGCGGAAATTGGCAATGCCTTTGCGGAGGCTGAGGCCGGACAGCGCGGCCTGCCCGAAGAGCCAGCGGACCTTGAGCCTGCTGGCGGCGTTTTCATTGAGGTCGAACTCAATCGGAGCGCAGGTGCCACCACCCTTGAACGGCAAAGGGAAGGCACACGGCAAGCTGCTGAAATTGTCGACGAGAACGGCGTGCGCCGCATTGCCCTATTCGTCCCGGATGACATGCGCGACGCCTTTTCCCAAGTCTTTGAGGACTACACAAACGGGGAACTGAGCGAAAAGGGTTCGCCTCCCAAGAAGACCCGAGTCGAACCGATCGAGCACATTCGCGCGGCACGCCTGCAAAGTTTCTGGCGCGATGCTCCCGAGGCATTGCCGGAAGACCCTCAGGCGCAGATGTGGTGGGCGCTCTGGTGCTTCAACGACCGCACCGACAGAGTTTTGGCCAGCGCGGCGGTGTTGGGGCTGCATGTTGGCAACCCCGACACCTTTCTGCGTTTTCCGGAGACGACGGTGATCCCGGCATACGGGCGGCGCGCATCAATCGAGATGTTGCTTTTCGCAACAGCAGGAATTTCGGAGCTGCGCCGCGCGAGCGACAGTCCTTTGGTGTTTGCCCGCGACATGAAGGACGACGTTCCGGCATTCATCGATGATCTCGCAGAGCGTGTAACCTGGCCCGGCAATAACGCGCCTGCGGTCTGCCTACTCGACACAGGGGTCAACCGGGCCCATCCCCTGATCGAACCAGCGCTATCGCTAGAAGATCTGATGGCGATCGACACTGCCTGGGGTGGAGACGATCATGAACACGGCGCTGGCCATGGGACCGGCATGGCTGGTCTTGCCTTGCATGGAGATCTTGTCGGCCCGCTCGCCAGCAATCAGCCAATCCAGCTCAACCACCGTCTGGAATCAGTAAAAATTCTGCCCCCGCCCGGCATCCCGGACAATGATCCCCATTCCTACGGACCGATCACGCAGAGCGCAATTCTGCTCGCAGAGATCAACAACCCGGATCGTGACCGTGTTTTCTGCATGGCGGTCACCAACGAGGGGCGCAGCGGATCAGAGGCAACGGCGTGGAGCGCAGCCATCGACCAAGCGGCGGCCGGAGCGGAGTCGGACAATGCTGAAAATCCGTCGCCCCGGCGGCTGATACTGCTCTCTGCTGGCAATATTCCCGATAATTCCGTCGCCGCCGAAATCGCGGATGCTGATGCCTTCCCGGCTGAAGACCCGTCCCAGGCGTGGAACGCCCTCACGATCGGAGGATATACGGACAAGACCGGGATAGGCGAGGCAGGCTACGACAATTGGACAACGATGGCACCGGTTGGCGCCTCCAGCCCTTACAGCCGGACATCCTTTCTCTGGGACACCAGCCAATCTCCCTTCAAACCCGAACTCGTTTTTGAGGCCGGGAACCGGGCGCTCAGCCCGAGCGGTGCTGAAGCGGTGGCCGGTCTCGATTCACTTTCCCTCCTTACGGCCTCCCGTCTTGTCGCCCAGAAGCCGCTCGACTCATTCTGGGCTACAAGTGCCGCAACCGCTCAGGCGGGTCGAATGGCAGCGCAGCTGACTGCTGCCTATCCGCAGTATTGGCCGGAAACGATCCGTGCGCTGATGGTGCACAGTGCCCGTTGGACCGGCCACATGGATAAGTCGGTCTCGCAGAGCGCGACAAAGCGAGAAAAGGCCGATTGCCTGAGGCGGTTTGGCTACGGCATCCCCGATCTTGGGCGAGCGATGGCGTCCGCCATCGATGATCTCGCCCTGGTCGCACAAAACACGATACGCCCGTTCCGCATGGACAGCAGTAGCGTGCGATTCAACGAATCGCATATTTATCAGCTTCCCTGGCCCCAAGACGTGCTAGAGCAGCTCGACAACACGCGGGTGAGATTGAAAGTCACGCTGTCCTATTTCGTGGAACCTAACCCCAGCTTTGCCACCAACCTGGACCCGGCACGTTACCAGTCCTTCGGCCTGCGTTTCGATCTCAAGCGTTCGCGTGAGACCATTGGGAACTTCAACCGCCGAAACAATGCGGAAGGATATGACAAAGACGCCCCGCGCGCGGTCAATGAAACGAACGATGGTTGGCTGTTTGGCGAAAAGCAGATCTCGTCGGGTTCGCTGCATGTCGATATCTGGGAAGGGCCTGCCGTCGAACTTGCCGCTCGCAATGCTCTATATGTCCATCCGATCTCGGGATGGTGGCGCGAGCGCAAATCGCTCGGAAAATATGAGCAGGAAGCGCGCTACGCGCTGGTGATCAGCCTTGAGACGCCGGGCGTTGAAGTCGATCTCTACACGCCAATTTCCGCATTGGTCCCCGTGCTGGTCGAGGTTCCCATCGAGATTTGAATTGAATAGCGAGCAAGGCCAATGCCGAAGCCTTCGATCCGGGCAATTCAACGCCTCCACGCCATGTCGGGCAATCGCTGTGCCTTTTCCAGCTGTACTGCGCCAATCATCGAAGACAGCCTAGGGATGGCGGGCATCAACATGGACGAAATCGGCCATATACGCGCCATTCGTCGAGTTTTTGGACACAGGGAAACCGCGTCACTGACTCTCAGGATTTTCCGATGGTCAGTCCACCGTCACGGCAGCTAGAGGTCCAGCTCAACGCCAGTGTGATGTTCGATCTTCTTCTTGATCAACCCTTTGGCGAGTGCCTTCATCAGATCGAGACTGAAGCCACCAGCCTGCTTGACCCCGGCTTTTGTCTCTCGCCAGATGGCGGGATCGCGAATGGTGTCGAGAAAGTCGTGCCCAGCCCATGTGATCTGGCCGATCTGCCAGACTGCGCCGGACAGCTTCGCCTGGATCGTGATGAGACCAGCGTTATCGAGCAGGGTCAGGTGATATTCCAGCAGTTCCGCCTGCTCACGCGGCAGTCTGCCTTCGCTACTCTCGCCCAGTATTTCGGCGATCTCGGGGGTCAACAGATCAAACGAGCGTTGCCCGCCTTCGATCTTCAGGAGCAAATCCCGGATCAGGTCCATGTCACGTTTCATCGTGCAGACCATACTACACGCCCGATTGAAAGACAGCGATCTTTTTGCGCCTGCCGCGTGCTACGGCTTTGCTTTCCTGCGCAGTGCAAGGTTTAACATCGGCACCTGACAATGGCTGCGGTTCGACGTGTAGCATGCGAACGTCGGGAATGTCCTAGCCCCCGTCGATCAGAGCCCACCTTGGTACTGTGAATGAGAGGCAGCCTTCGGTTCGCTGATCAGGGGGCTGGAATAGCAGGAATGGAGGCGGCAACAGCCGACCAGATCATGACATTCCCTGCGTAGATGCGAACGTCCTACTTCGCCAAGTGCGGTCGCGATTGTGTTTAGATGTCGTCGGTCTGCGCCCCCGCCCAAGCCCGTATGGCGGAAAGATAGCACGCGGCGTCCGGCTCCGCCGGAATCAGCAGCGGAGCGTCGACATTTCTGCTATCTGAGGACGGATTTAACCGTGCGCGCGGCGCTCGATGAGGGGAACCTACCTAATGTACTTCGGCAACTCTCCTCAGGTCGCGGCTTTTTCGACGATGTGTATGATACTGTTGCGTGAATGTCGCCATGAGCGGTCAACAAGCATTGAGTTTATTGCAGATAGACTAAATGTAACTGGATCAACATGGAAGAAAGCTGAGGATAACTCAGGAGAATTTGATTTCAATCTGTTCAGTCGCGCCTGCGACGTGATGCAGATGCCTCCTTCGAATGTACTCTATATCAGCGAGTGCTACGTGAGAATTTTGAGAGCCCGTGGATGGGAAGTTCTATATAAGAGACCGCAGGACCTTGGCCGTGACGATCTTCTTCAGATAGCTACCGCCTTCTGGAAGACGGAAGTCGGTCGAGGCTCTTGGCGCGATTATCCCGTTTTGGGTGAGCCAAACCCAGTCGCAGGCATCGCGACTCCGGTGTTCCGCTACGCACTCGATCCCGCCTACCAAGCACAATTAGACAACCCGCCCACTCTGAACTTTGATTTTTCGTCGGCGTTGTCGAACCCAAACGAGCAAAGTTTTGACAATAACCAAGCCTCGCACGATATAGCGAGCTGATCGCGGGCGCACTTGCGCCAAAAGCGTAACAGCTAGAGAAGTCATCACGAAGACCAAACAAGGCGATGCTGCAAAAACGATGATCGGCTTTCACGGAACGACCGCGACTATCGCCTCGCGCCTCCAGAGCGGCGCCGTCGATGTAACCACCGGCGGCGGCGAACTTGGCCGCGGATTCTACACTGGCCAGTATCTATGGGCAGCTAAAACTTGGGCTTTCGGGCGTTATGCGGAACGACAGAAGAATGTCGTCGAGTTCGACGTTCCCGATCCCGAAATCGATAGCTTGCACGTAGAAATCCGAGATGGGGCAAGCGCGACCCTGATCCGCAGCAATCTGCGTCGATCGGGGACGACGCGCACACATCTGTTCGGTTGCGATATGATGTGGACTCCGATTGTGGGCAAGGAAACCATCACCTGCGATCAACATAAGTGGGAGTCCGACGATTCCCAAGCTCTCCTAAACGGATCCAAGGTCACGAGGAAAATCCTCTGATGAGGACTGTGCACTATATGGTCCGCAAACCGGGCACATCGGGCGAAGCTATCTATCCGTCTGAACTGGACGAGAACGATGGTTATTATGGCGTCGGATCGTTTTTCCTTTCGGGCATCGACGAGTGGGACCGCCTCGATAAGGTCTATAGCTTCTGGGCTATCCGCGACGGACGCCCTATCGAAACAATGCTAGAACGCCGGACCGCTGCGACGTTCTTCGTCGACGTCGGTCAGATCGGCCAGTTTGGCTTCAAAGCTCGTCGTGTCGGTGTGCCGGTCGTCTATGCGGGCACGTCCGCCGCGATCAACGATCCTCTCCTGATCCGTCAGCTTGCCCCGCTCGATCAGGATGGTCTAGAGCGCGCGGTGCGAGATTTCGACTTCTATTTCGTAGGGTTCACACCGAATCTAGATCAAATCCGTTAGGCCCGCGACCGTTGGCGCGGTGCGTCCTAGCTGCGAGCGCGGCCTTAAGCGCCACCGATTTGGGCGGAAACTTGAAAGTGGGTCGGCCACCTCGGGGCTGCCACACTTAAAGTCAGGTTTCTCTGAAAGCCGCTATTAGACGGCTGAATAGGAATGACGGCTCTGTCTAAGGGCCTGTCTTTCCCCTGCGACGCAGCCGACTTGAATGTATGGCAGGTTTCGATGCCACGCCCCCAGGCTCTGAATGGCAGGAATGGCGGCGTCTCAGGAAGCCATTCCTTCCGTCCGGCTCGACTTCGCCGGCACGCAACGGATCGCCCGCCGGAGAATACCAAACCGTTTCCATAAGCATAAATACAGTGTATCGCCAGCGCGAAACGGCGAGGGGGAAACGCCATGTCCGAGCCGGAATCGGTCGGCGATATCGAATTTGACGGGACTCTTGGCGAATACACCGTGATTGCTCTGGGCAATCTGCTTTTCACGATCGCGACGCTCGGCATCTATCGCTTCTGGGGGACGACGCGCCTGCGCCGCTACCTATGGTCTCGCACGATCTTCATGGGCGAGCGGCTCGAATGGTCGGGGACCGGGCAGGAGCTATTCAAGGGCGCGATGACCGCCTTCGTCGTGGTGCTCGTCCCAATCGCAGTGATCAACTTCGGCGTGCGCGAGTTGGTGTTGCACGGCCATCGCATTGCGGCGACGGTGATCTCGGTCGTGGAGTTCATCGCGTTCTACACGCTCGTCGGCGCCGCCGCGTTCCGCGCGCTGCGCTATCGCCTGTCGCGCACCGCGTGGCGCGGCATCTGCGGCGGCAGCGCCGATCCGGGGCTGCGCTACAGCGCGGCCTATGTGTGGAAGAACGCGCTGGGCATCGCGACGGGCGGCGTGATGCTGCCCTGGGCGATGGTCAGCCTGTGGAACCAGCGCTGGAACGCGATGAGCTTCGGGTCCTGGCCGTTCGTGGCGCAAGGGCGGGTGCGCGGGCTTCGGCTGCGCTTCCTGGTCTGCTATCTGGCGCCGGCCTTGGGCTTTCTGGCGGCGCGGTTCCTGTGGCGCTCGGGCGTGGTGGTGACGTACTTTGGCGTCGTGCCCACCACGCTGGCGGGGCGAATCCTCATCATGCTGCCGGCGGTGTTCGGCTTTCTCTTCGTCTTCTTGCTGATCTGCATGGCCTATTATGCCTGTTTCTTTCGCCAGATGGCCGGCACGACCACGCTGGGCACTGTCGAATTCCGCTTCACCGCCGGGGTGATGGAGTGGATGGAGCTCTACGTCGGCGATGTCGTGCTGGTCGTCGCCACGCTGGGGCTCGGGGTGATCTTCCTCGGCTACCGTCACTGGCGGTTCTACCTGCGCTATGCCCAAATCGAGGGTAGCGTCGATTTCGCGGCGCTGGCCCAGTCGTCGATCGCGGCGCCGCGACAGGGCGAAGGGCTGCTCGACGCCTTCGACATGGGGGCCCTGTGAGCGAGATCGGAATGAACGAGGCCCTGCCCGCCGACCTGTTCGACGGCCGGAGCGCCGTGCGCCAGCATGTGCAGGTGCACTGGGACGCGGCGGCGCTGGCGCTGGCGGACGAAGGCGGAGCGGCGGAGCACGTCCCCTGGGCGCAGGTCCGCCTCATCGACACCCTGCCCGAGGCTTTCCTCCTTGGCCGGGCGGACCGCGCGGGCTGGCGGCTGAAGATCGGCCGCGATGCCCCGGCCGATCTCGTGGCGCGGCTGCCACGGGCGCCGCGCTATGGAGGCTGGGTCGATCGCGTCGGACTGGTGAAGGCACTCGTCGTCTGCGCGGCGGCCAGCGCGGCGGTCGTGATGACCGTCGTTTCGGCGCCGGGCTGGCTCGGGCCGCTGGTCCCGGTCAGCTGGGAGCGCTGGATCGGGGATGGCCTCGCCGGCGACATGTCCGCGCAGACCTGTTCGACTCCGGCGAGCGACGCGGCGCTGGCCGCGCTGGCTGACGAACTCGATCGCGGGCGACCGGCGGACGCGCCGCCGGTGCGGATCGCGCTGGTCCGCTCGGGCGCGGTCAATGCCGTGGCGATACCTGGCGCGCGCATCCTGGTGTTCGACGGGCTGGTGCAGGCGGTCGGTTCGCCCGATGTCCTGGCCAGCGGCGCACCCGATGCGTTGGCGGGCGTGATCGGCCATGAACTGGGCCATGTGCGCAAGCGGCACGTCATGCAGGCGATGCTGCGCCAGCTCGGGTTGTCGTTCGTGCTGGGCGGGTGGAAATCCGGGATGGGCAACATGCTGGGGCAGATGGCCGCGATGCGTTATTCGCGCGCGGCCGAGACCGAGGCCGATGCTTTCTCGCGCACGCGTCTCGCCGAGGCGGGGATCTCGCCGCTGCCCACCGCCGGCTTCTTCGATGTGCTGGCCCGCAACGAGGGCCCCGCGTCGCCGGTGCTGGCCGCCTATTTCGCTAGCCACCCGGGGAGCGCCACGCGCGCGCAGGCTTTCCGCGCCGCCTTCAGCCCGGGCCAGGCCTATCGTCCGGCGCTGACCGAGGCGCAGTTTTCCGCCATCATCGGCGCCTGCGCGCAGACTTGGCGGCTACAGGCCTCCGCGCCGGGGGCAACCTGAACCAAGGATCACCAGCTTTGTGAAGGAGAAAACGGGTCCGGCGCCGTGAGCCGATCATTTGATCATGGCAAAACGGCCTGAACGAATGGCGGGTTCTGACGATCCAGTTCGTGGGTTTGAACGTCAGCTCTTGGGGCGGTTTCTGACCCCTTCAGGCCAAGCGGAGGCCAAAGCTTAGGAGCAGGTCTTCGGTGACAAAATGCCGATGTTGTTTGATGGCATCATGCACCTTGCGATAATCGGACCCTTCGAATGTCTCGCTCCATTCCGGGCGGTCCACGGCGTCGTATAGCGTATCGTCATCCGCCGTGATGCCGGTTGCAAGGTATTTCCATGAGCCTTCGCCCTTGGCGATATAAGGTGGCAAGGGCTCTTTCAGGCCTCCCACGCCGCTTTGGGCTAGCGCTGCAGCGATCACCGCGAGGCGCTTGTCGCCATCATGGTTGGTGTTTTGCGCCATCAAATTAGTGAGCGCTGCCTTATTTGTCGCGTCAAGCCCGGGTTGCCCTTCGAACTGGTCTTCGTTCGCCAAAAAGGCTTGAACAGCCTTGCAAGCCATATCCGCCGCAGCAACGAAATCGGGCAGATTGTTGCGGTCAATCGTTTCATCGAGGCCGTTGCGATAACGCCATGTCACCCACGGCAAATCAGGATAATGCAGGGCGGCGCCATGGCCGACCTTGGAAAGATAGTTAATGGCTTTGGCCTCAACCACCTCCCCGGCATGTTCCACATAGCCCGCCAGTTCCGTCAGCCAATGGCCTACGGTTGGATGAAAATCACCCATCAGTTCCAGTACGTGATTCCGGTCGCTCATTATGCCGCTGAAGCCTTGGTGGGCCCAAGTGTCCACATAGGTGTGCAGGCACACACCCAACCGGTGCAGGTCGTTGTCAGACGCGCTCGCCTTGTGTGCATTGAGGACGTGGCGCACCAATAATTGGGCGGGCTTGCTATTTGGGCGGCATACCAGCCTTTCCTCGACGGTATGCCCTTCGCCGGACGGCAGAAAATGGAAGGGAGCCCACACCCGCTCGTCCCTTGCCTGCATCACGTTGCGATAATCCAGCATGGCATGGGCGCTGGCGAACCGATCGAACGATTGCTGTCCGGCAAAGCGCAGTGGGCCATCTGTGGTGGCGTCGTCAACATATTGGCAGGCGTGGGCCACGACAGCTGCCTGATCACCAGACATGCCAGCCATACGGGAGACAATATAGACAATGCCGTAATGGAAATCGATGTTCACCATGGCTCCTGTCGTTTGCCGGCGAGCTGAATCGCAAAGTGAGTGTGCCGCAAATTAGGCCAAACACCAGTCACCGCCACTGCAAAACTGGGGATTGAAGTTGGACGAGTTTTCCGCAGGACTAGGCCCTTGATTTTAGGATGAATGAAGGGACGCTTTCTGCATTAAGCTCCAAGCCCAGGTATGGCCGCTGTGGCAGCGGACCCGGCCGAGGCTTTAGCTTTTCGGCCGCCGATCTCTCCAGACAATATCTTCCCGTCCCATATGCTCACTGCTCGCGGCAAAAGTCGATGAAAGCGCGCAGCGCCGCCGGAAGCTGGCGGCGGCTGGGGTAGTAGAGGTAAAAGCCGTTGTAGGGGGGACACCAATCCTCCAGCACGCGCACGAGGCGCCCTGCGGCGACCAGATCGGCCACTTGCCCCTCAAAGGCATAGGTCAGCCCTACGCCGTCGAGCGCGGCCTGGATCATCAGTGATTGGTCATTCATCGAAAGCGGGCCATCGACCTCGACCGCCAGGTCGATGCCGTCGCGCTCAAATTCCCAAGCATAGTAGCGACCGCTCTCGAAGCGCAAACGGATGCAGGGCAGTGCCTTGAGATCCTGCGGGTGCAGGGGCACCGGATGATGAGCCAGAAATCTCGGAGAGGCGACCACGGCCGATCGCTGGCGCGGTCCGATCGGCACTGCGATCATGTCCTGCGCGATGGTCTCGCCAAAGCGGACCCCGGCATCGAAACCGCCTGACACCAGGTCGATCAATCCGTTGCTGATCACGATATCGACGCGGACCTGGCGGTAGGCCGCCAGGAAACGGCTGACCATCGGGCGCAGCACCATCTCGGCCGATGAGCGCGCGGCGTTGAGCCTGAGCGTGCCGGTGGGCGTGCCCCGGAAGTTGTTGAGATCGTCGAGCGCGTCATCGATGTCGCGAAACGCCGGGGCGACGCGGGCGTATAGCTGTGCGCCAGCTTCGGTCAGGGTGACGCTGCGCGTGGTGCGGTTGAACAATCGCAGGTCCAGCCGCTCCTCCAGTGCGCGCAAGGCATGGCTGAGGGCCGAGGGCGTGCAGCCGGTCTCATCGGCGGCGCGGCGAAAGCTGCCGTGGCGCGCGATGGCGAGGAAGCTTGCGAGGTTGCCGGGGCCAATGGTGTTCATTACTGAATTATGCTCATGACCGCGAGGAAAATCCAGCCGATTATCTCATGTGTTCGCCTGCGATAGAGCCGTGTCTCAGCTACACACGCGAACAGGAGACCTGCATCATGCGCACATGGTTCATCACAGGCGTCAGCACCGGTTTTGGCCGGGCCATCGCCACCGCGGCTCTGGCCGCAGGCGACACAGTTGCGGGCAGCGTGCGCCGGACGGAAGACTGCGCGGCTTTCGAGGCGCTGGCGCCGGGGCGAGCGCATGGCATCCTGTTGGACGTCACACAGGATGACGTGATCCAGCCCGCCGTGCAGCGCATCGAGCGGGAGATCGGGCCGATCGACATTCTCGTCAACAACGCGGGTTACGGCCATGAGGGGCTGGTCGAGGAATCGAGCCTCGATGATCTGCGGCGCCAGTTCGATGTCAATGTGTTCGGCGCGGTGGCGGTGATCAAGGCAGTGTTGCCGCAGATGCGTGAGCGGCGGCGCGGGCACATCGTGAACATAACCTCGATGGGCGGCTTGATGACCCTGCCGGGGCTGGCCTACTACCATGGCAGCAAATTCGCGCTGGAGGGTATTTCGGAAAGCCTTGGCAAGGAGGTTAAACATCTGGGCATCCATGTCACCGCCGTGGAGCCGGGGTCTTTCCGCACAGACTGGGCCGGTCGTTCGATGGTGCGCTCGCCGCGCTTGATCGCCGATTACGACACGCTGATGGACCCGATCCGCCAGCGACGCCAAGCAATCAGCGGCCATCAGGCTGGCGATCCAGCTCTTTTGGCGGCGGCCATCATGACGCTTGTCGCTGCACAAGAACCGCCCGCGCATTTGCTGCTCGGCTCGGACGCGTTGCGCCTTGTGTCGGAAAAGCTTGCCGATCTGCAGGCGGAGTTTTCCGTTTGGCGATCTGTGACGGAATCGACCGATTTTCCAGTGCCAAGCGTTAGTTGACCAAAGGCAAAGCTTTGGTTGGAGGAGACTCTGTTCAAAATGGATTGAGCAGAGCTGCCCCAGATTTGCCGCCTGAATAGCCCTCCGGGAATCGAATGAACGAACGACGGGTCTGAAGAAACGTACGCATCCGATAGCCGCCGCGAGATTGTCGCGGTGGGTCGGGTTCAGGCGGCGATTTCCTCGGCGGCCTGCTGCTGAGCAGCTTTCCAATGCCAAGGGAGGAGTTCGTGAAGGCGGTTCTGTGG
>Ga0302187_10002283_pt1 | contig 15809 bp, 10 predicted proteins | sample II_Bog_E1_3_FD_202120 | JGI IMG/M metagenome (GOLD analysis project Ga0302187, IMG submission 202120) | Peat permafrost microbial communities from Stordalen Mire near Abisko, Sweden - II_Bog_E1_3 | ecosystem: Environmental > Terrestrial > Soil > Wetlands > Peat | place: Sweden: Abisko...
GCACGAACTGCACGAACGGCGCCAGCACCGGGACTGTTGGATACATCAACAACCCATTCAAGGGCGTTGCTCCCTTCACCGGGACGTCGTATTACACCGCGTCTACAATCCAGCGCATCAATTTCACCCGTCCGTTTCCTCAGTTCACCAATGTGACAGAGAGTCTGTTGAACGCCGGCGAGTTCTATTACAGCGCTCTCGAAGCCACCTACAATCACCGCACGTCAGCCGGTCTGACGCTGCACGCCACTTACACCTTCTCCAAGGCGATCAACGCGGCGGGCTTTGCGGACACGATCAACCGCGTGCCTTCGCGGACCATCTCCGGCACGGACATGCCGAGTCGCATCACGCTATCGGACGTGTACCTGCTGCCCATCCAGCGTGGCCGGGGTCTGTTTCCCAACATGAACCGGTATCTGGATCTGGTGGTGGGCGGCTGGCAGGTGAGCACGATCTTTACCTATCAGTCGGGTCTGCCTGCGTCGATCAGCGGCTACGAGATTGATAGGAATGCGAACGGTGGCTACCTTCTGCCGCGTCAACGTTTCTATCCGGGGCAATCGAACCCGTATCACACGCAGACCAATTCCAATTCCTATATTCAGGCGTTCAAACCGTGCGTAGGCACGCGCGATCCGAATACAGGCGTGGTGACGTTGCAGGCGTATTCGGTGACGGCTGGTTGTACCGCCGCCAACTTCATCCAGGTCATCAGCAACTATGGCGTGACACCGAACATCGAGTACACGGGTCTTCGGCTGCAGCGTTTCGTCAACGTCGATGCCAACATCAGCAAGAATTTCCCGATCTATAACCGGCTCTCCGCGCAGCTGAGACTGGATGCGTTCAACGCGGCCAACCATGTGACGCAATTCTCCAGTGGCTACGACACGACCGTGGGTGACGCAAACTTCGGCACCTATCAGATGGGTACATCATCGGGAGGCAATATCAGTAACCGGGTTCTACAGATTACCGGTCGCATCAACTTCTAACTGCTGGAGGTCAGCATCGGAAGTCTCGCCGTGGCTCACTCGAGTAGGAGCTTCCGATGCTGCCGCATCTTCTGCCGTTGGGCCGGATCCGGGAGGGATGGTCCAGTGCTGTCCAGGGAAATGAGTTGGGAAAGGGAAGGGATGAATCGGAGAGAGTTGGGCAAAGGCCTCATCGCGGGGGTGGCGACGGGGTTTTCGGCATCGGGGGAACGCGCAGTAGCATTGGGCGACGGGCCTCCCGCGGGTCAGTCGATCCCGATGGATTGGCAACCTGCAGGCGCCGGCGTTTGGAAGGCGACGACGGGCAAGGCGGAGGCAATTACTCCGGTGCGTATGCGCTCAGTGCCCTCAAAGCAGGATGCGCTGGCTGCGATGGCCGGTGTCTCCACCCCTCCGCTACCGTCTTTGAAGGCTGTGGTGAACCGGCGTGGAAGCATCGTCCATGTGCCGCTTGCCGCGAACGAGCAGATCTATGGTTTCGGTTTGCAGTTTTTCACGGTGGGGCATCGTGGCAAGCGGCGCGTGATGCGCGTGAATGCGGACCCGCGGTTGGATACTGGGGATTCTCATGCACCCGTGCCGTTCTATGTGTCCAGCAACGGCTATGGTGTGCTGATCGATACGGCGCGCTATGCGACGTTCTATTGCGGTGAAGTGCGGTCGAAGCCCACGCGTGCGCAGAGCGCGGTCAATGGCGGGGCTTTGCCACTCTCTGAAGCTGGCCTCTATTCGAAGGGGCTGCAGGAGGATCAGGCGAGTGAAGTCATCGTCGAGATACCTAACTGCGAGGGTGTGGATGTGTATCTGTTCGCTGGACCGACGTTGTTGGATGCCGTCCGGCGGTACAACCTCTTCTCGGGCGGCGGTGTTGCTCCTCCCGAGTGGGGGCTTGGGTTCTGGTATCGAGCGGCAAGTAACCTTCCAGATCACCAGATCGTTGCGCTGGCGAGTGAGCTTCGCGAACGAAAGATGCCGTGCGACGTCCTCGGTCTCGAAGCCGGATGGCACACGCATTCCTACTCCTGCACGTTTGCATGGCACAAGGAACGTTTCCCTGATCCGCCGGAGTTCCTGAAGGCGGTCAAGGTACAGGGCTATCGCGTGAATCTTTGGGAGCACGCGTTTACGCATCCCTCGTCTCCACTCTTCACGCCAATGCAGGAGCTCTCGGGAGACAAGGGAGTGTGGGGCGGGCTCGTCCCGGACTTCCTCGATTCCAAGGCGCGGGCCGTGTTTGGCGGTTATCACGGAAAGCACCTGATCGACCTGGGCGTCGACGGCTTCAAGCTTGACGAGTGCGACAACTCCGACTACACAGGCGGGTGGAGTTTTCCGGAACTGAGTCGATTTCCGTCTGGCGCCGACGGCGAGCAGATGCACTCGCTGTTCGGGATGAGGTATCAGCAGGCATTGTGGGATGAGTTCACGCGGCGCAAACGCCCGACCTACTCGCTGGTGCGATCGAGCGGAGCGTTGGCCTCGCCGTCGCCGTTTGTTCTGTACAGCGATCTGTATGAACATCGGCAGTTTGTGCGAGCTCTGGTGAATTCCGGATTCAGCGGGCTGTTGTGGTGTCCTGAGGTGCGTGATGCGAAGAGCGAGGAGGACCTTCTGCGCAGGCTGCAGGTGGTGGTGTTTTCTCCGCTCGCCATGATCAACGGCTGGTACATTCCGAATCCGCCTTGGAAGCAGCTTGATCGCAAGAAGAACAATGCGGGTGAGCTGACACCGGGATGGGACAAGCTCGAAGCTCGCTGCCGCGAGATTCTGGGTTGGCGCATGCAGCTCGTTCCGTATCTCAAGTCGGCGTTCGCGCGCTATGCGGCGGACGGCACTCCTCCCTTCCGTGCGCTAGCGATGGATTGGCCGCACGATGTTGAGATCGCGAAGACCGATGACGCTTGGATGATTGGCGATCGCATGCTGGTAGCGCCGCTGTTTGCGGGGGAACCTGGGCGTTCGTTGCTGCTGCCACCCGGCGAGTGGTATGACTTCTGGTCGGGCGAGCGCGTCGCGGGTGGAACGCGATTGCAGATCGCCGCGTCGCATGCGCAGATTCCAGTCTTTGTGAAGGCAGGGAGTGTTCTTCCGCTGGCCGCGATTGCGAACACTGTGCACGATGCTGCGAGCAGAGATCTGGAGGTCCGCGTCTATGGAGATGGCAGCCTCCCGTTCGCGTGGGATGTGCCTGAGTACGGTTCGCTTCGTCTTACGTGGGATGCTGGCAACAACACCGGATCAGTTGTGCGGAAGGATGCAGACTACTCCATCAAGCGCTGGACAAAGGTGGGCTAGGCGCAAGCCCTCAGCTGCTGACCCGCGCGTAGGAAGGCTACTACGCAAAATCCACACGGAGAAGCGATCAAAGGCGCCTCGCACCACACGGGTTGCTTGGCGCGCGCCGATCCTTGGAGTGCGGAATGCGGGGTCGGTCGTATGATGGGCCAATGCCGCACTAAGTTGATATCGTTAGCACAAAATGTAAAGCCACCCTTTGCTGGCGTCCGGCTCATGCATTCGCTGCCAATGGTCCCTTCTTTCCACAAGGGCTAGTACGATCTAACCCCGCTTTAGGAGTCGATAGATGGGAGCAGGAAGATGTTTGAGGAAGTTGGCGGCAGGTTTCCTGCTCCTGTCAGCGAGTCGCTTTTGGAGCCAGCTTCCTTTTCCTTCGCAGCCGAAACAGGTCTCGCACGTATGGTCACCGGATCTCGGGAATGGGCGGTACAAGAATCCTGTGCTGTATGCCGACTATTCGGACCCCGACGTCCTGCGCGTGGGGGATGACTTTTATCTTGTGGCTTCGAGCTTCAACATGGTTCCGGCGCTTCCGATTCTCCACTCCCGCGATCTTGTGAATTGGGAGATTGTTGCCCACGTCTTCACGCAACAAGAGCCGCTAGAACGGTTCAAGACACCGCAGCACGGCGGCGGTGTGTGGGCACCATCGCTGCGCCGCCACAACGGCGAGTTCTTTCTCTTCTATCCGGACCCTGATGTGGGGATCTATATGACGAAGGCGAAGACCATAGCGGGGCCGTGGAGCAAGCCGATCCTGGTCAAGGCCGCGCCTGGATGGATCGATCCCTGTCCGTTCTGGGATGACGATGGCAAAGCCTATCTGGTGAACGCAGCAGCTGGAAGCAGAGGTGGGGTCAAGGGTGTGCTGATGATCAGCCGCATGGCCACGGATGGAACCCACCTCCTCGATGATGCGTCCATCCTTGTGGATGGGCACGACGTCGACCCGACGCTGGAAGGTCCAAAGATCTACAAGAGGCGCGGGTGGTACTACCTCTTTGCTCCTGCAGGCGGTGTCACGACCGGGTGGCAGGTGGTGTTTCGTTCCCACAACATCTACGGGCCTTACGAGCGCCGCGTGGTCCTTCGGCAGGGCTCAACGAAGATCAACGGGCCGCATCAAGGGGCATGGGTGCAGACAGCGTTTGGCGAGGACTGGTTTCTGCATTTTCAGGACCAGGGCCCCTATGGTCGCGTCGTGCGTCTGGAGCCCATGCTGTGGAAGGATGATTGGCCATTGATGGGAACTGCCGTGGACGGAGCGTCCATGGGGGAGCCGGTTGCGAGTTATCGCAAGCCTCGTGTGAGGACGCAGTCTGCGGCGATGACGCCTGCCGACTCCGATGAATTCAACTCCTCGCACCTCGGACTGCAATGGCAGTGGCAAGCGAACCCGGAGCCCAGCTGGGCCTTTCCGTCGAAGGCCCTTGGAGCGTTGCGGCTCATCTGTGTTCCATCGCCGGATGCCGGAGGGAACCTGTGGAGGACACCGAACGTCCTGTTGCAGAAGCTTCCAGGGCCCGAGTTCAGCGTGACGACGAAGCTTACGTTTCATCCGCACGCCCCCGGGGAAGAGACGGGGCTGGTGATGATGGGGCAAAGCTATGCTTCGTTGACGGTGAGACACTCCGCGTCTGGACTTGAGCTTGTGATGGTGGAGCGAGCCAGTGCGGAGGATGACGGCGCGCCGAAGCTCTCCAGCGTCGTTCCACTCAGCAGGGATACGCTGTATCTGCGAGCAACGGTCCTCGCGAAGGGAATGACGACGTTCAGCTACAGCGTCGATGGCCAAGGGTTCACTCGCATCGGCGAGACCTTTGCGGCTCAGCCAGGACGCTGGATCGGCGCGACCATCGGCCTGTATGCGACAGCGCCATCCGGCCACGGCGAGCTGGGGTATGCCGACTACGACTGGTTTCGCTTCGACCGCCCATGATCGATGCACATAGCGACGCTGGTGAGGCGAGTGAGGATTGACGTTCTATCAGCCGAGATTTGTTCCACGGAGATATACCCATGAGCCAGCGCCCGCTCCTGCTCTTTGCCATCGTTGCTGCCGCAGTTTTGAACTGGTACGGGCACGTCATCCATGCGGAGAAACCTTCCGTCATCAAGCCTGGCGAGGTTTGGCTCGATGATCGTGGTGTCCCCATCCAGGCGCATGGCGGAGGCATCCTGCAACTTGGCAAGACGTACTACTGGTTTGGGGAAGACCGTTCGCAGTCAAACGATCCGGAGAAGCGCTACGTTGCCTGCTATTCCTCGAAGGATCTGGTGCATTGGCACTATCACCGTCAGGTGCTGGCGATGTCCAATCCGGAGGGCCTGGGCAAGGGCGCGATCCTCGAGCGTCCCAAAGTCTTCTATAACCGCACGACGAAGACCTTCGTGATGTACATGCATCTGGATAGTCCCGGCTACAAGCTGGCGCGCGTGGCTATCGCTACAAGCAAGATCGTCGATGGGGACTACAGCTACGTGAAGAGCTTTCGGCCACTCAACCAGGAGAGTCGGGATATTGGACAGTTCGTGGATGATGATGGGTCGGCTTACCTGATCTTCGAGTCGCGTCCCACGAAAGGCTTTTTCATCGCCGCGCTCTCCGCGGACTATATGGATGTAGACCGGCAGGTGAGCTTCATCCCGGCACCGCTGGAGGGTGGAGCGATTGTGCATTACCACGGGCTCTATTATGTGCTGGGATCGCACCTCACTGGCTGGCGGCCGAATCCCAATGTCTATGCGACTGCGCCGAGCCTTGCGGGTCCATGGACGACGTTTCGTGACATCGCTCCTGTTGAGGCCAATACCTACGACTCACAGTCCAGCATGTTGCTGAAGGTTGTGGGGAACAAGGCGACCACCGTGGTCTATATGGGAGACCGCTGGGAGCCTAAGACGCTGTGGGACTCGCGATACGTATGGATGCCAGTTGATATTGGAGACGCGAAGATGACTCTTCCTGCGCCGTCGCCCTGGCGACTGGATGTGAAGTCAGGCGTCGCGCAGATTCTCGTTCCAACGGCTCACGCTGCCTCTGCGCTCGTCGGAGAGAGTCACTGAGTGACTCGCCAGGCCCGAATCACGCAACTGGAGGAACGGCAACGCGAGCATTGCTCTCCACCTGATGCGGCACGAGCTGGTTGTATGCGGCTTGATCGGGCTATATCATCCGGATCATAGGAATGGCGAGGAGCAAGGCCGTGAAGTTCTCACGCACGTTGCGTGAACCCTCGTCAAGGAGTCCCCTGAGTGTCGCCGACGCCAAAGAGTAAGCCGGGAGCAGCTGTCCGGCGCGAGTTGCCGACGATTCGGGAGGTGGCCAAGCTGGCTGGAGTCGGCTTGATGACGGTGTCACGCGTCATCAACGACCATCCTGCCGTCAGGCCGAAGACGAGGAAGAAGGTGCTTGCAGCCATTCAAGAGCTTGGCTACGAGCGGAACGAGGCGGCGGGCATGCTCAAGGGGCAGCGGGCCATGATGCTCGGGCTCATTGTTCCGGACCTCTCCGATGTTTTTTTTGCCACCTGCGCGAGCACCATCGAGCGCCTCGCCCGTGAAAACGGCTATATGACCTTGATCGTCTCCTCCGGCTATGACGCGGAACTGGAGATTCAGCAGGCCGAGCTGATGGCACGCCGCAAGCTCTCCGGCCTGCTCCTCGTTACGTCCGGCAAGACAGACCCGGAACGTATCGGCAAGGTCATCGCAAGCGGTCTCGCTGTTGTGGCCTTCGACCGCCCATTGGAGGGTATGGCAGCTGACGCTGTTTTGGTAGAGAACCGTTCCGGCGCGGAGGAAGCGATCCATCACCTGATCGGGCATGGGCACAAGCGCATCGCCTGTCTCAGCTACGATGAGGTCGCCTATCCCGTTCGGGAGAGGGTGAGTGGCTATCGCAACGTGATGCTCGCCAACGGTCTCCGACCGGACCTGGGGATGAATATCGATTCTCTTGAAGCTGCGCTCGCGTGGCTCGAAGCGGTCCAGGGCAAGTCCGACGTGCCCACTGCCATCTTCTCCACCAACTATCGGACCTCGGTCTTCCTTCTCCGCGCGTTGTCGGAGAAGAAGGTCAAGATCCCAACGGACATGGCATTGATCGGTTTCGACGACTTTGATCTAGCGACGGTCATCGCGCCACCGCTTACCACGGTTGGCCAGTCGCCAGTAGACCTCGCCAGACGAGCCTTCAGACTTCTGATGGATCGCATCCTCGGAGCATCCCATGGCGTTGAAAATGGCCCGGAGAAGATCATGCTGCCAGCGACCCTCATTGTGAGGGAATCCTGCGGGCCGCACACAGATCACTAGATCTGGTTTTTGCCGGTGTCTCTGGCTGGACGAGAGTGAGTGTCCGTTGGACCGGAGTGTTCCGCAACAACTTGTCACGATTCCTATCCGGCTGTTGGGAGCAGCCGTTGCGTTTTCCCGGCCTGGGCTCGTCCGCCGCACCGAGTAGATAGTCGACCGAGATAGCCAAGGCAAGAATCGAAGTGTCGCGGTGCCAGCGTGTGGTGTCCAAGGTGGCGCTCCCTCCCAGGAGGCTTGAGGACGAGTCTTCCCGGCTCGAAATGGGCCGTCAACGTTCCAAACAGTTCAGAGGGATTTGTTTCCATTCGTTTCTTGTTATCAATGAGATATGGGTGGATGCCGAGTCTGTTACGAGCACGTTACGAGCGTGCTAGACTTTCATGCCTGAGAGGGAGTGCGGATCGATGACGCTCACTGCCGAACGAGCTTCAGCACGTCAGCTCTCACCGGCCCAGGCCCTCGCGGTGCGGGCTGAGTTAAGAGCCGTGCTTGAGGGGGAGAGCTTCTCGAGCAGCCGTCGGTGCCGCGACTTCCTGGAGTTCGTCGTGGATCTCGCGCTCGCTGGCGACTATGAGAGCCTTACCGAGCGCTTCCTGGGAGTGAAGCTGTTTGGCCGGTCCGTGGACTATGAGACGGCGACCGACTCCATTGTGAGGGTTCGAGCCAACGACGTGCGTCGGCGTCTGATGCAGCACTATTCCACGCCCAGGTCGGAGTCCGTTGTTCGGATCGAGATGGTCGCGGGCGGCTACATTCCCGATTTCGCCTGGACGGTTCCTGCCGGACCGGCTCCGCGGCCTGAGCCGGAGGCTGCCTCGCAAGTGCCATCGCCATTGTTGGGAGACAACGCGCGAGGTTCTCAACCCATTCAGGAGGGGCCGGCTGGGGCGCTGCCGCGACGCGGATGGCGTTCGCGAGGGATCTTGCTGTGGGGATGTGTCGCACTCCTGCTGGCGGCAGTCAGCGCCTCGTTCTTTGCCATCAGGGCAGGGCATCAGAGCAACTTTGACCTTTTCTGGCAGCCCGTACTGGATGCCTCCGTACAGCCCGTCATCAATCTGCCCACTACAGACACTTTTCAGCTCGCGATGAATCCCAAGCGGACGTTGTCTCCATTGAATGATCTGCATCCGGGAGAGTCACTGAAGATTGAACCTGGCGATATTGTCGGCTTCCATGACTGGCACGTTTCGCTCCCAGTGTTTCAGGCGACTCTCTCGGTTGCGCTCGCGCTGGAGCGTAAAGGAAAGACGCCTCTCGTGCGAATCGGTACGGACCTGCGGCGGGATGAGATACGGGGGCATCCGATGATCGCGATTGGGTCGTTCTCGAATCCCTGGACCGAAGAGACCGTTACCGGACTTCGCTTCACCTTCGATCGGGGTGTTTCGGACAGGGAGGCACCACGTATCCGGGACGCGCGGAATCCGCAGCGTTCGTGGTCATTGCCTCATACCTATCCCGAACCGCAACAGAAGGACTATGCGATCATCACGCGGACTTTTGATCCTGTGACCCATGAGCCATTCGTGTCGCTCGCCGGACTGCATAGCTTCGGCAATCAAATCGCGGGAGAGTTCGTGTCGCAGGAGGCCACCTGGAATGAGGTTGCTCGCCGTGCACCTCGTGGCTGGCAGAAGATGAACCTGCAGATCCTGCTGGAAGCAGATATTGTCGGCACGACCCCCAGCTCGCCCAGGATTGTCGATCTGTACTTCTGGAAGTAGTGGCCGGTGTCCCCGTGGACAGGTTCCCGACTCCTCCAGTTCTTGCCACTGGCGCTCTCGGACTTTGGAAATGGTAGGCGAGGCAGGTCTCGAACCTGCAACCCCCGACTTAGAAGGTCGGTGCTCTATCCAGTTGAGCTACTCGCCCGTGGTGGAACGGGGTTGAATCAATCCGTTTCGGCGTGTCCCATCACCGCATCGATTGTAGCGGAGCCGCGGGCTGGTTCGAGCTCCCGGTTCCTCAGCAGCTTCACGACGTCGTCGAGGGCAGCCTCCCAGCGGGTCAGGGCAGTGGCTTCATCGCTGCCGACGGCTGTGAGGTAGACCGAGAATGCAAAACCTTCCAGCGTGGCGGAGAAGTCCAGCATCGCGGGGCGCAGGATGCATTCCAGCTTGGCATCCTCGTGCTCCAGGCGGGCCGCCCTGCGGACGATGCGATCCAGCTTCTCCTGGTGCTGGTGCGCGGAGGCAAAGATGGAGCGCTCGCGAAAGACGAGGTCGATATAGCAGGCGAAGCCAAAGGCGGCATCCTCTGCACCGTGGCCTATCTCCAGGCTCATCATCGCGAGTTCCGCAGAGTGACTCTCCTCGCTCATCGACCAGGTATCGCACTTGGCGGTGAGAAACGGAGATCGCTGCGCGTTCAGTGAGCGAAGGGCACGTCCGAGCGCAGGCGTGTGTTCGGCTTCGGAGATCTCGGCGACTTCGTACGGGTCGGCGCGGAGGTCGACGAAGTGCGCGCCCGAGCCCGGGTCGTTCCATGGCACGACCAGCATCGGGTCATCCGCGGAACACTCTGCATTCCACTCTGCAAGCATCATCTTCCAGCATACGGGACGGAGGCGCTTTGCTGCCCGCAACTTCTGCCGTGTGTCGAAACGGCTACAGGCACCGAGCTAGAGAGCGAGAGTGGCCGGTTCGTCGTGCGCGTGGCCCAGCACGAAGCGGAGTGCCTGGTGTTCGGCCCAGTAGCCGTCGAAGTCGTTGGAGGCATCGGGCTCGGCCAGGAAAGCGCAATGACCGCCGTGCTGCGTCTCGACCAGCGTGATGTGGGGATTGTTTTCGATGTTCGCCCGTGTCTCAGAAGTGAATCGGATAAACGGATCGTCGGTCGCGTGCAGGATCAGCGTGGGCACGGTGATGCGGTCGATCACTCGCGCGGCTGCGGCACGATAGTAGTAGTCGTCCGCGCTGCGGAAGCCGGAGTAGAGCGCGGTGATGTGCTCGTCGAAGTCGCGGATGGAGTGCACGTTCAGCGCGACGCGAGGATCGAAAGCTCTGGGAAAGAGCATGGCCTTGCGGCGGAAGCGCTTGAGCAACGCGCGCAGGAATCTTTGCTCATAGAGGCGGTTCGCGAGGGAGTGCAGGGCGTCGGCGGACTCCTTGAGATCGACCGCAGGAGAGACCCCGACGACGGCATGCAGCTCCTTCGGCGCGTCGGCTCCCAGGTCGCCGGCGAGCTTCAGCACCAGGTTGCCGCCCATCGAGTAGCCGATGAGAGCGATGGAGGAAAGGTGATCGCGCTGGAGGAAGTAGCGCATCACGTGATCCACATCCGCGGAGAGCCCGGAGTGGTACAGCGTAGGCGTGCGGCGGGCCATCTCGTAGTCACGGCCACCGCAGTTGCGCATGTTCATGCTCACGATGTTGCAGCCCGCCCGCCATAGCTTATCCGCATTGCCCAGAACATACTGCGAGCGCGAAGAGCCTTCCAGCCCATGCACGATGATGGCAGTTGGCCGGTCGCGGCGGATACTCTCCGGCTGCCAGAAGCACTCACACAACACCTGGCTGGCGATCTGTGTGCGGTGGGCGGGAGCGACCTCGACCAGCTCTGACGTGGCCCGGGGCAGGGCACTGTGCTGGCGCGGCAGGAAGTTGCCAAAGATGGTCTGCAGATGGCCATTTGCGAGCCAGCGACGGGGACGAAAGCCAGCAGCCGCATCATCGCCGACGAGGGGGAACTCAGGAGGCTCTGGGAGCTGCGGTAACTCTGAGGCGTGCGCTGTCATCGTGTCTCCTTACTTTGGAGGACACGGGTGCGTTCCAGCAACCGGGCTGCACTGAGAGGTCCCGTGGGGAGCTCCTCATGGCGGAGATAGACGAAGGTTTCAGTCTGTGGGACGAGGGCCGCGAAGCGCCGGGCGACACGATCGATCTGCGCCTTGCTATAGCCGCCCGATCTCCGCAGGCGATAGGAGCGGAAGCTCGCGGTCGTAACGTCGGGCGTGACCAGATCATCACCTTCGGCGACGCACAGCGCGGCGTCGCGGGAGCGCAGCACGTCATACGTGGCCTCACTAAACCAGCTCTCGTGGCGGAACTCGAAGGACACGCGCAAGCCCTTACGACGCAGGGCGCGGAGATCGAGGAAGCTCGCGAGGCGGTCGTTGTCGGCCTCGAAGTTGGGGGGGAGCTGGAAGAACAGCAGCCCGAGCTTCTTTGCCTTTCGGGCAGGCTCGATGGCGTCGAGGAAAGCCAGCAGGGGCTCTTCGCAGTCGCGCAGGCGCTTCATGTGGGTGATGCGCTGCGGCGCCTTGAAGGTGAAGCGGAAGTCTGCGGGGACCGCGGCGAGCCAGCCGCTGATCTGCTCCGGCGTCGGCAGAGTGCGGAAGGTGTAGTTCACCTCGACGGAGTTCAGGCGCGTCGCGTAGGAGGCCAGGAAGTCGCGCGGGCGCACGTCCTTCGGATAGAAGTCGGGTTTCCACGAAGGGTAAGCCCAGCCGGAGGTTCCGGCGAAGAATGTGGGGGTGGAGGGGATGTCCTGTGACCTTGCGGGGGTTCGAGATGCTCGCTTCAAGCAGGCCTCGGTACGCACGCCGCCTGGTACGGCGTCACAGGATGAACCGGGGAGCCTGTGGGCTCCGCGGGGATCAATCACTCAAGAAGAGGAAGGATTGGGGCGGCTAGTGGGGTTCGAACCCACGACATCCGCTGCCACAGAGCGGCGTTCTGCCACTGAACTATAGCCGCCGTACCAAGAGAATTGTAGCATCCAACCGGGTAGCATGCGAAGGGGGAACGCGCGATGAAAACCAAACCGGTGGAACCGGAGATCCTGTTGCCGGGAGTGGGCAGCCGATCTTCTGCGGTCAATCCACGTCTGGGCGGCGGGGGCGGAGCGTTCCGCGACGAGAACCTCGACATGCTCTCGCGCGTGCTGGATACATGGTTCCGCGTCCCGGGCACCAATATTCGCTTCGGGCTGGACGGCATCATCGGCTTTATCCCGGGCATCGGAGACGTGCTGGGCGGCCTCGCGAGCACCATCATCGTGCTGGCGGCGTTCTTTCGCGGTGCACCGGTGATCACGGTGCTGCGCATGGTGGTGAACATCGCCATCGAGGTGGGCGTGGGCATGGTGCCGGTTCTGGGGAACCTCTTCGACATTGGCTGGCGTGCCAACCGGCGCAACTACCACCTGCTGGAGCGTAGCCTCGCGACTGGACAGCGCGATACCTGGCGCGATTGGATCTTCATGGGGCTGCTTGGGCTCGGATTGATGGCGCTGGCGATGCTTCCGTTCTTCTTACTGCTGTGGCTGGGCGGCTCGCTGCTGCGCGCACTGCATGCGCCGGGCTGGAACTAGGCGCGAGTCGCTTCAGCATTCATAGAAATCGCATCCCGACACGGCGCGAATCTACGCCAGTCCTTGCGATTTCCTATGCCCGCGCGACGATCGTCGCCGGATTCTCTGCCCTTTCGCATATCACGGTCGTGTAAAGTACAAGACATCTCCCCGCAACATTGGGCTTTGGGTGACTCGCGTTCGAGTCTCTCGCAGCTGAACCACATCACCACTGGGCCACTTGTAGCCAAGGCAGGTTTTGTCTTCGCCCCTGACGTCGTCGCCATTCTTCGAATGCGCGATGCCAAGGCGCATCACTGTTTCATCAATTGAAATCGTTCTGGAGGTAGGTTGCACATGGGTTTGACGCGGCGGCAGTTTTTGACCAGGGTTGGCGATGCGGGTGGCTACAGCGCGGCGTTTGTCGCCATGCAGGGCCTCGGCCTGATGGAGGCACGCGCAACCGTGGTGCCTGAGCTCACGGCGGCGCCCTCCTCCGGGAAGGGCACGAAGGTGGTCATTCTCGGTGGTGGCATCTCCGGCCTCGTCGCTGCATACGAGCTGCGCAATCTCGGCTACGCTGTGACCGTGCTGGAGGCGCGCAATCGCCCTGGTGGCCGCAACTGGACTGTGCGCGGTGGAGACAAGGTGACCTTCACGGACGGCACCACCCAGAACTGTACGTGGGAGCCGGGCCACTACCAGAACTTCGGCCCCGCTCGCCTTCCGTCGGTGCACAAGAACATCCTCGGCTACTGCCAGAAGCTCGGCGTCGAGCTGCAGGTCGAGGTGAACTTTACGAACTCGGCCTACCTGCAGAATGATGCCGCCAACGGCGGCAAGCCGGAGCAGATGCGCCGCGTGATCAATGACACCCGTGGCCACGTGAGCCAGCTGCTGTCGAAGTGCGTGAAGAGCGGTTCGCTGGACCAGGAGCTTTCGGCCGAAGACAAGGACAAGATGCTGTCCTTCCTGCGCGTGTACGGTCCGCTGGACTTCATGGGCAAGTACGACGGCAGCGAGCGCGCTGGATACTCCGAGCTTCCGGGCGCGGGCGACCAGACCGGCAAGATCAATCCTGCGATCGATCTGCATACGCTGCTGGACGAGAAGTTCTGGCAGGGCATGATGTTCGACCAGCAGTGGGACATGCAGGCAACGATGTTCCAGCCCGTCGGTGGCATGGACAAGATTCCCTACGCGTTCGCGAAGGAGCTCGGCTCGATCGTGAAGTACGAGTGCCCGGTGACCGAGATCCGCAAGACCGGCAAGGGCGTCACGATTACCTACACCGAGAAGGGCGCGACGAAGCAGATCAGCGCGGACTACTGCCTGAATGGACTTCCGCTGAGCCAGCTCAAGAAGATCAAGAGCGACATCAGCGCGCCGTTCATGGAAGTGATCAACGGCGCGACCTACGCCTCGGCCTACAAGATCGGCTGGGAGTCGCGGCGCTTTTGGGAGCAGGACCAGAACATCTATGGTGGCCTGGAGTTCCGCAACGTCGGTTGCAGCCCCATCTGGTTCCCGTCGGCGAACATGTTCTCCAAGCGCGGCATCGTCGTGGTGGGCTACACCGATGAGACGAACCTCCCCTTCAGCAAGCTGACGCTGGAGCAGAAGTTCGAGGAGAGCCGCAAGTCGATCGAGGCTCTACATCCGGGCAAGGGCCATGAGCTGGAGAAGCCGGTGTACGTGACGTGGGGCAGGATTCCATGGAACGAAGGTTCGTGGATCCGCAACTACGGTCAGCCCGCGAATCCAATCACGACGCAGCCTTCACCTGCGGGCGGAGCCATAAATCAGGGCTACGAGCAGCTGCTGCAGGCCGATGGCCCGATCATCTTCATCGGCGACCATACGAGCCATATCGTGGCGTGGCAGGAGGGTGCGGCGGTCAGCGGCCTGCGCGGTGTGCAGATGATCACCGAGCGCGTGAAGGCTGCGCAGCTGGCCTCGCCGTTCGTGACTTCAGGACGAGGTGTGGTCGCCGTCTAATTTGGCAACTGTCATCCCGATCGCAACACCCCGTCTCTCGCTCATCACCTTGCGAGCGATCAAGTCCCCTCGCGAAGGCGAGGGGACTTTGTTTTGCTTGTTTGCGCCTGTCGCATAACGAAAGCTGTGGAAAGTTTCAGCTTTTGGTTGACATGGAATGAAAATCTGACTTAGGCTTGGCTTCAATTACTCCAAACGCAAATAGCAGGTTATCTGGACTCGCCTTACCTGGAGAGCTCCTCTACCTATAACCCCGATCCCCATGCTTCACGAACGACGTGAAGATGTGGCCCTCAACCAGTCTTTGCTTCACCAGCAATGTTTTTTGGTTGTCGCGCACCAAGCGTGAGGAAGATTGTCCGGAAGCTCTCCCGGTTGATCCTCACGTGGATTCGGCAGGTTTCACACCGCGTTTCGCGCTGATCGATGTTTCGTACGGCTGCTGTATCTCAGCGGTCTCAGGTGAGGTGTATCTCGCGCCTGAAGGGAACAGGATTTTCCTCCACCGTCGGTAACTTCCGGGCGGGCGCGGCTCTTTGTCTCCGCACGTAGAAGCGGACGACAGCAACGAGATTTTGGCATACACGCACCGTTGTTCCGGACAGCGGACAGGTGATGTGTATCGCACGACCCTTTAGCGAGGCTTCATGATGAATCTGTTGTTTTCGAAGGCACGCACACTCGGCGTTCTACTGCTCGTTCTGGTAGCTGCCTTCTCGTCCGTTTCGGCTCAGACAAGCTATGGCGGTCTGCGTGGTGAGGTGAAGGATTCGCAGGGCGCAGTGATCAGTGGCGCCGAGATTACCCTGACCAACGAAGACACGAAGATCTCACGCTCCGCTGTCACCAACAGCGCGGGCGTGTATCTGTTTGGTGGCGTCGATCCCGGCACCTACAAGGTGA
>Ga0302187_10002285_pt1 | contig 15807 bp, 11 predicted proteins | sample II_Bog_E1_3_FD_202120 | JGI IMG/M metagenome (GOLD analysis project Ga0302187, IMG submission 202120) | Peat permafrost microbial communities from Stordalen Mire near Abisko, Sweden - II_Bog_E1_3 | ecosystem: Environmental > Terrestrial > Soil > Wetlands > Peat | place: Sweden: Abisko...
GCTGGCGGAGAATGAAGACACGCACAAGGCCGATAACACCTGGACCCGGGCCGATTTTCTGGCCAAAGCGCCGGGGCTGGACTGGGCTGGATTTTTTAAGGGAGCGGGGCTCGCGCAGCAACGCAGCTTTATTGTCTGGCAGCCCGCAGCCTTTACCGGCGAGGCGGCCCTCGTTGCTTCCGGCTCCCTGGATTCGTGGAAAGACTGGCTGGCTTACCATCTCATCGAGTCCTATGCCGGAGAGCTGCCCAAGGCGCTCCAGGAGGAGAGCTTCGCGTTCTTCGGCAAGACTCTCTATGGCGCGGCCGAACAGCGGCCCCGCTGGGAGCGCGGCATCTTTGTTGTGGATGGCTACCTGGGCGATGCGGTTGGGCAGATCTACGCGCAGCGATTCTTCTCGCCCGAGGCGAAGGCACAGGCGCAGGCAATGGTCGCCAATCTGATCGTTGCCTATCGCAAGCGGCTGGCCTCGCTCACGTGGATGGCGCCGGCGACCAAGGCCGAGGCGGATGCGAAGCTGGCGTCTCTCTATGTCGGCGTGGGTTACCCGGAGAGCTGGCACGATTACTCATCGTATGAAGTGAAGGCCGGCGATCTGTTCGGCAATGTTTGGCGGGGACGGCTCTCTGCCTATCGCCGCGAGGTGGCGCGCCTGGGCAAGCCGGTGGACCGCAAGGAATGGGTGATGACGCCGCAGACCGTGAATGCGGTCAACCTGCCCCTGTATGACGCACTCAACTTTCCGGCCGCGATTCTGCAGCCGCCATTCTTTGATCCCAAGGCGCCTGTGGCATCGAACTATGGCGCCATCGGCGCGATCATCGGCCACGAGATCAGCCACACATTCGACTCGGAGGGCTCGACTTTCGACTCCAAGGGGGAACTGCGCAACTGGTGGACGGCGGAAGATATGCAACACTTTCAGGCCGCGACCGCGAAGCTCGCCGCGCAATACGACACCTACAAGCCATTTGCCGATCTTTCCGTCAACGGCAAGCAAACGCTGGCTGAAAACATTGCCGACGTGGCCGGGCTGGCCGCGGCGTTCGACGGCTATCAGGCCGCGCGCGCCCTTAAGCCCGATGCCACACTGGATGGTTTTTCTCCCGACCAGCAGTTCTTCCTGGCCTTTGCCCAGAATTGGGGGTCGAAGGATCGCGAGGCGGCGGTGCGTCAGCAGGTTTTGACCGATCCCCATGCGCCGGCCGAGTACCGCGCTTCAACCGTCCGGAACGTCGATGCCTGGTACGGGGCATTCGATGTGCAGCCAGGTGACAGACTCTACCTGGCGCCAGCGGAGCGGGCGCGGATCTGGTAAGAGTGGGGGAATCGAGCACACACTCGCGAACTCGGGAGCGTGCGGGTTTAGAGCAGTTCTCCAATTCATGTGCTCTGTTTAGTTGCGTGCAAGGTGGCTCTTTCTTAAGGAAAAACCCACTTGTCATCGTGCTTTCGGTGTACAGCAATTGGAGAACAGCTATAAGTTGGCCGAGGCTTATTGGTGTGCAGTGGTGGCAGCGCCCAGATCCGCTGGCGCAACTGCACCTAGCACATCGCTCTCGGGAGATACCAGGGCGATCAGCGGGCTCTCCAAAGCGAGCGCCAGCACCTCGTCCATCTGATCCACGAAGTGCAGCTTCATGGCCTTCTTGATGTTGTCGGGCAGTTCGGCAATGTCCTTCTCGTTGGCCCTGGGCAGAATGATCTCGAAGATGCCGGCGCGCAGAGCGGCGAGCAGCTTTTCCTTCAGGCCGCCTATGGCCAGCACCTTTCCGCGCAACGTGATTTCCCCAGTCATGGCAATGTCGCGGCGCACGGGAATCTTGGCCAGTGCGCTGGCCAGGGCCGTGGCCATGGTGATGCCGGCCGAGGGGCCGTCCTTGGGAATGGCGCCCTCGGGCACGTGCAGATGCAGGTCCACGTTGCGATAGAACTCGCGCGAGAGGCCGAGCGCCTGCGCCTTGCCGCGAATGTAGCTGAGCGCGGCCTGCGCCGACTCCTGCATCACGTCGCCCAGCTGGCCGGTGATGGTGAGCTTGCCCTTGCCGTCGAGCACCTGCACTTCCGTGGTGAGAATGCTGCCGCCCACTTCGGTCCATGCCAGGCCGGTCACCAGGCCCACTTCGCTCTTCTCATGCACCTCGGAGTCGCGATACCGGGCCACGCCGAGAAACTCGCTGATGTTGGCAGCGGTCAGCTCTTCCTTATGCTTGGCGCCGCTTTTTACAACCTTGCGCGCCACCTTGCGGCACAGGTTGCCGATTTCGCGCTCCAGGTTGCGCACCCCCGCCTCGCGCGTGTAATAGCGGATGATCTCAAGAATCGCGTCGTCGGTAAACACGATGTTCTTCTCGCTCAGTCCGGTCTGCTCGCGCTGCTTTTTCACCAGATATTGGCGCGCTATTTCCAGCTTCTCCTGCTCCGTGTACCCTTGCAGGCGGAGCACTTCCATGCGGTCCTGCAATGCGGCCGGAATGGTGTGCATGACATTGGCCGTGGCCACGAACAGAACCTGCGACAGGTCGTAGTCCACGTCCAGATAGTGGTCCTGGAAGCTGGTGTTCTGCTCCGGATCAAGCACTTCAAGCAGCGCCGAGGCCGGGTCGCCGCGGAAGTCCGAAGCCATCTTGTCCACTTCGTCGAGCAGGAAGACGGGATTCTTAGTGCCTGCGCGCTTCATGTGCTGAATGATCTGCCCGGGCAGCGCGCCGATATAAGTCCGCCGGTGGCCGCGGATCTCCGCTTCGTCGCGCACGCCGCCCAGCGAGAGCCGCACAAACTTGCGGCCGGTGGCCTTGGCGATGGACATGCCGAGCGAAGTTTTGCCCACTCCCGGGGGTCCGGCAAAGCAAAGGATCGAACCCTTCGGGTTTTTGACCAGCTGGCGCACGGCGAGGAACTCGAGGATGCGCTCCTTAATTTTTTCCAGGCCGTAGTGGTCTTCGTTGAGCACCTTCTCGGCGTAGTCGATGGAGCGCGTCTCCTTGGATCGCTTCTTCCAGGGCACGGCCAGCAGCCAGTCAATGTAATTGCGGCTCACGGTCGACTCGGCCGACATGGGCGGCATGGCTTCGAGCTTTTTGAGCTCCTGAATTGCCTTGTCCAGCACGTCCTTGGGCATACCGGCGGCTTCAATCTTCTTGCGCAGCTCGTCGAACTCGCTCTTCTCGCCGCGGCCCAGCTCCTTCTGGATGGCCTTGATCTTCTCGTTGAGGTAGTACTCCTTCTGGGCCCGCTCCATCTGCCGCTTGACGCGCGACTGGATGTTGCGATCCAGGTCGAGCTTTTCAATCTCAATATCGAGCACGTCGGCGATGCGCGCCAGGCGCGCCGCCGGGTCAAAGATGGCCAGCAGTTCCTGTTTCTCTTCGATGCCCAGTTGCAAGTTGGCGGCGATGGTGTCGCTCAGCTTGGCCGGCTCGTCCATGCGCACCGTGGCGATGATGGTCTCGTAATTCAGGCTCTGCTGCAGCTTGACGTACTGCTCGAAGAGCCCGGTGACACGGGTCATCAACTGCTCGACGGCCGGGGTCATTTCAAACTGCGACTTGCCCACGCGCACCGTTGCGACGAAGAATCCATCGCGGTCATTCACCTCGATGGATTTGGCCCGCTCCACGCCCTCGACCAGCACCTTGATGTTGCCGTCGGGCATCTTGACGCTCTGCACGATGTTGCAGATGGAGCCGACCTGGAAGATGTCCTTGGCCTTGGGCTCGTCGATCGAGGCGTCGTGCTGCGTGGCCAGAAAGATCTTGCGGTCGCCGGTGAGCGCTTCTTCAAGCGCGCGCACGCTGGACTCGCGCCCGACCACGAACGGCGTCATCATGTAGGGGAAAATGACCATGTCCCGGATTGGCATCATGGGCAGCTTGCGCGGCTCGTTCTTTTCGCGGGGTGCGGTCATAAAGCCCTCCAGGGAACCATGTGTGTGCCCGCGGCCTTTGATTCAATGCGACAGGCGGGACGCATGTTGGGATTGTATATCAGGCCCAAATGTAACCTCTTGAAAAGAAGTCGGATAAGGCGTAACCTATTCATTACAAATCACCTTTCTTTTGAGCGGCGCGTGGTGGCCTGGCCATGCCGCCCGTGCTACCGTACTACCCGTGGGCAGACCGCTGCCGCCCGTATTCCGATGAGGAGTTTCATGACATCAAACACGCTTGATCCGGCATCGGCGAGGCGGCTCTCGCCCCCTGCGCCGCTGCCCGCCGCCGCGGACTGGATCCTCTACGGAGCGATTGCTTGCTCAAGCCTGTTGAGTGCTCTCGTCGGAGCTTACCGCACGGACGCCGACACGGTGGCCTACTTCGATATCTCCGACGCCGTCAGGAATCACAATTGGCACTCGGCAATCAATGCCTACTGGTTTCCGCTCTATCCCTGGCTGCTGACCCTGGCGCGCGGGGTCTTTGGCTTTCGCGTGCAATACGAATTCATGGCCGCACGGCTGTTAGACGCGGCACTCAATCTTCTGTTTGTGCTGGCGGCCGTGACGCTGGCGGCTTCAGTGCGGCGACTAATGCTGGCGCGCGGTGCGGCGCGCGAGCGGTTGCTGCCGGCGCGGACACTGTTTATCTGGGTTGCCGTGGTTGCCTGCTTCTTCGCCTCCATCGACCTGCTCAACCCCAAGCCGGACACGCTGATCTCAATCTTCATGCTGCTGGCGGTGGCCGCGCTATGCCGGGTTACAGAAAGCGACGGGCTTCTGTGGTGGGTTGCGGTGGGCGTGTGCGGGGGAGTTGCGTTCTGGGCCAAGTCCTTTGCATTGCCTTTCTTCGTCATTCTCGTACTGCTGGCGGCAGCGGTGAATCTACGCAGGGTGCGCTTGCTGGGCCGATTGGCGCTAGCGCTTGTTACTTTTGCGCTGATTGCCGCGCCGCTTGTCTGGCAGATTTCGGCGCAGCGCGGCCGATTCACCGATGGAGAGTCCGGTCGGCTGAATCTGGCGTGGATGGTCAACCACGCGGACCGCTTCAATCCCGTCGGCGATCGCAACGAATGGCAGCCAGGCTCGGCCACGGCCAGTCTCAAGCATCCCGGCGAAGTGCTGTGGCACGCGCCCTTCATTGCCTACTACGGCGGACCCAACTCCTTCGGCACAACGCCGCAGTGGACCGATGTTTCCTACTGGTCCGACGGTCTTGCGCCGCGCTTCGTGCTGGGCGACACGCTGGCCGCTGTGCGGTCCAATGTGGCTGTACTCGGCTCGACCGTTGTGATGCGCTTCCAGATCGTGCTGCTCGCCGTCCTGCTGGGCCTGTGGGGCTTTCGCATGCGCAGAGCCTCGTTCGCGGATCCCACCGTACTCGTGAGCCTGGCCGTGGCAATCGCCAGCATCGGGCTCTACGCGGCTGTCTACCTTGAGCCGCGTTACATCGCCTTCGCGTTTGTGATGATCTGTGCCGTGTACGCGGCCACATCGCTCACCCGCGGGGCCGCCATCAACGGCCGTTCCCTCCATGCCGCGGTCCTCATTGCGGGCGCGCTGATTGTGCTCTTCGGTCTGCAAGCGACGATCCGCGAGTGGAGAGAGGCGCGGCAGGAGGGCGACCGCCTGCTCCAGGGAGTCTACAGCCAGGCCGTGGACTCAGCCGGTGTGCAATTGGCCGCGCTCTACCCGCGCGGCGCAGAGGTAGCCTGTCTCGGCGACTCGGCCTGCTGGACCGACCCTTACTGGGCTCACTACGCCGGGGTACGGATCACGGCCATTGTCGAGACCGGACGGGGCTTTGAGCAGGAGAGCGCCGAGCAGGGATGCAAAAAGCTCGAGGAGAATCCGGCCGCTCTCGACGCATTGCGCAGCAAAGGCGTTCGGGCCATCGTTGCGCAATTCAACGGAACGCAACCATGCTCCGTCGCCTGGCGTCCGCTTGGGACGTCGCCCAATTTTTTCTATTTGCCGCTTTACAGCTGTTCTCCAATTGCTGTACACCGAAAGCACGGTGATAAGTGGCTTTTTCCTTAAGAAAAAGCCACCTTGCACGCAACTAAACAGAGCACATGAATTGGAGAACGGCTCTAGCGCCGCCGCTCACATCGCCTCCGGGCTCTCAATGCCCAGCCAGTTCAGCACCTCAATCAGCTCCCGCAGCGCCACTGCGGCCGTCGCCAGCAGAAACACCTTCCGCACCGGATCTTCTTCAGTCAGGATGTGGTGCTTGTGGTAGAAGTTATTAAACTCCTGCGCTAACTGGAAGGCATGTTTGGCTAAGTAAGCCGGCTCGGAGGTAGTTATGCATTGCTCCAGAACCATGGTTCGGCGGCCGGCCCGCAGCCACAGCGCCCAGATATCTTCATTCTCATCGCCGTCAAGGTAATTGGCGGTCTCGTCTAACTCTGCAAACTGTGCCAAAACGACCTCCGCACTCGTGCCCGCCTTGCGGAAAATGTTACGAATTCGCACAACAGCGTACTGGATATACGGCCCGGTCTCGCCCTCAAAGCTCAACGCATCCTTGAAGTCGAAAGCGATAACGGAAGTGCGCGTGAACTTGAGCATGAAGTAGCGCAGCGCGCCAATCGCGATCTGCTCGGCGATTTTTTGCCGCTCGGCTTCGTCGTGGCCTGTCTGCCTCGCATCCACCTCGGCCCGCGTGGCCGCGATCAGCTTGTCGATCAGGTCGTCAGCCTTGACGCCGAACCCTTTGCGTCCGCTGACTTCAATGTACGGCCGTGCTTTGTCTTCATCGGAGACGGTGTAGCCGAGCTCTTCCGCGCACCGCGGCGTGAGCGCAACCATCTCATAGCTGAAGTGTGTATAACGGTCCGCCTGCGCGGTGTATCCCATGCCGCGCAGCGCCTGAATCACGTTGGCCTGGGGATCGGACTGCCGTGCGTCGATCACATTGTAGATAGCCTGAGCGCCACCAAAGTGCGGGTGAGTTGCTTCGCCGTGTTCGGCCGAAATCCAGCACTCGTGATCGGGATAAGTGAAGAATGGGTTGTAGCCAAAGTCCTTGCCGAGCAGGCCGAACTTCCATAAGTGGTAGGCTATGTCTTTGCCCACGTAAGTTACTGTGCCGTTGGAGCGGACTATCACTTTCGCGTCTTCGTTGGTTTCGCCTTCCGTCACTTCGGCGCCGGGGCGGGTCATCACCCAGCAGCCCTTGTTCTTGCCTTCGGTTTCGAAGTAAAGCACGCCGGTCTGCTTCAACTGCTCAAAGGCCGCGTCCCAGAACTTGAGGTGCAGAATCTCGCTCTCGCGCGGCAAGAAATCGTACTCAATGTCGAGGCGAAGCATGGTCTCAAGATGGCGGCGCAGCACGGCAGTCGAGATCAGCTCGGCAATCTCCGCCGTCTCGTTGCCGCCGCATTCGATCTCATGCAGCGTTGTGTAGCGCAGCTTCTTGCGCGCTTGATTCTCCTCTTCGCTTCCCTGCTCGTACCATTGCGAAGTCTTCGCGTAGAGGTCCCAGCAGTAGTAGTCGATGCGCTTTCCCTTGCTCTTCAGGTCTTCGAGCAACTGCCTGACCTCGGCTGCCGACTTATTTTCCAGATGCAGGAAGCCGACCACCACATCGGCCACCTGAACGCCGGTGTTGTCGATGTAGTTCTGCACATCGACCTTTTGCCCGGCGGCGCGCAGCAGGCGCACAAACGTGTCGCCGAGAATTGCATTGCGCAGGTGCCCCACGTGCGCGGCCTTGTTGGGATTGATGCTGGTGTGCTCTACCAGCGAATGCATTCCGGATGAAGCCAGCGGGCCGGTGCCGCACGCGACCACAGCGCACACGCCGGCAACGCGATCCATGCGCGCGTTGATATAGCCGGCTCCTGCGACCTCAAAGGAAGAAAAGCCATCGAGATGGCCCAACGCGGCGACGATCTCCTGGGCGATAACCTTGGGCGCCTTGCGCAGCTTGCGCGCCAGCTCGAACGCGACGGGTGTGGAGAGCTCGCCGAACTTCAGCTCCGGCGGAATCTCGAGCGGGATGGCATTTACCGCCAGATCGTACTTCGCCTTCAACACAGCGCGAAGCGCCGCACCAAGCCGTTTTTGCAGTTCAAGATACACGTTGACTTGCCTCAGAAATCCTTGATTTTCAATGGTTATTTTAACAGGGAGCGTGATCGGTGAGGTTGCCCATGCGAGAATGGGTCGGCGGAATCGGGGGCCTGCGCTTTGCTGTCTTGATCACAATGCGGATCTCAGAGCGCGCGGATGAAGGACCAGGATGAGCATGTTTGAAAGGTACACAGAGGCGGCACGGCGCGTGGTTTTCTTTGCGCGCTACGAGGCTGTCATGCGCGGGGCGCCCGAGATCACCCCACGGTATCTGCTGATGGGCCTGCTTCATGAAAAGGACCCGTCGATCGCACAGGCGCTCGGACTGCCAGCCAACAGCGACGCGATTCGCAGGGTGATTCAACTGCCTGATCGCAAATTTGAGAAGTACCCAGGCGGCGACGCTCTTATTCCATTGGACCAGAGCGCAAAGATTGCACTCGCATGGACAAAGAGCGAAGCCGACAGCGACCAGTCCGAGAAAGTGAACCCGATCCATCTCCTGCGCGGCATGCTTTGCTTTCCAAACGAGGCGGCGGACGCGTTGAATGGGGTCGGCATCGAGCTCGAATCGATTCGGGCCGCGGCAAAGGAGGGACTGCTGCATGTGTCGCTTGGGCGCCGGATTCGCTATCGCCTTTGGCGGCTCCTGACCGACGCGATTTGGCCGGCGATTCGGGGCTGGGCGCTCATTCTTGGTTTCCTGTTGCTGGCGATTCTGATTCTGCACCTGTTTGGGCTGTGAGAGCGCCGAAGGGTCTGATCCCGTCGTACCGTAAGATAGAGATTGGCCGCGACGCAACCTGTCAGCTATGCTTGCCCGGCGGCCCTCGCCAACATGACACCGGAACGAGACAACTTGCCGCATTTTTACCTGACGACGCCCATCTACTACGTGAACGCGCGGCCGCACCTGGGCCACGCCTACTCGACGATTGTGTGCGATGCCATTGCGCGGCGCAAGCGGGCGCTGGGCGTTGACACCTGGTTCCTTACCGGCACGGACGAGCATGGGCAGAAGATCGAGCGGTCTGCCGCGCTGGCCGGGCGCACGCCGGCGGAGTTTGCTACGGCGATCTCGGCTGAATTCCGCGGGCTGTGGGACCAGCTCGGCCTCACTTACGACGACTTCATCCGAACGACGGAAGAGCGGCACAAGCGCGGCGTGCAGCACCTGTTTGCGACATTGCGGGACAAGGGCTTCATCTACAAAGGCTCGTATACCGGCCAGTATTGCGTTTCCGACGAGGCCTGGGTCGATGTGCCTGCCGGCACGCCTTGCCCGGATTGCGGCCGCATGACCGAGACGGTAACCGAGGAGAACTACTTCTTCAAGCTGTCGGCCTTTGAGCGCAGGCTGCTCGAGTTCTACGACGCGAACCCTGACTTTATGGGGCCGGAATCGACGCGGCGCGAAGTGATCTCGTTTGTGCGCTCTGGGCTGAAAGATTTATCGGTGAGCCGCACGAGCTTTTCCTGGGGCATTCCCGTTCCCGGCGACGAGAAGCACGTGGTGTATGTGTGGCTCGACGCTTTGGCCAACTACATTACGGCGCTCGGCTACGGGTCCGATGCGCCGGAGGACCAGGCCCGGTTCAAAAAGTTCTGGCCGGCGGACATGCACCTGATCGGCAAGGAGATCAGCCGCTTCCACTGCGTGTACTGGCCGGCGTTTTTGATGGCCGCGGGGATTGCTCCGCCGCGCTCGGTGAGGGCCAACGGGTGGCTGCTGTTTGACCAGGGCAAGATGTCGAAGTCGAAGGGCAATATTGTGCGGGCGGAGACGGTGCAGGCGGTGCTGGGCGCTGACGCGCTGCGGTACTACTTGCTGCGTGAGATCCCCTTCGGCCAGGACGGCAGCTTTTCGTTTGACGCTTTGGTCCAGCGCTACAACGCGGACCTGGCCAACGGCTACGGCAACCTGGTGAGCCGCGTGGTGAACATGGTGCACAAGTACTTTGGCGGCGTGTTGCCCGAGAGTCCTGAGGACAGCAGCCTTCGCGCAAGTGCAGAGTCCACCATCGCCGCGTTTGGCCCGGCATTCGACGAGCTGAATTTCTCTGAAGCGCTCAAAGCTCTGTGGGTGCTTGTCGCCGAGACGGACGGCTACCTGACCGCCAACGCGCCGTGGAAGAAGCCGCCGGAGCGCTCCGACGACGACCACGCGGCGCTGCAAGCGCGTGTGCTGGCAACAGCGGCGGAGGCCATCCGCATCATAACTGCATTGGTTTATCCGGTCCTGCCGGACTCGGCTGCCAAGGTCTGGGTGCAGTTGGGCCAGGGCGATATCTCCGCTGCCGCAAAGGACGCATTCCTCACCCAGATCGCATGGGGCGGATTGAATCCCGGAACCCGATTTGGCGAGCCCGCGCCGCTGTTTCCCCGCGCAGAAAAGGACGCAACCCAACGCATGCAAAACCTTGAAGAGGAAAACAACCGTACCGTTGTTGAAGCGGCTGCGCAGAAGACCAGCGCGGCCCAGTCCGCTCCACAAGCCCCGGCATCGGCGTTGTCGATTGAGCCATCGCCGGCTGCGGCCTCGCCCTCCGTCATGACCGTTCAGCCCGACTCGCTGGGCACGGCGCCGCGGCACCCGAGCGTGCAGGGGGACCACAATCTGACGCAGGCCACATCAGCGCCCATGGACGCGACGCAACAGGTCGAGTCAGTGCATGTGGATGCCGTGGCTCCGGAGCACGCGAGCGGACGGCTGAGCTCGTCGCCGACGACAGCGCCCACGGGTGGACCGCTGGCCCCAGCCGGACAGAACGCGTCAATCGGCGCGGCGGCCAACGAAGAGCCTCCCCCGGCGACTGCGCCCACTTCGCCTGAGATCACGATCGATGACTTTGTGAAGGTGGACCTGCGCGTGGCCCAGATCCTGGTGGCCGAGCGCGTGCCGAAGGCAGACAAACTGCTGCGCCTGGAAGTCGACCTGGGCTATGAGAAGCGGCAGATCCTGGCGGGAATTGCGCAGTACTATGAGCCGGAAAAGTTGGTCGGGCGCAAGATCGTCATCGTGGCTAATCTGGCTCCGCGCAAGATGCGGGGACTGGAGTCAAATGGGATGCTGCTGGCCGCGAGCCTGCCGGACGGCGCGCCGGTGCTGGCTGGATTCCTGGAAGACGTTCCGCTGGGTGCGCGGCTGAAATAACCGCAGAAACGAATCCGCTTGAGGCCTCGATGCTGATTGACTCCCACGCCCATCTGGATAACGCGCGCTATGCGGATGACCGCGCGGCCATGTTGACCCGCGCCTACGAGGCGGGTGTCGGGACGGTGCTGGCCATCGGCATCGGAGAGCAGGCTGTGGGCATGGGTGGGGCGCTGCGAGTCTGCCGCGAGTTCAACCCGCAGTCCCGCCAGAAATCCGGCTCGGGAGCGAAGTTCCCGCGCCTGTACGCCAGCGCCGGAGTCTATCCGCACAACACGCCGGAGATTGACGACACCATACTGGCCCAGCTGGACGGACTGCTGGCCGAGCCGGAGGTGATCGCCTGCGGGGAGATTGGCCTGGACTACTACCATGAAGGCGCCCCGCACCCGGTGCAGCGCGCGGGCCTCATCAAGCAGTTGGAGATCGCTGCGGCCCGCAAGCGTCCCATCCTGATCCACTGCCGGGGAAGCAATGAATCGACTGATGCCTGGGGCGATCTGCTGGAAGTCCTGGAAGCTCACTGGCGGCCGACCGGGCTGGGCGGGGTGATGCACTGTTTCAGTGCGGAGTGGGAACAGGCGCGGCGCTCGCTCGACCTGGGGTTCCTGATCTCCTTTGCCGGAAACCTGACCTATCCCAAGGCCCAGCCGCTGCGCGAGGTGGCCGCAAAAGTCCCACTGGATGGGATGCTGGTGGAGACCGACGCCCCCTGGCTGGCTCCGGCGCCGGACCGCGGCAAGCGCAACGAGCCGGCCCTTGTGGCTCGCACCGCGGGTGTTCTGGCTGAAATCCTGGGCCGCGAGAGCGAAGAAATCGCCTCCGCCACCACGAAAAACTTCCTCAGGCTGTTCGGCCTTGGCGCGGACGTGGGAAACTGATACTGCGTATGCTGGGCATTGCATGCAGCAGGCCTGGACAGGATTGAGGACACAGAAACAATGGCACAGGAAAACTCATTCGACATTGTCAGCAAGGTGGACATGCAGGAGGTCCGCAACGCCATCGATCAGGCGCTCAAGGAGATACGCCAGCGCTTCGACCTGAAGGATTCGCACTCCGAGATCACGCTCACCGAGGCCGACAAGGAGATTCTGCTCGCCTCGGACGGCGAATACCACCTGGAAGCGGTCCGCGAAATTCTGGGCCAGAAACTGGTCAAGCGCGGCGTTTCGCTCAAAAATCTGACCTACGAAACAATCGAGCCCGCCTCCGGCAAGAGCGTCCGCCAGAAGATCAAGCTGCAGGTCGGGATTCCGATTGAAAAGGCCAAGGAGATTGTCCGTCTGGTCAAGGACTCAAAAAAGAAGGCCCAGGCAAGCATCCAAGGCGATACAGTCAGAGTATCCAGTAAAGACCGCGACGAGTTGCAGGGGATCATTGCCCTGCTGCGCGGCAAGGATCTGGGCGTGGAGCTGCAGTTTACCAACTATCGCACCAACTGATGCGAAGCCGCAGGGGCTGGTCCAGCATCGGATAAGCAAGCCCTGGAAGCTGCAAGAAACTGGATGAGCGCGGGAACCGGAGAACTTTGAGCACACTGGCAATAGCGACGGCGAGGGAAGTCTTCGATCTGCTGCGGGACGATCTCGTGGCGATTGAGCAGGAGCTGGGCCGCGACTCCGCTTCCGGCGTGAGCACCATCACCGAGATCGCCGAATACCTGCGCGAGGGCGGCGGAAAACGCATTCGCCCGTCGCTGCTGCTGCTCTCCGCGCATGTGCTGGGCTACTCGGGCCATGGAGCCATCCGGCTGGGCGCGGTAGTGGAGATGGTGCATACCGCCACGCTGGTACACGACGACATTATTGACGGCGCAGACACGCGCCGCGGACGTCCTTCGGCCAATACGACCTGGGGAAATGAAAAATGCGTTTTGGCCGGCGACTGGCTTTACATGCAGGCCTTCAAGGTGGCTCTTGAAGAGAAGAGTCTGCGCGTCCTTGACCTGCTGATCGAGCTGACCCAGCAGATGGTGGAGGGCGAACTGCTGCAGATTCAGAAGCTGGGCAAAGCCGTCTCCGAGGCTGAATACTACGACCTGATCTTCCGCAAGACGGCGTGCCTGTTTGCCGTCTCCATGCGGCTGGGCTCTGTGCTGGCCGGCGCAACGGAGGCGGAAGAGACCGCGCTCGCCGCCTATGGCCGGGCCGTGGGGCTGGCGTTCCAGATCGTCGACGATGTGCTCGACCTGACCGCGACAGAAGAGGTCCTGGGCAAGCCTGTCGCCAGCGACCTGCGCGAGGGCAAGGCTACGCTTTCCGTGATCCACTCGTTCGACCACGGCACGGCGTCTGACCGGCAGACTATCCAGAAGGTGCTGGACGACCGCAGCTTCGAGCATGTGACTCGCGAGCAGATTCAGGAGATCCTGGTGCGCAACGGCTCAGTCGAGTACGCCATGGCGGTCGCCGACCGCTACGCCAAGCAATCCATCAAAGCGCTGGCCCCGCTGCCCGACTCCGAGTTCAAGCGCGCCCTGCTGTGGCTGCCGGATTTTGTGGTTGCCAGGGAAAAGTAAGCTGCCCATGGAACGCGCTGATCCGCCCGTCTGGGCCAAGGTAGACGAGTACTTCTCGAGCTTGCTGACGCCGGCAGAGAAGGCACTCGATGAAGCCCGCAAAGCTAACCGCAAGTCAGGCCTTCCGGCCATCGATGTTTCCCCACTCCAGGGCAAGTTCCTGGAATTTCTGGTTCGCGTGTCCGCTGCGCGCAAGGTTCTCGAGATCGGCACGCTGGGCGGCTACAGCACCCTCTGGCTGGCGCGCGCGCTGCCGGTGGGCGGCCGCGTGGTTACGCTCGAGCTCGACCCGCATCACGCCGAGGTGGCGCGCGGCAATCTTCGCGACGCGGGTGTTCTGGACCGGGTTGAGATTCGCGTTGGGCCAGCGAATGAAACCCTGCCCGGCCTGGTAAACAGCGCTCCCTTCGATCTGATCTTTATCGATGCGGACAAGCGGAGCTATCCGGAATATCTTGGCTGGGCGCTCAAGCTGGCGCGCGTGGGCACGATTCTCATCGCCGACAATGTGGTGCGCCAGGGCAAGGTTGCTAATCCCAAGAGCAAAGACGCGAACGTGCGGGGCGTGCAGCGGTTTACGGAGATGCTGGCGGCCGAGCCGCGTTTGAGCGCAACCGTCCTCCAGACTGTCGGCGCTAAGGGCTATGACGGCTTTGCGCTGGCGGTTGTGGTCTCCTGAAGGGTCACTCTGGCGCGACGACGGTTCCCTGGTGGTAGAGAATCTTCCAGCCGTCCGCGGATTTGCGCCAGATGGTGGCGCGGCGGGTCAGGCGCACGCGGTCCTGGAGCAGCGTGTAGGTGAGCAGATAGGTATCCTCGCTCAGTTGCCGGCAGTGGAAGTCGCTGGTCTCCCACAGATCGTCGTGCGGCGCGGCGAAGCGCTTTTCCAGTTCGTCAAGAACAAACGCACGTGAGTAGCGGCGACCGGAGGCGCCGGTCTCCCAGAAGTCCTCTGCGGTCATGCGCTCGAAATCGGCCCGGGTAGTTCCGAATTCAGGGCGATGAAAGATGGGCTCGCGGGCGGAGAGCTCGGCAAGAACCGTCTGAAGACCCGGCGCGGTTTTGATCTCAGGTTGCAAATCGCCCCCCCAAGCTCCAGAGTCCTACTCGGCCATCATTGCTCGCAGCGCGGCTTCATGCTCGGGCGGCAGGGGCTTTTTGTTCAGCTGGCCGTCGCAGACCACATGAACGGTTTCGCCCTCGGCCAAAAGCTTCGGCTCCTCGCCATCGGTCCCCTTGCGCAGAATGCGATATGCGAACTTGATGACCGAGCCGCGCAGGAGTGACGGGCGCGTCTCGATCACGATCTGGTCGTCGTAGCGCGCGGGAGACTTGTAGCGGCAGGTTGCCTCAACCACGGGAAGAATGCACTCATGCTCCTTCTCCATGGCGTCGTAAGAAAGGCCCGCCGCACGCAGTGCTTCCACGCGGCCAATCTCAAACCAGACCAGGTAGTTGGCATAGTAGACGATGCCCATCTGGTCGGTTTCAGCGTAGCGGACGCGGACTTCAGTAGTGACAGGCATAAAGGCAGTGGTGAGTGATCCGTGGTTAGTGGCCGGCATCCTGGCTGCGAGATTTGGTGTCGTGCTTTCCCTGGTCTCAAAATCGAGACCAGGGGCACCCAGATTCAGTCCCGAACCGGCGAAAGATCCAGTCCCTCAGCCCCTGCTCTCTTGGTCCCTGCCTTTACGGCTTGAGGTGCGCGAAGATGGGCAGCTTGGAGACGTCGTTGAAGATGACGAAGGCGAAGAAGGCGATGAGGACCACGAACGCTGCCTGGTAGATGCGCTCCTTGACCTGCATGCCGATGTCGCGGCGGATGACGCTCTCGATCAGCAGCAGCAGAATCAGGCCGCCATCGAGGATGGGAAACGGCATCAGGTTGAGGATGCCCAGATTGATGCTGATGGCCGAAGCCAGCCAGAACTTGGGCAGCCAGCCCTTGGTCTCGGCTGCGTCGCCGGCCATGCGGGCAATGCTCACCGGACCGGAAAGCTGCGCCATGCTCACCTTGTGAGTGAATAGGCGGCCCAGCACCTCTAGAATCAGCGTGGAGTTGTCGATGCAGAACTGGCGGGATTTGACCACTGCCTGGTTGAGTGGCAAGGGAGACATGCC
>Ga0302187_10002296_pt1 | contig 15760 bp, 13 predicted proteins | sample II_Bog_E1_3_FD_202120 | JGI IMG/M metagenome (GOLD analysis project Ga0302187, IMG submission 202120) | Peat permafrost microbial communities from Stordalen Mire near Abisko, Sweden - II_Bog_E1_3 | ecosystem: Environmental > Terrestrial > Soil > Wetlands > Peat | place: Sweden: Abisko...
TCGGAGAGTATCCTCCGGTAGGATCTGTCTACCGGCTATGGCCTCTAGTCCGCGCGGGTGTCATTGCGGCTCTTCGCCTTATGTGTGCGCTGCGGGATTCGCCGGACGGTGCACGTTCAGAAACCCAAATTTCGCTTTGCGTAAGAAAGTCGCGCGGGCTGAATGTGCCGGACGACGCGGTTCACCTCACTAGGTAGCGCTCCGCCCAACAGCACTCAAGTTTACGCGTTGATCGCCATGCCTTCCACTGCGCCATAGGCGTCGAGCAGGCTCTCGGCCAGCGTGGGATGGGCGTGGACGACGTACATCATCTCTTCCACCGTGCCTTCCAGCTCAAGCACTGCGACCGCCTCTGCAATAGTCTCCGTGGCGCCGGGGCCGAGGATGTGTACGCCTAGAATTTCGCCGTACTTGGCGTCGGCGACCACCTTCACGAAGCCATCGTGATTGCCGAGGATGGTGGCCTTTGAGTTGCCCGCGAAGGGAAACTTGCCCACCTTGACGGTGAAACCCTTCTCCTTGGCCTCGGCTTCCGTCAAACCAACCGACCCGATCTGCGGCTCGGTGTAGGTGCAGCCGGGGATGCGGTCGCGGCGCAGTGCGCGATACGTTTTGCCTGCGATCTTGGCGGCAGCGATCATTCCCGCCATTGCACCCACATGGGCCAGTTGCGGCAGGCCGAAGACGATGTCGCCCACGGCAAACACGCCCGGCTCGGCGGTCTCCTGCGCTTCATCCACCTTGATGAGGCCGCGCTCCAGCTCAACCTTTGTCTTCTCCAGGCCAATGCCTAGCGTGCGTCCGGCGCGGCCCACGGCCACCAGCACCTTCTCGGCTTCCTTCTGCTGGGTCTTGCCGTTAGCATCGGTCCATGTCACCTCGACGCCGGTCTCGGTACGCTCCACCTTCTCGACCTTTGCGCCGGTGTTCACGTCGATCCCGCGCTTCTTGTAGAGCCGGGTAATCTCCTTCGAGATGTCTTCGTCTTCTACTGGAACCACGCGCGGCAGGAACTCGACGATGGTGACCTCGGCGCCAAAGCTGCAGAAGATAGAGCTGAACTCCATGCCCACCGCGCCTGCGCCGATCACAATAAGCGACTTGGGCGGCTCGGCCACTGACAGCATCTCAATGTTGGTGAGGATGCGGTCGTCGGGCGTGAGGCCGGGTAGCATCTTGGCGTCAGAGCCGGTGGCGAGAATCACGTTCTTCGCCTGGACCAGCTTGGTGGAGCCGTCGGCAGCGGTGACCTGAACCGTGTGCACGCCGCTGACCGCCGCGCCAGTCAGCGCACCCGCGCCGGCGATCACGGCGATCTTGTGCTTCTTCATCAGAAACTCAAGGCCCTTGGTGTGCTTGGTGATGATCGCATCCTTGCGCTTGAGCACTGCGGCCCAGTCGAGCGTGGGCGTGCCGATGCCGGCCACGCCGAATTCGGCCGCGTGCTTCAGGTGGTCCCAGAGCTCGGCGTTGAACAACAGGGCCTTGGTGGGGATGCAGCCAACGTGCAGGCAGGTGCCGCCCAGCTTGGGGGTACGCTCGACCAGGGCTACCTTCAGCCCAAACTCTGCCGCGCGAATGCCCGCCGTGTACCCGGCCGGGCCGCCGCCGATGATGGCTACGTCGTAGATGGTCTCCGCTGCTGCTTCTGCCATGGGGATACTCCGTTTCCTGGGCGCACAAGCGAGCGCCACTCTTCTTTCAGTTTAATCCGCTGCGGAAAAAGCCGTCGCCATCCGCAGGCGGTGCTAGAATTCAGTCGCAGTTCGGAGGTGGTTATGGGACGCAAACTGTTCCTGCTCTCTTCGGTTTTTTTCATGCTGGTTGCCGGCGGCTTTGGCGCGAAGGCGCAGCAGGTGGCCAACGACGCCAATCCGCTCTACAGACCGACAGTCATCCAACTGCACACAATCTCTGTACCCCCGATCAATGGCCTGCCTTTTTCAGCAACGGCGGTCATCGAAAACCGGCAGACATTGCCGGACGGTACCACGGCCGAGTCGCGCAACATCAATCTGATTGGCCGCGACTCCCGGGGCAGAACGCACGGCGAGATGCGCGCGCGGGTTCCAATGTCGTCCCAAGAGACGCCCCATCTGGCCGAAGTGTCCCTCTACGACCCCCAAACTGGCATCCGGACGGTCTGCAATACTGACACCCACATTGCGGTGCGGACTCACACGTCCATGCCACGCATGATCGGCAACGATGCGGGTGCAAATATACCAGGCGTTACGGTTGACGACCTGGGGGCCAGCACGATCGACCATATTGACGTGCGGGGAACACGCCGCTCTGTGGTGATTCCTGCAGCCAGCAACTCCACCGGCGCTGCCATTACGGTGGTGGATGAGTACTGCTACTCGGAGGACCTGCACATCAACATCGTTCTGGTTCACAACGATCCTCGCACCGGTGAACAGAGGGTTACGTTGACCAATCTGCAGCGCGAAGATCCTGACCCCGCATTCCTTGAGGTTCCTGAAGGTTACAAGATCATCGACATGACGCCTCCGCCGGGTGCGCCTGCGCTCCAGAGAGTGACGCCCGGCCCCGCGATCAGTCGCTAGGCGCAAGCCGCCACAAGGGTCACAGCCGCCCGCACGGTCTCGGGCGCGTCGCCAAAATCCTCAATCCAGTTGACCTCCGGCTCACGGCGGAACCAGGTAAGCTGGCGCTTGGCGAAGTTGCGATGGCCTTGCTGGGCGAGGACGATAGCTTGGGCCTCGGTCTGCTGTCCATCAATTGTGGCCATCGCCTGCCGGTAGCCGAGCGAGTCGAGCGCCTTGATGCGGCCATACCTCTCCAGAAGCTGGCGCGTTTCTTCCACAAGACCTGCGGAAAACATGGCGGCGCAGCGGCGGTTGAGCCGGTCGTAGAGCTGTTTTCGCGGTGGATTGAGCCCGATGCGCAGCAGGCGGAATCCCGTGAGCGGGTCGCGCGCTTTGGCCTGGTTGCCCAGCGTTTCAGACATGGGCCGGCGCGTGGCCAGGCAAACCTCAATGGCGCGGATCAGTTTGGGCGCGTCGTTGGCATGAATGCGGGCCGCGCTCTCGGGGTCCAGCCGCAGCAGAATGCGGTGCAGCCAGTCTTTTCCTCGTTTCGGAATGGAATTCTGCAAGCGTACGCGCAGGTCGTCCCGCCGCTCGGGGCCTTCGAAAAGGCCTTCCGTAAGCGCCCGCAGATAGAGCCCTGTTCCTCCCGTGACGATGGGCAGATGGCCGCGACCATCGATCTCAACCAGAGCGGCACGGGCGGTGCGGCTATAGGCTCCGGCCGTATAGGGCTGGTCAGGGTCGGTGATGTCGATGAGGTGGTGCGGCAGGCGTACGCGCTCTTCGGCAGTCGGCTTGGCTGTGCCCAGCTCCATGCCGCGATAGACAGCTACCGAGTCGCAACTGACGATCTCTCCGCCAAAGCGCTCGCCGAGAGCCAGCGAAAGCGCCGTCTTGCCGCTGCCCGTGGGACCGAGAATCAGCACGGCCAGCGGGAATTGCTCCTGCGAGGTGAAGGGCGGATTTTGCGGGGAATTCTCCAAAAATGCACCCTTTCTGGCCGAGTGGCCCTCTCATTCTACGATGTTTGCGGTGCAGCGGGAGATGCGGCGTCGCGCAGACCCACATCCTTAGCTTGCGTCTTCCCGCAATTGCCTTTCGCTCTCCGCTGGGTACTGCTCACGCCCTTCGTGCGTCTGCCCGGTACAATCAATGGGATGGAACTGGTGCAGATTGAGACCGCGCGCAAGGCCCCGACGCCCAAGCCCGACTGGCTCAAGGCTCGCGCCCCCGTGGGCGAAAACTATCACGAGTTGAAGCGGTTGGCGCGCGGCCTGGGCCTGAACACCGTCTGCGAGAGCGCGCAGTGCCCCAACATCGGCGAGTGCTGGCACCACAAGACGGCCACCTTTATGATGCTCGGCAACCTGTGCACGCGCCGCTGCGGTTTCTGCGCCGTGCCCAAGGGCCGCCCCGAGCCCATCGACTTCGACGAGCCCCGCCGCGTGGCCGAGGCCGTCGCCAAGCTGGGCCTGGAATACGCCGTGATCACCAGCGTCAACCGCGACGACGATCTACTGGGTGGCGCGCGCATCTTCGCCATGGTCATCGAAGAGGTTCGCCGCCAGTCTCCCAAGTGCCACGTCGAAGTGCTCATCCCCGACTTCCAGGGCGACCGGGAATCGATCCGCACCGTGGTTGAAGCACTACCCGCGGTACTGAACCACAACACTGAGAGTGTGCCGCGGCTCTACCGAGCGGTGCGTTCCGGCGCTCGCTACGAACGCACGCTTGAGCTATTGCGCTACGCCAAAGAGCTCAACCCCGGTGGGGTCACAAAGTCCGGCGTAATGGTCGGAATCGGCGAAGAGACAGTAGAACTGCTCGAAGTCTTCCGCGATCTGGCCGCAGTGGGTTGCGACATCCTCACCATCGGCCAATACCTGCGCCCCTCGCGCAACCATCTGCCGATGACACGGCTTTACACTCCGCGCGAATTTGCCGAGCTCAAGGTTGAAGCGCTCAAGATGGGCTTCCGCCACGTGGAGAGCGGTCCGCTGGTCCGCTCCAGCTATCACGCCCACGAGCAAGCTGCTTCCACTGGGTTGATCGTTGCTAGTTAAGCCCGCAAAGTAGAAAAATTTCCACCAACAGGGTTGTAAAATAGCCGTTGGCAGTTGGTCCACGGAGGAAGAATCCCATGGCAGTCTCGATTATGGCCGGCATTCCGGCTCTCAAAGAATTGAATGGCGACATCAAGCGGCGTATGGACCAGGCCGTGGCTACCTTTCAGGCCACACTGGCGGCCACCCGCACCGGACGCGCCAGCGTGCATATGCTTGACCAGGTAAAGGTGGACTACTACGGCACCCCAACGCCCATCAGCCAGTTGGCGCAGGTTTCGTCGCCCGAGCCGCAGCTGATCCTCATCGCTCCCTGGGACCCAACCGTCCTCAAGGAGATTGAGAAGGCCATCCGCACCTCTGATCTCGGCTTTAACCCCATCACCGATGGAAAGGTGATCCGCGTGCCCGTGCCGCCCATGACCGAGGAGCGCCGCCGCGACGTCTGCAAGCACCTGAACAAGCAACTCGAAGAGCAACGCACTGCGATCCGTAACGTGCGCCGCGACGGCAACGACTCCCTGAAGAAGTTCGCCAAAGAGAAGAAGATCAGCGAGGACCAGGAGAAGTCTGCTCTGGAAGAGATCCAGAAGTTGACCGACGAAGAGATTCGCCGCATCGAAGAGCTCTGCCAGAAGAAGGAAGCGGAAGTGATGCAGGTGTAAAGGGGGAAAGCGCTCAGTAGCTAATACCCTATAGCTCTAAGAGCCCCACCCTTGGCATGTAGTTTTGCTCCTCAGGTGGGGCTCATACCAATTTGTCGTCATACGTAGAGCATTCGATCAACGCTTCATCAATCAAAGTGGCGTTTTTACCGATTCAATACTCTATGTTTGTCGTCAAATTGGTATGATCTGCGATTTGACGCACATTCTCAACGCCGAGGAGATCCCAACCATACTCGGCAAATACTGACTTTACGCTGTCCGCGTATTCTGTCGCTGATGCAGCCCACGTAACCACGTTCGTGAATGCACGCGTATTGCCTGCTCCCGATGTGGCATCCGTGAGCACTTCTACAACACCAATCCAGAGTTCTTTCATGAGCATAATTCAAGCACGAAGGCCCACCGGTATGGTGGGCCTTCGTGTGGACCTAATCGTTGGAGGCGTGCATCGTGAAGTTGCCTTATGCTTTGCCGATGACGCGAGCCAGGGTTTCGCCGATTTCTGCCGGCGAGCCGACAACGTGGATGCCAGCTTCGGTCATAGCCTTCATTTTGTCGGCCGCCGTGCCCTGACCTCCGGAAATGATGGCTCCGGCGTGGCCCATGCGGCGGCCTGGAGGCGCGGTCTGCCCGGCGATGAAGCCGACCACCGGTTTCTTGACGAACTCCTTGACGTAAGCCGCGGCGGTCTCTTCGGCAGAGCCGCCGATCTCGCCTATCATGATGATGGCCTCGGTGTCGGGGTCCTCATTGAGCAGGCGCAGCGCGTCGATGTGCGTGGTGCCGATGATCGGGTCGCCGCCGATGCCGATAGCCGTCGATTGGCCGATGCCGCGCTGAGTGAGCTGGTGAACGGCCTCGTAGGTCAGCGTTCCGGAGCGGGAGACGATGCCTACCGAACCCTGTTTGTGGATGCGGCCGGGCATGATGCCGATCTTGGCCAGCCCAGGCGAGATAACGCCGGGGCAGTTGGGGCCGACCAGGCGCGAGGACGAGTTCTTGATCTTGGCCCAGACCTTGACCATGTCAAGGGTGGGAATGCCTTCGGTGATGCAGACGATCAGCGGAATGCCGGCGTCTTCTGCTTCGAGGATGGCATCGGCCGCGAACGGAGGCGGCACGAAGATCATGGTGGCGTTGGCGCCGGTTTTTTCAACGGCCTCGGCTACGGTGTTGAAGATAGGCCAGCCCTCATGCGTGGTGCCGCCCTTTCCGGGTGTCACGCCGCCAACCACATTGGTGCCATACTCGGCGCAGCCTTTGGCGTGGAAGGTGCCTTCCTTGCCGGTGAGTCCCTGAACGATCAGTCGTGTGTTGTTGTCAACGAGGACTGCCATTATGCCACCGCCTTTGCCGCAGCCACCACGAGTTCAGCTGCTTCTTTCATGGTTGCTCCGACCTGGAAGTTGAGGCCGGATTCGGCGAGAATCTTGCGACCCTCTTCGACGTTGGTGCCTTCGAGGCGCAGAACGATGGGCACCTGGACATGCAGGTTGCGAGCCGCCGCCACCACGCCCGTGGCCAAGCGATCCACGCGCAGAATGCCGCCGAAGATGTTGATGAAGATGGCCTTGACGTTGGGGTCGGCGAGGAGAATGCCGAAGGCCTGCTCGATCTGCTCCTGGGTTGCGCCGCCGCCTACGTCGAGGAAATTCGCGGGCGAGCCCCCGGCGTACTGGATGATGTCCATGGTGGCCATGGCCAGGCCAGCGCCGTTCACCATGCAGGCGATGGTGCCGTCGAGCTTGATGTAGTTGAGCGAGTACTTGGAGGCTTCGACCTCAAGCGGGTCCTCTTCGGCGGTGTCGCGCAGGGCCTTGATGTCGGCATGGCGGAAGAGAGCGTTGTCGTCGAAGGTGATCTTGGCGTCGAGAGCGAAGAGCTTGTCGTCCTTGGTGGTGATGAAGGGATTGATCTCCACCAGTGAAGCGTCGGTCTCAATGAACGCCTTGTAGAGAGCCTGGAAGAAGGCGACCGCCTGGTTGATCTGCGTAGGCTTGAGGCCGAGCGCAAAGGCCAGCTTGCGGGCCTGCCAGCCGCCAAAGCCGACGGCGGGGTCAATCGCTTCCTTATAGATAGCCTCCGGAGTCTTGGCGGCCACCTCTTCAATCTCCATGCCGCCCGCCTGCGAGGCCATGAAGACCAGCTTGCCGGTAGCGCGGTCGAGCACGATGCCCAAGTAGAGCTCGCGGTCGATGTCGGCCGTTTCCTCGATCAGCAGGCGCTGCACCTTCTGGCCCTGGGGGCCGGTCTGGTGGGTGATGAGCGTCATGCCGAGAATGTTCTTGGCATACTGCTCAGCGTCCTCACGGGTGCGGGCCACCTTCACGCCGCCGCCCTTGCCGCGGCCGCCGGCGTGGATCTGAGCCTTTACGACGACGCCCGAAGCGCCCTCGGCAAAAAGTTTGCGGGCCACCGTCGAGGCATCCTCGAGGGTATTGGCCACTTCGCCCCTGGGCACGGCAACGCCGTATTTGGCCAGGATCTGCTTGGCTTGAAACTCATGAATCTTCATTTGTTAGGGACCGCCCCTGTCCGCCGAGCAAGAGGAATTTGGCCCTGGGGTCCGGAGCGAGCCAGACCTTGGGGAAGCCGTTGCAGCGGTACACAAATAGTAGCGCCCGTGGCGAACGAGCGGCAAACAGGTGGCGGACGCATTTTCTGCGCTGTGGCCCACTTTGAGCCTTATCCTGAACTGCAATACAAATCCAAAGTGTTTTGAGGGGCCAAAATGACCGATGCCTCGGAATTGAGCAGATTTGAACTGGGCCGAGTCCTACAGGATGCGGCCATCACGACGATTCGGAACTTCCCCCTGTTCGCTGGGATCGCTGTTCTCAGTGCCTTGGCGGAGCTGGCCGGTGCTGTTGCTGCTGTCCCTTCCAGCCACGTGGGCCATATCGATTCCCCCATAGATGCCCAGTGGGCTTTCCGCCATGGACTGTCTTTTATTCTGTGGCTGGTGGCCGTTTTAGCTTCAGCCTTCTGCAGTGCGGCTCTTTGTCTAGCTGCCTTCAGACTGAAGAAGGGCGAAACATGCACGGTGAATCATGCGCTCCGGATGGCATTCCCGTATACGTTTCGGGTGATCTGGGTTGGAGTGTTGCAGGGGCTCCTTGCCTGCTGGCCGTTGGTGTTTGTGATGTTTTTCCTTTTTGCCGTGATTGCGGCTCTCCCTCCCATGCTCGGTTCTGTGCCAAGTTCAAACACGATGACCATCAGCGCCATAGTGCTGGGGGTTTTGCTGATGCTTCCCCTCTACGCGCGTTATGTGTTGGCCATCCCTGCAGCAATTCAGGAAGACCTTGCTGCTTTCAGGGCAATCGACCGGAGTGTCTCGCTTGGCGCTGGATTCAGGTGGAAGGTACTGCTGGGAACGGTCGCCTTCTTCTCTCTTTATCTACCTTTCGGGGCAGCCACGTGGTGGATCGAGCATCAGCCACACACGGAGTTGGGGATGTGGGGCAATACGCTTGCCTGGAGAGCTATCGAGGGGCTGCCGGGATTCTTTGAAAGTCTGCTTGTCACCCCATTATTGATGGTGATGTCCACTTTCATGTACTTGCGCCTGGTGGAGATCGGGAATGGCATTCGTGACTCGGCTCTATTGGTCGGGTGCGAAGGAACAGCAGGAGAGGATGCAGCGGACAGAGCAGATCACCTTCCGGCACCATCAGACGAGGAGTAGCCATCTGCTCCGGGTAGCGGGCAGGAGTGATTGCGGGAAGTTGTCCGCCTGCTGCCCATTATCATTAGGGTATGGGCACGGGTGGTCAGCTGAGCTGGAACCCTGCTCGTAGGATCAGGTTCAGCTCCCAAGGTCTTTAACCAAAGTGACGCGCAGAGGCCAATTGCCCCTGCCTCAGGGTGATATGTCGATAACCAAAGAACAACTGAAGGTGCTGGCCGAGGACGGCGCGGCGATGACGCGCGAGCAGGCCGCGCAGGTGCTGGAAGAGATCCTCGCGGGCGAGGTGCCTGAGGTGGAAACGGCCGCTCTGCTGGCCGTGCTGGCCACGCGTGGCGAGCAGGCGCCGGAGCTGGCTGGCTTTGTGGACGTGATGCGCAAGCACGTGACGCCGATGCCGCTGGATGAGGCCGAGCGCGAGACGCTGGTAGACGTGGTGGGAACCGGCGGCGGTGGTCCGCTGACCTTCAACATCTCCACAGGCGCGGCGCTGGTGGCTGCCGCTGCCGGGGCGCGCGTGGCCAAGCACGGCAACCGCGCGGTTACCTCGCGCTGCGGCACGGCCGACGTGCTGGAGGCGTTGGGCGTGCCCATCGACCTTGAGCCCGAGCAGGCCGTCGAGTGCCTGCGCGAGACCGGCTTCATGTTCTTGTTTGCGCCGCTCTACCACCCGGCCATGAAGGCTGTGGGTCCGCTACGCCGCGCGCTGGGCTTCAGGACCATCTTCAACCTGTGCGGCCCCTTGACCAATCCGGCTGGGGCGCGGGCGCAGGTGATCGGCGTGCTGGCTCCGAGCAAGGTGCTGTTGGTGGGTCGCACGCTGGCTGAGCTGGGCGCGAAGCGCGCCTTTGTGGTGCATGGGTCGGACGGGATTGACGAGCTGACCACGACTGGCGAGTCAGTCGTGGCGCGTGTGGAGGAGCCCGAGGGCGGTGGCAAGGCCCACCTGAAGGCCGCTCGCATTACCCCGGAGATGGCCGGCCTCGAACGCGCCACGCTGGACCAGTTCACGGGCGGCGATGTGGCCACCAACGCGTCTCTGCTCTACGACGTGCTGACCGGCATCAAAGGTGCGCGGCGCGACATTGTGCTGTTGAACGCTGCTGCTGCGCTGGTGGCCGCGGGTCTGGCCGGCGATCTGAAGCAGGGCGTGGCCATGGGCGCTGAAGCCATCGACATGGGCGAAGCGGCGGCCACGCTGGCCAAGCTGCGGCAGTTTGGCACCAGGTACGCCACCAAGCACTGACTACGAGCGGATTTTTTCTGCAAGTTTCCGATTGCACCTTTTTTGCGCAGCCGCATGGTGCGCAAGCCAGTTCTTGAGCAGAACAAGCGCAGGGGCAATTCCGGATGGAATTGCCCCTGCGCTCGTAGCACGAAAGATGCAGCGTGAACCTAATCCTTGATAACTACATGCTTGGCGTTGAGCTGGGCCTTGATGACCAGTTCGGCAGCCAGCAGGCACTGGGTCTGGTCCTGCGCAATGTGCGTGCGGTTCACAATGTCGGCCACAAACTGCGGGCCGAAGGGCAACGGCATCTGGTTGCAGTCGATGTACCGGGCCTGCTTGTTGTCAACGATGAACAGATTGTTGCCCTGGTGGCTGACGGCGACGTTGGCGTACTTGCGCACTTCAATGTAGCCGTTGGTGCCGAGGATGAACAGCCGTCCATCGCCCCATGTGCCCAGGCCGTCGGGCGTGAACCAGTCAAGCCGGACATAGCCAAAGCCACGGTCGCCGCGTAGAACCATGTCGCCAAAGTCCTGGAACTTGGGCCGGTTGGGGTGGCGGATATTTGATACCTGCGACTCGGCAATCTCAGCCTGCGTGGAGCCGGTGAAGTAGAGGAACTGGTCCACCTGGTGCGAGCCGATGTCGCAGAGGATGCCGCCGTAGAGCGCCGGGTCCCAGAACCACTCAGGCCGGCCGCCGAGGCCGCCGCCCCAGTCGCCATGGCCCTGCACAATCTGGTGGGGCGCAATGTTGATGGTCTGGATCACCTTGCCGATAGCGCCCTGCTTGACCAACTCGCCCGCATAAACGGCGGCTTTTACTTCGAGCCGTTCGCTGTAGAGGATGCCGTAGATGCGCTTGGTCTCGGCGATCGTCTTGCGCACCTCGGCCAGCTGTTCGAGCGACGTGATGCCGGGCTTGTCAGAGAGAAAATCCTTACCGGTCTTCATCACCCTGATGCCGATGCCGGCGCGCTCGGAGGCAATCTGCGAGCTGAGCACCAACTGGATGGAAGGATCGTTGATGATCTCGTCCTGGGTGGCGGCGACCTTCACATCCGGAAAGCGCTTTTTGAAGATGGCCAGCTTGTCCGGCTCGCCGGCCCACCCGGCGACCAACTCGCCGCCGCCGCGCTGGATGGCGCCGATCATGCCGTAGACGTGGTCGTGGCTCATGCCGCAGACGGCAAACTTGATGTGGTACTTGGGCGCTTCCTCAGCCTGCGCGGGCTTGACCGCGTCCTCAATGATGCTGCCGGAGCCGCCCAGAGCCATGGCGTTTTCGCTGATGCCGGCCATCATGGCCATGGAGCCCAGCAATCCCGCCTGTTTGCCTGCCTGCTTTAGAAAATCGCGTCTGCCCGTGACAATCCTCTTCATTTCTCCTCCACCTCGATGCGCTGTCCGGTTAAAAATGGTGCGGTAAGAACCGGACGGAATTGAAACCACTGATCGCGCCAAAGACCGAAGCGCGGAACTCGCGAGCAATTTGTTCGCGACTCGAAGACCCCATAAATAATACCTGCGCGGGCCTGCGCTGCGGAACTGGCTTGTGGGGGCAGATTGATGGAGATCGGCTGCCACCCGCGGCGTATGATGTTGGCCGAATTCAAGGCTTGGCGCGTTGGCTCGGTTTGCCGCGCGGATCACGAACCACGGCGAGGAGAACGGGATGCAACGGAGCGAGAACTGCAGCCGCAAACTGGAACGGATGTATACGGCCTTGCGCCACCAGGAACCGGACCGCGTGCCGGTGAGCGACTTTTTCTGGGGCGGTTTTCTGGAGCGCTGGCGGCAGGAGTTTGGATTGGCGGCCGATGCCGACATCTATCGCTACTACGATCTGGACTGGCGCGTGGAGAGCCCCAACATGGACCCGCACATCCAGCCCTTCGAGATTCTGAGCGAGAACGAGCAGGAAGTGACGGTGAAGACCGGCTTTGGCGCCATCATCCGCAAGCGTTTTGACCTGCCCATGCCCGCCTTTGCCGGGTTTGAGACCGATACCGTGGAGAAGATGGAGGCCTTTCAGTTCGACGATCCCTTTGACGAGCGCCGCTACTTCAAGGCCGGCGATGACCAAATCAACGGTGTGGGCGACGGCTTTACGCGCAACACAGCACCGTTTGTCGAGCGCGTTGCCGCCGTCTACGAGGACTTTCCAGTCTTTGGCTCAGTCTGCGAGGCGCACGAGATGATCTGGCGCATCGCGGGCCAGGAAAACGTATTGATGTGGATGGGCGAGTTCCCGGATGCCATCGCGCGTTTTGTCGAGCGGCTGCACGAGTACAACCTCGGGCTGATTCGCGGGCAGATCAAGGCGGCTGGCGGCAAACTGGCGGGCATGGTCATCTGGGGCGATGTGGCCTTCAATAAAGGCATGTTGTTCTCTCCGGTCTTCTGGCGCAAGCACTTCAAGCCGGGCGTGAAGGCCATGATCGACGAGTGCCACAGCCACGGCATCCCGGTCATTTACCACGGCTGCGGCAACGTGAACCGCGTCTTTGAGGACTTTATCGAGATAGGCGTGGATGCCTACAACCCGCTGGAGTTCAAGGCCGGTATGGACGCCGTGGATCTGCGCCGGCGCTTCGGGCAGCGCATCGGCTTCTGCGGCAATTTCGACGTGCAGTTGTGGTCGGCGGGTACAAAGGAGCAGCTCAAGGCCGCCACGCTGACCAAGCTGAACGCGGCCAAGGGCGGCGGGTTCATCTTCCAGTCAGACCACTCCGTGCCCACCAACGTGCCGCCGGAGAGTTACGACTACGTGGTGAAGCTGGTACGCGAGCATGGTGTGTATCCGCTGGAGTTGGGTGAGTACGATTTGCCGGAGCTGGGGTGAAGGCCTACGCCCTGTAAGGGCGATCTGCGAATAGCCCAGGACAACCCCGACGCGGAGCGAAGGGGCAGTCCTGGGTATGTGTCCATCTTGCGTAGTTACGCGCCCTGTAAGGGAGCGGTGCAGCTAGTTGGAATGCTTCTGCTCTGGCTTCGAATTGCCGCGACCATGAAGCCAGTGCACTTCGGTTCACAGGATGTTTCCTGGCTTACTGCCCATTCGCTGTGTGATCAGTCCAGCTTGCAGCTCGCTGGCGCAATCACCGGATTACAGCGCGCAGCTACGTTGTCGGGCAGGCTTACGGAGTAGTGGCCCTCCCACTCGGCTGGTTCGCTGGCTGGGTAGTCGGTGCTGAGTATCTGTGCGCCGCTCAAGGTCATGGCGTCGCGGCGTGCGGTGGAGTTAGTGCGGGCTTCGCGGGTGGAGTCGTCGGTGCGGGTGCGGATCAGGTAGCCTTGGCGCACCAGCGCAGCGATCTCGGCGGCAGGTCCGTCATTGCGCTCGATAAAGGCTGCATCCGGCTCGCCCGGCGTGGCGTTGGTAAACAGAATGCGTCCGCGCAGCGAGGGGTGACCTTCGCGATAAATCGGCCCGGCCCAGCTCTGATCCATGAGGAAGGCGACTTTGCCGCGTGCTGCGGCCAAAGTGGGCCAGTTGCCGGCCAGCACGGCCTGGTTCAGCGTGTCGTAGCGGCCGCGCACGTCGTCCGGCGTAATCAGCTCCGAGGGCTGAAAGACAGAGCGAATCTCGGCGTCGAGCGCATCGAAGGTGGTGCTGGTGAAGGGCTCGGGAACCGTCTTCTGCACGCCGGGCCGCGGCTGCTCGGTTTTGGTTTCAACCAGAATGAAGAGAGGAATGTGGTTCGGGTGCGATGTGGACCACGCGCGCACCTCTTTGAGGCATGCCACGAAGGTCTGGCAGGTGCTGCGATAGTCGATGTCCTGCATGTGCAAGACCTTGAAGCCCGGCTTCTGCATCACGCCCTCGGGGTCAAAGGGCGGATCGGCGGGCAAGTGCACGGCGGCCACAATGTGAGGGCCGTTGGGGTCGGCGTAGAGGCCGCCTTTGCTGTCGGCAAAGATGTCGAGCTCGATCTGCCGTACGCCGCTGTCTAGCTGCTGGCTGAGGGTCTGGTGTTTGTATTCGAGCCCTTTGACGGCCTCGGCGTTTTTCGCCTTCCAGATGGTCATCTCGCTAGGCGCAATGCCGGCGTGGTAGCTGTTGTGGGTGCCAATGACCTGGATCTGGTTGAGGCGGATCGTCCTGTCGCCTTGGGCATAGGTCTCAGGCGTTCGGAAAACAATACAAAGGGAAGCAAGCAGTAACAAAGAAAGGCGAAAAGTGAGAGTCTGCATGGGAAATTGCTCCGTAGGGTGCGCATTGTGGCACGCTCGTGTTGCCGAAAACAGCTTATCGTATCTGTTTGCCAAGAAGGCTTCAAAGGCGCATAAAATCAGCAATTACACTTGCAACATGCTTATTATCATGCCTATTCTAGGTCGTACTAGAATATCAATAGGGCAATATGGAGGTACTGGTGGCTACCAAGAATGACAATTCCCAAAGGCCTCCGAAAATCGAGAGCGCGATGGCCAACGATAGTGCAATTTGGATGCAGAGAGATGCGCACTGGTCGAAAGGACCGGCAGACCCTTCCAAATTGAATCCATTTGTTCAGGCTCAGGTGGCACCCTCGCAAGTGCCGGTCAATCAGCCGAAGCCCACTTTGCCGCCGCAAAGTAAATCGTAGTGTTGCGCGGATGCAGCAAGGAGGATGTATGACATTTCCAATTTCCGAAAGAAAGCCCAGCAAATTCAATGAGGTGTTTAGTTCGGCGAATCGCTTCATCGTCACCAAGAAAGTCGAGAATCCCTTTGTCGATACAGGGAAAGAGCGGGCAAAGTTTGCGGAAACAGTAGAAACAACCAATGCGCCAAATCCCAATCAAGGCGCACATGCACCAACTAGTCGCGCTGCACGATAATCCGAAATGGACATCGACCTCTCCAAGGTGCTCCTAATCATCCTGGCCGTATTGCCGGGCTACCTTGTGCTTAGAGGAAGTGCGCGGGTGATACCTAGTACCCAGCATAAAAAAGGCGCAACCGAAGAAATAGCTGAATTTTTGATTTTCAGTATCGTCGCGCACTTTGTGGCAGCGCTCCTATATAGCGTGATCTGGATGCTGGTTGGTCAATTGAGCCAAAAAGACGCTTGGTATTACACGAGAGGCTGGTTTGAATCCACCCCGTCCGGGGTGTTGAGCGCGTCAGCTAAAGTTCCTGTAATTTACCTCGCAATTTATCTTCTATTCTCGCTTTGTGTTGGCTGGCTTCTTGGGTTGTGGCGAGGCCTATTCGATGTCTGGCATCCAATCGACCACATTGCAAAAAGGCTTGGAATCGTTAATTCACGGGTTGGACGTATTTGGTCGCAGCACGTCGAAAGATATCTCATTACTGGCCGCCCGATTACATACGATGCGCTATTTCCAGAGGTGGATGAGTACGGAGTACAAAAAGAGGTTTTTGTAGAGCTTGTGCTCAAAGAGAATCAAGGGAGCATTACGGGAAGGCTCGTCAGTTTCTCGATTGCAAATGACGAAGAAGTTCATAAATTACTTTACTTAGAAGACATCAGTAGTGTCCGGCTAAAATCGGGTCGCCCTCTGTAGAAGTCACATATTACAAGGGATAGGGTATAACTCTCATTT
>Ga0302187_10002301_pt1 | contig 15749 bp, 11 predicted proteins | sample II_Bog_E1_3_FD_202120 | JGI IMG/M metagenome (GOLD analysis project Ga0302187, IMG submission 202120) | Peat permafrost microbial communities from Stordalen Mire near Abisko, Sweden - II_Bog_E1_3 | ecosystem: Environmental > Terrestrial > Soil > Wetlands > Peat | place: Sweden: Abisko...
AGAAGGCCGGCGGCGTTCTCGGCGTTGGCTGCGGCTCCGGTGGGGCCTCCCGCGTCGATGAGCATGGCTTGGCCAGTGGGGCCGACGACGAGGAGCGAATCGCCCTGGCCTACGTCGATGGCGGTGACTTCGAGCTGGTTGGGATGGGTGGCTGGCGGAGTTGGCCAGAGGACGATGACGGCGGAAAGAGCGAGAACGGCGACGGCTGTCCATGCGGTCGCGCGCGAACGGCGGACGGCCCAGCAGCAGAAGGCGAAGCAGGCGACGGCGGCGAGAGCGTGTGTGAGTGTGGGGCCGGGGACGCGCAGGTCTGCGGCCGGCGCGTGGCTGATGCGGCTGATTGCGCCGGTGACTCCGTGCAGCAGAAGCGCCAGCGCGGAGCCGGGGAGAGCGGCGAGCCACGGACTGATGAGCGACGCGAGGAAGGTGACGAGTCCGAGCGGGGCGAGCACAGCGACAAGGGGAATGCTAAACATGTTCGCGGGGATCGCGAAGACGGTGGCGCGATGGAAGTAGAGGGCCATGGGAAGCACCATGACGGCTTCGGCGATGAGACCGATCAGAGCAAGTTGAGCGACCCAGAGAACTGCGATGACGACTCTTGCAGGGAGTAGATAGGCCCACTTGCCGAAGATGCCTGCGAGTGGTTCGCCCCACATGCGGAGCGTGACTCGCAATTGCGCGAAGCGCGGCGGAATCGCAGCGTCGAGCCAGAGGTAGTGGAGGTTGCGGGCGGTGCGGGCGTAGGGGAGGAAACTGCGCTCGCCCAGCGGCATGGCGATTCCGGCGATGGCGACGATGGCGAGAAAGGTCATCTGGAAGCTGGCCTCGAAGAGTGCGCGCGGCGACCAGATGAGGACAGCGAGGGCGGCTGCGCCGAGGGCGTTGAGCGGGTTGCGCTGGCGGGAGAGCAGGCGGGCGAGGAGGAAGACGGCGGTCATCAGGAGGGCGCGCTGCACGGGGACTCCGAAGCCGGTAAGCAGCGCGTATGCGTAGGTGAGGGCGAGGGTGAGGAGGGTTGCGAGCCAGTTACGCAGGCGGAGGCGGCGGGCGATCCAGAAGACGAGGCCCGCGAGCAGGGCGACGTGCATTCCGGAGACGACGAAGAGGTGGAAGGAGCCGGTGCGCTGGAAGCCTACGCGCAGTTGCTGGGTGAGGCTGGAGCGATCGCCGAAGAGCATTGCGTTGAGCATTCCGGCGTCGTTGGCAGTGAGGCGGAGGCGCGGCGGAAGGCGGCGGTTTGCGGAGGAGCGGGTGTAGGCAAGAAGTCGCGTGGCGGCCCAGCTCTGCGCGGCGAAGATGCGGCATTGCAGGATTGCGGAGGTGCGGCCCACAGAGAGATTGTCTGCGAGCGGGTGCAGGGATGCGGACGCGGCACCGGGCAGGAGATTTGCCAGGGGATGGAGCTTTGTCGAGGGAAGGCTGGCGGTGGCGGCGATTCCCTGGTCGAGGAGATAGTCTGCGAACTGCCATGCGCCGGGATCGCGGTAGCGCTCGGGCGCGCGCAGGCGAATGGTGGCTTCGACGAGGTCGCCGCAGTGGAGCTGGATCTGGGGTTGCGGGGAGTGGTCGGCGAGGAGTGTGGCGCGGATGCCTCCAGCGATGGGAACCATGCGGGAGGTGTCCGGCGTGACTTCTTCGATGGCGGTAAGCGAAAGGTCGAGGGAGGTGGTGGGCGTGGCGTTCTCGCCTGCGCTGGCGGTCTCGTCCCACTGGTCTGGATCGAGATCGACTTCGGTGCTGTCGGGGTTGTCGGGATTGTTGGTGCGAGGGGGGAGGGTGCGGATGCGGACGATGCGGCCCTGGACGGTGCGGCTGAGACCGTCGGCGTAAGTGAACAGAGCGGTCTGCGGCGAGGGCGCGGGCTGGAGCTGCGCGGACCATAGGCCGGCGGCGATCCACAATGCGGCGATGGGGAGGATGGCGAGACGGAGGGTCCGGCGCAGGGCGAGGAGGGTGAGCGCTGTGAATGCGAGAACGGCGAAGAGGAGAAGGATGGTGGGACGTGAGGCTGGAGGCTGGATTTTGGTGAAGGACTCGCCGAGGGCGAAGCAGAGGGCGGCAGCGAGCAGTGGGGCGCGGCGGAGGCTGAGCGTCTCGACGCGCGTGAACCGGGGCCAGAGGCGATGCTCGCGCTCGTCCCGCGTTTCGGGTCTGGAACCAGGTCTGGGAACGCCAGAGGATTGCCGCAACAGGCCACCTGTCTTTCCTCACGATTGAATCACAGTTGCGGAGGGGATCGCTCTGAAAAAACACTCAGCGGGTGAGGACGGCGACGGTTTCGATGTGGGTGGTCTGGGGGAAGAGGTCGAAGAGGTGGAGTTCGGCCAGGGTGTAGCCGGACGGTCCGGCGAGGGTGGTGAGGGTCTGAAGATCCGAGGGGAGGGTTTCCGGCGAGCAGGAGACGTAGACCAGAGTGGGCGCGGCAATGCGGGCGAGAAGGGAACAGACCTCGGGGCCTGCTCCGGTGCGGGGCGGGTCGAGGACGATGAGATCGGGGCGGTCGCGCTGGAGGACGGCGACGCGGAGGAAGTCGAGCGTAGTGGCTTTGACTGCGTGGAGGTTGGGGATCTTGGCGGCGGCGAGCGCGGCGGCGGCGGGTTCGGCGATCTCTACGGCGGTGACCTGGGTGAATCGGGCGGCAAGGGCACGGGAGAAGAGGCCGACTCCTGCGTAGAGATCGAAGGCTGATTGGCCGCTGCGATTGTTGGTGACGAGCGCGAGGAGTTCAGGGAGGAGGAAGCGGTTGGCTTGAAAGAAGGCGGTGCGTGGAACCCAGTAGGTGGCTGGTTCGAGGTTCGAGGTTCGAGGTTCGAGAACAGACAAAGGCAACGGCGAAATACGGGGATTCTTCGCTCCGCTCAGAATGACAATCTGATTCTTTGCACTGATGGAGTAGTTAAGGCCGGGGCTGCCCCAGGTCGGGCCGGGCCGGGGCTGCTCGTTGCGGCGGCTGCGCTGGCGGGAGAGCATGGGGAGAAGCGCGATTCCTGCGCCGGTGAGTTCTGGGATGCGGACGTGGAGGGATTCGCAGAGAGTGGTGAAGTCGGCGGTGAGTTTTCTTGGCAGTGACTTCGCGGCGGTGCGCAGGTAGAGGATGAGCTGGAGGCGGGACTCGTCGGCGGTGGTGAAGAGTTCGAGCTGGTCTGGGGTTTGGTTGGGATTGCGCAGCCAGAGGCTGGCGGATTGATTGAGCTGCGCGAGGAGGGCTTCGGTGGCTCGCCAGAGAATGGGGGCAGCGATGGGGCACTCGGTGATGGGGAGGAAGGCGGGGTGCAGGTTGTTAGTTGCAGGTTGTTGGTTGGATGAGTTGAGGTAGCCGGCGCGGAGCTGGCCGTCGATTTCGGCGAGGGTGAGGCGGATGCGGTTGCGGTAGGCGAGCGGCGGGGAGGGGTGGAGCTGAAGCATGGGCAGCGCGAGGCCAGTGGCTTCGAGGCGCGTTCGGAGCTGAGAGGCTTTGTCGCGGAGCTGCGCTGCGTAGGTGAGGAGCTGGAGCTGACATCCGCCGCAGGAGCCGAAGTGCGGGCAGGGGGGAGTAGCGCGGTCCTGAGGCTGGATAGCTGCGGGATCGAGTGATGGCGGCATCGATCAGGCCTGGTCTTCGTGGGGCATGTAGAAGAGGCTGAGACGGGGCAGCGAGTGGGCTTCGAGCAGGCGCTTCTGCAGGAATTGCTGCTGCACCTGCTTGATCTGAACGGCCTGCATCTTGCCTCGGTAGGGGGCCAGCTCGCGGGCGGCCTGTTCGCGCAGGGCGACGAGCTGGGCCTCCGGCGCGGCGGTGAGCAGCGCGGCGAAGAGCTTCTCTTCGAGCACGGAGAGGGTGCGGTCGAGAACTTCAAGTGACTGCGCGTCCAGCGAAACCGCCAGCTCGCGCTGGCGAGAAGCGGCCTCCGACGCTGCAGTGTTGGCGGGTGAGGGGAGATTGGGTGCGGCTGCGGTGAGGAGCGCGGCGTTGCGTTCGAGGTAGTGGGCGATGCGGGCGGCTTCAAAGCCGGATTCGCGGGGTTCGGTTGCGGAGGGCTGCGCGGTGCCGATGGCGGCCTCTTTGGACTGCTCGACGGCTTCGAGGACGGCCTGTGCGCACCAGGCTAGGCCGTTAATCTTGCGCTGACGACGGGTGCTGCGGAGAGCTTGCGCGGCGTGCTTGTCGAAGGCCGCGTCGATGCCGCGCAGAACGGCTTCGAGGGGGATTCCAGCCTCGCGCCATGTCTCGATGAGCGCCCAATCGAGTGTGGAGAGCATAAGGAGAGAACCTCGCCGTTGCTGGAAGCGGGTCTCGATATCGGTGAAGTAGTTGAAGTAGTTCATAAGCCACACCTCGCTGCGGCGAAGTCAGTCTCGATGTGGCTTTGGGGAACGGGTGCGGTCGTGGTGATCCTGATTGCGCTCGTAGATGATGCGGAGGCCGGTGAGGGTGAGGCGTTCGTCGACTTGGCGGATGAACTTGGAGCCGGAGGCGATGAGGCGTGCGAGGCCACCAGTTGCGATGGTGCGGGTGTCTGGGCCAAGCTCGGCGATCATGCGTTCGAGGATTCCATCGACCAGGCCGATGTAGCCGTAGTAGAGGCCAATCTGGAGGTTGTCGACGGTGCCGGTGCCGATGACCTTGGCGGGCCTGCGGATGTCAATGCGGGGCAGGCGGGCGGCGCGGGTGAAGAGCGCGTCGGCGGAGATGCCGAGGCCGGGGGCGATGGCTCCGCCGAGGAACTCTCCCTTGGTGGAGATGGCATCGAAGGTGGTGGCGGTGCCGAAGTCGACGACGATGACGGGCGGATGAGGAGAGTCTTTGGCTGGGAGCGGGTCTTTGAAGTTGGCGGGATCTTTGAAGAACTCGTATGCGGCGACGCAGTTTACGATGCGGTCGGCGCCGACCTCGGCAGGATTGTCTGTGCGGATGGGCAGGCCGGTGCGGATGCCGGGTTCGACGAAGAGCGGCTTGACACCGCAATAAAGCTCGGCGGCGCGGCGCATGGTGGAGTCGAGCGGCGGAACGACCGAGGAGATGATGATGCCCGTGATCTGCGCAATGTCCATTGAGCGCAGGGCGAAGAGGTCGCGGAAGAGAATGCCAAGCTCGTCGATGGTGGGGTTGCGGTGGGTGGTGATGCGCCAGTCCGCAAGCAGAGTGGCGGGGGCCTGCGGCGTGGCCAGGCTATAGAGACCGAGGACCGTATTGGTGTTGCCTACATCGATGGCTAGGAGCATGTTTTTCGAGGTTCGAGGTTCGAGGTTCGAGGTTCGAGGTTCGAGGTTCGAGGAGAAGCAGGTTCTTTCGCTATGCTACGGAATGACAAACAACGTCATGGTTCTCGGAGGCCCCCGGAGAGGACGGTGTGGAGCTGGCCGTCGTCTCCATGGACAAGGAGAAAGCCGCTGGGATTAAAGCCAGCGGTAATGCCAGTATATCCGCCGGGGTCGTTGTCGCGAATTTCGACTCGGACGCGCTTGCCGGAGATCCAGGAGCTGTACTGAGTGGGGTCCGAGGTCCGAGGTACGAGGTGCGAGGTGAGGCGGCGGAGTTCGGCGTCGAGGGCGAGGAGAATGGCGGCGGCTAGCGGTTCGCGACGGAGGCACTTCGTGCTGTTCTCGACGCTTCGCGTGAAAGACACTTGGCGGAGTGCAAGTGGGTCGGGCAGTTCGCGGCGCAGCGAGGTCGCGATGGCATCGAGTTCAGGGGGAAATATTGTGTGATTGACGTTGATGCCGATGCCCAGGACAGCATAGCGAAGCATCGCGGGTAGCGTGGGTGTGGCGGGGTTCGAGGCTGTGTCGATGAGGATGCCTCCGCACTTTTTGCCGTTGAGGAGGAGATCGTTGGGCCAGCGGATGTCGATCTGATCACGCACGCGAAAGCCGGCGACCGAGGCGATGGCCGATTGTGCCGCAATGGCGGTGGTGAACGAGAGGCCGAGGGCTCTCTGCATGGAGATAGGCGGGGCGACGAGCGCGGTCATATAGAGGCCGTCGCCATCGGGGGAGTGCCAGATGTGAGAGCCGCGGCCACGGCCCGCGGTCTGCTGGTCGGCGATCCAGACGCCGTGACGCGCGCCGGACTTCGTTGCATCGAGCGCGAGGTCGTTGGTGGATGTGACGGAGGCGAGATGCGTCAGGTGGCCAGCAAATTCAGTGTTGGCGATGGCCTGCTCCACTGCACGGAGGTCGAAGGTGTCGGTTGCAGGCATCAGAGGAGGTCGGCGGTGATCTTCATGCTGAGGTCTACGGCGGTGGCGGAGTGGGTGAGCGCGCCGACGGAGATGAAGTCGACTCCGGTTTTGGCGTAGTTGCGGACGGTCTTGAGGGTCACGCTGCCGGAGGCCTCGATAGTGGTCTTAGGCAACGCTTTGCGCACCAGCTTCACGGCCTTCTTCACCCCTTTTGGGGTCATGTTGTCGAGCAGGATGGACTCTGCTCCGCCGGCGATGGCCTGATCCAGTTCGTCTGGCGTGCGGACTTCGACCTGAACGATCTGGCCGGGCTTGCGCCCGGCGAGAGCGCGCGCGAGCACTGCGGGAAGCCCGCCGCCGAGCGAGATGTGGTTGTTCTTGATGAGGATTCCATCCTGTAGGTCGAGGCGGTGGTTGATGCCACCGCCGCAACTGACGGCGTACTTGTCGAGCGCTCGCAGGCCGGGGATAGTCTTGCGCGTGTCGAGTATTTTTGTCTTGGACTTCGCCGCGGCCACCGCGGCGACGTACTCATTGGTGAGCGTACTGATGCCGCTCATGCGCTGCATGAGGTTGAGGATGACGCGCTCAGTGGAGAGGATGCTGGCGGCGTTGGCGCGGATGACGGCGATGGCCTGGCCCTTTTTGACGCGGACGCCGTCGAAGATCTCCGGGTGCGAGACAACCTCGAAGCGGCCGGCGGGTTTATCGGAGAGCTTGCCGTAGAGGCTGAGGAAGGCGGAGATGCAGCCGATGCCGGCGACCACGCAGCTCTGCTTGGCGATGATGGTGGCGGTGGCGCGCAGGCCGGGATCTATGGTGAGGTCCGTGGTGATATCGTTGGCGGCCTTGTCCTCGATGAGGGCGGCTTCGAGAATCGCGGTGATGCGGCGTGATTTCCAGTCCATGATGGCTTCGATTCTACTCGGAGGTTCGAGGTTCAAGGTTCGAGGTTCAAGGTTCGAGACTATGGGCGGCGATCATCGCCATTTTACTGTGCAGGCAGGGCTTCAAGGGCGGCTTTGGTCTTGTCGTGGAGGGTACGGGTCTCGGCGGCTTGCTTGCGCAGGCCTTCGACGATGTGGGCGGGGGCTTTGGCCATGAAGGACTCGTTGCCAAGCTGGCGTTCGGCGGCGGCCAGGCCTTTTTCATATTTGGCGAGGTCTTTGGTGAGGCGCTCGCGCTCGGCTGGGACGTCGATCTGGCGCTCGTAGAGGACAACTACGTCGAAGCTCGACGTGCTACGGGCGTTCGAGCCGGTGAGGGCTTCGGCGGCGGAGTCGACGGAGCTGACGCGGCAGAGCTTGGCGAGCATGTCGGTGTTGGATTGCGCGAGCGCAACGATTTCAGGCGTTGCGTGCAGGTGAATGGGGGCAGCTTCTTTTTCGGGGACGCTGAGTTCCTTGCGCAGCGCGCGGACGGTGGTGATGATCTCTTGAATCGTCTGCATGGCACTGACCGACGCGGAATCGGCTGGGTAGTCGGAGGCTTGCGGGTAGTGGGTGAGGGCGATGGATTTGGCGGGGGGCTGACCGGCGTAGAGCGCGTGCCAAATCTCTTCGGTGAGGAAGGGCATGAAGGGCGAGAGAAGGCGCAGAGCCGACTCGAAGACGTGGACGAATGTGGTGAGGGCTGCTGAGGTTGCGGCCTTCTCGTCGGGTTCATCGAAGTTGAGGCGAAGTTTGACGAGTTCGAGGTACCAATCGCAGAACTCACCCCAGAAGAATTGGTAGATCGCGCTGGCGGCCTCGTCGAAGCGATAGTCTGCGAGTGCGCGGTGAACCTCTGCGGAGACCGCGCTGAGGCGGGAGAGAATCCAGCGAGACTCTAGCGGTGCAGTGGCGTCAGCAAAATGCGGGGGTCCCTCCACTGCGCAACGGACGATGAAACCATCCGTTGCTCCGGTCGGGATGACGGCCTCATGGGTGGGGAGGGTGACTTCGATGCCAGCCTCGCGGGCGCGGTCGAGGTTCATGAAGAGGAAGCGGGCGGCGTTCCATATCTTGTTGGCGAAGGCGCGGTTGCCCTCGGTGCGGGCCTCGCTGAAGGCGATGTCGGTGCCGGGCGAGGCCATGCTGGCAAGGGTGAAGCGGACGGCATCGGTGCCGAAGCGCTCGATGATCTCGATGGGGTCGAGGACGTTGCCCTTGGTCTTGGACATCTTCTGGCGGTCGGCGTCGCGGACGAGCGCGTGGATGTAGACCTCTTTGAAGGGAACGGCTTCGGCGAGCTCACGCGGGCTGCCATCGGGCATCGGAACGTCGAGCATGAAGTGGGTGCCGAGCATAATCATGCGCGCGACCCAGAAGAAGAGAATGTCGAAGCCGGTGACCAGCAGCGTGGTGGGGTAGAAGGCGGCAAGGTCGGGGGTGAGGTTCGAGGTTCGAGGTTCGAGGTTCGAGATGGAAGACAAATGCGGGGATTCTTCGCTGCGCTCAGAATGACAATCCTTCTCTGCATCGCCGGGCCAGCCGAAGACGGTGAAGGGGAGGAGGCCGGAGGAGAACCAGGTGTCGAGGACGTCGGTCTCTTGCGCGATCTGCGTGGAGCCGCAGGAGGCGCAGGCGGCGGGCGTCTCGCGGGCGACGGTGAGGCCGCGGCAGTCGGCGCAGTGCCAGGCAGGAATGCGATGGCCCCACCAGAGCTGGCGGGAGATGCACCAGTCGTGGATGTTGTTCATCCACTCGAAGTAGGTCTTGGAGTACATCTCCGGAGTGAAGCGGATGTGGCCGTCGCGGACGGCGGCGATGGCCTTGGCGGCGATCGAGTCTCGTGCAACTCCACCGGGGCTAAAGCCCCCCTCTTGTGCGGGCGTATTCAGGGGGCTGAAGCCCCCTGCTCCCTCCGGTGCTTTGTTGACGGCGAGGAACCACTGCAGTGAGAGGCGCGGCTCAATGACGGCACCGGAGCGTTGCGAGAGCGCGATGGCGAGGTTGTGATCCTTAATAGCGACGAGCAGACCGACGGCTTCGAGGTCGGCGACGATCTTTTCGCGCGCTACAAAGCGATCCATCCCGTGGTAGGGCGAGCCGGGCAGGTCGATGTGCGCCTCGATGTCGAGGATGGTGATCGACGCAAGCTTGTGGCGCTGGCCGATGGCGAAGTCGTTGGGGTCGTGCGCGGGCGTGACCTTGACGGCGCCGGTGCCGAACTCGGGCTGTGCCCAGTCGTCGGCGAGGATGGGGATGGCCCGGTTGGGCGCACCGTTGACGCCGCTCAGTGGAAGCGATATGACTTTGCCGATGACGGCGGTGTAGCGCGGGTCGGTGGGGTTCACCGCGACGGCTGTATCGCCCAGCATGGTCTCGGGGCGCGTGGTGGCGACGACGATGGAGCCAGTGCCATCGGCGAAGGGATAGCGGATGTGGTAGAGCTTGCCGAGGCGGTCTTCGTGTACAACTTCGAGGTCGGAGACGGCGGTCTGCTGGATGGGATCCCAGTTGACGATATAGCTGCCGCGATAGATCAGACCCTGCTCATACAGGCGGACGAAGGCTTCCTTCACCGCGACGTTGAGGTGGTCGTCCATGGTGAAGTACTCGCGCGACCAATCGACCGAGGCTCCGAGGCGGCGCATCTGGTCGGTGATGGCAGAGCCGTATTGGCGCTTCCACTCCCAGACGCGTTCGGTGAAGGCCTCGCGGCCCAGAGCCTTGCGGCTGGTGCCTTCGCTGGCGAGTTGGCGTTCCACCATCATCTGCGTGGCGATGCCGGCGTGGTCGGTGCCGGGAACCCACAGCGAGGTCTGGCCACTCATGCGGTGCCAGCGGGTAAGGATGTCCATCTCCGTCTGGTTGAGCATGTGGCCCATGTGCAGGCGTCCGGTGACGTTGGGCGGCGGCAGGAGGAGGGTGAAGTTCTCTGTGGGGCTGCCTGCGGTGGTGCCCGCAGGGCTTGGGACTTCAAAGAGCTTCTCGCTGACCCAGTACTCGGCCCAGCGGCGCTCGATGATGGAGGGGTCGTAGGCTTTGGGAAGGCTGCTGGCAGAAGCTTCTGCGGACGATTGGCCGGTCGATTGGGCGAGCGGTATATTCAGCGATTCCGGCAGCGATTGGGCAGGCGATTTTGGCGTGTTTTCGTGACTCATGGGGATAAGTCAAGGGTAGCACTGGTGGAGAGGCTTGGTGGTGCAGGGAATGCTAACCACAGAGCAATCGGATAAAAGCCATGCAAGACCGAGGAGATGCGTTGTCTTGCTTTCAATTCACCTGTTGCGAGATAGGGGTTGATTGTCCGGGGGCCTTTCTTGCGTCGCTTGAGTTTGCCAACTCATGTTTATGAAGGCAGGTTATTTTCGCCAACCCAACGCACATATTTCTCAAAATTTGGTCTTGCCAATCGTCACGCGATGAGCTTAGTATCCGATTCGATCCCGCAATGAACGCACAAACACGCACCGCAAGGACTCAGAGCTAGGTTGTAGCCGGATATAGCCCGAATCACCGGGGAAATCCAGGAGAGGCAAGTTTGGGTTCAAATCACCCTTATCCACAGATGAGGGATTTGAATTCCCGTGCTTTGGAGTGACGAAACAATGACTTGGTACGCCTACTGCATTGCAGAACGAAACGCATTTCCTGAACTTTGTCGACATCGCCGCCCAATGCCACTGGTTGGAGTCACCGGCCTCTTTGGGAACCAGACCTTTCTGTTTCCGGCAAGCGATCTGGCGGTGATCGTCTCGGAACACACGGTGGAAGACGCTGCCCGGATGGACCAGAACGCAGCCAAGGATCACGCCCGCGTGATTGCGGACTGCTTCAAGCTTTCCACGGTGCTTCCCTTTCGCTTTGGCACCACCTTTCCCGACGATGACGCGCTGCGCCGGTCGGTTCGCTCGAACCAACGGCACTTCACGGCGAATGTGGAGCGGCTGCGCGGCAAGGCTGAGATGCACCTGAAGGTTCTGATGGACGATACCTGCCCCGGCATCGCTGCACGCGATATGACGGTGGGACAGCAATACCTGACCAGTCTGCGCGAGAGCGCGGCGCGGCAGCGGGACCGTCAGTCGCGGGCCAGGGCGCTGTCGGTGCAAATGCATCGCATGTTCCTGCCAATTGCCGAGGAGATCACCTGCAAGCGTACGGAGTCTGGCAAGATGTTGCTGGATATCGCCCACCTGATCGACAACAAGACGGTGGAGCGCTATCAGAACAAGTACTCGTCGGCGACGTTGGAGATGAAGGAGTGCCGGATGCAGTTGTCTGGGCCGTGGCCTCCGTATCATTTTGTGCAGCGTCACTCGGCGACACCGCTGCACGGCGCGTAAACCTCGTCCTGGGGCTACCCCCCAGGCTGGAACAGGGCGCGCCTTCGGCTCTATTCCGGTGCTCAATTGGTGGGTAGGCTGCGTTTTCGTTTTTTCCGCGGATACCCTTTGTTGTCGATCCAGCATCCCAAGAACAGGCCCATATCCGGGCTTTGGAAGCGCTTTTTGCACCAGCACAGTGCGAAAGGTCCCAATTCGGAAGCGGCGATTGGCTCGCCAGGAGATCAATATTATGTACCGTACAAACTATTCAGCGCCTGCTATGGCGCTTGCGCAGACACGCGTGCAAAACATCAGCAACACATTTCGCAGTTTATGGACTCGCACATTGCCAGCGATGGCTATTACCGGGGCATTTGGAGTTCTTGCGAGTATAGCTCCGACAACAGCAAAGGCGCAGGAGCCGAATCCGACCTCGCAGCCGGCGGCTGTAACTGTAGAGGTTGCAAACCCGATTACAGAACAGAACGGGATCTATATCTACCGGGTGAAGGTGGTGGAGCGGAATCTTGACTGCGTGAACTACCTGAATCGCAGCGATTCGACGCACATCGGGTTCGAGGGCACAGCGCTTTTGCGCGGAGCGCGGGGCGAGGCGAAGGTGACGAGCGAACGCGGGAAGATTACGATCGACGCGCACTTTGACGGTCTGACTCCGGCGAATGGATTTGGCAAGGAGTATCTGACCTATGTGTTGTGGGCGATCTCGCCGGACGGGCGGGCTCAGAACCTGGGCGAGGTGTTGCCCGCGGGGACGAAGAACAACCTGAAGGTGACGACCGCGCTGCAATCGTTTGGCTTGATTATTACCGCTGAGCCTTACTTCTCGGTGACAGAGCCAAGCGACGTGGTGGTGCTACAGAACGAGATTCGACCCGACAAGACGAACGGCGTGATGGAGAAGGTAGAGGCGAACTATAGCCTGTTGCCGCGCGGCATGTACGCGGAGACAGCGGGTTCGCGCACGGTTGCAAACCCGATCACACGCAATGAACGCTCGCCGCTGGAGTTGTATGAGGCGGACAATGCGGTTCGGATTGCGCAGGATGCGGGAGCAGATACGTATGCACCCAAGATCATGGCGCAGGCCGTGCTCGACGAGCAGAATGCGGGCGCGCTGGACGGCAGCAAGCATGGTGACCGGAAGATGGAGATCACCGAAGCTCGCGAGGCCGTGGAGCGCGCTGAGGATGCGCGGATCACTTCATTGCGCAAGCAGGCGGCGGATCGGGCGCAGGCTCAGGTAGCGGCGAAGGAGCAGGCGCAGGCCGATGCGGCGTTGTCGCAACAGCAGGCGGCCCAGGCCCAGGCCAATGCTGCCCAGTCGCAAGTGGTGGCACAGCAGGCGAAGCACGATGCAGAGCAGGCGCAGATAGCCAAGGCGCAGGCCGATGCGGCCCGCGCACAGGCTGAGGCGGAGACCGCCGCGGCACAGGCCAAGGCGGCAGAGGCTGGCAAGAGCGCAGAGAACGCGAATGCGATTCGCGAGAAGCTGCGCGCGCAGTTGAACTCGGTGCTGGCAACCAGCGAGTCGGCTCGTGGGTTGATCGTAAATATGTCGGATGTGCTCTTCGACACCGGCAAGTACACGCTGAAGCAGACGACACAGGTGAGTCTGGCGAAGGTTGCCGGGATTCTGGAGGCTTATCCTGGCTTGAAGGTGCAGGTGGAGGGCTATACCGACTCGACCGGCTCGGACGATATGAACCAGAAGCTCTCTGAGAATCGCGCTTTGGCTGTGAAGGACTTCCTGGTGTCGCAGGGCGAGTCGCAGGGGAGCATCAGCTCGACGGGATTTGGAAAGAACGATCCTGTGGCCGATAACGGCTCTGTCAGTGGACGCGCACAGAATCGTCGCGTGAATCTGGTGGTGTCGGGCGATGCGATCGGAGTTACGCAGACGGTGTCGACGCTGGTGCAGTAAAAAGCATAAACAGTTCGTTGTCTTGCATCGAGAGGGCTGCTACACGCGGCCCTCTTGCTTTATGTGGGCGGCGCGTGGGCTTATAAAAGAAGGATGATGTCTCTCAAGGGCAAAGTTGTTCTGATTACCGGGGCCAGTTCGGGCATTGGCCGGGCCACGGCGTTTGCGTTTGCGGGTGAGGGAGCGCGGCTTCTGCTGTGTGCGCGGCGCCTGGAACTGCTTCAGGAGCTGGAAGCGCCGCTGATGGAGGCTGGCGCTGCGGCCGTATCGCTCCTCCGTCTGGATGTGCGGGAGCGCGCGGCGGTTGAGGCGGCGGTGGCGGGTCTGCCGGCGGATTGGAAGGCTATCGACGTTCTGGTCAACAATGCGGGGCTCAGCCGCGGGTTGGCCAAGTTGTACGAGGACGACCCGGAGAACTGGGACGAGATGATCGACACCAACGTGAAGGGGTTACTTACAGTCACTCGCGCGGTGGTTCCTGGAATGGTGACGCGGAACGCAGGGCACGTCATCAACCTGGGCTCGACCGCTGGGCACCTTACGTACGCGAATGGAGCGGTCTATTGCGCGACCAAGGCAGCGGAGAAGTCCATCAGCGAGGGTCTGAAGATCGATCTGATGGGCACTGCGGTACGGGTCACCTCGGTCGATCCCGGGATGGTGGAGACGGAGTTCAGCCGGGTACGGTTTCGCGGGGACGAGGAGCGCGCGGCGAAAGTTTACGAGAAGATCACGCCGCTGGAGCCGGAGGATATTGCGGATGCGATTGTGTGGGCTGCGACGCGACCGGCGCATGTGAATGTTCACAGCATTGTGCTGACCACGATCGACCAGGCGAATTCTACGGTCTTCCATCGACACGATTAGAGCGCTCGGTTGGGTAAGAGAAATACGGAGGAGTTGGACAAACCACGGCGTTCTTGTCCTGATGGCATTCTGTGCAGCCACAACGACGAGATCGTCACTCTACCGATTCAACCGGCCACCGCTACATGTGGACCGTCCAGCCAAGCTCAGACAACTTCTCCTCGATGTCGGCGAGCGCGTTGGCAAGTGCACTGCGCCGAATCGGGCTGGCGGCGTGCTCGGAGAGGATGCGGTTGCGCTGAAGAATGAGAGCCTGCCGTTTCCGCGTGCGTTCGGCCTCGCGAGCGTGGGCGATTGCTTTGTCTTGCCTGGATGGGGTGGCCTGCAGTGAACGCTTTTCAACAGATTGTGTTGCTAATCCTTGAGACATAGGTTAATTTTACGCCGACCTGTTGGATTGCATCAGATTTCGGGGGTCAACGGCCTACGTGGGAGCGGTCCGCGTGGCGCCTGTGCATGGTGGATCTGATGCGCGGATGCCTATAATCAGATCACGCGAGATTGATGAAATCGAGTGGGGGAAAGTTTGTCAGTCATTGTTCAGATAGAGGGCCTTCGCAAGGTCTATGAAGGCAAACAGCGCGTCGTAGCCGTGGATGGCATCGAGCTGGGTGTGCGCGCAGGCGAGATGTTCGGTCTGCTTGGCCCCAACGGAGCGGGCAAGACGACGACCATCGGCATTTGCACTACGCGCGTTCTGCCGACTGCAGGGCGGGTGCTGATTGCGGGCGCGGATGTGGTGCGATCGCCGGCGGTGGCGCGGCGGTCGATGGGAATCGTACCCCAGTTCAACACGCTCGACCGTTCCTGCACCATCTACGAGAACATCCACTTTCACTGTCTCTACTTCGGGTTCTCGCACGCCGAGGCGAAGCGGCGGACGCACCAACTGCTCGATCAGTTTCTGCTCACCGAGCGGGCAGAGGCTTATCCTTCGCAGCTTTCCGGCGGGCTGGCGCAGCGGGTGCAGATTGCACGTGCGATTGCGCATCGTCCCAAGGTACTTTTCCTCGATGAGCCCAGCGCGGGACTCGATCCGCAGAGCCGGATTGCGATGTGGGATGCTGTTCGGAGGCTGCGTGAGGAGGGGATCACCGTGGTGCTGACGACGCACTATATGGAGGAGGCCGACGAACTGTGCGACCGCGTGGCGATTATAGACCACGGAAAGATTCTGGTGGAGGACACGCCCGCCGCACTGAAGGGATCGGTGGGCGCGCAGAAGGTCTATGCGCTTGAGCTGAGCGAAACCGCGGGCGCAGCAGTGCTGGGCGAGCAGTTAAAGCAGATGGCCGGAGTGCGTGGCGTGGAGACTACGTCCAGCGGAATCCTCATCTTCGCCGACAACGCCGATGGCCTGTTGCCTGATATTGTTCGGGCCAGTAATCCATACGGTCTGCGCGACCTGACCATTACAGAGACCAGCCTGGAGACGGTCTTCATCCGGCTCACAGGGCGCGACCTTCGCGAATAGAACTGCGGGAGTAGAGACTCATGGCGCTACTGCAATCTGAAACCGATG
>Ga0302187_10002318_pt1 | contig 15701 bp, 15 predicted proteins | sample II_Bog_E1_3_FD_202120 | JGI IMG/M metagenome (GOLD analysis project Ga0302187, IMG submission 202120) | Peat permafrost microbial communities from Stordalen Mire near Abisko, Sweden - II_Bog_E1_3 | ecosystem: Environmental > Terrestrial > Soil > Wetlands > Peat | place: Sweden: Abisko...
CTGCGGGTTTTCGAAGAACCAACCTTCGTCGATGACGGCGTAGTTGTAGCCGAAGGGCTGGAGTTTTTCGTGGAGGACGCGAACGTTGGCGCGGAACTGCTGCTCGGTGATGGTGAGGCCGTAGGCGTCCCAGCTGTTCCAGCCCATCGGGGGCGTGGGCGTGGCTACGAGGTCTTTTTGTGCGTGGAGGGAGATGCCGAGGAACAGCGCAGAGAGCACGAGAGCGCGGAGGGCGGTCATGCAAGCCACTATAGATGGTGGTTCCCGCCCGTGACGATAAGGCCTGTCACGGATGGGGCACCCGGTTCGTAGTGACCTCTAGTAGGTGACCTCGTCGCCGTGGAGCACTTGTTCGACGACGTCGTGGATCTTGAGGAGATCCCACTTGTCGGCGACGGTCTGGGGTTTGGTCTGGCCGGCCTGGTGGATGATGACGGCAGGGCGGGGATCGAAGGTGTCGCGGCTGGCGGCATCGTCCTCTTCGGTCCAGGAAGGCTGGCTGCTCCAGATCATGGTGCGCCAGCTGTGGTCGCCTTCGACGATGACCGTTGTATCGTTCCAGCGCGGAGAGGCTTCCACGACGTTCATCATTTCGCCCAGCGTGCGGTCGGCGAGGGCGAGGTTATCGAGATAGCTGGAGTCGCACCACTCCGTGTAACCGTCCTTGATGCGCGACCAGATGTTGGGACTGTGCGGCACCGGCAGGTGGATGAAGATGAAGTCCGACTGGTCGGTCTGGAGTTTTTCGAGGGTCTTGGCGCGGAGGTCGAGGTAGGTCTTGAGACGGGTGCGAACGTCGAAGGTGCAATGGTCGCGGTCGGCGCGCTCAAGCGAATCGATCTCGCGAACGACGGCGGCGATGGGCGTGAACATGTTGCGGCCGAAGCTCGCGGTGGGCGACATGGGGCCATCGACCATGTCGAGGTTGTTCCAGTAGCAGTCGTCGATCTGCGCGCCGTAGATAGTGCAGTAGGGGTTGTACCAACCGACGACACCGGTGCGCCAGCCGGCCTTCTGCGCATCGTTGAAGACGGTCTTTTCGCCATCAAGGCGGTGCCAGCCGTGGACCCCGGTGTAGTGGACGTGCAGCGTGTTGACGTAGCTGAAGCGGAAGTCGTCGATGCTATGGCCGCTGAGCAGAGAAGGCACAATCTTGACGGTGCGGAGGCCTTCGGGCTGGACGTTGGAGAAGAGCGTGGACTGGGCGCGGAGGGCGTCAAAGTTGGGCAGCGCGAGGCCGTGGGCGCGGTGCTCGAAGGTCTGGTCGAAGCTGAGCTCGTCGAAGAGGATCCAGACGAGGCGCTTGTGCTGGCGTGGAGGCTGCGGGGTGGTGGCCCAGGCGACCGTGTGCTGGTTCGGCGCGGGCTTCCAGACGATGACGAAGAGCAGCTGCACGATGGAGCCAACCGCGAAGATGGCGAGGACGATGCTCGCGAAGTCGCCGACCTGCATGATCTGGTAGTAGCGGCGGCGGAAGCGCAGCAGCATGAGCAGCACGATGGCTGCCCACACGACAGCGAAGACGGCGATCATGCCGCCGGTCATGTCCCAGGGATAGAGCTGGCGGGTGCGCTCGACCAGGTATGGCGGGATGACGAGAGCGACGATGAGCTTGACCCAGGGCTCAAATCGCGTGCGCGAGAGCGGGCCAATGATGGCGAAGAGGAAGAGAGCAAGCAGGAAGATGTCGGCGACCTGCGCGAGGCAGATGGCGGTGAGGCGGTAGGGCACGTGCATGCGCACGTCCTCGCCCCCGCCCAGCAGGTCGCCGTAGTTCATTACAAGGATGAGAGAGGCCAGGCCGAGGCACTGGAAGAACTTCTTGATCATGCGCGGGATCCCTGTAGAGGGATGCGCGGGGTGGGCTGGGCGCTGCCCCTGGATGTTTCAAGGATCATGGGGTGATTGTCTCTCCGATTGGCGGAGCGTAGCCAATGAACGTTCGCAGGCGGGGATATGTCGCGTCTTCAGCGCTCGGGTATGGGTGGGCCGGTACCTGGGGCTTCGCCCCAGGCTGTTATATCGTCGGTCCTTTGGCCCTTGGGTACTTTGGCCCTTGGAGCAGTGCGGGTTTGGAGCATTCCACCAGCTCCTGAGGGATGCAGCCGAGGAGTCTCTGCGTCTATTGCATCTTCTCCAGGAGGAAGAGGACGCGGCCATTGGTGAGGCGATGCTCGGCGGCGACGCGGAAGAGACCTTCGCAGGCGGCGAGGAGATCGCGTTCGTGGAGGTGGCCGTAGAGCTCGGTGCGGCCGCGCATGAGGCTCTGGAACATGGGGTCTTCGACGGGCACCCACTCAACGATGAGCCACCTGCGCGTGAGGCGCGCGGCGAGCTCGACGATGGCGCGGAGGGGGATCTGCTCCAGCAAGACGATGTGGTGGATGACTGCGAGCATCATCACCATATGGAACTGCTGCTCGAGGCGCGAGAGCAGGGCCAGTGATTCCTGATTTTCCCAACCGACCGCGGGTGTGGGGCGGGACAGATCGGCGTGGATGGTCTGCACGTCGAGCTTCTGCACGAGGCTGCGCTTGTAGATCTGGTCGGCAGCGGTAGCGTCTCGCTCGAGCGAGATGACCTGCGCTCCTTGCGTGGCTGCGAGGGCGGAGAAATCGCCGGTGTTGGCGCCGATATCGAGCACGCGGCCGGGCTTGAGTGTGGCGAGTTGCTGTTCGACCCACGTCCGCTTGGCTTCGGCCTCTGCCGCGGTGTAGTGGGTGAGGGTGCCGGTGTATTCGCTCCACTCGGAGCGGCCGCCTGCGCCGATCGCGGCGCGGGTACGCTTCGCGAGCGACTGCATGAGCTTCGCGATCACATGCGCTGCGGCTTGGGGGTCCATCCTTCGCGCGGTGGCCTTGCCTTTGGCGGCGTCGTCCTGGCCCTTGCGCTCCAGCCAGAAGGGCATGGAGATGGGCCACAGGGCTGCCGGCGAAAGCCGCTGCTTCCAGCTGAGCATGGCGTAGAGGTCGCTGGCCTCGTAGCCGTCGCGGCGGAGCTGTGTAAGCTCCAGCGGCCAACCGAGGAGGCGTTGGGCGAGCAGCGGCAGCAGAAACGTCCGCATGTACTGGCCGTAGGCGAGCCAGGTGGCGTCGGAGGGATCGCGTGGGTCGAAGCTCAGGACATCAACGAGGACGGGATTGGGGCCGTCGAAGAGGATGTTGAGCGGCGTGGCGTCCTTGAGAATCCAGCCGGACTCGAGGGCTCGTTCGCCGAGGGCGAGGGTAAGCTCGGCGGCCGCCAGCCACTGGGAGGGCGTCCACTCCCAGGGGTAGGTGGGGATGGCGATGCGGGGGTGCTTCAGGACGAGCGGAGCGTCGGGGCCAGCGGCGTCGGGATTCTCGATCGTCGTCGCAGACATCTCGCCACGGGCGACGGCGTCCCGGTAGAAGGCTGAGTCGAGGAACGACAGCACGGCAGCGCGCGATCCGGGGTGGATCGTGCGGACCGCGAAATCGTCTGTCAGAGAGAGCGACCCGGCAGGATCGCGAAAGGTAGGCCGAAGCCCGTTGCTGCTCATGCGGCGTTGGAGTCGTCGCGGATGACGCGGACCGGAAGCACGACACGCTCGGGAGCCGGGTTCGTTACAACGGCGTCCTTGCGGGTGAACAGGGCCTTGATGCGGCGGCGCATGAAGTAGCCGGCAGCCGCGGCCATGGAGGCCACACTCTGCAGGGCCAGCATGCCTGTTCCGGGGTCGACATAGCCGTAGGCCTTGTGGTCGGTCGCGACCAGGAGGCAGAACCCGATAAACAGCGCCAAAACAATGGAGGAAAACTTCTTCATGGACTGTGCTCCGTCAATGGACCCATGGATTCAGGTCTTAAAATCACGTGGCGCAGATGAATGTCCCTGCGCCCGAAACCTGTTTGATGCAAAACCGTTCGCAACGGAGAAGTTGTCGGAATCTTCTCCATCATTCGTGACGAATATGTCTCGTGCCACGTAGAGCTAGTGACGGGCGGGCGTTTGCGGAAGATTCACCCGGAGCACAAACTTTTTGATGTCTCTGTATGCGACATCTCTTGATGTCGGAGGGTTTGCGAGCCATTTCGCCCGCAATTCAGCGTTCCAGAGCGGTTGAAGCCGCGGACGGAGATTGGCATCGTATCCTTGAAGAAGGCGCACAGGAAGGTTCCGATTGGCTCCCAGCCTGCGCGACAAAGGAAGTCACCAGCCCCATGCCCCTTTATGAGTACGAGTGTCGGCAATGTCACCGGCGCACTGAAAAGATCCAGAAGTTCTCCGATCCGGAGCTGACCGTGTGCCCCCATTGCGGCGGAGCGTTGGAGCGCACCATCACAGCGGCAGCGGTATCCTTCAAGGGAGGCGGCTGGTACAAGGACCTCTACTCTTCGGCTAAGCCTTCCGGAGGCGGAAAGAGCGAAGGCTCTTCGAGCGATTCGGGAGGGTCTACGGCTCCGGCTGGCGAAGGCAGCGCTCCTGCAGCACCTGCGGCGAGCCCGGCTTCAAGTTCTCCTGCTCCGTCAGCGCCGAGTTCTTCGAGCTCTTCCGGGTCCTCGAGCTCTTCGGGGTCGTCGTCAGGCTCCTAGGTTCCTGATTGGGAACTGGAGCGAGCTCGGATAACGGCTTCCGTCTGTGGGTCGCTGAATGAAGAGGCGTGCAGGGCCGTTCCTGTGCGCAGACGAATCCTGATCGGGAGACAGTCGACTTGTCCACATGACGTCGTTGCACTGGGTGTCGTTGTTGCGCTGGCTGCGTCCAACCAGCGTGCATCCAACAGAAACGATCTGTTCGGCGAGTCGATCTGGCAGAGCGGTTCAGGTACGTTGGGACTTGAATTTACTGAAGGGGGAGCGCACGAGCCAGTACGGCAGATGACCGGATGTTAACCTCAGCGCAACTCCCGCTTCGGTTGTAGACCGGTGTAAGCCAACTGACATCAGCCTGCGCTATCATGCAAGCCATGAGGTTCGGTCGTTCACTGAATGTGGAATCTGTTATGGGTCGTCGCTCAAGAAAGAGGCGCACCATGTTGAAGAGCATCGGTTGGGTATCGGCTGGCGTTACGGCGCTGGCAGTCGGGGTTGTGGTGGGTCGCGAACTGCGCGAGCGCTACAAGTTCAGTCGGCGCACGCCGTATGACGCGTATGCGCATGCGGGCGACCCGATGACCGACGTGGAATGCGGCGTCGGCATCTAGAACGCTGACAGGCATCTAGAACGCAGACAGTAGAGATCAGGCAATGAGCCAGTCGACAAGCCAGAAGCGGTCGACTGTGCAGAGCAAATTACGAACCCTCCCGCCGTAAGGCTGGGAGGGTTTTTCGTTTCAGAACGGGTGGGCTGTGGGCTTTCTCTACGCGACCGCTTCGTTTGAGGATTCAGCCTCGGCTCGTGGAGAAGCCTGCAGGAGTCGGACGAGATCTTCCACTGTGACGAGCGGCTTGTGCAGCATCGCGGCGTTCAGCCGGCGACCCAGCGCCGAGGTAAGGTCGCCGAGCGTCTGCTGGATGTCTTCTGAGTCCAGTCCGAGGTCTTCGTCGAGCAGATCGTTTGGCAGAACCGGGAAGCGAACCCCCTGCACTTCCTGCAGGTAGCGGAAGGCCGAACGGGCGATGACGGGATCGAAGCCATGCTGCTGCATCTGGTTGGCGAAGGTGGATTCGTCGACGCCCTCGCGCTCGAGCTTGAGAGCGCGATGTCTGCTGGCCGCGACCCACTTGAGCAGCAGGAAGGCCAGGCCAACGAAGATCGCGATCACCAGTATCGGGATCGCCTGCTCCTGAAGTCCCAGCGAGAACGTGTTGTGAGTAGCCATCAGTGCCAATGCTCCAACGACGCGGAGTAGCGAGAATGAGGGGGCCGTGTAAACACCGAGGCCCCGCCGACTTGCGTGGCAGAGATATCAGGCGTACGACTGGCGTACGTGGTCCGGTGCGCGGTGAATACGAGCTAAATTATGCCACAAGGCATTTTTGTATGGCGAAGAATGACGGCTACTACATAAAGATTCCTTCGCACCGCTTCCGGTTGTATCGGAATGCGGCGGGCCGGGCCCTGCGGGAGGTTGTGATGCCCCCGGTGGGCGGCTAGGATAAGTGCTGCATTTGCCAAGTCCTGCTTCGCGCTGCCCACCTGCAGCGTCCAATGCTCTGAGCCTCTCGTGCCCATGTCTTCGACCCTATTCCCTATCGCCGCCCAGTTGCCTTCCTCTGACGCTCCGGCGGCACGACAGGAAGGCACGTCTGGCCGCCATTCGGAATCCGAATCGGCCCTGGTCGACAGCCACGGACGACGCTTGACGGACCTGCGGGTATCCGTGACCGGGCGCTGTAACTTCCGTTGCCTCTATTGCCGGACCGGCCAGGGTGAGCCTGCCGGGATGGAGCTCCCGCTGGCGGAGTATGAACGGCTGGCGTCGGTGTTTGTCTCGCTGGGGATTGAAAAGGTTCGACTTACGGGCGGTGAACCTCTGCTGCGCGAGGGTCTGGTTGACCTGACGGCGGCGCTCGGACGGCTGCGAACTCCAGCCGGGGAACGGCTGGACCTGGCGCTGACGACCAATGGATTCGGGCTGGCCAAGCTGGCGAAGCCGCTGGCCGAAGCTGGCCTGAGCCGCGTCACTGTGAGCCTCGACGCCGTGGATTCCGAGACCTTTACCCGGGTGACACGCGTTCCGGGCGGATTCGAGAAGGTACTGGCAGGCATTCGGGCGGCGCAGGACGCCGGGCTGGGTCCCGTCAAAGTGAACTGCGTCCTGCTGCGCGGCTACAACGATGGCCAGATCGAGGCGTTCGCCGAGTTTGCCCAGCGGGAACGCGTCATCCTGCGCTTTATCGAGTTCATGCCGCTGGAGGAAGCTCCGACGCCCGGCACGGATGCGAAGGCCTGGTCCCGCGAGGCGGTCGTCTCGATGGACGAAATCCTGACCCGGTTGCGCGCGATGGGCGAGCTGGTGGCTCTGCCTCCCACGCATAGTTCCGAGACGGCGCGGAGGTTTGGATTTGCGGATGGAGCGATGGAGAACGTCGAGATTGGCATTATCGCGCCGGTATCGCACCCGTTCTGCAATCACTGCAGTCGCCTGCGGTTGACCGCCGATGGAAAGCTGCGGACCTGCCTTTTCTCCAACGAGGACCACGATCTGCTGGCCGAAATGCGCTCCGGCGCTGACGATGAAGGACTTCGGCAATGGATCCGGAGGGTCGTCCGTGGCAAGGAAGAGCGGCATCATATTGGCGAGGCAGGATTTCTGAAGCCATTACGCAGCATGGTACAAATCGGCGGCTAGGCCTTGTGCAGAAACGGGTCTCCGCTATCCTGTTCTGGGAATCTTTATCCCATCGCTGGCCCCTCGCAGAGTTTGTGCCGATAACGCGTCTAGAGACGACCCGATGGCAATGATGCAAAAGCTACGGCCCTTCTTTCCCTCTCGGACCTCCGGTTCCGCGGCTGCTGTCGTCGCGCCCGTAGCGGGAGTGGGGCAGCCCGTGGGTGCGCCGATACGCGAAAAGCGCAAGTTCGAGACCGTCGACCATCGCCAACTGGACCATCTGCGCGTCTTCCACGACGTGGCCCGTGCTTTGACCTCCAACCTGGAGCTCGAGCCGTTGCTGCGCGCCATCATGAGCCAGATGGAGGACTTCTTCGGACCGGAGCAGTGGTCGCTGCTGATGGTGGATGAGGAGACCCAGGAGCTTTACTACGCCCTGAGCGTGGGCGTGGACGACTCCCAGTTCCGCGGAGTTCGTATCGCGCGCGGCCAGGGAATTGCCGGTTGGGTGGCCGCGAGCGGCAATGCGCTCGTCGTTCCCGATGTCTCCAAGGATCCGGACTGGTCGCGTTTCGCGGCGGCTCATCCTGAACTGAACATGCACTCCATCGCGTGCCTGCCGATCCGGCATGGCGACCGCACGCTGGGCGTGCTGCAGCTGAACAACTCCCACCTCGACCGGCTGCCCGACAACGCCATCAGCTTCCTGCGCGTGCTGTGCGACTACGCCGCGATCGGGCTGGAGAACGCACGCCAGGTGAAGTTGATCCATCACCTCTCCATCACGGACGACTGCACGGGGCTGTTCAACGCACGCTACCTCTACACGCTGCTGGAACAGGAGATTGCGGCAGCCAAGGGACCGCACGTCGTGCCGATCAAGCAGCACTTCAGCCTGGTGTTCTTCGATCTCGATCGCTTCAAGAGCGTGAATGACACGCACGGCCACCTGGTGGGCTCTCGCCTGCTGCAGGAGGTGGGTGGTGTGATCAAGCGGACGATCGGGCCGGAACATGCGGGATTTCGCTACGGCGGCGATGAGTTTGTGCTGCTGCTACGGGGGCTCGACAAGCCTGAGGCTACGGAACTGGCGCATACGCTGCGCGACACCTTGAATGCCACGGAGTTCCTGACCGGCGCTGCGATCACGCTGAAGCTGACGGCCAGCTTTGGACTGGCGACCTTCCCGCAGGATGGTCCGGACATGCACGGGATCATTCGAGCATCGGACACGATGATGTACGTGGCCAAGGCCCGCGGCCGGGATTGTGTTGCGGTCGCCGACAGCAGCGAACCGATGCCGATGCCTCCGCCAAAGAACTCCCGGCACAGCTAGGGAATTCTCGCGGGACTCTGCCCTGCCTCCGAAACAGACGAATGCAAGAACAGCGCGCCCTGCGGGGTGCGCTTTTTCTTTGGGTGCTGCGGCAAACTTCGCGCGGGAGGAGCGGGTGCACCAATTTTGGTGATGTATCGGGCGATGTCAAAAGTGGCCGTTTATCGCTCATGCGACCGGAGATCGCTCATTTGCCGAGGCGAGATAGAGCTTTATCCAAGCGGGTATCGAGCAGTCCTGAATGTTTTTCCAACTTCTGGCGATTTTCTGTTGACAGTCGTTCTATCGTCGAGATATTTTGATGACGGACACAGTTTACGAAATAGGAGATTACACGATGCGCCGAATCCTCGTTACCGCCCTTGCCCTGCTTCCCGCCCTGGCTTCCGCACAGGTCCCGACCTCGGCGAACCCGATGATGGCGATGCTTCACCTGCCGCACGTGCTCCTGGCCGCTCCGAACGGAGCGATGGGCGAGCCCGCCAAGGCGACCATTGATGCTTCGAGCCTGATGGTCCCGGTCGTCCAGACCGTTGTAAAGCAGGGTGCAGAGCAGAACGCTTACACCTCGGCCGGCACGCTGACCAGCGCACCGAAGCTGGTTCGCTCGGTGCCGATCACGCTCTCGCTCGCCGACATGCGCGCTGAGGCTACCCACGCGGTTGTTGTTGTCCGCGTAACCGTGGATGCGACCGGTAAGCCCACGAACCTGACGATCGTCCGCTCGGCCGGCAGTGCTGTCGATGCCCGCGCCCTCGAAGCGGTGAAGCAGTACATCTTCGAGCCCGCCAAGGAAGGCGGCCTCGCGGTCGCTGCCCCCGTCACCGTCTCGATCGACCTCAAGAAGTCGTAAGCACCCGCTTCCTCCAGAAACACTGGCCTCGTTTCGTGCCCGCAAACTGCGGTGCTCGAATCGAGGCCAATTTGTTTTGGGAGCGAGGTAGATCCGCTCCAGCGTACCCGCGGTTCAGCGCCGGGTCTCTAAGCCCGGGATGAAGCAGACCATCTCCGAGGATGACAACAAGAAAGACAAGAGCCACGGCCAGTGCGGCACACTGTCTCACCCAGCCTGGTGCCCAGCACGAGCGAAATACAGGGGTTCCTCGCCTGCGACTCGGAATGACGGGCGAATTCCAGCGCTAGTGGCGGACGAGTGTGGGCGGTCGCGGCGGCTGTGGGTGGATCGCTTCGAGGTTTTCCTTCGCGTCAGAGTGGACACCGAAGTCCCATACATTCAGGTTCACGTTGCGGTCGTCGAGGACCTCGATCAGGGCGTATTCGCCGAACTCGAGGCGTTGTCTTGGCGTGAGTTTGAGCCACCTGCCTCCGGGGAGGGGCTGGGCGTCCAACTCTATGATGTCGGGCTGTTTGCGGCCGGTCTCGAGCAGCGCGATGCGGAAGCTATCGACGACACGCTCGTCCTGGCGGGGCTCGACGCGCTGCAGCACGTAGCCGCTGGTGAGTGCGCTGCCCACAGGTACGGGGCGATCGCCGGCACCATAGGTATCGACGACGAAGGCGCCACCGCTCTCACTCGCCTCTTCGTCCTTGCCGAGGCGAACGAAGAACGCGGGATCATCGACGTGGAGCTGGACTTCCGCTGCCTGCCCTTTGAGTTCGAGGATGCGGTGCGGGCCGGACGATGGATTGATGGCCCCTTTGAGCACTGCGTGGGCGGTCTCTTTGTTGAGGTCGCTTCCCTGCTGGGCGAGAGGAACCAGCTCGGGCGTGCCTTCAAAGGTGTCGAGCACAAGGACGCTGATCTCAGCGGGCAGCTTGAGGTTGGGGGCGACGGTGGGCGTCCGCGCGGCTCGTGCGGCTTCTTCGAGGGCGAGCTTTGGCGAGAGCACAGGAGCGCGATCGGCCAGTTCCTGTGCCGGATCATGGGGCTGGCTGGGATCGTGATCGTGCTGCCATTGCCGGGTGCGGACGAGATCCACCAGTTCCAGCGGAATCTCTTCGGTCTCACCGTTGCGCTCGGCACTGCGATAGGTGACCAGCTTGCCGCTGACCTTATAGCTGAGGACGAGCTGGTAGCTTCCGTTGGTGAGGTAGAGGCGCATGCGAGCAGGCTGGGGCTGCGCCTGCTGGTCGGGCGGCAGCATAGGCTCATGCTGGGCGGCGGCCGGCACAGCCGAGGTCGCGATCGCGGACGCAAGTGCAACGAGAGAGAGGCTAAGGTGCAACCGGCCCATGGGCATAGGGTAACGTAGCGGCTTCGCCGTTAGCCCGCTGCGCGAGGTAGCGCTTCGCGGTGGCGCCTGCGGCGTTAGCCTGTACCCTGGATGGCGGCGCTGAAGTCCGCCCACAAAGCCCAGGTTCGGCACTCTGACGCCGAAGGCGCTGACGCGAAGCGCTCACCGCAAAGCGGCTAACGGCGAAGCCGCTGCTCCTAGAACTTCTGCTCGCGCAGCCACTCGAGGAACTGGGGGCCGAAGTCGGCATTCTTGATGGCGAACTCGACGTTGGCCTTCAGCCAGCCGAGCTTGTCGCCGGCGTCGTGGCGCTTGCCTTCGTAGTGGAAGCCGTAGACCTGTTCGTAGCGGAGCAGCGCCTTGATGGCGTCGGTGAGCTGCAGCTCTCCCCCTGCACCGGGGGTGAGGGTCTCCAGCATCTCGAAGATGCGGGGCGTGAGGATGTACCGGCCGATGATGGCATTCTGGCTGGGAGCGAGCTCCGGCTTGGGCTTTTCGACCATGTCCTTGACCAGCAGCAGGCGTGGGTCTTCCGTATCGGGCACGCAATCGAGGCAGCCGTAGTGCTGAATGGCTGGGCCAGGCACCACCTCGGAGCCGAGGATCGTGCACTGGGTCTTGTCGAAGGCTTCGACCATCTGCTTGAGGCAGCCCTGCCGGGAGTCCACGACGTCATCGGCAAGGATGACGGCGAAGGGCTCATCGCCGACCAACTCCTTGGCCATCAACACGGCATGGCCCAGGCCGAGAGCTTCGGGCTGACGTGTGTAGACGATCTTCGCCATCTTGGACATCGCTCGGGTGATCTCGAGCAGATGGTTCTTCCCGCGCGCGGCCAACATCGCCTCAAGCTCAAAGCTCTTGTCAAAGTGATCCTCCATGGCGTTCTTGCCACGGCCGGTCACGATGATGATCTCCTCGCAACCCGCAGCCACAGCTTCTTCCACGCCGTACTGGATCAGTGGCTTATCCACCAAAGGAAGCATCTCCTTGGGCAAAGCCTTGGTGGCAGGAAGAAACCGCGTGCCAAGGCCCGCGGCCGGAAACACCGCCTTGCGTATCTTTTTCGACAAGTCGTCAACCTCCAGTAGAACGTGAAACAAAACAGAGCAAGAGAATGCTACATGAGTCTCCTGCATCTCCACGCACGTGGGATGCGACAGAGTAAAGACGAAGGTGGGATGGACTGCAGCGCAGGTAGAGCCGCCAAGACAACGCTACGGTTCAGCGCCTCACAGTACTGGAGAGCTATCGTGCAACATAGCCTTACGAATGATGCCGACCGGGACTGTTCCCTGCCGCATGAAGTCGTCGTGGAACTGCTGCAGCGAGAAGGCGGTTCCCTGCTTCTTCTTCAGGTCTTCGCGAAGCTTCAGGATCTCGAGCTTGCCGAGGGTGTAGTAGAGATAGAGCGCGTCGGAGGTGCCGCGTTTGGTTTCCACCTCTGCGATGGGCCGGGCCTGATATCCCTCTTTGACGAAGAAGGCGATAGCTTCGTCGGTGGACATGGGTCCACCGGTACCGGTGTGCATGCGGATGCCGACGACGAAGCGCGCGTCGCGCAGCAGGGCGTCCTGCAGCTGGCCGAGCTTGATCAGCTTCGCTTCTCGGTCGTCCTTTGCGACGGTTTGTGCGAAGCCTTCGTCGAGCATCATCTGCTCGCAGTAGTGCGCCCAGCCCTCCACGTTGGTAGCGGCCCCAAGCAGTAGCCGAACCTTGGACTGGTCAGTGACCTGATGGGTCCAGGCGAACTGCACGTAGTGACCGGGGTAGGCCTCATGCACGCTGGTGGAGATGAGGGTCCCGACGTTGAAGGCGGCCATGTACTCCTCGGTCTGCTTCGCGTCCCACTTCGGATCGGGCAAAGTGACGTTGAAGTACGCCTTGGTGGAGTGCGTCTCGTACGGGCCGGGAGGATCCATGGAGGCCTGGGTCGTGGCTCGCATGAAAGGCGGTGTTTCTTCGAGCGTGGGCTGAACCTCGGTAGGAATGGTGATGATGTGGTGCGAGTGGATGAAGTCGATCTCGCTGGCGAATTCAGCATGGAAGGCGTCGATCAGCTTGGCGGGCGCGGGGTGCACGGTGGCGAGATCGGCTAACTCCTGCTGCGGCGTCTTCGTGGCATCGACCTCTTTGGCGACGCGGGCGAACTCGGCCTGGTTCTTGTGCAGGTCGTCGAGACCGATCTGGAGCAGGTGATCGAGGGGGATGTCGACCATCTCCTGGTACGCAAGAGCCTTGCGATAGGTGTCGGCGCCGTAGCGGAAGTCACCGTTGGAGCGCGGGAGGAGATCGGACTTGAGCCAAGCGCCGTAGTCCTTCAAAGCCGCGATTACGGCGGCGTTGGACTTTCCAAAGTCGGCCTTGGCAGCGGGATCAGTGGCGTCCTTGAAGGCTTCGGGTACGTCGTGCTCGAAGAAGCTGACGTCGCCATCGATCTGCTGAATGGCGATCTCGGTGTAGACCTTCGGCGGATTCTTGAGGTTTTTGCGGGCCTCGGCGAAGACGGCGGGGATGAGCTTTTCGCGCTCGACGGCAGCGCGCAGGCGGACGTTTGCTGGGGCGTAGGGACGCTCCATCAGCACGAAGATGGAGTTGGTGATACCGGAGGAGTAATTGTCGGCGTTCTTCTCCCAGTCGCGGATGACTTCAAGATGCAGCAGCTGAAGGCGGACGTAGTTGAGCAGCAGAGCGTAGTCGGCGGCAGGCTCGGCATCGAGCGCGGAGGGATCGATCTCGGTGAGCTTCTTCTCGAAGGCATGGAGCGCGAGGGCTTCGGACTTCACCGCAGCGACGGAGTAGTCCTCGAGCTGGGTGTCGTAGTCGTGGAAGCCATCCCCTGTGCCGGAGGTGGGCGAGTACTTGAAGTAGATGTCGCGGAAGTACTGCTCGGAGAGGAAGTGGAAGGTCTGCGGTGCGCCGTCGGCGGAGAGGTGCTGGGCGGGCGCGGGAGTGGCAGCGAGAACGACGGCGGCGAGGGACGCGAGGAACAGCTGGCGCATACCTGCGAGTTTACTGGAGGGATGGGGTATGCCTCTAGTGCGGGCGAAGCGAATCGATGCGGTGAATGACGGAGGCGTCCGACCAGTCGGCACCGCCCGCGTGGTGCGCTATCTGGAGGCCATCGGCTGTGTAGAGGAAGGTCGCTGGATACTGCTGCAGGTACATCGCGGGAGGGACATCTTGATCCCGCATGACATAGAACGGGAGCGTGTATCCGCCACGGCGAGCGAAGCGGCGCACAGCATCGGGCGTATCCATCCGAGACACGATGAGGAACGTCACCCGGGGATCGTCGCGGTAGTGGTCGTAGAGGCGCTGCACGGTGGGCATTTCCGCGACGCACTGCAGGCACCAGGTGCCCCACAGGTCCAGAAAGACGACTCGGCTGCGGAAGTCAGAGAGGTGCTTCTCTTCTCCATCGAGAGTGTGAAAGACGAAGTCGGTCTCGGGGAGGTTGTCGGCGATGAGGTGCGGGGCGTGCGATTCGACGCGATGGCGCACGAAGTGGAGTAGGCCAAAGGCGCTGACAGCGGCCAGGACGATGAGCGATAGCGACACGACAGCAACCCAACGGAGAGTGCGCATGGTGCGGCCATTTTAGTGCGGCAACGTGGTGAGCTGGGCAATTCGTTCGCGCACGGCTTGAGGACTCTGCACGGCTTGGATCGCACTCGCCCACAAGCTTGTCCCCGTACCTCGCACCCAAGTGCGAGAAACCCTTGTGGTACCGGCTCAGTACAGCTGAAAGTTGACTTCAATATAGAGATCGACATTGACCGCCTGGCCGTCCTTCTTCGCGGGCTTGAAGCGGTATTGCTTGACAGCTTCGACGGCGGCTTGATCGAGTTCGTCGAATTCGGAAGACCTTGCGACGCGAACGTTCTGTGGCAGGCCATCCGTATCGACGATGGTGTAGACCTTCACCGAGCCGGAGTGGCTCTTGCTTCCCATGACGCCCCGGTGGGGATACTTCGGCTGAACGGACTTGATGAGGACTGGCGGCGTAACGGGGCCGCCCACGGCGAAGTTGGCGACCTTGGACGGATTGCTGTTCCGCGTGATATCGGGAGTCGTTGCGGATCCTGCCGGTGGGTTCTGGGAATCCTCAAGCATCGAAACAGGTTCGAGCGCGACAAGGTCCCCAGGATCCATGGTCTTGAAGTTGACGACGACGCGGAGAGGCACGCTGAAGGGAGTGCCGTCTTTCGTTGCGGGCTGAAATCGATATCGCTGGACTGCGGCGAGGGCGGCCTGATCCAGATCATCGAAGCCTGAGGACTCATCGATGCGGAGGTCTTTCGGGATACCCTCGGCATCGACGATCAGATAAACGCGAGCGATGCCAGCGTGGAGCTTCTCGCTCTTGTCTTTGGGGCGGGGATAGGTCGGATCGACCGACGTAATGAGCTTTGGAGGCGTGACACCTTTGATCTGCTGGGGATTCAGAATCTCGCGGCCGGGAGATTGCGCAAGGCCCACTCCGGTGAGGGAGACAGCAATTCCAAGGGCGAGGATCGTCAACTTGTGGCGAACGATTGAACTCTGCATGGTGCAGCTATTTTATTGCGACTGCGTGCCAAGCTGCGCGAGTAACTCGCGGGTTTCTTTGAGGATTACGTCGGGCTGCGGTCCGCTGAGGGGCCAGCGGAGGACGCCTTGTGGCGTGAGCTGGGCGCCTTGTTTGGCGCCGCGGGAGACGAGCTTCATGAGGGCTCCTACGTTGACGCCTTTGCCGTCAAGCTTGTCTCCCGAGGCGGGAGCAGAGTGGAGCTTGTCGGAGAAGGTGAGGTAGAGGAACTCACGCATGGGTGCGATCTTGCCGGCCTGGGCTGACGGAGCGTTGGCAGGTCGCAATGCTGCGGTTTCGCGGAGGGCGCGGGTGGCGTTGGAGTCGGGTGCGGTAGTGGCTCGATTGAGTGCGGCACGGGGG
>Ga0302187_10002324_pt1 | contig 15674 bp, 10 predicted proteins | sample II_Bog_E1_3_FD_202120 | JGI IMG/M metagenome (GOLD analysis project Ga0302187, IMG submission 202120) | Peat permafrost microbial communities from Stordalen Mire near Abisko, Sweden - II_Bog_E1_3 | ecosystem: Environmental > Terrestrial > Soil > Wetlands > Peat | place: Sweden: Abisko...
TGCCGTCCGCATCCGGAAGATGAGCAGCGATTCCATCCTGCGAAGGAGATGCGCCATTTCTTCCCTGAGGTCGGCTAGAATTGCCGCAATGCAATTCCTCTACGATTTGGATGGGCTCACAGTCCTGATGACAGGGCTGAGCATCGCGCTCGTAGGCATCATCCTTGCATTGCTATGGGTCAGCTACGAAGGCAAATGGCCAGAGGACGGAGGAGTGATCGGAGTCCTGCTGTTACTTCCGATCTTTTGTCTTATTCATGCTTACACCGCGTATTGTCCGGATGCGGACCAGCCGCATATCCGCCGCACAGGCCAGGTGACCCCGTTCAAGCCATATAGGTACCGTACCGGCCGGCGCTCGTATCACGACGGAATTCTGGAGTGTATCGGTCCATGCGGCAAAGGCGTTCCTTTGATGGAGTTCGACGAACATGCCACCGCCCTCGTTGCGGACGGAGATCCTTCGGCTCCATTCACGGTGATCTACCTGGGAAGGATGGAGGAGGCTGATCTTCGGAATGGCTACCAGATTACGGCCCATCCTGTGGTCGAAATCGACGAAACCAACACCGGCGAACGTATCTTTTATGTGGACACTACGCGGCACTGGCCGCGGGTGATAGTGCTACTTGCAGATAGCTTGCTGTGCATATCCACATTTATCTTCTGCCTGATGCGCAGCGAATCCGGGTCTGCAGCAGACGTTAGCTCAAGCGATCAGTCGTAGCGGACCCGTCCCATGCTCCATCATTCGACCGGGCTACATTCAAAAAGAGAGGAGTCTGTCGAGACACAAGGTTAGGCGGGTGGGCGGCTGGGTTCCTGGCCTTTTTTTTGTAACGCATAGGCCATACAGCCGAAAACGAAGCCGAACGCCAGCCATAATGAGGCATTTAAAACGATCCGGCCGAAAGTTAGATGGTCCGGTGATGCGCCATTCAGTTTCCAATCGAAGTATTCCAGACTCGTGGTAAAGAGAAACATCCCGGCACTATAACCGAAAATCCCGTTCAAGAATATGCTTTGGCTGAGGCTCAGCTTTACTTGCCTGCGCTTAAAGGGGTTCAGCGGAAGCGAGACTCCGAACAAACTAAATATCAGCTGAACGACAAAAACCATCCAGAATATAAGCAGCACAAACGGAAGTGCGATGGATAAATTCTGCGGGCCAATCATGCAGGAAATTCTACACCTGTCCTAGCGCGCGTCGGCGTCCGGCTGGAAAGTACTCCAAAGCTCGCCAAGCCCGGCGATTGACACATCCACGCGATCCCCTGCCACAAGCGGTCCAACACCGGCCGGGGTCCCGGTAAGAATCAAATCGCCCGGCTCCAGCGTGATGGCGGAGCTTATATAGACCAGCAATTCCGGAATGCCAAAGATGAAGTCGAGCGTCGAGCCGTGCTGCCGCAACTCGCCATTCACGCGGGTTTCAATCGTCACTCCCGCCGCAGGATCTATTTCGTCGCTCACTATCGGCCCGACCGGACAGAACGTGTCGAACCCCTTGGCGCGCGTCCATTGGCCATCTTTCTTTTGCAGATCGCGGGCAGTTACGTCGTTGGCCAGGGTGTAGCCGCGCACCACGGAACGCCAATCCGCATCGGCCGCAAACTTCGTAACGCGTTTCCCAATCACCAAAGCCAACTCGCCCTCAAAATCCACGCGACTCGAAGCTGAGGGCATGCGGACGACGCCACCCGGAGCGAGCAGCGACGAGGGCGGCTTGAAGAAAAGAAGTGGCTCGGTGGGAACCTCGTTCCCCAGTTCCTTGGCATGGTCGCGATAGTTGCGCCCCACGCAAATGATCTTCGACGGCGTAACCGGCGCCAGCAGTTGCGCACTATTCAGCGGCACAGGCTCAAACGCAAGCGATTCAAAATCGAGAGCCGGAGCGGCGGCACGCGCATGCGCCAGTTGGAAGGCCAAGTCTTCTTCCGGCGCGTGCGCAAGATCGGTGATCCACGCTTCGCCGTTTCGGTCTTCCACGGTACCGTAGTGAGGTTTATCGTCGAGCAGAAACCGGCAATATTTCATGGGAAATTCCTCGCAGATTCAAGCGCAATCAGGGGGTGGGCACAGTCTCTTCGGTCTCCGTGGACCGCGCACTTTCGTGACCGCCCTGGTCGATCGCGGTAACGGCATAGTGATAGGTGTGGCCCGTCTCGACATGCGCGTCATGAAATCCCGGCGCGACATTTGGCTTGTCTGGACTGACGCGCTGCCACGACCCGTCGCCTTCGCGCCGATAGACCGCATAGCCTGCCAAATCCGAATCGGTAACCGGCTGCCAGCTCAGGTCGATTGCAGTTTCCACTCCAACCTGCGCCAGCGAGGCCACAGCAGCCAGGCCCGTGGGCACACTTGGTGGAAAAACATCATTCGCCTCAACCCGCACCGGGTCCGAAAGCGGGCCGTCCAGTTCCACCGCGTTGCCATCCACGCTGACGCGCGCAATCCGCTGTGCACGATACTCGTAAACCTGGCCGAAGCGGATGTCCTTATCCAATGCGCGGTCGGGCGCGTGGTCCGCAGCTGCGTCAGCATCTACCAGCAGCTTCTGCTCCAGAGGCTCCGGCGCCGGCGCCATCGGTCCTTGCTGCCCCTTCGGCTTGTCCTCGGGCCGCGCACTCACCAGCTTGCGGTGCAACCGGATCGCCTCACCCGGATGGTCGGGAGTCCAACGCAGAACCACGCCCGCCTTGATCATGTTCGCGGATAAATTCGCTACCGCCGGTGGCGCTTCCCCGGCCAGCACAATCGCAGCATTCGACGGCCCGGCAGAACGGCCATTGCGATTCGTCAACTCGACAAAGTAACTAAGCGAACGTGGTTCCCCGGCAGCCAACGCCTGCGGCAACGTATCTTTGAAATCGCCCGCCGCCTCAGGTGGAAACCCAAGATTACCGGGAACCGGCACGCAAGCTCCCGAGCCTTCCTTCCTGCAAACACGCACCGGGATAACGCCCCGCAGCAACAGCTTGTCGGTAGTCTTTTTTGGCATCTTCCAGGTCAGCAAAACTTCGTTCCCCGTGCGGACGGCCGTCAGATCACTCACCTGCTCGGGCAGGTTGAGCGTGGGCGGCATGGGCGCTCCCGGAGTTCCGCATCCGGCCAGCCCAAAGGCCAGCGCGGTCGCCAGCACCGCAGCCCGCAATTTGTGCACTGCATCCATCGCCCTCCCAGTCTACTGGAGCGGCGCCGGGTGCAGACCGTAGGATCATCTCTGCGAGCGCGAAGTCTTCGCTCCAATGCGGTGGACTCCGCGCGCTTTGCCGTATGCTTGCTAGCGGTGGTTTGGACCGGATCCAAACCGCGCTCTAGGGGGAAGGTCGGAATGAGCCTGGTAAAAGTGCGGCTGGCCGCAATGATGTTTCTGGAGTACTTCATCTGGGGTGCGTGGTACGTTACGGTGGGCACGTGGCTTGGCCGCACACGCCACTTCACCGGCTCTGAGATTGCCCTCGTCGGCGGCACCACCGCTGTTGCCGCCATCGTCTCCCCATTCATCGTAGGATGGCTCGCCGATCGCTTCTTCGCCACCCAGCACGTCATCGCCGTGCTTCATCTCGCCGGCGCGGTCCTGCTGTGGGTCGCCTCCTCGCAAACCACATTCGGCGCCATCTACTGGCTCATCCTCGCCTACGCGTGCCTCTACATGCCCACATTGGCGCTTACCAACTCGCTCGCCTTCCGCCAGATGAAGGATCCCAAGCTCGAGTTCGGCCCCATCCGCGTTTTGGGAACCGCCGGCTGGATCGTCGCGGGCCTCATCATCAGCCACCTCAACTGGGAGGTCACCGCATTCCCGCTGAAACTGGCCGCCGTCTGCTCCGCCGTGTTCGCCGCCTACGCGCTCACGCTGCCGCATACGCCGCCCCTCAAACGCGACGAGTTCAAGGCCGCGAGCGTCATTCCGCCCGAAGCTGTTCAATTGCTCAAAGACAAGTCGTTCTTCATCTTCGTGCTGGCCTCGTTCCTTATCTGCATTCCGCTGCAGTTCTATTACGTATTCACCAATCTCTTTCTGACGGAAATCGGCGTTTCCAACACCGCCGGAAAAATGGCTATGGGCCAGGGTTCTGAGCTCCTCTGCATGCTTTTCATCGCCTGGTTCTTCCGCAGACTCGGCGTCAAATACATGCTCATCGCGGGCATGAGCGCGTGGGCGCTGCGCTATGTACTATTTGCATTCGGCAACGCCGGCGCGGGCGTCTGGATGCTGTATCTCGGCATCCTGCTCCACGGCATCTGCTACGACTTCTTTTTTGTCACCGGCCAAATCTATGTCGACCGCAAGGCTCCGCTTGCCTACCGCGCCGCCGCACAGGGCATGATCACCCTCATCACATACGGCGCAGGCATGTTCGTCGGCTCCTTCTTATCTGGCTGGGTCGTCGACCACTTCGCCACCGTGGCGGCAGACGGCAGCGCAACGCACGCTTGGCAGCCCATCTGGCTCGTTAGCGGCGGCCTGTCGGCAGCCGTCCTCATCCTCTTCTGGATAGCGTTCAAGGAGCGGGATGAGATGACAGCAAGCAGCTAGCGCTCATTCAACAGCCGGCGGTAAATCGTGTAACGCTCACAGTGCAAAAACGGCCGCCGCACCAGTAAGTTGGAGCGGCGGCCGTGGTTTGTGCACTTATGATTCGTTACCTCACCCTTCCAGCAGCGGATACCTGCGCAGAATAATGCTGACCGGAACAAACGGATCGTGATGATGCGCAAACACCGTCACCACAACGCGCTTCTCCCATGCATACTTCACCAGCCTTTCGATCTCGACTTCATGGCTGTGGAAGTGCAGGTCGTGTCCCGCTTCCGTTCGCAGATGGAACCGCTCGAAGTCACCGAACCGGTCGTACACCAGGCTTGAAACTTTGCCGGTGTGCTCGGTCAGATGGTCGTGATCGTGCCCATCGCCGTGTCCGCCATGGCCGCCGCCGTGGATGGGCTTCCCATGCCCTCCATATCCAAGCTGCGACGGCGGCACAAGAGCGCCATTGCCTCCGAACCCGTCCACTCTGCCGATGATTTGCTGAACGTACCGGTTCAATACGGGGTGCCACCGGTTCGTTGCAGGAATCTGCTCGAGCTTCCATTTGAAAACGGCGAGCAGGTTCTCTTCGTCGGCAAGCAGGTGGATTGCCTTCTTCACCGGGATCCGAATCTGGAATGCGCCCACCACATAGCGCCACAGCAGATTACCTTTGCCGCCGCGCTCGTTGGCGTCGAGCAACGGATCGACAATCGTGCTGATGCGACGGACCACAAGGTTGAACTCCTGCCCCGCCACCACGCCTGCCGGCAAGTCAAGCGTGATCAACCCAGCGAGATTCGGGCTGGTGCTGGGTGGAATGGGAATGAACGTGACGCTGCCCGTGGTGCACTGAATCGTATTTGCATCCACCTTGCTCAGTGCCTTCACTGGCGTTTGCTGCGCGGCAAGTTCCAGAACCGTGTCCGCGCTCACCTGCGGCCAGTAGATGGATGCAATGCTTCCAGCAGGAACGTTACCCCACTCAATCATCAGTTGATCGGGAACGCCGCCGGTTTGGTTTGCCGTCTTTCCCGGCAGCACATTGAAGGTAGTTGGAACGCGCCGCGAGGCCGCCGATCCGGGGTTATTTGATGGTCCCCAGGCAAGGTTCCGCTGCCCCAGTTTGTCTGACTGCGCCGCGTTGGCCTGCTGCGGAATCGGATCCGGATCGTAAGCAATCTCGGTCACCAGGCATGCATGGTTTCCCATGATCAAACTCGGGATCGACAGAATCTCCGATGTATTCCACGGCCCATCGGTGGTGGAAGCCGTGGAGGGGTTGAGCGGGAACTGCTTCGCCGGCTGGTTGATGTCGAGATAGCAGCCGAAGTACGCAGTGACGAGGGCGCCCGGTGCAGGCGCGGGTGAAATCGCCGGATCGGGAATCGTTTGAATGTTCTTGGGATCGGGCTGTGTGGTCATCGATGCCGACGTGGAATCGATTCTCGGCGCAGCGAAGAACGGAATCGTCGACGGCATGTCATTGGTAATGAACCCCAGCAATGGAACTTCCGTGCCTGCAATGTTATTCCCCAGCGAATCGGTTTGCGGATGGCGGCGGAAGGTTGTGTTCTGGTCATAGGTGGTATCCGGGGAGGAACTGATGAACAGGCGGAAAAACGCGCGCACATCGCTTGCGGTGTCTCCCTGCAGATGCACGCGAGCCAGTCCGAAGTTATAAACATTCTGCCCCGCCACCTGTTGATTCAACTCCAGCGCCGACTCATCTTCGTCAGGAGTAATGGTGTCGAACGGATGTTGAACGCTTGTTGGATTGTTGTTATAGAAGGTGTTCAACTCATCAATCAAACTCTGGATATACGTGTTCGGATCGGTAAACAATGTGGTCGAATTCTTGAGTGGCGCCTGGTTCGCCATAAGTGCCGCAGGAGTTACCGAGAAGACACGCATGTCATTACTTAGCCACCAAGTCTCTCCGTCCGTCATGTAAGGATCGGCCTGCAACACCAGCTGGAATTCCGCGCTGCCGCTCCGCGTCACATTCAATTCGGGATAGTTGCCGAACGGTGTTAGTGTCATCGTGGCAGTCAGCGGATAGTCGACGTATCCGGGATTCGCCGGCACGTTACCGAACGCATTCACGCCGGTAAAGCTGATGTTATAGGGGAACACAATGTTCTGGATCATCTCGAGTTGCGTCACATCTTCCAGTTGCACGCCGGTTGCGCTGTCAAAGGAGATCTGCATCTGCGAGAGACCAGCGAAACCGCCTGAAAAGGTGGGCGGATTCGGCGGATTCGCTAGGTTGCCGGAGTTGAGTTGCAACTCGTCAGGACTGAAGCCATACACCACCACGTAAAACGCATCGGTGTACTTGTCCGTCTGCCCCCCGGTGGTGTTCACGCTCACCTCGTCTTTGCCAAACGTGCTGCGCTGCACAATCAGCGACACATTCGGAAGCAGCGAAGGCAGCGGATTGGGCTGCGTGAACACACAGGTCGTGGCGCCGTTGCTCTGCATGTCATCCCACTTACTGTAGATGGGCTGAACAGTCCACGTGTTCGAGCCGACGGTGATGGTACTCGGCGTAATGAAGTTACAAATATCTCCGGCTTCTCCCGAATCGGCGTCGATCGGGTCATTCCATCCGAAGTTCGTGCCTACCTGCGGGTCGGTCACCATCTCAGAGAACTCGTGCGACAGGACCTTGGTCTGCCGCTGTTCCTGAGTCTGGGTGGTCTGCAGCGAGCAGCCGGAGTTTCCGAGGGGGCATGAGTTAGCCAGGCAGGTATCGGTCAGGCCAGGGATCACCGCGTAGTAACCGGGGTTTCCTGCGGTCGTCGTAAAGAAGCTGTGATAGCCAAAGGCATTATCTCCGCTCGGCTCGCAGAGAATGTTCTCCCCATCGTTGACGCCCATGTTGTCGTCTAGGCAAAACACATAGACGATGTTGCTGCCTGCAACCGGCTCGGGAAGCGTGTTGTTGTTGATCGCCGTCTGAATGATGCCTTGCAAATCGCTGTCCAGCAGGCTGGTGCTCGAATTGGCGATAAACACGCCCTTCTGGAACGTGCCCGTCGATCCGACGCCATACTGCGAAAGATTGTTCATGAATCCGCTGTTCATCAGGTCGCTGATGAACTGATTCAAGTGCGACGCCCGCGTCTGCGCCGACGACGCTGACCAATCGCCAAGAAAGATGTTGTAGACCACTGGATTGGTAACGATGGGGCCGCCGTTGTAAACGAAGAACGGGAAATCGCCTGAGCCGGCAGACCCACCGCTTGCGCCTCCCGCGTTACCGGCCCCGAGGCCGTTTTTGCGTGGGCGCGGCTTGGTGCCGAGCGGAACCTTCACTTTGGGCCGCTGCGATTGAACGCCGTGGCGGGCTGGCTTCTTCGGCGCGCTTTGCGCCTCGGACTTCGATGGACTATGGGGAGTAGTCATGGGGTTGTCTCCTGCCTTGTTACGATGAGATAGAGAGGGGGAAGCACAGAGAGCGCACTTATCTCTCCCCATGCTTATCGTTCGGAAGCAGGAAACTCCTTTCCTGTTTCTAACAATTTGGAGGATTAATTTTCTTGTTGATAACTCAGTGTTAGCGGAGTGGCAGTGACGAGTGCAAAGGAGTAATCAATTGATGTTAGTAGTTGATATATAAGATAAGTTGTTAAGTTATATTTCAATCTAGTTACAAGATTTGCATCTTCAGTAAATACTTTGACAACAAAACGACTGAAATACGAGGCTCCCTTGAACTCGTTTCAAGGAAAGCCGGCATCGTTGTCAGCCTCCATGCGGAGTCGGCGACTGCAGATGAGATCAGAGCTTGCGCAGCCGCGCGCAAGCCTCATTCAGGTCTTCGTCCTTCTTGGCAAAGCAGAAACGAAGCAGATTCTCGCCGTGTCCGGGACGGAAGAATGCGCTTCCGGCCACAGCGGCAACGCCCGTCGCAGCCAGCAGATTCCTTGCCTTCTCCGCGGCATTCTTGCCCGCCAACCTGGTCGAATCGGCAAGCACATAATAGGCGCCCGCCGGAGTCGTCGGAGTCAGTCCGGCATCCGTCAGCGCACTCAGAATGCGCGTTCGCTTGTCCTGGTGATCGGCTGCCAACTGCGTGTAGAAGCTGGGCGGAAGCTGCTCCAGACCAGCGGCCACGCCGTGCTGCAAGGCGCTCGGCGCGCACACATACGTAAGGTCGTGGAAGTAATTCATGGCCGGCAACCAGCGTGCATCCGCAGTTACATAGCCAAGGCGCCATCCGGTCACGCTGAATGTCTTTGAGAACCCTGAGAGAACAATGGTCCGCTCGCGCATGCCGGGCAACGTGGCAGGACTAACATGCCGCTGTCCGTCATAGACGAAGTACTCGTAGATCTCATCGGTGAAGACAAACAGGTCATGCGCCTGCGCCACTTCCGCGATCACTTCAAGTTCCGCAAGAGAGAATATCTTGCCGCTTGGATTCGCCGGGGTATTGATGACGATAGCGCGCGTCTTCGGAGTAATGGCGGCGCGGAAGGCATCCGTGTCGAGAGCAAAATTCGGCTCGGCCAGCGGAACGAAAACCGGGCTCACGCGCAATGAGCGCAACGTGGACACATGGTATCCATAGAAGGGTTCAAACAGCACCACTTCATCTCCGGGGTTCAGCAACGCCATGCAGGCCGCATGAAATCCGCCGGTTGCGCCGGAAGAGACAAGGACTTCCGTTTCCGGGTTGTACTTGAGCGCGTAGTCGCGTTCCTGCTTGGCGGAGATAGCGTTTCGCAGCCGCGCAATGCCGTCGAGGCGCGTGTAAATATTGTGGCCGTCGCGGATGGCTTGGATCGCCGCCTCTTCCACCACTTGCGGCACCGGCGTGTCGCACACACCCTGGGCAAGATTGATGCCGCCCATCTGATCGCAGGCGACGGACATGGCGCGAATTTCAGACTGAAGCGCGCCAGGGGCTAGATGACTCAGTGCGAGACGTGAAGTTATAGGGGCAGTTGCCATGGGGAAGTCCTTGTTCTCTGTTCTGTCCAGTTCTACCGTTCTGTCCTATGTTACATTTACGCTGGCTTGCGAGTCGCCAACCTTTATTCAGGCAATACACTTTGCAATGCTCGCCCTGGCGAACCGGACCGCCATACGTCCCGTGAGCCGCAAGTTGCGTCAAATCTCTTAGTGAATATCTTTGCCGCAATTCCGGCCGCTCGCGCACGCCGCTCGTTCCTTCCCCATTGGCTCGTACGCCTCGGCCCCGTCGGCCTGTTCGCGGTCGCCATTGTGGATTCCTCCGTCGTCCCACTGCCCATCCCCGGCAGCACAGACCTGCTGCTGCTCTTGCTCGTATCCCACAGCGGCAATCCCTGGCTGCTCACAATCTGCGCCATCGCCGGCAGCATGATCGGCGGATACACCACATGGCAAATCGGAAAGAAGGGCGGAGAAGCGGCCATGAAACGCTGGATCTCGGCCCGCATGCTTAAGCGCGTCAACACATGGGTCGGCAGCCATCCAGTCCTCGCCGTGTTTCTCCCGGCCATACTGCCTCCGCCCATCCCGCTCTCGCCGTTCATCCTTGCGTCGGGCGCACTGGGTGTCTCGCGCGGCCGATTTCTGGCAGCTTACTCGGCTGCGCGTGTCCTGCGTTACTCGTTGATAACCTGGCTCGCCGTAGCCTACGGACGCAGGGTGATTCGCCTCTGGAATCAGGAACTCGGGAAATGGTCGGCGCCGCTACTCTGGACATTTCTCGCCGTATCTGTGGTTGGTCTGGGCTATGGCATCTGGAAATTCCGCCGCCTGCGCCGCTCCGACGCCGGGCGCCCACTCAATCTCGAATCGGAACCTGCGCAATAGGCTCGCACACTCGACTCGCCCGTAGCTCTCATCCCGCTTGGACCGCTTCCGCGCCGGTCTCTGAATCCACAATTTCCGGCTGGCCGTCGTTCTCCAAAGCTCCTTGAAATGGGATGAAAACGGAGAACGCCGTTCCGCTGCGACCCTCGCGTTGTGTGCTCCAAACCTGCACCTCTCCGCGGTGCCGTTCCACCAGTTGAGCCACAACCCACATCCCCAGCCCGGTTCCCGTCTCCGTCTTGGTTGTGAAGAATGGCTCAAAGGCTTGCCGCATGGTCGCCCGGCTCATTCCCACGCCCGAGTCGACAAATGTAACCCGCATCCCAGCAATTCTCGGATCGCGCCATGCACGCGAAGGCCTCAGTCGTATTACGAAGCGCCCACCCTGCGGCATTGCGTCTATCGAGTTCGCTACCAGGTTTGCGAAAATCTGCTGCGTCTCGCTTGGCATGCAGTTCACGCTCACTTCGCGCGCCGCCCGCACCTCCACCTCGATATCCGCCGCCACCAGCTTGCTGCGAAACAGCACAAGCACCGAATCCAAAACCTCTGAAAGCCGGGTGCTCTTCGGCGATCCTGCCTGGCGATGAAACTTCAGCGTCTGCTGGGTAATCAGCGAAACCCGCATGAGCTGATCCAATGCCTGGCGGGCGTGCTCCTGCGCCGTTTCCGTCGTCTCGGCCAGCGTCACCAAAAACAGGAGGTTTGAAACCGCCTCCAGCGGATTATTGATTTCGTGCGCGATGGAGGCCGCAAGCCGTCCCGCAATAGCCAGCTTTTCCGTGCGCAACAGAGCCTCTTCGGTCTGCTTGCGTCGCGTCACATCCGCCACCACACCCACAATGCGCTCCACCTGCCCCGTATCGTCGCGTTGGCATTTCCCCTGCGACTCCAGCCAGTGCAGTGAACCATCCGGCCACACCACTCGATATTGATTGTGGTAATCCGCGGCAGCGCCATCCCGGGTCGCCATCACGCCCCTCTTAACCGCTTCCGCGTCTTCCGGGTGAACCGCCGCCAGCCAGACTTCCGTCGATGGTTCCACGGACCCCGGCTCCAATCCGATCATCCGGTACTTTTCCTCAGACCAGTGGATCGCGCTCTTCTTCAAATCCCAAACCCACAAAGCCAGGCCATTGGACTGCAGCGCGACCTGCAGCATCGCATCCCGATCGCGAAGCGCGTCGCTGGCAGCTGCACGCTCTTCCGCCAGTTGCCGCTCCACTGTCGCCCGCATCAGTCTTTGTTCCAGCTCCTGGGTACTCAGTTCGGCTCGTTCCCGCGACAACCGCCGTATCCCCCAGCCCAGGCAGAGCGTGACGGAGACAAAGACCGCAAGCCGCCATTCCTCGGTTGCGTTGCCAATCGCAAACCGGAACTGCGTCTTAGTCAAAAACGAATCCACCAGGAAGATTTCCGCCAGCGCGCAGAATGCCCCGCCCCACATTCCCAGGAACCAGCAACTCAATATCACCGCCGGGAAGGCTAAAAGCAGCGGAAATGCTCGGAAAGGCACAATTGCGTAGGCCAGGCCCGATCCCAGGCACGCAACACAGCAGCCCAGCAAGGCGCGCAACGGCCAGGGCAGGCGCTCGACCATTGTGGCTGCGGGAAGCTTGGCTGGGTTCATCCGAAGTTGGCTCGGGTGGAATATACTGCTTGCTCGACGATCAGCAAGTCCTATTGCCCTTTGAAGATACTAAGATTTTCTTAAAATTGGAAGACTCTACCCGACAGACACATCCGAAACGCATTTCCGCAACCGAATCGCCTAAGTCTTTCCGATTCCATGAACCCCAAAGCCGCTCAACCGAATCTAGATAGAAGCACGGCGGTTTGACCAGAAGACTGAACGCTTCCCCGATCACGAACCACCCGGAATGCGAATTGAGCACCAAGCCCTGAGGAGAGCCCTTTGCCCGAGTTGCAACCAGCCGCGCCGGCCCAGGCCGCTGCAGCGTCAACCACGAAGCAGGTGGACAATCCGAACCAGTCCCTCCAGACACCCTGGAAGCCGAGGGTCAATCCCTGGCTGATCGCCATGACGGTCGCCCTGGCGGCTTTCATGGAGGTGCTCGATACCTCGATCGCCAACGTTGCTCTGCCCCACATCGCCGGCTCGCTCGGGGCCAGCACCGACGAAGGCACATGGGTTCTCACCAGCTATCTTGTTTCCAACGCCATCGTCCTCCCGCTTGGTGGATGGGCTTCCAGTGTCCTTGGCCGCCGCAATTTTTTCGTTCTCTGCATCGTCATCTTTACCGTCTCGAGTTTTCTTTGTGGAGCAGCCCCATCGCTGCCCTTGCTGCTCCTGTTCCGCATCCTGCAGGGTGCCGGCGGTGGCGGACTGCAACCTATGGCCCAGGCCATCATGGCCGACTCATTTGAGCCCCAGAAGCGCGGTCAGGCCTTCGCCCTCTACGGCCTCGTTGCCGTCCTTGCCCCTTCCATCGGTCCCACCCTCGGCGGCTGGATCACTGACAACTTCTCCTGGCGCTGGATCTTCTACATCAACATTCCCGTCGGCATCCTTGCCTTCATCCTCGTCACCCGCCTGGTTGAAGATCCGCCGTGGATCAAAGCCGATCGCTCCCGCTTCTTCAAAATGGATTACGTCGGCCTGGCATTCCTCACCCTGGCCATGGGCGGCATGCAGATCATGCTCGACAAAGGCGAAGAGAACGACTGGTTCTCATCCAATTTCATACGATTCTTCGCCTTCATGTTTGTCAGTTGTCTCTTGGCCCTGGTCTGGTGGGAGTGGCGGCAAAAAGATCCTCTCATCAACCTCAAGGTCTTTCGCTTTAAAAATTTCGCCATCTGTTGCTTTCTCATGATGCTGGTCGGCGGCGTGCTCAACGCCAATACCGTCCTCCAGCCGGAGTTCATGCAGCAGCTCCTTGGCTGGACAGCGACCACCACCGGCCTCGCCCTCACCGGCGGCGGGTTCACACTCCTTTTCGTCATGCCCCTCGCCGGCGTCGCCACCAGCAAGATTGCCGCGCGCTACCTCACAGCCCTGGGCTTCCTGCTGTTCATCATCACCTTCCGCATCGCAGCTCAAGTCACCACGCTGGACATGACCTTCGCACAGGCGTCGTGGCTGCGCGTGGTGCAAATGATCCCGCTCCCCTTCTGCTTCATCTCCATCACCACCGCGGCTTACGTCGGCATGCCCAAAGAGGACTCGAACCAGGTCGCCGGCCTCATCAACTTTGCCCGTAATATCGGCGGCAGCATCCTCATCGCGCTCACCAACGCGCAGGTCACCAGCCGCTCCCTCTGGCATCAGCAACACCTGCAGAGCAACATGCTTCCAGCCTCGCCCGGTTATCAGCAGCACGTGAATGCGCTCACAGGCTTTTTCGGCAGCAACTTCGGCGGGCCCAATGGCGGCGGCCTGGCCATCGCAAGCATTTACAACCAGCTCAACCTGCAAGCGGGCGTGCAAGGCTACCAGGATGTCTACATGGAACTGTCTTATGTCTCCATTTTCCTGGTCTTCCTGGCCTTCCTGCTCAGCAAGAACAAACCCGGCGCCGCTCCCGGTGGCGGAGGCATGCACTAGGGCCTGGCATCGGACGCGTAACCATCGATCCGCTATCTCCGGTAACCGTCCCGCTAAAGTGCTAGCGCATTGCTGAAAGTGTTATCGCGTTTCCTCAGCAATAGTCCCTAAGCTGGAATCTCGATCAGCAAGTGGATCGTTTTTCTTGAGGGGAAAATCCGTTGCTACGAGCCGACCGCCCAATCTCCATTTACGAACCGGCTGCGGTCGACTCCCGTTCTCCCTCACTCGCCGAAATTATTTCCGCCCTGTCCTTTGCCCTTGACCTGACCGAGGGCGCCGTTCCCGGTCACGCGCTGCGCTGTTGCCTGCTGGGCATGCGCCTGGGAAGCGAACTGGGTTTCTCCGATCAAGAGCTCGCCGACCTCTACCACGCCCTGCTTTTGAAAGATGTTGGCTGCAGCAGCAACGCCGCGCGCATGTGCCAGATCATCGGCGGGGGCGACGACCGCCTGGTCAAATCCGGTGCCAAGCTTGAAGACTGGACCCGACCACATCAACCAAGCCTCTCCGCCGTGCGCCTCTTGTGGAACAGCGTCCTGCCCAATGAAGGACCTCTGCGCAAGGTTCGGCGCATGGTCAGAATCGCACTGACGCAGCACAACAATAATCGGGAAATGATTGAAATGCGCTGCGAACGCGGAGCGAGTATTGTTCGCAAAATCGGCTTGAGCGAACAGACCGCGCTCGCCGTCCGGGCCCTCGACGAACATTGGGATGGCAGCGGCTATCCAGAGCGTTCCACCGGAATCGCCATCTCGCCCCTTGCTCGCGTCATGGCCGTTGCGCAGCATCTTGACGTCTTCGCCCTCGAACGCGGCCCCGCCATGGCCATGCAGGTCTTGCGCCAGCGCAGCGGTCGCTGGTTCGATCCCGAAGCCGTGAAAGCCGCCGAGTCGCTGCACCGCAAAAGCGCTTTGTGGATGCATTGCCTGCCCAGTTCCGGGGATTCTCCTGCGCAGTCGCAGCGATTCACGCGGTCCGCCGTCCTCGACCTTGCGCCTCCGCAAATCGCCGGCACCAGCCCCTCGCACATCGACTCCATTTGTGAAGCATTTTCCGAAGTGGTCGACGCCAAATCCCACTTCACCTTCAGTCACTCCGTCGGCGTCACCTGGGTCGCCTCAGCCATTGGCGAGGCGATGGGGCTCAATCCTGAGCGGAAACAGCTGCTCCATCGCGCAGCCCTCCTGCACGATCTTGGGAAGCTGCGCGTGCCCAACTCCATCCTTGACAAGCCCGGACACCTCGACGCTGATCAGTGGTCTATCATGCGCGAACATCCCGGCCTGACCGGCTCAATTCTTCGGCGCGTGAAGCAGTTCCGCGAGCTGGCATCCATCGCCGGCTCCCATCACGAAAAGCTCGATGGCTCTGGATATCCAAATGGCCTTCATGCGGAAGAAATTCCACTCGAGACGCGCATTCTCACCGTCTCCGACATATACACAGCGCTCACTGAAAATCGACCTTACCGAGCCGGATACAGCCACGAACAGGCAATCGAAATCATGATCAATGAAGGCCCAGGCAAGCTGGACGCCGATTGCTTCGCCTCGCTTCGAAATACAGCCGAAGCTCTCAACTGGAATACCGCGGCTCCCGCGCAACCGACGCTTGCGCCACCGATGCCCGCGCATAAATCCAAAGGCCCGGGCCGCGTCGAATCCCAACCCTCAATCGCGCAATAGCGCCGGCCGTTGCTTTGGCTTCGCGCCAACGACCTACGCCCCGCTGATCGGATAACTCGGCGTGAAC
>Ga0302187_10002325_pt1 | contig 15674 bp, 8 predicted proteins | sample II_Bog_E1_3_FD_202120 | JGI IMG/M metagenome (GOLD analysis project Ga0302187, IMG submission 202120) | Peat permafrost microbial communities from Stordalen Mire near Abisko, Sweden - II_Bog_E1_3 | ecosystem: Environmental > Terrestrial > Soil > Wetlands > Peat | place: Sweden: Abisko, Stordalen...
GTTCCCCGATGTAGCCCACATACCGCAAGGGTTTCGTATGCGATGCGCGATAGTACCCGGAGGGCCGCTGGAGCACCAGGGCGGCAGCACCGAGAAGGCGGGCCAATCCCAGTCACCTGGCGAAATAATCTTCGGCATGGAACCTGTGCTCAAGCCCTTGCGGCATTCAGCCTCAATGGTGCCGTGGGCCATCTCGGCGCAGGCAAAGTCACGATGGCATGGTTACGGGTTCTTCTGGTGCTCCGGGTCGCCATCATCGCTCACTGGTTCACGCCGCTGGCGAGGAAACCGCCATCCACTGCAATCACCTGCCCCGTTGTGAAGCTGGTATGCGGCGATACGAGGTACAGCAGCGTGGAGACGAGCTCCTCCGGATTGCCGAAACGCGCCATCGGCGTTCGCATGCGCAACTCCTGTCCGCGCGCAGAAGCAAGAATGGCGCCATTCAGCGCGGTTGGGAAGATGCCGGGCGCAATCGCATTCACGGAGACCTTGTGCGGAGCCCATTCCACCGCCAGCGATCTCGTAAGCGCACCCACCGCCGCCTTGCTCGCGCCGTATGCCGCAACCTCCTGAAAGGCAACAAAGGTAGAGAGCGATGCGATGTTCACAATGCTCCCACGCTGGCGCTGCATCATCTCGCGACCGAAGACCTGGCAAGCCCGCAGGGTACCGGTGAGATTCACATCGAAGATCTGTTGCCACAGCTCTTCGCTGCAGTCGAGAGTTGGCACACGTCGCGTGACACCCGCGCTGTTCACCAAAATATCGGTCGGGCCCAGCTCTTCGTGGACCCTATGCTGAAGCTCCTCAATCGACTCCCGGCTCAAGACATCCACCGGGGCTGCGATGCTTCGCCGGCCTAGCGCACGAATCTCAGCCGTAACCGCCTCAGTCCCTTCCTGAGAACGCGACGCCGCAACCACGTCCGCACCAGCCTCTGCAAGGCCAAGCGCGAGCGCGTGCCCGATGCCTGTGGTTCCACCAATCACCACCGCGGTCATCCCGGAGAGATCGAACGCATTCGAATTTGGAGCAACGCGCATCGTCAGACTTTGCTTCCCCTCTACGCTTTTCCCGGGCGATGTTTGATGGTGAAGAGTGCGCCGAAGGCGAGCAGGAGTGTTCCCCACCAGAAGGTGGGGTGCAGGTTGTTGAGCACGGTGGGAGCTTCGTGGTTTCCGAACCACTCCCAGGCGCCGTAGGGTGTGAGCACGAGCCCGTAGAGCAGGGTAAGCGCGCCGACGAAGAACCAGATCGAGAGGCTCTCGCCGCGTCCTGTGCCTTCTGACATTTCGAACCTCCGGGGTGGAACGAGTGAGAAGTGACAAGTGATAAGTGGCAGAAGGTCATTTCCTTATCACTTGCCACTTATCACTTACCACTCGCTTTTAGAAGAAGATGATGTTGAGTCCCACGAAGACAACAGCGACCACACCGGCCCAGAAGATCGGCTTCTGCAGTAGGCCCTTCGAGCCATCGTGCGGGATGATGGTGGCGCCATAGACCAGGCCGTTGAGCTCGGCATCGGTCTTGGGTGTGGTCATGTAGCTGACGATGACGGTCACGCCAACGCAGATCAGCCAGCTCCACAGCGCGCGGAACATGTTCTCCGCCATCGGCTGCGCATCGGCCGAGAGAGCCACCACAGACAAGGCATGAGCCTTGTGGGCTGCCGTGCCGGTGCTCGTGTAGAGGAACATCCCGATCGACGAGAGCGTGCCGCACAGCAGGCCGAAGAAGCCACCCCAGTTGGTGGCGCGCTTCCACAGCATGCCCAGGATCACCGTGCCGAACAGAGGCGCGATGAAGAAGCTGAACAGCGCCTGCACGTAGTCCATGATCGACGCTGCGTTCATCACGAGATACGCCGTGCCGATCGAAACCAGCATGCCCACCACCGTCGACACGCGGCCCATCAGCACATAGTGCTTGTCGTTGGCTTTCTTGTTCAGGTACGCGCCGTAGATGTCATAGGTCCACACGGTCGAGAAGGCGCTCACGTTGCCGGCCATGCCGCTCATGAAGCCCGCCACCAGCGCTGTGATGCCAAGGCCCAGCAGACCCGGTCCGCAGTAGCGGATCAGCATCAGCGGTAGCACCTGGTCGTAGCTGTGCAGCAGAGGGTTGCCCTTCGCCACCTCGGCAGGAACCAGATGGAACATCGGATGGCCGTTCTGCATCAGGCCCAGGCAGATGAGCCCCGGCAGGATCACGATCAGCGGCACCGCCATCTTGAACGCCGCGCCGATCACCGGAGCCAGCTTGGCCGAGCGAAGGTTGTTGGCCGAGAGCACGCGCTGCACCACGAGGAAGTCCGTGGTCCAGTACCCGAAGCTGATGATCGCGCCCAGGCCGAAGACGATCCCGACCCAGTTGATGCCCATCGGGTTGTCCTTGAAGTGACCCAGCGACGACCACAGATGCGTGTAGCTGCTGTTGCCCACGTTGATCGCGATGTTGGCCTTGAGCTTGTCCCAGCCGCCGGCCTCGATGAGCCCGAGGATCGGGATCAACGCCGCGCCCGCCCAGATCAACACGAACTGCAGCACCTCGTTGATGATCGCCGAACGAAGCCCGCCCAGCATCACGTACAACGCCACCGTCGCTGCACCGATCCAGATCGAGAACGTCATGTTCCAGCCGAGGACCGTCTGCATCACGACAGCCATCGCGTACATGTTCACGCCGCTCATCAGGATGGTCATCAGCGCGAAGCTCACCGCGGCAAGACCCCGTGCGCCTTCACCGAAGCGAAGCTGCAGGTATCCGGGAACCGAGTGCGTCTTCGAGATGTAATAAAACGGCATCATCACGATGCCAAGGAACAGCATCGCAGGAATCGCGCCGATCCAGTACCAGTGCATCGCCAGGATGCCGTACTGATACGCCGATCCCGCCCAGCCCATCAGCTCCAGCGACCCAAGGTTCGCAGAGACGAAACTCAACCCGGCAATCCAAGCCGACATCTCTCGACCAGCAAGAAAAAACTCCTCGCTCGTGTTCGTCGATCCCTTTACATAAAACCCAATAAACACCACCACCGCGAAATACAACACCAAAATCAAAATGTCGATCCCGGTGAGAGACGTCAACTGGCCGGTGGAAGAGAAGAGGCAGAGCAGCGACAGAGGCATAAGCTTTCCTGAATTCCTGTGAACTAAATTCCGTAGTACTGCTGCAACTGCTGGCGATACGCCGCACGCGCTTCATCGTAGGCAGCACGCAGTTCAACCCGCGGTCTGCAGGTGGAAGCTTCGTCGACGCGAACCAGCTTCGAGGCAACCTCGATGAATGACAGCGGCTCCGCAGTCGTTGCGCTCTTCGCGACCATCGCCTGAATCGCCGCACCAAGGCAGCCGGACTCTTCTTCGACCGGCACTTGAATGGTCGCACCAGTCGCATCTGCGAGTAACTGCCGCCACGCTTGCGATCGCGCGCCCCCGCCGATGACGTTGATCGTCTCGGCAGTCTTCCCTGCGAGCACAAGATCCAACCCGCTGAGAATGCCGAAGCTCGCCCCCTCAACAGCAGCTCGCAACAGATGTGCTGGAGTGAAGTTGATCGCCGAAACACCATGCAACGACCCACGCGCCTCCGGAAGATCGGGAGTGCGCTCACCATTCAGGAACGGCAGGAAGATGAGACCATCTGCACCAGGAGCAGTCGCATCGAGCGCAGCCTCGATATCAAGCACGGTCTTCCCCAACAACTGAGCCGTGGCGGTTACGACGTTAGTCGCATTCATCGTGCAGACCAGCGGCAACCACCCCCCCGACGACGAACAGAACGGCGCAACATTGCCCGTCGGATCCGACGGTGCGCTGTCGCTGAAGGAGTACACCGTCCCTGAGGTGCCAAGGCTCAGCGTCACCACCCCCTCGCGTACATTTCCCGTGCCGATGGCGCCCATCATGTTATCGCCACCACCCGCAGACACAACACAATCCGAAGGCAAACCAAGCTCCGCCGCAACCTCAGCACGAAGCGTGCCGACGATTCCATCAGGCCCGACTAGCTGAGGCAAAGCAGCAAAGAGCTGTCCCGATCCACCATCAATTGCATCGAGCACCTCGCGCGTCCAGGAACGCGTGCGCACATCGAAGAATGCCGTGCCCGAGGCATCGCCCCACTCTGCGGCCATGGCTCCGGTCAGCCAGTAGTTCAGATACTCATGCGGCAGAAGAACGTGACGCACTCGCGCGAAGTTCGCCGGCTCACACTCAGCAAGCCACAGCAGCTTCGACACCGTATATCCGGTCAGAGGGACGATGCCGAAGCACTCAAAAAACGCTTCACGCCCACCGAGTCTCTCGATGATCTCGCTATTCTGTGGCGCGGTCTCCGTATCGTTCCATAGCTTCGCCGGACGAATCACATGGTCGTCTTCATCGAGAACCACAAGGCCATGCTGCTGCCCGCTCACCCCAATCGCCGCGACCTGTGTGCCCGCAGGCGCAGTCGCCATCGCATCCTTCACAGCGCTCTTCAGAGCGTCCACCCACCATTGCGGCTCCTGTTCGCGCGCGCCTGTCGAACGCTCGATGAGCTCGTGTTTCGCATAGCCACGACCATGCACCTGCCCGGTAGCATCCACCAGCAGCGCCTTGGTTCCTTGCGTTCCGCAATCAATTCCGAGATACATCACGTCGTCATCATCCTTCGATCAAGCTATCGCACGAAGAGCTTTAGAGGAATTGCATCGCCCATACGGCGATAGCCTTCTGGCCCCGGGTGAAGATGATCACCACTGTCGGCAGCAGGCAACATGTAATCGGGCTTCGCCGGATCCTGCAGCACGGCATCAAAATCAATCACGTCGTCAAAGGTGTGCGAACTGCGAATCCAGTCGTTCAGCGCGACGCGGTCCGCGTCGGATGCAGCACTGGGATGGTAATAGTCCGAGCCAACATACGGCGTCAAAGTCGCACCATACACAACGATCCCATGCTCATGCGACCGCGCCACGATCTGCGCCATGGCAGCCTCAACCTGTGCCAGCCAGGCCGCGTGCGTCGCAGCATCATGAGCCTCCAGCCGATCAAGACCACCAAGGTCATTGATTCCCTCAAGCAGAATCACGTAACGAACACCGGGCCGCGCGAGCACATCCCGCTCAAAGCGTGCAAGAGCATTCGGCCCCAGGCCGTCATATAAAAGATGATTGCCGCCAATCCCGGCGTTGACCACACCCAGTCCGCGCGTCTTCGCATTGGCCGCAAGCCGCTTGGCGAGAAAGTCAGGCCAGCGATCGTTGCCATCCGTCGTCGAAGCATGGCCATCCGTGATGGAGTCGCCCAGCGCCACAACCGTACCTGCATTGCGATCGTCGCTGAGTACTTCAACGCCCGTGAGGAAATACCAACGCGTCCAGCTTTGTGGAGACGAGAGCTTGGCTTCGCCTCCGTGACTGCCACTCGCCAGAAAACTCGTCGCATGAGCGCCAGTGTGAAGCGTGACATTGCTGGGAGCCGAAGTGATCTCGATATCGACCACGAGATCCGATAGCGGGCTCAGCTTCATGCTCATCGGATCAGAGACATACTCCGCCCCCATGGGCACCGAAACAGCCGTCGCTCCATGGAAGGTGAGTCGTTGAGCAGAATGGGGAGCGATCACACCATGCTCCGGGCTTGACTGCTGCGCGATCATGACCGAACCAACTGCAAGCGCGGATTGACCAAATGCATTTGAGAGTCGAACCCGCACCTGCGAGCCGCCCGCGGAAACATGCACCACCTCGCGAAGTGTGGTGTGATCGAACGTCTTCGGCGGCAGGACCTCGGCACCGTAGGGCTGCAACTCCGCCGCACCCCACGTGGCGACCCACTGTGGGGAGGCGGCGCCCGCGGGCAGGCACCCGAGGAGAACAGAGGCGGCGAAAACCCGTGCCAAGAGCAATACCGGTGACTCAACCTGGGCCTTCGACCCAACATTTTTCTCGGTCTCGAATGAATGCATGAGATTGAGCTTCCCGCTTGAGATATCGTCCACCATACGCACTCGAAGCGCACTGGTCAATACTCGGTTTCAGGCCAACCATTGAGGGATTGCTTGAGGGATTGCCCATGAATCCTTTGGCTGCCCGATTAATATCGGGAGCAAGAACAAACTCTCGCCGGAGCACCGTTTCCCGGTGCGTTGCACAACCTTCGCGAGGGGCGAACCCCGCACATCGCACCGAGGGAATGCGCTATCGTGAGGAGACGATCACGAGTTCTTATACGCCCTATGCCCTTGCCTCCCTCCACACCACCAGATTCCGCCCGCAAGTCTCCGGCCCGCCTGCCCATCCGAGCGGTGCGCGAGCTGGCGTATGTCGAGGTGGCCTCGACCGAGCTCACGCGCGACATCAATCGGGACCTCATCCTCGAGTACATCCGTTCGTCGCAGCCGGTGTCGCGCGTAGATCTCGCCCGGCTTTCGGGCCTGCAGCCGAGCACTGTCTCCTCCATCGTCGAACAGCTGAAGGAAGAGCGCTGGATCCAGGAGGGCGGCGCGGTGAAGACGCCTCGCGGCCGCCGGCCCACGATGCTCTCGCTGAACGATGACCTGTTGATCCTCGTCGCCGACGTGCGCCCCACGCACGCGGTCCTGGCAGTGGTGGACCTCAACGGCCGCTTCCTCTCCCGCCGCGTCGTTCCACTTTCGAGCAAGGTGCAGCGCAGCATCGAGGCGCTTGCCGAAGCGATGAATGCCCTGCGCGAGCAGTTCCCGCTCAAGTCCTTCGAAGGCATCGGGCTCAGCGTGCAGGGCCGCGTGGAGCCGCAAAGCAACCGCCTGACACTCGCGCCCAACCTTAACTGGAAGAGCTACGACGTATGCGGCGAGCTATCGCGCCGCGTGGGTGGCCTACGCGTTGAGTTGGAGAATGACGCAAACGCCTGCCTGCTCTCCGAACTCTGGTTCGGGCACTTGGACGGTCTGCGCAACGTGGTGCTCGTCGCGATCTCCGAAGGCGTGGGCGCGGCGGTGCTCGCGGAAGGACGCCTCATCAGTGGGCGTGGCGGGCTTGCTGGCGAGTTCGGACACATCAGCGTGGACGCCTCCGGGCCGCTGTGCGGGTGCGGACAGCATGGGTGCTGGGAGATGTTCGCCTCATCGCGCGCTGTGCTGCGCTACTATGCCGAGCTAACAGGCAACAACGAGAAGCTGACCATGAGCGAGCTGACGACGCTTGCGGTCAGCAACGATCCCGCGGCTCTGCGCGCGCTCGAGCGCCAGAGCGTGGCCATCGGCCGCGGTCTCCGCATGATCAACGCCGCGCTCGCGCCTGAGGTCATCCTCTTCGCCGGGGACATCACGACAGTGTGGGACATCTCGCATACGATCATCGAGCGCGAATGCCGGGCAGGGCTGTTAACCGGCTCGGCTCCGAAGCTGATGTCGATCGGCGATGGCGAGCTCGCGCTCCTGCGTGGTGCGGCAGCTGTCGTGCTGCAGCGCCACTCCGGCTACTACCGCTCCGCACACGGCAAACGGGAGCGCGACTGAGGACGGCTACGGGCGGATCACAAGCCAATTCCTCAACTTCAACTTGGATCGCCTCTCGGGTTGGGTCGACCCAGATTCGCCAGCCTGTTCATCCACCAGGGCCCTACGGGGCCGGGCGATGTTGAAGAGAAACGTCACATATTTAGAGATCCGTTGATAAAACCGTACGCGGCCCCGTTGGACCGCGACCGCGTACGGTGCGCGTTCTAATTGCCGAGGTTGTTCACGTCCAAGGAGATCTTTTGCGAGTGCGTGACGTTCCCTGAGGTGGCGGTCAAAGTGAAGGTACTGGTATGCGCTTTCCCCGTAAGCGCGACATCACCACAGCCGGTCATCAAGGATGCGCCCATAAGACCCAACGCTAGCAGTAGAAGTGCTGCTGGCCGCCTACGCTTGCGAAGGCCGCCGAAGAACACAACCATCGCTAGAGCAGTTCCGGAAAACGCGAACGGGTGTACACCTGGAGTCATCAGGGACGCAGTCTCGCTGGCCTGGATGATCATGGTGCCGTAGGCGCTCCCATTGATAAGGGTGGCACTATTTACCGCCAGTTGTGTGGCAGGGTTGCCATTGCTGTCTAGAAAGCTGCACGTATCCTTTCCAGTCAGTCCTGAGCAACTCAGGACAACCTCTCCGGTGAACCCAAACAGCGGAGTGATTGTCAACGTGCCCGATCCGCCGAGACCATTCGGAATCGTGAAGCTCGTGACGTAGCTGGTGAGAATGAAGTCCGGATTGAGAATATAGCTGGCAGATGCAACCGCACTGTTTGCAAAACCGGGCGCACCGACTGCGATCGCTTTGATAGTTGTAGTTACAGTCACCGGAATGGCGGCGCCCGTGTAGACTGGCGAGCTCAGTGTCGGAGTATTACCGTTGGTCGTGTAGTAAATCGTAGCGCCAGAGGTGGCATCGCTGATGGTGACGCTTTGGACGGCAGTATATGTACCCGCAGCAACTGAAAACGTTGGCGTGGCCATCGTTCCGATCGGGTTTACAACCACCGCCTGCGTTACCTGCGGGGCTGCTGAGTAGTACACGCCGTTGACAAGACCGCCGGCCTGGTTTGCGGCTACGATCGTGGTGCCATTATTTTTCACCGTGAGGATGCTGTTATTGGGCCCGCTCAAGGTGCCCTGGCCACTCACAATGCTGAAGACCACAGGGTTTCCCGTCGCTCCACCTGTAGCCGCCAATTGAAACGGAGGTATCGAGGTGCTGTAGTTCACGGCGGCGGGCTGTGGGAATGTGATGGTCTGCGGCGTGTAGGGCACAACCGGCATGCCGCTCAAGTTCACATTCTGAGTGCCGCCAGTCGACGTGAAACTACCGATCGCCGTCGCACTATTCGCAGGGTTCGTAATCACGGTATATTGCGCGGCGTTATCCGAAATGGTCGCATTTCCGGTTACAGAAGAGTAAACCACTGCAGTGGAGGACGGGGTAAAGTCCAACACCAGGCCGCACGCTGCGGCTGGCGCCAGGGATGTGCTTACCCTGCACCCATTGTTGCCATCCACGCTGAATTCATTCGTCGCGGAAGAGCTGTTGTCTGTGACCGCCGGAGCAGCGGACAGGGTCAACGCGGTGTTGCCGTCATTGTAGATATAGGACGTCTCCGTGCTAGTGTGTGACCCCGAGGTGTCTGGCTTCAGCGTGGCAGGGAAGACTGCCGAACCTGGTGCGCTGATATTCAGTTCCACCACCTGGCCGCCCACGGGGTCCGCGACGAAGATGTTCCCGGACGCGTCCAGGCTGAGCCCACCCGTGCTTGAGAGTGTGATCGAACCCGTCGAAAGCACTGATCCAACGCCATTCGTTACAAGCACAAGGCCAAGCGTAGAGTCTGCAACAACCAATGCGCCAGAAGGCAGCACTTTGACGTTGGTAGGCGCAACCAGTGTCGTGCCAGTAATTCCCACTACACTCGAGACTCCCGTCAGACTGTACTCGACGATGCGGCGGTTCCCCGTATCGGCAATGAACAGGTTCCCAGCCGCATCGAGTCCCATACCAGTGGGGCCGTTGAGAGGAGTTCCGCCAAACATCTGTTGCGTCGAAACATAGATGTTCGTCTGCGCATATTGTGCGTTGTTTGTGCGAGCCTGCAGAATCCGGTTATTTCCTGTATCTGCGATATAGAGGTTCCCATATCCATCGATTGCGATTCCCTGAGGCTGAAAGATCGCGGTACCGCCGACGAGGGTGCCGGCCGGGATAACCACACTCGGGATCATCGTCGCAAAAGGCATGACGGTGACAACGGCAGCGTTATGACCGCTATCAAGAACATAAGCATTGTTCGCACCGTCGAGGACGACGTCCGCCGGATTCACGAAGTTCGTGGGAAACGTGACCCCGGCCGTAACTCCTGTGGCACCCACTTTGAAGGTGGAACCCACAAGGTTTGTGGTGCTGGTATCAGCTCGGCCGTTTGTCAGGCAATAGCTGTTGGCGTATCCGTTGCCAGCGGCGCCAGCCCTGTAGTTCTCGGCAGTATTGGCAGTGGTGGAAACGCAGTCCAGGTCGAGCGATGTATTCGCTGTATCGGTGACGAAGAAATTCCCAAAAGAGTCGACGCCCACGGATGACGGCGTAAAGCCTACGGCCTTCGTGGTCAGCGAGTACGACGTATACAACTGCGGGAGCGCAACGACCCTCGAAGCAGTTCCAGGAAGGAACATCGGTTGAGGTCCGACCCCCACAACCTGAAGGTTGGCGACATAAGCTCCGTTCATATAAGTGTCTTTAGACGAAGAGGAGATCGTCGCGCCATAGTAATTGGAATCTCCAGTCGGAAAAAATCCACCTCTTTGCAGACCTGCATGAACCGGCTGTGCGTACATCAGGAAGTAATGTCCCGTGTTTCCCGCGCTATAAGGAGTGCCTCCGGAATAATTTTTGGTCCCGCTGTAAGGAAAGCTGGAGAGATAGGCCGCGTTGGCGGATGAAAGAGTGTTCGGCGAAGACGTCGCAACAAACGACGCGTTGAGGTAACTTGGCAAATCCCACGTTACGTTGAAATAAGGCGCGGCAGTCGTGACTTCGGTACCTATCGGGATCGATCCGAAGTTGTGGCCTCCGACCTCCGTCAGCATGACATTGGTGGTGTTGGCAAAGTAGTAGTTTCCATGCTGATCTACTGATCCGCCGTAAGTAATGTTATTCGTCGCGACGGGTGAGTTTGCTCCCGTCACTGCGAGAAGAAGATTGAACTGGTCGAGAAAGTTCAATGCTCCCAACTCCATGGGCACTTCGGAGATTTGCTTGGGACCGGAGATGATCAGGTCTCCCCAGGGATCAGAGGTGACGCCAGTCGCCGTTGAGACCTCTACAATTGCGTTGAGAAGTGTGAGCATCGAGTTCGTCGTAGCACCGACGAGAGTACGTGCTCCGTTGCTGAGAAGGAAAACGTGGCCACCCTTGGCGTTGCCCGTAATGCTGTCGCAATAGTAGACATTGGCATCACCTGGGACAGCGATCTGGGCGTACGCATTGGTCGTCAGTTTATCGGCCAATACCGTGGCTGATCCGGATTTCGATGTATTGAACTGTAGTACGCGGTTGTAGGAGCCATTCGAGACGCTGTCCCCGAGGTCGACCAGGTAGACATTGCCTGCACCGTCAGAATATACATCCCCCACCTGTAGAGCGGTCAGCGTCGAGCTGATGCTTGTGGCCGACCAGGCGCAAGCGGTCGTAGAAGTGGCTGAGCACGCGGCTGTGACACCGCTCAGTGGAAGTCCTGTTGCGGTGTAGCTGCTGCTGGATGTGATGGCGGCAATGTTGGGCACACCACTTGCAGCGGGTATCTCGAACAGTGGGCCGCCGGCGCCGTTGCCGTTTGACAGCCACAAGGCTCCCGAGGCGTCCACAAAGGCGCTGTTGGAATTAAGCTGGCCCAACCCACTGATAAGAGCCGTGGGCGTTGTGATGGTTGCGGCGGGACTGGCCGCAGGGATCTCGTAGAGGGTGCCAGTCGTTCCACTATGGCCGATGTAGAAGACATTGCCGGCACGATCAACACCGACTCTTCCCGGCGAAATCACTGTGGCACCAGCTGTGTAGAGCGTGGTGGTCGCAGTAGGCACTGCAACCGGGATATAGGCGGAATAGGGGTTGCTCTGTGCCGCAAGCGATCCTGTGACCACAGCAAGCGAGAGCATCGCCGCGGCGCGGCCAAGGCCCCTCATCCTTGATTCGAAATTCGAGAACATGCGGCCTGAGAATTGTTGCTTCATAACACCATCTCCATTTGTTACCTGCTGCGCAGCGACATGATCGGAAGCGATTCTAGAAAACATATTTCACCGAAACTTCCATGACTCGGCGTCCCGTGCGAATGGGGGTAAATCCGAAACTCGTGTTCTGGTTTGTCGTCGCAGCCAGATCCGAGTTGATGTCGAGACCATTTTGAGTCTGTGTGAAGTTCATCGAATAGCCTCCCGGCGAGAGGTTCGAGAACGTATAGTTCGCCCGATTGATGAAGTTGAACGCGGCTACCCGAAGCTGCAGACTCTTCTTGCCTGCCAGGTTGAACTGCTTGCGAACGGCAATGTCAGTGTTGAAGTAGGCCGGGCCGCGCAGATTGCCGTAGTCGTACTGGCCCTGCGTTCCCAGCGGCGCCAGACTGAAGGCCGCGCCATTAATATATTGGTGGGCCTTGGTTCCGTGAGGATTGCCCTTCAATACAGGCTGAAGCGAGATATCCGGGGTTCCCAGCAGGTAACCACTTCCAATGGGCAGCGCGCAGGTGGTAGTGGGGGCCGTCACGGTGCAAGTACTCGTGTTATTGGTGCCTGGGATAGCGGCCGTTGTTCCGGCCGGAACCGTCACGGTACCCTGGATCTGATAGTTGGGCCCAATGAGGCTCTGCAATATCGTGCCGCTCTGATAGTTCACGATGCCCGAAACCTCCCAGGCATTTGTAAACCAACCTGCGAAGCGTTCCTTGACAAGATTACCCAGGGTATAGGAGTAGGTGAAATTGAGGATGTTTGTCCTGTCAACGCTCAAAGGAAGGTAGTCATTGTCGAGATTGGTCGGATCACCGCCACTGACCGCCCCCAGCGCCTTACTCCACGTATAGTTAGCACTCAGACGGAGGCTCTTGGCTGAGTAGGTCAACTGACTCTGCATGCCGTTGTAATTCGAGTAACCACGATGCTGAATAGCGTTGATCGCGCTGTACAGGGGGTATTTGCGGTACGAGTCTGTATCGGAGACTTGAAGGTTGGAGAGGGTGGGGATGTTGCCATTGGTGGTGAAGATCTGCCATACCCTCCCAATGTTCTTGGCCGAGTCTGCGCGGCCCGCATTTGGCTCTGGGCCGTACAACGAGCCGAGAGGCAATGCATTGATGTTGCGCAGGTTGTTCGCTTCCATCAAGTGGTCGCCGTAGTTTCCGACGTATCCGATCTCCATGACCAGGTTCTTCGCAAAGCGCTGATCGAGAACGAGATTGTAGGTCTGTACGCGGGACATCTCGTTATCGCTGGCCAGATGCACGTTGATACTCGCATCCTTGATGAAACCGGTCGTTGTGTTGGTAATGCTGCTCTGCAGGATATTCAGGTTCTTGAAGGTGTGACCGCTGTTCGGAAGGCTGTAGCTTCTCTGGCCCTCCGCAGTCTGGTCGGAGAGCAAACCGTCATTGTAAGAGTCGTGCTGACGGTAAACTCCGTATCCGCCGCGGAGGATTGTCTTGGAATTTCCTCCGAAGTCATACACGATGCCAGCTCTCGGCTCAATAAAGAAGGCGCGTGTGGCCACGCCGGTCAGCGGAATGGAAGGATCGATCGCGTGATACAGAACGCCGGGCGAGGCTAACGGTGCTCCGCTGAGATAGGACGCCGGATCGAAGATAGCTACTCCCTGGCCGTGCGGATCGCTCCAGGGGGTAAGATGCTCCAGTCGAATGCCGGCGTCAATCGACATCTTCTTTCCGACCAGCCAGTGGTCCTGGGCATATCCGCTCAGGCCCCAGAAGTAGACATTCGTTTCTACTTTTTTGTTGACCTGGCTGATGTTTCCGATGATTCCTTCAAACAGGTCCGCCGTATTGTTGCCGCTTGAATACACAGTAGATCCGTCAGCATCGGAGAAAGAGGCGGGATGGTAGTAGTCGCTGAGCGAACCGTTGGTGTTTTGTGCAGAGATCTGGGGATTCGCATCGAACTGGTAATAAATTCCAGCGCGGAGGGTGTGCCTCTGAATGAGCTTGGTGACGTTGTCGCCAGCGACGCGAAGCTGCTTCTTCGTGAAATCGCCTCCGAAGGTCGGATCCTCATAGCTAATAAAGGGCAGAGCGGCGTAAGTAGAGCTACCGTATGTCTGGTCGCTGGGCAGGCCCACCGAGCCGTTCGCGAAGAGGAGCGAATATGGTTCTCCTGTCAGAGCGGAGGGTGTTCGCAGATTGAACGTTTGCGAGAAATAGGCTCCCCCTGCGTAGAACTGGTTGGTCAGAGACGAGCTCAGAACCGACGTAACTTCGACGCTGGCAACGTGTGACCTTGCCGTGCCAATGTAGCCGCCTCCTGGCGTGTCGACGCCTCCGCCCATGCCGTTTGCGCCGGCTCGCCCGTAGGTAAGCGAGGGCTGGTACTGCTTGCCGCTTTCAAGACCATAGGAAAGAAACGCATGCGTCTTGTCCGAGATGGCATAGTCGAGACGCGACTTGATCTGGTAAAGGTTGCTGTTCACGAAATCGGTCTGAAGGTAGTTGTATTGGCCATTGCTGGGTCGATTCGGCAAGGGAAGCGAATTGAGCAGAGCGGTCCCGAGTGGATCGGGATAAGCGCTGATGTCGCCATTTGTAATCGTCGGCACGTAGTTCGGTCCAAAGGGACCGGTCGTTGGCGTATTGCAGATGCTCGTGTAGATGGTGTTCGGGCAATAGTACGGGTCATAGGTGGCGGTCGCAGTGGAACCAGCCACGTAGTTGGGGTTCGCTATGCGGTTGGGTCCCAGCAGAGAGTTCAGTTCGTTGTCGCTGAAGATGCCCTTGCGCATGTTTGCCGTCGGGACCAGCGCGGTGACAGTTGCCGCGTATGGGCTGTTGTAGGCATAGACACTGCGCTGCGCGTACTCCTCTGCTCCCACAAAGAAGGTAAGTTTCTTTGAGCGGTTGAAGTTCAGGCCAGGGATAAACACAGGGCCACCGATCGTAATGCCCGGGTAGATCTGCCGATCGTGGGGCGGCTGCGAGCCCACGTACTTCGCCTGCCAGTCGAGAGAGTTGAGCTGATAGGTTCGCGCATAGGTATACAGCGATCCGTGAAAGGTAGCGCCTCCGGACTTGCCGATAGCATTCACAACGATCGGGCCATGAGCTGTATCCGACGTGAAGCTGCCGGTCTGCACCTTCACCTCAGCCACCTGATCGTAGTTCACGTTCTGGATCGCGAGGCCGTAGGAACCCGGGTCCGTGATATCCATTCCGTCGGAGAGCAGCGCCGTTGAATTGGTCTGCGTTCCGTTACCGGAGTAAGATCCGATCGCGCCGCCAAACGACACGAGCGAAGGATCATAAGCGGCGTTGGCGAAGGAGGTGCTGTTCTGCACAATCGCCATACCCGGCAGGATCTTGAGCAGCTCGGTAACGTCGCGTCCCTCCACGGCCAGGTGATCAATGTCTTCGGCCGAGATCAACGTGCTGGTTTCGCCGGAATCGGTGCTGAGTTGCCCCTGAACATCCGTCACCGTGACCGATGTGGTTTCGCCGGCCTTCAACATGATGTCGCGGAAAGTGCGCTGGTCTCCTGGGTTCAGGTGGATTCCAGAGAGCTCCTGACTGGCAAAGCCGGGGGCATCCACGTGCAACACATAGTCGCCGGAATCGAGCCCCGAGAAGGAAAAGACACCCGATCCGTTACCGGTCGTGGTCAGGCTCTTCCCTGTCGCGATATTCGTCAGCTGCATCTTGGGCTTTGGAATGAGTGCTCCAACGGCATCGTGGACGATGCCGTCGACACTTGCAGTGCTCTGGGCGACGGCACTCGTAAGCGTGAAGAGTGTAAGAGCCAGTAAGAAAAGGGTCGCTCGCATGACGGCGGTACCCCTGGTCGTTGCCGTTGTCCCGAATAAGCGCAATTTGAGTCCATCCTTCTTGTTTCGTTCGTTCCTGCGTGCCATCGGCAATCCTCGTAATCTTCGCGCCCAACGACAAAGCGCAATCTTCT
>Ga0302187_10002327_pt1 | contig 15668 bp, 11 predicted proteins | sample II_Bog_E1_3_FD_202120 | JGI IMG/M metagenome (GOLD analysis project Ga0302187, IMG submission 202120) | Peat permafrost microbial communities from Stordalen Mire near Abisko, Sweden - II_Bog_E1_3 | ecosystem: Environmental > Terrestrial > Soil > Wetlands > Peat | place: Sweden: Abisko...
TGTCGCGCAGCTCGGAGCCGGCCACATACGGCGTCTGCGGATCGAGCAGGGCGGTCAAAGACCGCAGGATGCGGGACTTGGCTTGTCCGCGCAGGCCCAGCAGGATGAAGTTGTGCTTCGAGAGCACGGCGTTGACGACCTGCGGGATGACCGTGTCGTCGTAACCGACGATGCCGGGGAAGAGCGATTCACCGGCCTTCGAACCACCGGGAGCGATCTCACGGAGGCGGGCGATCAGGTTGTCGCGCAGCTCATCCTTGACGCTGCGTCCCACGCGTTCCGGCGTGAATTCCGAGGTGCGAAGCTGGCCGAGCGTGCGCGGAAGTGGGGTCGTTGCCATGATCTAAGTATAGATGTCGCCGCCACGGCGAAGATGCGAGGCAACGTGGTGGAGGAGAGACGCGGTGCGGCCATGAAAGATTTGCTTAGCAGTTGTCGATCGCGCAGGGCTTGCCTGAGGGCGGCGGGGGCGTCTCGTCGACGAGCTTGTAGTCGGTGGGCACCTGCATCAGGTCGGCGGAGGGTTCGGCGCGCTCGATCTTGGTGACGGCGACCAGCTGCTCGCCGGTGCGCGGATCGTTATGGCGGATGATGAGGTAGATCGAAAGCTCGGGCGAGTACCAGTACTCGTCGGTGATGGTGACGGGCTTGCCGGTACCGCTCTGGTCGGCGGGCACGATGCGGGTCTTGCGCGTGCCGGTGAGGGTGACACCGCCGAGGTTCTGTTCGCCGAGGGCCGTCGCGGTGATGCCCGGATACTTGGGTTGCTGATCGGGCGGACGCATGGCAGGCGGCGTTACGGGAGGCCGTGGCAGCAGGCTCTGCCGCGCGATATGCGTCATCGTGTCGGTGAAGATGCTCTCTCGGGTGTTGGGGTCGTAGAGGTGCGCGGAGATCAGTCGTGGCTTGCCGTTGAACGTCGCCGGCACCAGCGCGCGGCGCTCGTTGCGGATGCGGCCCGAGGAGGATCGCGCGATCACGTTCTCGGTCTTGATCACCCGCTCGGTCTGGTCCGGCATCACCTGGTGGGAGACGATCTCGACGGTTGCGACGAACGGCGCATTGGGCACAGGTGTGACGAAGACGCCGTCGATATGCATCTGCACGCCACGGTAGTCGCGCGGCATGGGCGTGCGTGGGTTTGTCGATGTGGTGGGGCCGGACGAGATCGCGGGCGCAGGCGTCTGCGCAGAGTTGATAAGAGGCGATGAGGCAAACAGCACGGGAGCCAGCAGGAGCGCGGTGCAACGCAGCATGGGCGAGTGACCTCGCGAACAGAATAGAGCAACCTTCCTGTCGCGGCCACTGGAAGATGCGTGGGCCACGATTTCGGGAGCCAAGGAGCCGGTCAGAGGTCTTCGCGGCACAGGCGACCCTGCGAGAGTGAGACCAGGTTCTCGTGCTGGATGGCCAGATCGCGTGGCTCGGAGAGATGGAACCGTAGAAAGCCGTTGATGATGCCCTCTCCGGGAAACTTCCAGTCGTGGGGTTCGATGATGACCACAGGAAACTGGCGAAGGGTATCCATATCGCCGCAGAAAAGGTCGGCCTCTCCTCCCTCGATGTCTATTTTCAGGACAAAGGGTACGTCGTCGGGAGTAGTGTGCGCCGCCAGCAGCGATTGCATGCAAAAGGTCGGGACGTCGCCGTCCTGGTCATGCAGCAGGTACGCTCCCATGCTGGTCTGATCGCGCTCTGCGAACTGTGCGCGGCCATCTGCACCCGCGATGCCTCCAGCGATGAGCTCGACGTCCAGTCCGGCGGTGTTCCGCTGGAGCACCGCGAAGTTTTCGGGCGCCGGCTCGACCGCGATGATCCGCGCCTTCGGGTAGCGCATGGAGAACCATGCCACGCTGGCTCCGATATTGGCGCCGCAGTCGACGATCAAGGGCCGCTTGCCAGCCGCGACGGCGCGCTCGTAGAAGCCGTCCACCCATTCGCGATAGGTTCCAACGCCGGCGATGGCAGGAATTTCATACTGCAGGTCCGTGAAGCACTGTTCGACTGCATGGCGGTCTTCGCTGTTCCAGCGGCGCACCCGCAACTTTCGGTGCTGCGTATCCAATGCTACGTCGAGAACTTCAATGCCTTCCAGCAGCTCCGGGTTGCGTCTCTTCCGAATCCAGCGAAGCGCGGGCCCGATGGCTCTGTACAGCGGGGAGTTCACGATCCGGGATTTCAAATCCGCTCCTCGCCGAGCGGATCGCCCAGGCATCATACGTATTGAGATTCGCGCAGCAGCGCCTACCGGCGAGCCATCTCCAGGTCGTTCGGCAGGACGTCGCTCAGGTCTTCATCGGTGGACTCGCCCAGGCCACCGAAGCGGCGTTCGCGGCACTGGTAGTCGGCGATAGCTTCCAGCAGATGCGGGCCGCGAAAGTCCGGCCACAAGCGTTCGGTGACGAAGATCTCGGCATAGGCGATCTGCCAGAGCAGGAAGTTCGAGATGCGCTGCTCGCCCGAGGTGCGGACGACCAGATCCGGGTCCGGCATGTGCGCGGTGTAGAGCGCGGAGCCGATCTGCGGCTCGTCGATGCGGTTCTTGATGGCGTCGTCGACGCCTTCGGCGGCCAGCATGTCCTCCAGCGAGATGCCGCGCTGGTGGGCTTCGGCGATCATGCGATGCACCAGGGTGCGGGCGGAGTCGACGATCTCTGAGCGCGAGCCGTAGTTGAGGGCCAGGGTCAGGGTGGTGCCGGTGTTCTTCGCCGTCTGCTGCTCGGCCCACTGCATGGTCTCCTGCACGTCGGGAGGGAGCTCATGGGTGCGGCCGATGTAGGCCATGCGGATGTTGTTGTCGTTCATCCGCTTGACGTTGGAGACGAGGTAGTTGCGCAGCAGCTTCATCAGAAAGCTGACTTCGGATTTGGGACGGCGCAGGTTGTTCTCAAGCGAGAAGGCGTAGAGCGTGAGCCAGGGCAGATTGATGCGGGAGGCGGTCTCGACGACGAACTGCACACTTTCGGCGCCCTGCTGGTGCCCGAGGAAGCGCTTCAGCGCCCTCTTGCCGGCCCAGCGGCCGTTGCCATCCATGATGATGGCGACGTGTTGCGGAATGCGCGAGGGATCGAGCTGATCATAGATCGCACGCTCCTCGGCCGAGAGCTCGTGGACTCGGTTGGAGCGCTCGAAGACGCGTGTTTGCGGTGGGGTCGACACGGTGGGCTCGCTCTGTTGAGCGTACAGGATTGGGCCGGTAGGAGGGAATACCTGAGAGCCCTGGAACCGCCCGGAAACGGAGAGGCGTCGCTGCAACCCTCTCGTTGCCGCAGTTACCTGCGGGGGGAAGGGGGACAGCGACGCCAGGAGGTCGTCGTGCTTGCGCTGTGCGGCCGGCTAGGCCAGCTTGCGGCTGCGGCTCTGGGCTAGCTCGCGCACATGGTTGAGGAAGATCGACTTCTGCGTCGCGTTCAGCTTCGAAGAGTACTTCGAAAGCTCGGCGAGGAAGGGATCGCTGAGGAGCACGGCGGCCTCGTCCTCGTGGCGGGTCGGGGCATCGCGCAGCAAGGCGCCGATGTCCACCTGCAGGGCGCGCGCCAGGCGGTCCAGCGAGCTCAGGGTAGGCATGGCCTTGCCGTTCTCGATCTTCGAGATGTAGGTGCGCGGCACGTTCATGCGTGCGGCGAGCTGCCGCTGCGACAGGTTGCGCACCTTGCGCAGATCGCGGACGGCGCTGGCCACATGCGGACCCGTGTTCTTGTGCGGCTCAGGCTCAGCAACCACCTCGAGGGCGACCGGGGCTTTGGGTTGTTCTGGGAGCAGCGACTTCTTGCACCGCCTGCAGACGCAGGCTGTGGTGCGGAATTGGACCAGCTTACAGTGGTCGCAGCGCAGAACCTCACGCTGACCGGCCGACTGAGTCGCCGTCTCGGGCGAAGCCACCTCTTGCTCGTGCATGCCCGCGAAGGGCGATGCGGAGCCTACAGGCACCATGCTCGTTGCCATATTGTGTGTGTTGCGGACGGCTGCCAGAGCAAGGCGCCGTATCTTCACGTCCGATAACGAAGGTGAAGATGTGCTTAGGTTGACACCCCGTGCCGAGAGAGTCAAGAGTGCCCAGGCTGATTCCTGCCAAATTCTCCACAAAGGTGGGATTCCGAACCAAGCGAGTTAACACAGGAGCCGCAAAACCCAGTCCCAGTGCGGGAGACTCGTAATCGTTATCTCGAAACTCGCGCCTCGATCAGATCCCTTTTGATGGAATCCCATCACCTGCGATGATGATCGAATCGAAAACCGGTGGAGGGAAGTATGACCCAGGTATCAGCTGCAGCAGCCGAGGCCTTGCTGCGTGAATGGACGGCGAGCGAGTCCCTGATCAAGCACGGCCTTGCCGTGGCACGCTGCACTGAGAGCTATGGCGCTCGCCAGGCCGAGCAGCTTGGGCTGATCCCCGAACAGGCCTGCGCCATGGCCGAACTCTACCGCGCGACGGGATTGTTGCACGACTTCGACTATGACCGGCATCCCACGCCCGAAGAGCACCCGTTCGTGGGAGTGAAGTATCTCCGCGAACATGGCTGGCCGGAGGAGATGCTGCACGCCATCCTCGCGCATGCCGACTACTCGGGCGTCGAGCCGACCTCGCACCTGGATTGCTCCCTGTTTGCCTGCGACGAGCTGGCCGGCTTTCTTACGGCCTGTGCTCTGGTAAAGCCGTCGAAGAAGATCGCGGACGTCGAGGTGGCGGGCGTGAAGAAGAAGATGAAGGACAAGGCCTTCGCCCGCGCGGTGAAGCGTGAGGACATCACGCGTGGAGCCGGCCTGTTGGGAATCCCGATCGAGGACCATATCGCCAACTGCCTGGCCGCGATGCAGGCGCATGCGGAGGAGTTGGGGCTGTAGCCGTTTGCAAGAAAGAAACCCCGGATCCGGAAACCGGACCCGGGGTCGTTTCCTCTGCGTCTGAGTTACTTGCTCAGCACGAACAACGCGACACCGTGCTTCGGGATATGTGCGTTCAACGTTCCGTTGACCGTGCCGAGATCCTTGTTCGCCCACACGTCATGCACCTTCACGCTGCCGGTGATGCCGAGCTCCTTCAGCGTCACGGTGAGATCGCGGAACGACCACGAAGTGTTGACCAGCCCCACCGCGACGCGCCCACCCGAGAGAGGCTTTGCCCACGCGCTGAAGTCGCCATGCTGATACACGCGCTTCGCCTGCACGCCCAGCTTGTCCTGGTCGATGGCGATGACCTCGCGGTTCATCAGGATGGACTTGTCGGTATAGCTCATCTTGCTGAGGTCATTGCCTGCCAGCAGCGGTGCCGCGAGTAGGGCCCACAGGCTCATGTGGGTCTTGTACTCGTCGGTGCTCATCTTGCCATTGCCCACTTCGAGCATGTCGGGATCGTTCCAGTGCCCATGCCCCGCGTAGGAGTTCAGGTCAGCCTGGCCAAGTCCGATGGTGATCATGCGGCCGTAGCTGTCGTCGATGTCGTCCGTCGTCCGCCACAGCTGCGCGCCCACGCTCGGTCCCCACACCCATACATCGTCCACGCCGTACTGGCAGAGGCTGTACACGATGGGACGGCCCGTAGCCTTCAGCGCATCGCCCATCTTCTTGTAGGCATCCAGCATCATCTTGTGGCTGAGGGTGTGATCGCCGTTGTGCTCCTCGTCCAGCTTCTGCATCATGGTGTGCATGCTGCACAGGTCGTACTTCAGGTAGTCGACACCCCAGCCTGCGTAGGTCTTCGCGTCCTGTTCCTCGTGGCCATAGCTGGCTTCATAGCCCGCGCAGGTCTTCGGCCCGGGCGAAGAGTAGATACCGAACTTGAGGCCCTTGGAATGGATGTAATCACCCAGCGCCTTCATGTCCGGGAACTTTTCATTGGAGTGGATCACGCCCTGCGCATCGCGCTTGCCCTCCCAGGTGTCGTCGACGTTCACATAGACATAGCCTGCATCGCGCATGCCGCTGGAGACCATCGCATCGGCGGCCGAGCGCACATCGGCGTCGGTCACCTTACCGGCGAAGTGGTTCCAGCTGTTCCAACCCATGGGCGGCGTGGGTGCGGGACCCTGAGCAACGAGCTTCGATGTGTTCGCGCCCGCAAGCACGAGCGAAGCAGTAACAAGCAGTAGTGTCTTCAATGGCAACCTCTCTCTTCCTTATGGCAACGCCGCGAATGCAGCTGCATCCGCGGCGTGTGGGATTTTGTGGGGACTACTTGTTCATGGCTGCGGGTGCCGGGTGATGCGACGGCGAAGGCGTGCCTCCGCTGTGTGCTCCCGGTTCCAGTAACGTGTCCATGCATCCCTTTGGCGCGTTGAGAAGATTACACCGCGCAGGCAGTCCATTGCTGAAACCTACGGAGTATCCGGTCCACTGCGAGGGCTCGGAAAGGGGATAGTCGGTGGAGATCATCTGCGCTCCGCTGGCGAGCAGCTCATCGCGACGCGTGGTGTCGTTGGTGCGAGCGGCGACCGTGCTGTCGTCGGCGCGTGCGCGAACGATGTATCCCTCGCGCACGAGACCGTCGATGCGCTCGGGCGTGCCGCCGTTCTCCTCGGTAAAAGCAGCATCAGGCTCGCCGGGAAGCGCATTGGTGAACAGCACGCGCCCCTTGAGCGATGGATGCCCCTCGACATACACGGGCTCCATCGGCCGCTGATCCATCAGGAAGATCACCTTGCCGCGGCTCTCGGCGAGCGTGGGCCAGTGGCCTGCCTTGATCGCCGCATTGAGCGTGGGATAGCTGCCACGCACCGCGTCAGGAAGGATCATCTCGTCGTCGTGGAAGACCGAGCGGATCTCTGCATCGAGGGCATCGAAGGCTGCGGGAGTGAAGTCCTCCGCATACACGCTGCCGGGAATCTCCTTCACGTTGCCGTGCTTGGTCTCGACCAGTAGAAATAGCGGCACATGGTTCGGGTGCGCCTTCGACCAGGCGCGAACCTCGGTGAGGCACGCCGTGAAGAGGTGGCAGGAGCTGCGCTGGTTCAGGTCTCCGATGTGGATGACCTTCATGCCGGGCTTGTCCATCTCATGCTTCGGATCGAAGTCAGGGTCTGCGGGAAGCCCGGCCTGCTTCGTCAGCTCGACGATCTTCGGATGCGCGAAGCGGCCACCCTTGGGGTCTTGCACGATGTCGATCTCGAGCTGGCGCACGCCGCCATCGAGCTGATGCGTCAGGGTCTGGTGCCGATACTCCAGCGAGGCATAGGCCTTGGGATTCATCTTCTTCATCCAGGCCTCTTCACTCGGAGCGAAGCCCAGGTTGTAGCTGTTGTGCGAGCCGATCACCTGGATCTGGTTCAGGTGCACCTGCTGATCCTGCTTGGCCGTCGTCTGCGCTGCGGCTGTTCCTGCAGCCAAGGCCAGCGCGCTTGCGGCGAACTTTGCGGCGAACCTTCGGGTAGCTCTCAAATTCAACACCACTGGAACTCTCCTTCGCCCGCGTACGTGCGGACGTATCCATTCAACCAAAGAAAACGGCGAGGAGCCGATGTTGCGCTCCTCGCCGCGTGAACACGCCATGCGGTTCGTGGAAGATCGTCTAGAAGATGATCTTGCCGGCGAACTGCATCTGGCGTGCGGGGAATGCGCTGGTGATGGCGCCGAAGCCCGAACCATCGGTGATGGCCGTGTCCGGCGCCTGCCAGTTGACGACGTTGAAGGCGTTGAAGACCTCGGCACGGAAGTCCAGCTTCAGGCGCTCCACGCCCAGGCCGAACTGCTTGTGCAGACCGAAGTCCGTATCGTAGTAGCCGAAGCCGCGGACGATGTTACGCGACACGTTGCCGTAAGGGGACGTGTTGCCATAGTTCGCGTAGGACGGGAGAGCGTAGCTGGCTAGCGGGAGGTAATTGGTGAGGCCCGCGTACTTCGTCGCCTTCGCCCAGGAGGACTTCCCGTTTTTCAGCGGGGTGCCGATGAGGTGCTGGGGACGAAGTGTCACGAGATCCGAGCCATAGAGCATGCCCGTGCTGCCGTTGGTCGTCGAGCTGGAGTAGTTGATGTTCAGAGGAAGGCCGCTGGTCATAGTGTTGATCACGTTCAGCGACCATCCGCCGAGTACCTCTTGCACGAAGCCGTTGGCATCCTTGCCCCAGCGCTGGCCCTTACCGTAAGGCAGATCCCAGCTGATCGTCGTGGTGTTGTCGATCGGCTGGTCATAGCTCGATGGCCCGTAATCATTGCGAGGATTCGTAATGTTGACGCGCGAGTTGTCGCCGTTGCCCGTCTCGAGATGACCCGAGGCGATGTCGAAGGCGCGGCCATAAGTGAATGAGTTGAGGAGGTACAGCGCACCCAACCGCTTTTCCACCTTCACCTGCAGCGAGTTGTAGCTGGAGGTACCGATGGGAAGCGAGACTTCGATGTCGCCAAAGGTCGGCACCGGACGGCGCGACTGATAGGAGGTGCAGCCCGCAAGCGTAGCCGCAAGGCAGGGAGAGGCCTGGTTGTAGTCGGCCAATACCTGGATGTGGCGGCCGGTGCTGCCAACATACGAGACATCCAGAAGGATGTTGCTGGGCAACGTGTGCTGCGCACCGAGGAAATAGCTCTGGATGTAGCCTGTAGTGAAGTTGGAGGGGATGTAACGAGTGTTTACCAGCAGCGGGTTGAAGTTCGCCGAGCTGGTGAGGCCGTTGGCATAGCCCTGCTGTGTCTGCCGGAAGCAGAGTGCCTGGTTCTGCGTGTCATTCGTGCAAAGGTTGGAGCCGATCGGAGTCACAAACGGGCTGGGGTTGTTGATGGCCGCATTCACGACGTTCGGACCGTTGTAGGTCAGGTTGTTCTCGCCACCTTCGCGGTTGTACTGCACGTACACCAGACCGTAGCCTCCACGGATCGCCGTCTTAGGCGCTGCCGCGTAGGAGAAGCCAAGGCGAGGAGCGAAGTTCTTCGTTGCAGGATGAACCAGCGCGCGGTCATAGATGCTGCCGTTCGAGGCCTGAATGATGGAGCTGGTTGCCGGGTTGAAGTTCGCGAGCTTGTTGTCGCGCTCCCACTGCGGCGTCATCAGTTCGTAGCGCAGACCGGCGTTGATCGTAAGCTTCGGCGAGACCGAGAAGTCATCTTGCACGTAGCCGGCGAAGTAGCGCTGGCGCAGGTTGACGACGGTGTAGTTGGTGAGCGAGTAGGAACTGCGGTTTCCGAACAGGAAGTCAGCAACTTCCTGGGCCTGCGCGATCTGCGTGGACGCCGTGTTGCCGGTGCCGGGGTCAGTTGGGAGGCAACCAGTCTGCGTGGTCGAGGTGCAGTTCGCGAAGAGGCCGCTGGGGCCGGCCGCAAACTTCGAAGCGTAGTTGTCCTGGCCGTAGCTCGGGTTGAAGTCGTTCACCATGGTGTGGATGATCTGCTGCTCGTAGCCAAACTTCATCGAGTGACGGCCGCGGACCCAGGTGAAGTTCGCCTTCGGGTTGTAGATGTAAGGCCACTGGAACTGTGGGCTCGAGGTCTGGTTGCCGAGCTGGGTGAAGCCGCTGATCGACTGGCCGTTCAGCGAACGAACCAGCGATGGGTCGGTCGGCAGGCCGTCGGTGATGCCGTACTTTGTGAGCAGCGACGCCTGCCCCACGGTGTAAGGCGTCTTGCCGCCCTTGTTGCCGGTCCAGGCGAAGCGGATGTCCAGCAACTTGTTCTGGCTGATGGTCAAGGTAACGCCGCCTGCAAGCTGACGGTTCTTGATGTATACGTTCGAGTTCGCGTTACCACCTGCGGCGCCGCCAACGGTCGGCGGATCGAAGATGTAGCCCTGGTGCTCGGAGTAGCGGCTGAAGATCTGCCACTTGCCGTAGTGCTGGTCGACGCGAACGTCACCCTTGTCGTCGTTGATGGTGCCGCGCGGTGCGTTCGAGTAGTTGTTGGTGATGTTGGAGTAGTTGACCGCTGTGCCGCCTACGTTGTTCGTTGGCAATACAGCGAGCACACCGAGAGCGAACGGCGTTGCACCAGCCGAGGCATCGCCGGTTGTGTATGTGGCGCCCGTGACGGGGTTATAGACCGGGATCGGCTGCGTGGTGCCGTCGACGCGATGCAGGAAGAACTGGCCGAGGCGCTGTTCGCTGTCGGGCAGCGAGACCGGGGCAAGCTGGTAGTTGAATATCTGGCGCAGGCCTTCATAGTCCGCGAAGACGAAGACCTTGTCCTTGATGATGTGGCCGCCGAAGGTTGCGCCGAACTGGTTGCGGATGAGCTTCGGCTTCTGGTTGGTGATCGGCTCGATGGGGCCGACGGCGTTCAGATTGGTGTTGCGCAGGTAATCCCAGACGTGACCGTGATACTGGTTGGTGCCGCTGCGGGTCTGCACGTTGATGACTGCGCCCGGCATACGGCCGTACTCGGCCGAGTAGTTGCTAGTCTCCAGGCGGAACTCGTTGACCGCGTCTGGCGAAGGCTCGATATTTTCGTTTTCGAAGCCCTGGTTGGACGTGCCGTAGTTGGAGTTCTCGAGACCGTCGAGGATGAACTCGTTGAACTCAGAGCGCTGGCCGTTGATGTTGTACGAATCGTTGCGGCTGGAAGCGGATTGATTCTCCAGCATCGACTTGCGAGTGCCCGGCGCGAGCAGGACGAGGTCGGCATAGGCGCGGCCGTTGAGCGGAAGGTTCTCGACCTCGCGCGTGGCGATCACCTGGCTGCGGGAGCTGGTGTCGGTCTCGAGGAGCTGGGCGGCGCCGGTCACATCGACCGTGGTGCTGACCTCGCCCGGCTTCAGGCTGACATCGACACGCTGGCGGGCATCGGTGGCGACGTTGAAGACCTCCGTCTGCTCGGTGGTGAAGCCCTGGTACGAGGTGGAGACGCGGTAGTTGCCGATTGGCACCGAGTCGAATTCGAACTTGCCTTCCTTGTCGCTGGTGACCTTGACGACGACGTTGGTTGCCACGTTGGTCAGCGTCACTTGCGCGCCGGCCACGGAAGCCCCCGAGTTATCGTGAACGTAGCCCAGAACGGACGACGATCCGAACTGTGCATTCGCGTAGGGCGTCAGCAGTACAGCGGCTGCCAGGGCGGACATGCAAAGCATGTTCCTGAGCCCTGGGATCGCGTTCAGTAGCCTCATGGTGTTCTCTCCTAAGTAAAACAAATCAAAGTACTTTTGTGGTGTCCTTCGGGACTGCACTGGTATGGGGCCGAGACCCTCTCAGCGCGGCATGGAACTGATCTTCTGGAACGGGCCGCAACACTAAATAGTCGCTACTAGCAGTGTCAACAGCTTTTTCTCTTTTCTTTAGCGGTAACGTAACGGGGCCTTCAACCTCGCTGATCGCCGAAACACCGCAACAGCGCGCGACCAGAGAGGAAATGCCAGGAAGCTTCAGGTCCGCCTTGTAGCGGTTACGTAAATCGGGAGGCCATTCCCACAAGCCTCCACCCGCTCCTCCGGCGCGACGGCTCCGACTCCATCCTGGTATGCCACCAGCATCGCTGATCGACGGGTTGTTAATTGCGAAAGGTAGGTTAATCCGTCGGGGATAGGGGGCAGAATTCCACACCCCGCGTGCCTTGGAGCTGCCACAGGTCTGCGCGATCCGGCATCAGCTGGGTGTGCTGGCCGTGATTCCCTGGCGCATCTTGGCAGGCACCCGCATTCCGCGCCGTGAAGCCTCGCAGAGTCCTTCTTCATAGGCGGTATAGATCCGCTCGAAGACAGCTTCCCAGGAGGCCTTAAGGGCAGCCTCGCGTGCAGCCCGTTTCATCCTGTCCAGCAGCGCACGATCCCGCGCGAGCCCGAGGATTCGGGCGGCGCAGGTGTCCATATCGCGGGTGACGTACCCCGTTTCGCCCTCGCGCACCAGGAAGCGCGGCCCGCCACTCTCGGTAACGATCGCCGGGACGCCTGAGGCCAGTGCTTCGAGGACCACGTTGCCGAAGGTATCCGTCCGCGAAGGGAAGACGAAGGCGTCCATGTTGGCGAAGGCCCCCGCGAGAGCCACGCCCCGGAGGGCGCCGGGCAGCTCTGCGGTGCCCATGTTCTGGCGCAGCCACGCCTCTTCAGCGCCTTGTCCCACGATGACGAAGCGGATGTTGCTCGCGCCGGAGCGCGCCAGGGACTGTTCGAGCTGCGCGAGGTCGCGCACACTCTTCTCCGGGCTCAGACGACCGACGTAGCCCACCACGAAGTCATTGTCGGTGCGGGTCCGGTGTTGCGGATGGAAGAGCGCGGTGTCCACGCCACGCTGCATCAACAGCGCGGGCTTGCCAGTGCCGCTTTCAAGGAGCTGGCAGAGCTCGGTGTTGGGCGCAAACAACACCTGGCCGAGGCTGTAAAAGCGCAGTAGCGCAAAGAGGCTTGCCTGGTGGATCAGATTGCCTGTTTGCGCTCGCAGGGAAGCAGGCAGCAGCTCGCGCAGACCGGCGGAGCGCTGCTCCGCGTACTGATGCAGGTTCGTGTGCCACGATGCGGCCAGCGGGATGCCGAGGCGATGAGCGATCAGCATGCCCAGCAGTCCCGCATCGCTGGGCCCGGTGATGTGGACGATGTCCGCCTGGAAGGCCTCTACCTTGGCCTCGATGCGTCCGAGGTATCGCAGAAAGCCGAGATCGAAGCTGTGCTGCCTGTCGAGCGCGAAGCCCATGCGGCCGCGCCGCAGCGTAAGGCGTTCGGTCGAGCCCGAGGCGGCGTTGGCCGAATGATGGCCTCCATGCACCGTCAGGAAGGGAAGTGACCGCCGCCCAGCGAAGGCCTCGAACTGCCGGCTGGTGTTCGCTACGCCGTCGATCTCGTCGAAGGTGTCCGGGAAGAACGCAACACGCAGCGGGCGACTGCTCATCGGGCAGCTCCCTCGCGCCCTTCCAGCGGCGCGCTGAAGCGATCAGGCTGGCGCAGAGCGATGCGGAGGGTCTGGTCGACGGGGCCTACATCCAGGAGGCTGAGCAGGGCAAAGAAGGCGTCGAGGTAGATGGGCGACTTACTCCATAGCCGGGCAATGGGCTGCATTTCGTCATTGCGATCGGTGTGGAAGACGCGCTCGTCCCAACGCTGCGAGCCGACCGGGTATTCGTTGTACTCGCGCGTGACGGCGCGGAGGGTGTGCAGGATGCGCAGCGTGTTGGACTCGCGATACTGCGGCATGAAGAGCACATGGCTGCGGCGCTCGCGGCGGATCTCGTATACGAACTCTTCAAAGGTCGTCGCCGAGCTCAGGTTCAACGTCGCGTTGGGCTCGGAGCCGTGACGGTCGCCGCCGGAGATGACCATCTGGTTGAAGCCCTCGGCGAGTCGCCGCACCTGCTGGTTCTCCTCCCAGCTGCGAATGCCGCTGAGCTCGAGTGCGTGGATGCATTCGCCCTCTTCGGCCAGCAAAGCGTGCAGGGCCGTCTCATGTCGCTCGCTGCCGATGCGGGCGAGGTCCCAATACGGATGATTGAGCACGACCAGGACATCACGGTGGCTGTCGAGCTGTTCCAAGAGCACCGTCAGACGCTCACGTTTCGGTTCGCAGGTGTACTCGGCGAAGCTCGCCATCATTGACTCAGCCGAAGAGGCTGGAAGGTTGTGAACGCCCATGTGGAAGATCGCGTCGCCGAAGGGCATGGTCCATTCCACCGAGATGGGGACGTGCCGTGCCTCGGGCATCACGCGCAGCGCCATGGGAGCGCCGATGGTGTCATGGTCGGAGATCGAGACCAGGCTGCGCAGGCCGAGGTCGCGCTCGATCTGCCGCGCTTCAAGTCGCAGAGCCGCAAGTGGTGTCAGCGGTGGAGTCCAATACGCGCTGGCCAGGTTCAGCGGATTGGCGCTGACCCGGACCGCATACTCATTCTGCTTGCGAAGCCACCGATCGAGGAGCGCGTGCCGCTTGAAGAAGTCGCCGATGAAGGACAAGCTCTCCTGCGAGTAGTTTGTATGGCCGTGCAGCGAGACCCCAGTCGCATACGACGCTGCGACACTCGGTTCCTTCCAAAGGCAGCTCACCTTGCGCTCCACTCTGCCTCCTCGCATCCTTTACGACCTTTGCATTCGAAGCTCCCATAGCAGTGTTAAAAGCGGGTTAGGTCTCGGCTCAAGTTTGTGAATATGCTTTGGTGGGAAGTTCATCGGGCCCTGCTGCAGCGGTTCCTATACTGACGGGACGATGCACGCGCCCATCCCCGACGTCGAGATGCAGGATGATGAGGGTCTTCGTCCCCGCAACGGTCCTCGGCTTGGCCCGATGCTTCTGCGGGTGTTGCGAAAGCCGCAATCGCTGCTCGCTGTGTGGAACTGGAAGTCAGCGCTGCTGAGCGTGATGTTCCGTGGGCCGATCTTCTTCGGGGCCGCGCTCACGAAGGGATTCGCCGCGGCTTTGTCCGCGCTGTTCGTCGAGACGTTCATCTGCGCGTTGGGAGTCGGCCTCTACAACGCGCTGGTGCAGACGCTTCGCAAAGCTGAGCCACTGTGGGCGACGGGGCTGCTGCTCTCCGTGGTATTCCCTGGCTGTGTGCAGGCGATCGAATACACAATCCATCGGCTGCGCGCGACGCCGCATCTGCATACGGCGGCGATCATCTCACTGTGCGTGAGTGGTTTCTCTACACTCTTCAACTGGTATGCGATGCGGCGCGGCGCGCTGATGGTCGGGCGCAACTCTTCAGGTCTTCTCGTGGATCTGCGTCATCTCCCGCGACTCATCTTTGGTTTCATCTCCGAACCATTCCGCTTGTTGAGGAGACGGCACCGCAGCGACTACTCCCAGGCGCCCGAGCCCACGAAGCCGGCCCAGTACCAGGGGTGAGTGCTTTGCCCGGCAGCTCGGCGCGCCAGCAGTAGCGTGCGCGATGAGTTCCACACGGCATCAGCTGTCGATGCGTGATGCTCCAGCCGCGCGGCGTAGAGCTGATGCATGAAGCGGCGGGTCGCATCATCATCGACAGGCCAGAGACTCATGATCACGCTGCGCGCTCCGGCCACGCGGAACGCACGCTGCAACCCGAGCACGCCTTCGCCATCATGCAGCTCACCGTTGCCGGTGTTGCACGCGGAGAGGACAGCCCAATCCACACCGCCGAGATCCAGGGATGCGATCTGCTGCGCGGTGAGCACGGTGTCTGGTCCACCGTGAAGTCCTCCGGCGAAGACGAGACCTGCATCGAGCAGCGGGTTGCCGCTTCCGCAGCGCTTCTCCAACAGGAACGCATGCGTTGCCACATGCAGCACTCGATTGTGCGAAGCGTCGCTGAGGAACCTGGCGAGTGTTGCATCGTTGCCCATCACCGTCTGCGTGGGCTCAGTGCGGTTCCAGCGACGCCATGTGGAAGCGATGTCCGCGACCTCGACTGCGCTCTCCGGCAGAGGGCGAAACTCAATCTTGTCGAACTCCTCGCAGGCTGGCGTTGCCCCGCGAAGTGCGGGAGCAGGCGTATTCGCCGCAAGCTCGAACGTGGGGCTGCCTACAGCCAGCAGGCCGCGCTTCTTTTCGCCTGTCGTCAGCGGTACGACGTCACGCTCGCTGGAGAGCATGTGGATGACCGGGCCATGTTCCACGAGGTAGCCGGTGCCATCGGGCAGGCTCGCAAAGGGGATCAGGTTGAGGTTGCCGTCGGCGACAACGAGCGCATGATGGGATGCGCCGATCTCAGTCCGCAGCGGGTCCCACACGCGGCTACGAAGGGCCAGCGCGGCTTCGCGATAGCTGCGCTCGTTGCGCGTCGAGCCAAGGCCACCGCTGTGAGCCTCAGCATCGGCCGCGGCTCGAGCTTTGCTCACCAGCGCATCGAGCGATGCAGCG
>Ga0302187_10002345_pt1 | contig 15641 bp, 13 predicted proteins | sample II_Bog_E1_3_FD_202120 | JGI IMG/M metagenome (GOLD analysis project Ga0302187, IMG submission 202120) | Peat permafrost microbial communities from Stordalen Mire near Abisko, Sweden - II_Bog_E1_3 | ecosystem: Environmental > Terrestrial > Soil > Wetlands > Peat | place: Sweden: Abisko...
CTGACCACCACCGGCGAGTCCATCGTGGCCCGCGTTGAAGAGGGCGAGGACGGCGAATCGAAGCTGAAGGCCGCCCGCGTCACGCCGGAGATGGCCGGCCTGCCCCGCGCTCAACTCGACGACTTCACCGGCGGCGATATCGAGATGAACGCGTCGCACCTCTATGACGTCATCACCGGGATCCCCGGCCCGCGGCGCGATATTGTGCTGCTCAACGCCGCCGCCGCGCTGGTGGCCGCCGGAATGGTGGCCGACCTCAAAGACGGCGTAATCCAGGCCGCAGAGGCGATCGACTCCGGCGAAGCCGCAGCCACCCTGGCCAAACTGCGCCAGTTCCGGGAGAAGCAGTCGCAGGCGCAATAGAGCTCGCGCAGCTGCATCCGAGCGCGTAGTTGTGGCATCGAAGGGGTAGTTGTTGCTCATCTATCTGCCTCTTCCCGACGGAAAAATCCGGCCACAAGGACAAGCCCGATGCCAGCTCAATCGTTGCGCCAGCCAACCCTCTTCATCCCCCACGGCGGTGGGCCGTGCTTCTTCATGGATTGGACCTGGGGGCCAGCAGATTCCTGGCACGCAACGCAGCGGTTCCTCGAAGGAATTGCAGCGACGCTCCCAGAGCCGCCCAAGGCTCTATTGGTTATCAGCGGGCATTGGGAAGAGCCGGCCTTCACTGCCAGTGCCGCGCCCGCGCCGCAGCTCATCTTCGACTACTCCGGTTTCCCCGAGCACACGTATCGCCTGACCTGGCCGGCGCCGGGTCAGCCGGAGCTGGCCGTTCGTGTAGCCGGCATGCTCAAGCAGGCCGGCCTTCCCGCCGCGCTCAGTTCCAGCCGGGGTTTCGACCATGGCGTGTTTGTGCCGCTGAAGGTGGCCTTCCCTGAGGCGCAGATCCCCGTGGTAACGCTCTCGCTTGTCGCCTCGCTCGACCCGGCGCTCCACATTGCGGCCGGACGCGCGCTGGCTCCGTTGCGCGATGAGGGTGTGCTCATTGTTGCGAGCGGGATGAGCTTTCACAATCTGCGGGGCTACTTCCAGCCCACAACACAGGACCGGGCCCGGGCCTTTGACGCCTGGCTTACCTCTGCGGTGGAATCGCCCGAAGCTGAGCGAACGGCATTGCTGACCGCCTGGCGCGCCGCTCCCTTTGCGGCCTATGCACACCCGCGCGAAGAGCACCTGATTCCGTTGCTGATGGCTGCGGGAGCGGGCGGCGATGCGCCGGGAAAGTGCATTTTCAGCGATGAGCCCATGGGTGCTGCGATTAGCGCCTACCGGTTCGGGTGAGGGTGCGCGGCCTTGTTTATCCGGGGCATCAAGTTTTGAGCTTCCCGTCAATTTCCAGCGCTTTAAATCCGTTTGAAGGCGGTGCTGGTTCGCGAGAGTCGAGCCCAAATACTGCTCTTCCGCTCACTGCGCCTTCGCTTGAATATCCAGCAGCAGCTGGTGCGCCTCGGAGTGGACCTGCTGCGTGTAGGGCACGTTGCCGTTCTCGGTCAGCTTGTCGGCAATCAGCGCGTGGGGCAGCGCTTCCGCATAGCGGTGCTGGCCGGCCAGCGCGCGCGCCCACACAAATTGGACGGTACCCAGCCGCCGGTTGTTGGGCGCAACCTTGCCTTCCATAATGCCCATCAGCTCCTTGGCAACCGCCTCGCCGTCCGCATACCGCCCAATGGTCACATACGCCGTGGCCAGGTAATACATGGGGTTGAACATGTCGGGACTATTGCCGGCCACCTTTCTCCACGCCGGCATCGAGCCCTCAAGGATCGTCGCAGCCTGGCTGGCCTGCCCCAGCCGGATCATCGCTCCCGCCATCAGCGCCTGCACCATCAGCGTGTTTCTCTTGTCCGGGCCCGAGCAGGCCTTCAGCCCGTCATAGGCCTTTTGAAACTGCGGAATGCTGTCCTGGATGTGCATGCTCGAGACGTCGAGATAAGCCAGGTCTTCGTACATCTGCGACTGGTCGCAGACCGCGTAGGGCTCGCGGCTGTAGATCTCGATATCCTGCTGGATCAGTTGAGCGGCCTCGCTCAGCCGCCCGCGCACCTCGTAGTCCTCGGCCAGCTGGTAGGTGGCAAAGGCCGTCTCGCGCTCCGGCAGGTGGTATTCGTGGCTCTCTCGCACCGCTGCCTGTAGCAGCTTCACATTGTCATCGGTGCGGAAGCCGGTCTTCTCCAGGTTGGCCGCATAGTAGATTTCGCTCCACACCCGCACGCTGGGCGTCACGCCCGGTTTGCGGCTCAGCTCAAGCGCGTGCGCAGTCTCTGCCCTGCCCTCGGCCATGCGCCCCTTCTGGAATGCGATGTCTCCTTCGAAGGCGCTGGCCTCCGCCTCGGCGCCCACGTCTCCCGCAGCCTGGGCGCTCGCAATGATCTGCTCAAACACCTTCTGCGCGCTGTCCAGGTCGCCGTTCTCATACATCGATTCAGCCAGGCTCATCTGCGCCTCGCGCAGGTCGGCCGGGTTCTTGATGTAGTCGGGCAGCACCTTCACGCCGAGTTCCAGAAACTCCGGCACCGTGAACTCCTGCCTGCCGGTGTAGCTTGAGTTGGCAAGCTTGAAAAGCCGGTACATGAAGGTCTGCATGCGCAGCGCGCGCTGGCCCTCGCGCACCGCCTGCTCCTGGCGCCAGCCGGCATAGGCCACGCTGCCAATCAGCAGCACCACCACCAGCGCCGTAGCCGCCAGCGCGCCGCGATTGCGGCGCACAAACTTGCTCAGCCAGTAGAGCGTCGTCTGCGGCCGTGCCTGCACCGGCCGGCCGTTCAAGTAGCGCTGAATATCGGCAGAGAGCGAATCGATGGAAGAGTATCGGTCGCGGGGCCGAGGCCGCAGGCACTTCTGCACAATCGTGGCCAGGTCACCGGTCAGCAACTGCCGAAAGCGGCTCTCCGACAGGCCGCGCTTCTCGGCTGCTGCGGCGGTCGCGGCAGCCGGCAGGCTCTCCGGCTCCTGCTCCAGAATGGCGCGCTCAATCATGGCCGCTGCCGAGGCGCTGCTCCCTGGCCGTGATCCCGCCAGCAGCTCAAACAGAATCGCGCCCAGCGCGTAGATGTCGCACGACGTCGTCACCGCCTCATTGCGAAGTTGCTCGGGGCTCGCGTAGGCCGGCGTGGCCATTACCGTGGTCGTCAGCCGGCTGTCCGGTTGGATCAGCTTGGACGTGCCGAAGTCCAGCAGCTTGACCACCCCGTCCTCCGTCACCAGAATGTTCGACGGCTTCAGGTCGAGATGCACCACCAGGTTGCGATGTGCATAAGCCACTGCTTCACAGACGCCCAGAAACAGCTCCAGCCGCTCCGGTATGCCCAGCTTATGCTCGTCGCAGTAGTCATCCAGGTGCTTGCCGTCCACATACTCCATCACCAGGTAGGGATGTCCGCTGTCGCTCAGCCCGGCGTCCAGCATGCGTGTGATGTTGGGATGGTCCAGCGTGGCCAGGATGTGCTGTTCGCGATGAAACCGTTCAATGAACGACGGCCCGGCCGAGTGCGGCGCCAGCATCTTCAACGCCGCCCGCTGCACCGCGCCGCCCGTCATCCGTTCCACCAGGTAGACGGCGCCGATGCCGCCCGTGCCCAGGTGGCGGATCAGCGTGTACGGGCCGATCCGGCTGCCCAGCGACGCATCTTCGCCCGGTGGCTTGGTGACCGTGTCTTCCTGGCTCGCGGCGGTGAAGATGCGCAGCGCCCGCCGCCGCAGCGTCTCATCCGGACACCGCTCCGCAAGCACCCGCTCCCGGTCTTCCGCCGGCGTCGTTTCGGCAAGATGGAAGAGCTCCTGAAGGAGTTCCCAGTTTTCGGCGTCTTGCGTCATCTCTACCACTCCACGTTGGCGCGAAACAGAGAGAAACTGCCTCAAAATCAAGAATGATCAGGGAAAACTTCAGGCCTCATGCAGACGGTCGTAAAGCCAGCCGCGCACAAATCTGAGCTCCCGGTCGACGGTGGCCTTGGAGGTATTGAGCAGCTCGGCGGTCTCCTCCGCCGTAAAGCCGAGAAAGAAGCGCAGCTCCAGCATCCGGCACTTGCGCGCGTCCACCTGTTCCAGCTCCTCCAGCACCCGGTCCAGGTCCATCATCTCCGCGGGCCGGGCATCCACCCACGCCAGGTCGGCATGCAGCGCCACGGGAATGCCGAAGTCCCGCTTCTGCCGTCCCTGCGAGCGGGCGTGGTCCACCAGAACCCGCCGCATCAGCCGCGCGGAAAGACTGTAGAAGTGTTCGCGATCTTCAAAGCGCAGGCTGCGCTGGCGAATCAGCTTGAGAAAGAGCTCGTTCACCACGCTGGTGGGCTGGAGAAGGTTCTCAGGGCGCTCCCCGCGGAACAGAATTCCCGCGATCTGGCGCAACTGCGGATACACGAGCTCGAACAGGTGATCGACCGCCACCGGATCGCCCGCTCTCCAATCGCGGAGAAGAACTGTGATGTCACCAGCTTCCGGCATCCGGACTTCCCCCATCTCCGGCAGTATAGCCAACGGGCAAAACCACCCGCTCCGGTTCGCGCAGTACGCTCCATGCGAACCGCTCCCGCTTGAGAATGCTGCTTCACACTAGCCGGCGAACGCCTCTTCCTCCACCCGGGCCCGCTCGATCAGCTGCACTGGGTAATAGGAGTTTCGCGTGTACTGCTTCACCATGCGGTTGGTGTTGAAATACGACCCGTTGAAGGCCAGCGTGGTGCGCATCAACCGCGCCCAACGCTCCGGCGCACTCTTGTAGAGCGGAACCACCGCCGTCTCCAGCTTCCTGTAGAGCGACGTTGCCTCCTCCTCGTCGTTCGCCCCATCTTCAATCGCCCAGCCCGTCACGCCTTCAATGCAGCCTTCGATCCACCAGCCGTCGAGAATAGAAAGGCTGGGCACGCCGTTCAGTGCCGCCTTCATGCCGCTGGTGCCGGACGCCTCATACGGCCGCTTGGGCGTATTGACCCACACATCCACGCCTGCCGTCAGCAGCGCGCCCAGATCCCATGCATAGTTTTCCAGATACACAATCTTCAGCAGTGAGCCGGACAGCTTGGCCGCATCCTCCACCACCTTCTGGATCAGCGCCTTGCCCGGCTCATCCTGGGGATGTGCCTTGCCGGCATAGATGATCTGCAACCCCCCGGCCTCGTTGGCAATCTCCACCAGCCGCGCCGGATCGGTGAACAGCAGCGTGGCCCGCTTGTAAGTGGCCACGCGCCGCGCAAAGCCCAGCGTCAGCACCTTGGGGTCCAGCGCCTGGCCGGTGCGCAGCTCAATCTCCGCCAGCAGCGACTGTTTGGCCCGCGCGTGCGCGGCCGCAATCGTCCTCTCTTCCAGGTCAATGGCATTGCGCAGGTAAAGATTGTCGCGGCGCCAGGCGGGAATCTGCTCGTCCAGCATCTGCTGAATCGGCTCCGAGACCCACGTGGGCGCATGTACACCATTGGTGATCGCGTCAATGGTGAACTCCGGGAACATGGCCCGCGAAACCTTGGCGTGTTGCATTGCCACCCCGTTGGCATAGCGCGAAAACTTCAGCGCCAGCAGCGTCATGTTGAGCATCCCGTCTCGATAACACCCCAGCCGCTCCAGGCGCGCCGTGCGGTCGCCGCCCAGGATGCGGATGGTCTGCTCGGTTGAGAACCGGTCATGCCCGGCCGGAACCGGCGTGTGCGTGGTGAACACGCACTTCTGCCGCACCAGTTCAAGGTCGGACTCGGTGGGCACGCCCAGCGGCCCGCCGCCCAGCTGGCTCTCGATCAGCGCCAGTGTCAGCAGCGCTGCATGCCCTTCGTTCATGTGGTACACGTTTACCCTGTGCGCAAGGGCATTGGCCATGCGCACCCCGCCCATGCCCAGCACAATCTCCTGCTGCAAGCGGTAGTTGGTGTCCCCGCCGTACAGGTGATCGGTCAGGCCGCGGTCCCACCCCGAGTTGCCGTCCAGGTCCGTGTCGAGCAGGTAGATGGGCACCACGTGGCCATAGCGGCCCACCAGGTCGTAGCGCCACGCGCGCACCGTCACCACGCGATCTTCCACGCTCACCGTGATCCGTACCGGCTCCTCGATGCAGAAGTCCGCCGGATTCCACGGCTGCACATCTTCGCTCTGCACGCCGTGCAGGTCAAGGTGCTGCTGGAAGTACCCCTTGCGGTGAGCCAGCGTAAACGCCACCAGCGGCACGCCCAGGTCCGCAGCCGAGCGCAGCGTATCGCCGGCCAGCACACCCAGACCGCCCGAGTAGGTCGGCATCGCCGGGTTAATCGCGATCTCCATCGAAAAGTAGGCCACCACGCCCGCGGCCGGAAAAGTCTCGTATGAAAACGGTCTGGATGCTTTCGATTGCGTCATCAATCTCTCCGCGCCGGTTTAGTCTTCCAAAAAACGGCGATCTGGAATGAATACTGGGTCAAGCCGGTTGGTGCTTGGATGTCTCCGGGCGTGTTTGGGTTGAACTACGGTGATTTTATCAAGAATGACTCCCAAAAAACCCTGGCTCAAATGGGCCATGAGTAACCCCATGCCAACTAATTCACACGGTACCAATGGGGGACTCGGATCTCGGAATTCACCGCACGCACAAGCTTGCGATAAACACTTTATCGGATGAAAAGTCTGCGGTGATCAGTCTGGCCAAGCGTTCCTGAGCTGAAAGGGCTCACAGCCGATGCGCCCCGTCCGAAGCGTGGCAGATGAAAATCTGCGGCACAATGCCCGTCTGCCCCGCATACGCGGCAGCCAGCCCCTCCTGAAATGCCGAAGCGTGCTCCTGCTCCACCAGGTTCACCGTGCACCCGCCAAAGCCTCCGCCGGTGAGCCGCGCGCCGATCAGGCCGGGCAGATCCTGCGCCAGCGCCACCATCGCGTCGGCCTCTTCGCAGCTCGCCTCAAAGTCCTGACTATAGCTCTGGTGCGCCTCGGCCATCAGCCGGCCCAGCTCCACCAGGTCGTGGCGCATCAGCGCTTCCGCCGCAGCCACCGTGCGCGTGTTCTCGGTAATCACATGGCGGGCGCGCTTGAGCGAGTTCGGCGTCATCTCGTGGCCCCACTTCGCCAGGTCCTCCACCGTCGCATCGCGGAGAAACTTCACCTCGGGCCGGTGTCGCGCAATCACCGCGCAGGCCGCTTCCACCTCGGCGCGGCGGCTGGTGTACTCGCCTCCGGTGATCGCGTGCTTGACCATGGTATTGGCAATCACCAGCGCCACATTGGCCGGAATCGGCGCCAGCCTGAAGCTCAGGTCCCGGCAATCGAGCAGCAGCGCGTGGTCTTTGGCCCCGTTAGCCGAGATGAACTGGTCCATGATGCCGCAGTTTGCCCCAACAAACTCGTTCTCCGCGCGCTGGCAGAGGCGCGCCAGCTGCGGTCCCGGGTAGGAGACGCCGATGAGCCCGGTCACCGCCAGCGCCGTCGCCACTTCGACAGACGCCGAACTCGACAGGCCCGACCCCAGCGGCACATCGCCCCAAAGGCTCAGGCTGAAGCCGGGAATCCGATGGCCCTCGCCGGCCAGGATTGAAACCACGCCCAGCGGGTAGTCGGTCCAGTGCTGGGCCGCCGCTGCGGGCAGCTCGGCCGCGTCAAAGTAGCGCACCTGCCCGAAGTTCTCGCTGAACAGGGCAATCTTGCCGTCCTCGCGCGGCGAAATTCCCGCCAGCGTCGCAAAATCGATCGCCGCGGGCATTACAAAGCCCTCGGCATAGTCGGTGTGTTCGCCGATCAGGTTTACCCGCCCCGGCGCAGAATAGACCGCCGGCTCGGCCTCAAAGCGGGCCAGGTGCAAGGCTCGGAATGTTGCAACATCACGCATGTCTGTTCGCTTTCGAAAGGGTTTGAATCTCCACCGTCATCGTCCATGAAAAGCAGTCGCCCGGCCCCAGGGTCCGCGACCACGGTCCGCTTACGGCCAGCGAGTCGACCGGCGCCGTCGCCGGCTCCAGTGCCACGCACACCTGCTTGGCCCCCGCCCGCTCCGGCCAGCCGCCGTAGCAGATCCACAGCCCCAGATAAGGCGTCGCAACCGCATCAAAACCAATCTTGATTCGGACACCGGCATTCGCCCGTTCCAGCGCACACCAGTTCTCCGTCCCGTTCAACGGCCCGGCAAAAAGCTTGTCCCCGATTCCGGATTCCGGTCCCGGAGCCACGCTCAGGTCGCTCGTGCTCCCGTCGGCCAGCTTCGCCAGCGGCCAGTTCACCGTGTCGCCGCCCGCACCCAGCCGTCCCCCGCCCGAGCCCTCCAGCCGCAGCGTGTGAATCGACCCAGGCAGCACAATCCGGTCGCCCGCCTCGGCAACAAATAACGGATGCGCCGCCCACGACCACGGAGCTGCCTGATCTCCCGTATTGCGCAGCAGGTAATCGAGTTCGAGCTTCCAGCCCATACCCGCTTCCGTCAGGGTAGCCGTCCGCTCCAAAGCCAGCGGCAGCGAGAAACACTCCCCGCGCAAGGTCACGGCGCTTTCACTGCCCCCAACCGCACCCTGATCCCTGATCCCGGACCCCTTTTCCCTGTTCTGCCACTCAACCCGCCACAAATCTCCGTGATCGGGAATCGTGGCCGGGCCAGCCTCTGTCTCCACCGTGCAGGCGGCCACCGAGGGCAGGCACTCGTCCCAGCCGCTGGCATCGGATTCGTCAAAGCTCATGCTCCGGGTGCGCGGCGCATAGGGCAGGAGCGGAGCCTGCAGCAGCTCGCGCTCACCAATCCGGATGGAGGCAATCTTGCCGCCCAGAGCGGGAAGGAGCGTCACCGCGCAATCGCCGGCGTCTATGACAACGTTTTCTTTTTTGACTGCACTTAGCTCCGTCATCTATCCCTCAAACCCCAGAATCTCCGCGCTCCCTGCACTGAGGCGCTCCCATATCCGATCCAGCCATATCGCATGTTCAGGCTTCATCAGCACCGACCGCAGGCACGTGATAGCTCCACCGGGGGCTGTTCCCAGGCAGAACCAGAACAGCGGCAATTGTACAAGAGCTAAATGTAACTCCCTTGTGGCACAAGCCACAAATATCTTCTGCGCCATCTCTGACGCCCGCTCCCGATTCCCGGCCTTCACTGCCCAAACCACAATGTCGAGTTGCGGACCTCCGCCCTCCATGGCTTGGAAGCGGGGATCGCTCCGCAGCCGCCTGTCGAGCTCAAGTGCAGCCTGCCTTCCGCTCCTCAGCCCGGCGGCAAACGCACCGTCCTCCGCAAGCGGCAACAGCCGCTGCGTGGCCCACAGCGCCACCGCCGCGGCCCCGGCGCGCGAGCACTCCAGGCTGATCTCGCCTAAATGCAGCTCTTTCGACGTGAAGTAGGTGTACGGAGAATCGTGCTTGTAGAACCGCCCCACCGCCGGGTCGTGGAACAGAACGCATCCGCACCCATACGGCTGCAACCCGTGCTTGTGCGGGTCGATTACCAGCGAATCCGCGTGTTCCGTGGCCAGGTACGCCCGCTGCGCCGGTTCTGCCAAGTCATCGGCAATCAGCCGGAAATAGCCGCCATACGCCGCGTCCACATGTACCCGGAAGCCATAACGCACCCTGAGTTTGAGCACTTCGTCGAGCGGGTCGACTGCGCCAATCGCCGTCGTGCCCAGCGTCACCACCACCGTGCCCACATCGCCCTTGCGCAACTCCGCTTCCAGCGCTTCCAGGCTCATGCGTCCGTGGGCGTCGGCGGCGATGGGCGTGAAGTCGAGCTTGAGAACGGCCGAGATGCGGCCGTGGGTATAGTGCGCCTGCTCAGAGCCGACAATGCGCTTGCCCGGCGCCAGCTGCCCGGCAACCCACAGCGCCTCCAGGTTGGCGATCGTGCCGCTCGAGGTCAGATGGCCCAGATATTCCGTCCAGCGGAACATTCGGGCGATCTCCCCAACCGCCTCAATCTCCATCTCCGAGCTGGCCCGCCCGCCATCCCGGGCGTGGTTGTTAGGGTTGATCTTCATCGCCAGCGCGTAGGCCGCCCGCGCCACTGGATGCGGCGGCTTCAACATCTGCCCGGCATAAAGCGGATGAAAGTAGGGGTAGTTATCGCCCAGCCGCTGCGCGACCGTCTCCAGAACACCCGCCATCGCCGCCGTGTCCAGGGCCGGCGCATCTGCACAATCCGGGAGCCCGGCAAACTCGGCGTCAAGCTGCTCCGTTGCGTGGCGCAGAAGTTCGGGAACAGGATCGTGGGGCATGGGGCCTTTCCAGCAAGCACGCGCCGGTCGACCTTCCGTCTAGTACAAATCACGGAGTTGCGGGCTGGCAGTAAAGCGTATTCTAGCCGGTTCCACTAAGCCTCAGGTTGGTGGTCTAGGACGCCCCACCCCGCCCAGCCCCAACAGTTGCGTTGGACTCTACCCGCCGCAGCATCCACAATTGTTCGAATTCACATTGCAGCAGGAGTAAAAGCCGCTGCCGCAAGTGACGCTACAGCTGCCCGACCCGCCGCCGCATTGGCTTGATCCTGGCCCTCCCGAAGAGCACAAGACTGGGCAGAGCGGGGGCTTGCCCGGGTCATCGAGCGGATGACTCGCATCCGCGGGCACTCCACCTATCTAGAACTCGCCTACCTTTACTTTTGCAGACGGCGTGCAGTTTCGTCCTGTCTCAGCCAGGCTCTTGATCTCCTCGTCAGTCAGAGGCGTTTTCTCGCCGTACCGAGCGATTCCGATTGTTCCGTAGACTTGAAAACCCTGTTTCGCCAGCGCTGCCATGCGTGGCGTTGGGGTTGGGAAGTACCCGCACCGCGCCCGACAGGCCCATCACTTCATCGCTGCGATGCGCGGGCTGAGCGACCACGAAACTACAGGCGAGTGTGAGTACTGCTACCAACTTTAGACCTCTCTTGGACATGGATCGCCTCGATTCGAGATACGGATCTCGATGTGGCCTATGAAAGGCCTGCCCGGTTAGCCTGTCTGTATCCGCGGCCACTCACGACTCGAATTTCTGTTTGAGATGGTTCCAAACGATTTATCTACCATATTTCCAGTGGGCTGATATACTTCTGGTAGCGTTAGAGCTGAACCGGGCATCAGCAGCACTCGCCCCAACCAAGCAAGATTCTGCCAGTGGTCGCTCCGATTCCTCCAGCGCAATTCAATTCAGGAAACACGATCAAATGGAACAAGGTACTGTGAAGTGGTTCAATGACGCGAAGGGCTTCGGCTTCATCTCGCGCCAGAACGGTGAAGATGTCTTCGTGCACTACTCGGCCATCAACTCAAGTGGTTTCAAGAGTTTGCAGGAAGGTCAAGCCGTGCAGTTCAACGTAGTCAAGGGCCCCAAGGGATGGCAGGCTGCCGACGTGCAGCCGCTCTAGTCTCGTCCAGGCCGGATTCCGGCAGAATCGAACATAAAGTAACTCACGAGGGCTGGGGGCCAATCCCAACCCTCGTGCTGTTTAGTCCGACCTTTCGGGACCCCGGACCGGTTTCTTCGCCACTCTGACGGGCCAAACCGGAGATTCCGGTTTACTCTAGAAAGACTCGGAAAGGACGCCATCAAGAGTGACTGAGCCGTCAACGATCCCGCAGGGCGTGCACCTGGCGCCTCAAATTCCATCCCCCAGCCCTGTCCTTGAAAAGCTCGCGCTGGTGATCCCCACGCTCTGCGAAGAGGAGAGCATCGGCGGCCTGCTGGTTCATGTGCGATCGGTCCTTGACCCGCTCCAGATCCCCTACGAGATCCTGGTCGTCGATGACGACAGCCGCGACGGAACCGGTGCCGTGGTCTCGGCCGTCTCCGCCCAGGACCCCCGCGTCCGCCTGGTCGTCCGCAAGGGCGAGCGCGGACTCTCCGGCGCCGTCCTCTACGGGTGGCAACGGACCGACGCCACCATCCTCGGCGTGATGGACGCAGACGGCCAGCATCCGCCCGAGGTGCTGCCTAAGCTGATCGAAACGATCTACTCCGGCCGCGACATGGCAATCGGCAGCCGTTATACCGCAGGCGGCGGCACCGGCAGCTGGAACCCGGTCAGAAAGCTCATCTCGGCCGCTGCCGTCTGGGTCACCTGGCCCCTGCAGCGGAACCACCTTCGCGTCAAAGACCCCATGTCCGGCCTCTTCATGGTGCGCCGTCGCTGCCTGCCCCAGACCCAGTTCCAGAAGACCGGCTTCAAGCTACTGCTCGATCTGCTGGTGCGCGGCAACGTCCAGACCGTGACCGAGGTCCCCTTTGCTTTTGGCCTGCGCACCCACGGCGCCAGCAAGGCCAACTTCAAAACCGCATGGGACTACGGTCTGCTCCTCGCCCGGCTCTATGCCGACCGGCTCGGCCTCGGAAGCCGCTCCTGAATTCGAGCGGTCTCACCATGAGGTAGTGGCCGTGCTTCCGCCCGCTGATACCCGCCGAGCGCCAACCGCCGCGGCGGCCGGGTCAAAGCTCTCCGATACCCGGTGCAATAGATCGGTCGGATGCACGGGCTTGGTCAGCAGCGTAAAGTGATGGCCGGCGAGCGCTGCAGAGGTGAGCAGATCGCTGGTCGCGGCCTGGCCTGAAAACAGCAGAATCCGGCAGTCCGGAAAGATGCGACGAACCTGAATCGCCAGTTCGATGCCGCTCATCCCCGGCAGCATCACGTCGGTGATCAGCAATTCCGGGGGCATCAGGAGCGCCGTTTCAAGCGCCTCTTCCGCATCGTAAACCGGCATGGCGGCGTACCCGCTCAAGGTCAGAATCTGGGCAAGCGTGTCGGCTATTGCGGACTCATCATCCACCACAAGAATGACGGGACGATGACGCGTCGAGGTATTGATTGGCACCGCTGCCGGCACATCCTTAAGCGACACCACGGGAAAATGAGATTTTGCGGTCATGACGATTGACCTCCTGCATTTGAACCTAGCAGCCCTCCGGCATTACGGGGAGTCTCTTTTTCATACGCCCTAAGTATTTTTGAATCTATTCGTTATACGAGCTTTGATCGTGCTGGAAACGATTCAAGAAAAGAGCGCGGCCTTTAAAAAAGAAACTTGAAATTTCCGCACATCGTTAGTATGCTGTTTTCCTGAAGTTACCAATCTGCCTTCCCTACAATAGCTTTACGTTAATTTAACAATACGTTAAGCGCGCCTGGGCCAAAACTACGCACCGGAGGAGAATCAGCGATGGCAACCAATTCGGACTCGAACTCCATGCCCATGAGGTTCGATTCAATTCTCCAGCTTGACGTCCCCAAAGGGCGGGATGGAAAGCACAAGAAGATTGTGACGGAGCTGCTCAGCGATATCGATCAACTCGTCATCGGTTCAGCTTTAAAAGTCCCCCTCTCGGCGCTGCCTGACACCAAGGAAAACATCCGCGCCGCACTCAACCGTGCCACCCGGCAGCGAGGCATTGAGGTGGCCACATCGAGCGACGAACAGAATCTCTATATTTGGAAGGTCGAGCCCCAGGCCTGACCCGCACCCTGCACTTGACGCAGGCGCAGCCTCGCTCGCCCACCGCCCGGCCGCAATTATTGCCGTAGTAAGATGGCGTCATGACAATCGAATCAACCTCTTCCAGCCGAGATTCCGCTCTGAAAAACCAGTGGTGGACTCCGCAATTGGCGGGACCGCTTGTCTTGGCCGCGGCCGTTCGATTCGGGTTGATGGCCCTGGGTCTGGGGCGGACCGGGGTGGGCGCCGTCGAGGGCACAGACACATACAGCTATCTGATCCCCGGCCAGAATTTGCTCTATCACGGAGCGTTCTACGCCGACGGCGTGCCGGCTGTGATGCGCACCCCGGCCTACCCGCTGTTTCTTGCCGTCACCAGTGTGGCTGGTTTTGCAATGGCCTCGGCCGTCAACATCCTGCTCTCGCTCTTCTGCGTGGTGCTGGTCTGGCGCCTGGGACGGGCTGTCTCCGGCAATGACCGTATCGGGATCGGCGCTGCCTGGCTCATGGCCATCGAGCCCATGACGGTCATCTTCTCCATCCTGCTGCTGTCTGAAACCCTCTTTCTGGCCTTCTATCTCTTTGCCATGGAACGGCTGGCCTGGTTCCTGCGCTCCTCTCGGCTGAGCGCCGTGGCCGTCGCCGGGCTCTCTTTGGCTGCCGCGGCCATGGTGCGCCCCGCTGCTTATTACCTCCCGGTCGCCCTCGCTCTCGGTCTGCTCGCCGTCCTCGCCCGCAAGACAGGTCTGCGCTGGAAGGCCCCGGCTCTTCTGCTCATCTGCTCGCTGCCCTGGCTGGTAGCCTGGCAGGCCCGCAACAAGGTTGAGACCGGCTACAGCGGCTTCTCCAGCGCGCGCGAGCTCAACCTCTACTTCACCAACGCCGTCGAGATCATCACCCGGCTTGAACATCGCAACTACTTTGATGTCCACCAGAGCTTTGGCTACTCTCCATTTGCCGGCCACACCGGCCAGATCTACCTCGCCCCGGCGTACGTCGCCGCCCACCCCGAGCAGGCCGGGTGGTCGCAGGCCCAGCGCATTGCCTGGATGGGAACCGCAGGCGGCAGCATCATTCGCGCCCATCCGGGCGTCTACGCCCGCACCTGCATTCAGCCCCTGGCCTCCATGCTCATTGAGCCCGGAGCCGGCTATTTTGCCCGCATGCTCAGCCTCGGAGACAGCGAGCTGACCAACGGCGTGGGCACCAATCAGGGCATGGCCCACTTCGGCATCAATCTCATCAGGACGCATCCGGCTATCGCCGCCTCCAAGATAGCCTTTATGGGGATCCTGCTGATCTTCTATGTCCTGGCTCTGCGCGGCGTCTTGCGCCGGAGCATCGGAAATCCATGGTTTGCGCTCATCGCCGGAACGGCGCTTTACTTCATCTCTCTCTGCGCAGTGACCGCCGGCCCTGGCTACGACCCGCGCTTCCGCGTGCCCGTCATGCCCTTCATCTGCATCTTCGCCGCGGCCGGACTCATCCGCCGCAAGACAACCGAGGCCTGACACAAAGCCGCCGCACAGTTGCATGGATGGTGCGCGCCCGTCGCTTTCCTCGTCGCAGATCGCGGCAACATTGGATACTCTTCAGTAGAAGACCGGTTCCGGCATCCAGGCACACCTGCGGTCCCGCTGCCACTCGTTATTCCACACGGTGAAGGTTTGTGACCGACAAGAGAGCGATCATCATTGGGGCAGGCCCAGCCGGCCTCACCGCAGCAATCGAGCTGCAGCGGCAATCCGGCATCAGACCCATTCTCATTGAGGCCTCCCACGAGATCGGCGGAATCTCCCGCACGGTGCGCTACAAGGGCAACCGCATGGATATCGGCGGGCATCGCTTCTTTTCAAAATCCGACCGCGTCATGCGCTGGTGGCTCGAGCTCATGCCCGTTGAGGCTGGCGCCAGTCAGGATGGACAGCTTCGCTACCAGGGCCAGCAGCGCGACCTGCCCGAGCCCGCCGCCGTCCACGATCCGGCGAGCGAAGACCTGGTCATGCTCATCCGCCAGCGCAAGAGCCGCATCTACTTTCTGCGCCGCTTCTTCGACTATCCCATCAGCCTCACCGCGGCCACCTTCCGCAACCTGGGCCTCACGCGCACCGTCCGCTGCGGCGTCAGTTACATGCGCTCCGCGCTCCTGCCCCAGCGCGAAGAAAAATCTCTTGAAGACTTCATCATCAACCGCTTCGGCAAGCAGCTTTATCTCACCTTTTTCAAGTCCTACACTGAAAAGGTGTGGGGCGTGCCCTGCGATCAGATCAGCGCCGAGTGGGGCGCGCAGCGCATCAAGGGGCTCTC
>Ga0302187_10002351_pt1 | contig 15607 bp, 12 predicted proteins | sample II_Bog_E1_3_FD_202120 | JGI IMG/M metagenome (GOLD analysis project Ga0302187, IMG submission 202120) | Peat permafrost microbial communities from Stordalen Mire near Abisko, Sweden - II_Bog_E1_3 | ecosystem: Environmental > Terrestrial > Soil > Wetlands > Peat | place: Sweden: Abisko...
CCGCAGCTTCCAGCACGCGATCCGCCGCAGTTTCATACTCATCGCACTCGGCGTGGCGCTCCGCATCTTCGGCCCCGACGGCCACACCACCTTCATCGACACACTCGCGCAGATCGGCCTCGGCTATACCTTCGCGTTTCTGCTCGCCCACGCGCAGCTACGCTCGCTTTGGATCGCCATCGCCGCCATTCTCTTCGCTTACTGGTGGTGGTGGGCCATGTACCCCTTACCGCCCGCGCACCTTGATCCCGCAAGCATCGACGTTCCCGCCAACTGGACAGCCAACCAGCTGCACGGCTTCGGTGCCCACTGGAATCGAGGCTGGAATCCCGCCGCTGCCTTTGACCGCTGGTGGATGGCGCGCATACCCACGCCTCATCGCTTCCCGTCAGAGACTGGCGGCTACGTCACCCTCAACTTCATCCCCACGCTCGCCACGATGCTGCTGGGCATCATCGCCGGTCGCTGGCTCCTGGCCGCCTCACCCCGCGCTCCACTCGTACGATTCACGCTCACAGGCCTCGCACTCATGATTGCCGGAGTTGCCTGCCAGTGGTCCGGCCTCTGCCCCATCGTCAAGCACGTGTGGACACCCTCGTGGGTGCTCTTCAGCGGAGGCATCTGTTTCCTCGCCCTGGCAGCCTTCTGCGCTGCCGAGTGCCTCAAGCCCTTCCGCTCCGCCGCTCTCCCGCTGCTCGTCGTCGGAGCAAATGCTATCGTCGCGTACCTGCTGGCTTTTCTTGCAGAAAACACCCTGCACTTCGCTGACGAAGCTGCAAGCCGCATCCCGCGTCTCGGCGAAGCCACCCTCGAACCGCTCTTCGCCGGTGCTGTCGTCCTCACCCTCGAATGGCTCGTGCTCCTCGCCCTGTACCGCCGCAGGATCTTCCTCAAGATCTAGCCCACAGCTACCTGCTCTGAGCTGTCCTCTACTGAATCCTGAACGCCAGCACATCCTGTTCGGGCAGATGTTGCGGCATCGTAATCTCGAGCCCGTCGCCGGTCTGCGTATACGCGACCTTCTCGCTGCTGCCCAACAGCCTTATCGACGTGATCGGCTTGTCCGGACTCGCCAGCGATACGATCTTCAGCCGCTCGCCCGACTTGGGTTTCTCCAGCACGAAGGCATACAGGTTGCCATCTCTGCCCACCGTGAAGCGGAAGTCGCTCGTTGTGAAGTGGTACTCGGCCTGTGGCTTGTTCAGCGCGCCTGTCGGCAGCAAATGCTGCTTTCCATTGGCATCCAGCGGGCCTTCGCCGAACTTCTTCCAGGCGTGGCTTCCATAGATCGCCTCACCATTGAGGCGCATCCACGCGCCCATCTCACGCAGCATCGTTGCCGCCCCTGGATCAATCGCTCCCTCCGGACTGATCGGTATGTTCACCGCGTAGGAACCATCGCGGGAGACCTCTTCCAGCAGGTAGAGTTCGAGCGCTCTCGCGCTGTACACAATGTCCGGCTTATAGAACCAGTCCCCCGCAGCGTTCTCTCCAATCCAATCCTGGTCGATCTTGATGTCCTTCGGATACTTGCTCTCCACGGTGCTCACAATGCCGTTAGCGGCGTGGTGAAACTTGATGATCGAGAAGGTATCGACTTTGCCCCGCGTCGCCAGCGTGTGGTTGTAGAAGTCTGCGATCACCCGCTGCACGCAATCGCACTTGTAGCCGGTCCCCGTCTTGTCGCCGCTGAAGGGTCCCGAGGAGTCGCCATCGGTATAGATAAAGTCGGGGTCGTACTTGTGGATCACATCCATGATGCGCAGCGACCACCGCGTGGTGTACCAGTGTGCGTAGTCGAGGTGATCCTGGAAGATGCCCTTCTCCGGGCGGTACTGCACGTTGGCAACATCCTTGTACGCGCGAAGATCGATGCCATACAGCAACCGCGGATCGAGCCCATCCCACCACTTGCCCTTGCCATCTGCGAGCGTAAGCCGCGCAGCGTCATACGGCTTGCCCGCATCGGGCCCCGTCGTATCGCTGCCAAACGCTGGCTGATACCACCACCACGTGTATTCGTGATGGAACGCAACGCCAAAGCGCATGTGCGCTCCGTGCGCGGCCTTCGACCACTCACCCAGCAGATCGCGGTGCGGGCCGACGTTGACCGAGTTCCACGGCTGATACGTCGAGTTCCAGTTGTCGAAGTTATCGTGATGCACGCCCTGCACGATCAGGAACTTCGCGCCCGCCGCATCGTAAAGCTTCACCAGCGCCGCAGGATCGAGCTTCGTTGGGTTCCACGCATGAAGCACGTCCATGTAGCCGGTCTGTGACGGTGGCCCGAAGTCCCGCACATGATTCGCATAAGCCGTCGTCCCCGGCTGATAGATCTTGCGCGCGTACCAGTCGCCGCTGCGCCCTTCGGCCTGCGGCCCGAAGTGCACCCAGATGCCAAACTTCGCCTCTCGCAGCCATGCCGGGGTGCCCGGGTAGTTCTTCGCAATCGATTCCCACGTGGGCTCAAACGGACCAGCCGCGATGGGGAAGTCCATCTTCACCTCCGCGAACGTCGCAGGATCCTGCATCGTGATCGAGTTCTCAGGCTGCTGCGCCGGGATAGCAGGAATCGGCGCAGGAGGCGGCAGAGTCTGCCCCGGCGCGAGTGGAACACAGCACACAGCTAGCGAAAGCACGATCAGGGAGCGGACGGAGCGGAGCATGTCGAAAGAATACGCCGGGGCCTTGTCCTTCCGCTCTGTACGATGCCCGCTCTTCGCGGTAGGCTATCCGCTAGCCCCATGCCCGACATCAAGCACAAGCCCATCAACTCGCCGCGCCAGGTCCTCTTCGCTTCGCTCGTCGGCACCACCGTGGAGTTCTTCGACTTCTACATCTTCTCCACCGCCGCCGCGCTGGTCTTCCCAAAGCAGTTCTTCCCGGCCTCGAACCCCACTGCCGCGATGCTGCTCTCGCTCGCCACGGTTGGCGTCGCCTTCTTCGCGCGCCCCATCGGCTCGGCCGTCTTCGGCCACTTCGGCGACCGCATCGGCCGCAAGCGCACCCTCGTCCTCGCGCTCTCCACCATGGGCCTCTCCACCTTCCTCATCGGCGTGCTGCCCGGCTATGCCACCATCGGCATCGCCGCGCCCCTGCTGCTTGCTCTCTGCCGCTTCGGCCAGGGCATCGGCCTCGGGGGCGAGTGGGGCGGTGCCATCCTGCTCGCCGTCGAAAACGCCCCGCCCAACCGCCGCGCCCTCTATGGCATGTTCCCGCAGCTCGGCGCGCCCATCGGCTTCGTCTGCTCGGGAGGCATCTTCCTTCTGCTCTCGCGCGTGCTTTCCAACGCCCAGTTCCTGAGCTTCGGCTGGCGTCTCCCGTTCCTCACCAGCGCGGTGCTCGTGCTGCTAGGCCTCTGGGTCCGCCTCACCATCACCGAGACGCCCACCTTTCAGGCCGCGCAGGCCCGCAACGAGCACGTCGCCGTGCCCATCGGAACCGTCGCCACGGAGCACCTGCGCACGCTCGTCGCCGGAGTCCTCGTCTGCGTCGCCACCTTCGCGCTCTTCTACCTCACCACCGTCTTCTGCCTGTCCTGGGGAACCACCGCGCTGCATTACTCCCGCAACGAGTTCCTCATTCTGCAGCTCATCTCCATGATCTTCTTCGCGATCGGTATCCCCATCTCCGCGCTCATCGCCGAGAAGGGCCGCAAGCGCCTCATGATCGCGATCACCATCGCCATCGCCGCCTTTGGCTTCGTCATGCCGCGGCTCTTCACACGCGACGCGCACTCCACCATGCTCATGCTCGCCATCGGCCTCTTCCTGATGGGACTGACCTACGGCCCGCTCGGCACACTCGTCTCCGAGCTCTTCCCCACCTCGGTGCGCTACACGGGAAGCTCGCTGGCGTTCTCCCTCGGCGGCGTCCTCGGCGCTTCCGCCACACCCTACGCCGCGCAATACCTCGCAGCCCATAGAGGCCTCCCGTGGGTTGGCTACTACCTCACCGCAGCCGCAGTCCTCACCCTCCTCGGCCTCTTCATGATCCCCGAGACGAAGAACATGGACCTCTCCGTAGCCGCACCAATGGACTAAGCGGTATCGACAGACTCCACGCTAGCCACACCGTGTCATTTCGACAGGAGAGGACGGTTTCACTGTCCGCGTAATGGAGAAACCTCCTTCTTGCAGGTTCAGGCACTGAAACCTCACCCCCACAAACAGCAAAGCGGCCCGAACCGGGCCGCTTTCTCTTGCTTCGCGAACGCTTGCTACACATCAATGCTGAACTGCGACAAATCCCCATACAGCGCCTGGAACAACAGCTCGTTCAACGCCAGATCTTCAATCCTTCTCTTCACCTTGGTCTCCTGCTGCACGCTGGGCAAAACGGCCACTGCCGCTCTGCGCTGGGACTGCGTAAGCTCCGTCTCCCGCGTCGCAGGACTGAAGCCAGGTCCAAATGCCAAACTCATCGCGCTCATTACGCCTCTCCTTTTGCGCCGACCGGCGCCTCCTGGTTCGGGCCCTGTTCGCGCGGGACATGACATCCCCAACGCGACTTCACGTCGTACTTGAACTGATCGATCCCTGTCTTGAAGCGCTCACGTTCCTCGGGAGTCATCCCTGCCCAGCGTGCCTTCATGCGCCGCTTCCATTCGCGCCGTTCGTTCCACTTGTTGCCGCCGGGCCCATGCTTGTGGAACCCGCCCAGCAGCAGCTTCGAAAGCACCAGCAGGCCCATCGCCTCCCAGTACGTAATCAGCCGCAGGCTGAAGATCGACGGCATCAGCCAGTTCCACAGATGCTCCACCACCAGCGATACCAGAGCCAGGACGGCGAGCACCATCACACAAATCTTTAGTCCACGCAGAAATCGCATGTCCACTACCTCTCTTCTTTCCCGATACCAAAGTCTCTTCGCATCTGCTCCAGCCGCTTGCGCAGGTGGAGCACCGCATACCTCTTGCGAGCCAGCAGCGTGTTCTGCTTCACGCCCGTCGCGGCGGCCAGATCCTTGAAGCTGCGACCCTCAATCTCGTGCGCCACAAACACCTCGCGCTGCGCCCGCGGCAGCTCCGCCAGCGCCTCTTCAATGGCCTCAACCATCACCTTGCGCGCGTAGGCCGCCTCCGGCCCCGCATCCGCACTCGGCAGCAGGTCCGAGAGCGAAGGCGAATCCTCCTCCGCGCTCAGCGGCTCATCCAGCGACACCGCCTTCTGCTTCCGGAACAGGTCCGTAATCCTGTTCCGCGCCACGCGGTACATCCACGCCGTCACCTGCTCCACCGGCTTCATCAGCCGATAGGTCGACACCAGCTCATACAACACATCCTGCAGTACATCCTCGGCATCGCCGGTATCCATCACCCGGCTGCGGATGAACCGGCGCAAGCGCGGCTCATCGCGAGCGACCGCCTCGGCCACCGCATGGTCCTGCTCGGCGAGTGTCCACTCCGATCCAGCCATTCCGAATTGAGCCTCTGCCACGACCGAAGCCACCGTCACCCCTCGCGCACTGTTGAAGCGAGGAGGTCCGTGTAGCTCAGCCGCGGCTCCTTCGTGCGTCTTCCTTATCGTTAACGAGCGGGAGCGACGAATATTGCAGAATCCGGCCACCCTTTTTGAGGGGGCCAAATGCGCACCTCAGAAGGCATGCAGCCGGGCACTACGCCCGCTCCTCCGCTTCCCCACAAAGCTTGTCCAGCCGCTTCTGCTGCGACTCCGGGGTGCGGTAATAGAACACCGCCAGCAGCCCTTGCCGCCGTTGGGTCGGCGTCATCTTCGCCCACCCCGCACGTGCCTTCGGCCTCAAACGAAACGCCTTCTCGATCAGCGGCGGCAGCTCGACCTCCGCCTCCATCGTATTCAGCAGCCGCTCGGCCATCTGCTCACAACGGCTCAGCTGCGCCTCCTCGCTCTTCACGCCCGCGATCCACTTCCCGATCTCGCGGCGCCACGACTCCGATAGCTCGTCGTAGAAGGCACGCAGCCCCGGTTCTTCATCCAGCAGCGCTGCCAGGGCATCGGGCAGATCCGCAGGACGCTCCCCAAGATCCGCCTCCAGCGTGAAATGAGCCATCTCCCCCTGGCGCACCCCCGCTCCTGCCTGCATCGCCTTGTTCACCAGCAGGAAGAATGAGCCCACCCCATGCTGCGGCTCGACTTCGCTCAAGCTGCGCACCGGAAACAGCGACGTACGAAACTCGAAACCTCTCGCCTTCGCATGCACCGGCGCAATCGTCCCTCGCACACGCAGGCGGCGCATCTCCTTGAACGCCTCATGCACATCGAAGGGCACGCGTGCGATCGTCCACCCAAGATAGCCCTTCGCCCGCTCCAACGCGGCCTCAAAGGACCGCGCATCGCTTGACATAGCGCGGCCCTTCGATGCCGTCGTTGCCTGCACCGTTGTCCTTGCCGCACTCTTCTTCACTGCTTTCTTCTTCACTGGCATCGAGAAGCCATCTTATGCCCCTGAGCTGCAGATTAATCCGGAATCGTCCAATCCAATCGCACTCACAGCCCGTTTCCTCCTCGAACGCGAACGATCCACTTGCAAGCCAATCGTCAAAGCGCGCGATTCATCGAAATGGGAGTGTGTACCGTGGAACCAAAAATCAGCAGCCTGATCGATAAGGCCCTTTCGCGCCGGAGTTTCCTTACCGGCGTGAGTGCAGTAGCAGCGGGAACCGTCCTCGCAGGCTGTGGCGATAACAGCTCGCCCACAACCACCACACCGCCTACGAGCACCACGCTCACCGACGCCGACTACCTCAACTTCGCCCTCAATCTTGAGTACCTCGAAGCCGAGTTCTATCTGCGCGCCGCCACTGGCAGCGGGCTCGCAGCAGCCGACACCGGCAACAGCACCAGCAAGACCACCGGCGGTGCCGCCGTCTCCGGCCTTACCTCCGTGCAGTCGCAATACATCTACGAGATCGCGCAGAACGAGCTCGACCACGTACGCTTCCTCCGCTCTGCCCTTGGCTCTTCCGCAGTCGCAGCCCCTACCATCGAGCTCACCGCGAGCTTCAATACCCTCGCCTCAGCCGCGGGCCTCGGTGCAAGCTTCAATCCCTTCCTGAACTTCTCCAACTTCCTCATCGGTGCCTTCATCTTTGAGGACGTAGGCGTCACCGCCTATCACGGCGCAGCCAAGCTCCTCACCAGCAAGACCAACCTCACCGCTGCAGCCGAGATCATGGCCGTCGAGGCTTACCACGCCGGCTCCATCCGCTCGCAGATCGTAGCTTCGGGCTCATCGCTCATCACCACCGCCAACGCCGTCTCCGGCGTGCGCTCGTCGCTCGGCGGAGGCAATGAGACCACGCTCAGCGCCACCAGCATCGTCGCGGCCAGCGCCACAACCTCCATCGCCTTCGATCGCACCACCGACCAGGTGCTGCACATCGTCTACGGCACCGGCGGCGGCGCAGGAGTCAAGGGTGGAGTCTTCTTCCCCTCCGGCCTCAACGGAAACATCAGCGCGACACTCGCCTAGAGCCGAGAGAACCGGAGATCACCATGCCTACCCTCGAAACACAGCAACTCGATGAAGTCATCGCCAGCAGCCGTCGCCGCATGCTCACCATGGGCGGCGCAGCCATCGCCGGCCTCGCGCTCTCCGCCATCGCGGCCGACGCGCAGACCGTCACCCTCACCGACGCCGACTACCTCAACTTCGCCCTCAACCTCGAGTACCTCGAAGCCCAGTACTACACCCTCGCCGTCTCCGGCATGACCATCGACCAGATGGGCCTCGGCATCAACGGCACCGGCACCCAGGGCACCGTCACCGTCAAGGCTGGCGGATACACCGCCTGCAAGGTACCGTTCGCCAACACCCTCGTCCAGAGCTACGCCACGGAGATCGCGCTCGAAGAACGCAACCACGTTTCCTTCCTGCGCTCTGCTCTGGGCACCGCTGCCGTCGCGCAGCCTGCCATCGACCTGGTCAACAGCTTCAACTACCTCTCCACGCTCCTCGGCCTCGGACTCACCTCGTTCGATCCCTTCGCCAACGACATCAACTTCCTCCTCGGCTCCTACATCTTCGAGGACGTCGGCGTCACCGCCTACACCGGAGCAGCCCCCGCGCTCACGGTCAGCGGAAACCTCGATGCCGCAGCTGGCATCCAGGCCGTCGAGGCGTACCACGCGGGCATGGTCCGCACCACCATCTACGGCCTCGACCAATCCGCCACCACCCTCGGCCCAGCCGGAACCGCACGCGCCGTCGCCACCGCCATCTCCAAGGTCCGCGCTTCGGCCGATGGCGCCAACTCCACCACCTCCTCCCGCGCCCAGGGCGATGACATCGGCCTCGGCACGCAGACGGTCGCACTCAACACCAGCTCCAGCTTCACGGCTTCCACCCTCGTAGACGCGAGCACCACCGGCTCCATCAACTCCGCCGGCTCGTCCGCAACCGCCGGCTCCCTGGTCTTTGCTCGCACCGCGGCCCAGGTCCTCGGCATCGTCTACGCCGGAGGCACCACCACCAGCAATCAGGGCTTCTTCCGCGCCGGCCTCAACGGCAACGTCAAGTAACCCCCAGCGTTCGTTCCGTTTATCCCGGCACGCACCCGGGTGCCCCGGGTCCCTCAAGGGACCCGGGTTTTTCTTGCATTGAAGTTCGTCATTCCGACCCTGAGCGTAGCGAATGGGGAGGAACCCCTGTATTGGCTCTTGCTGTTGCTGTTGCCTTTCTTGTTGTCATCCCCGAAGCCTGGGTCCCCGGCGGACGCGTTTGTCCGCTGGGGTGGGAGGGATCTGCTTCACCAACCGTCGAGCGTTCCCCACCGTGACCCCATACACAATCCCCACCACCCCTCCCAGCTACACTTGAACCATCAGCAAGCCGTCCAACCCGCGCATCTTCCTCTCTGCCGGTGAAGCCTCCGGCGACGCCTACGGCGCTACCCTCATCGCCGAGCTCAAGCGGCGCACCCCCGGCGTCACCTACACCGGCCTCGGTGGCTCCGCCATGGCCCGCGAGGGCCAGCACCAGACCGTCCGCGCCGAAGACGTCGCCGTGATGGGCATCTCCGAGATCGTCCGCCACATCCCGAAGATCTACGCCAGCTACCGCCGCCTCGTCGCTTCCATCAAGCGCGACCGCCCGGACGTCGCCGTGCTCATCGACTTCCCCGACGTCAACTTTCGCCTCGCGAAACACCTCAACCGCGCCGGCGTGCCCGTCATCTGGTTCGTCTCCCCGCAACTCTGGGCCTGGAAGCGTGGTCGTCTCCGCTGGGTGCAGGAGCGCGTCTCCAAGATGCTCGTCATCTTCCCCTTCGAGGAGCAGTTCTACCGCGAGCGGGGCGTCGACGCCGAGTTCGTCGGCCACCCGCTCCTCGAGGCCGTCCAGCAGGCCCGCCACTTCGCCAATCCTGTGCTCGAGACCCGCGAAGGCTTCGCCGACGCCCACAACCTCGACCCCAACAAGACCTGGATCGCCCTGCTCCCCGGCTCGCGCTGGAAGGAGATTCGCGGCAACCTCCCCGCCATGCACGAGCTCGCCATGAGCGACCTCATCCACGCCGCCGCCGACAATACCTTCGCCAACGGCACCCGCCTCGAGCTTCCGGTAAACCCCGCCGCGCACACCCGCTTCGAGTTCCTCCTGCCCGTCGCCTCCACCATCGACTCCCGCAAGCTCGCCGAATTCCTCGCCGAGCTCAATCGCGAGCACCTCAAGTACTTCGGCCCCGAGGCCGCCAGCATCCGCCTCACCCTCCTCACCGGCCCGGACGCCGCCCGCCAGGCCCTCGAACACGCCCGCGCCTCCGTCGTCGCCTCCGGCACCGCGACCGTCCTCGCCGCCATCGTCGGCAACCCCTTTGTGGTCGTCTACCGCGTTTCGCCATTCACCTTCGCGTTGGCCAGGAGACTCGTCGAGTACCCACCCGAGATGAAGCTCCGCCGCGACCGCGACGGCCTCCTGCCCATCTCCATGGTCAATCTCATCGCAGGCCGAAGGGTCGTCCCGGAGCTGCTGCAGGACAAATTCAACGCCGCCAACGTCGCCTCCGCGCTCTCTCCCCTGCTCGTCGATTCCCCCGAGCGCGAGGCCCAGATCGCGGCCCTCGCCGCCGTTCGAGCTCAGCTCGCCGCCCCTACCGCAGACGACGCCATCTCCCGCCTCGCCGACGCCGTCCTCACCGCCCTGGCTTAGAATCACCGACCACCACCGGGTGCCCCGCGCCCTCGCCGAGCACGGGCGCGATAGGCTGAAAGCCCTCGGCATCGCGGCGCTGGCCGAATTCCGCACCAACGGCCTCCGCCAACGGTTTGCAAACCGCCTCCTCCCGTTGCGGACGATGCACTCCCCTCAAAGCTGACTTGCGCTCGCCCCGGTTCCACCCCTCTCCAAGCCCTACAATAGAAATTGACCGAATTCCGGCACCGAACCTGAGGATTCCCCAGAACCAATGTCATCGAAGAACTTCTCCTCGCGCGGCGGGATGCGTAGCATCTTCTCCCTCTTCTCCAGCGACCTGGCCATCGACCTGGGCACGGCGAATACCCTCGTCTACGCCCTCGGCAAAGGCATCATCGTCAACGAACCCTCCATCATCGCCGTGAATCGCATCACCGGCGAGGTCGAAGCTGTCGGCAAGGAAGCCAAGGAAATGCTGGGTCGAACCCCCGGCAACATCATCGCCATCAAGCCCATGAAGGATGGCGTCATCGCCGACTTCAAGCAGACCGAAAAGATGCTCAACTACTTCATCCAGAAGGCGCACAACCGCAAGATGATGGTGCACCCCCGCATCGTCATCGGCGTGCCCTCTGAGATCACGCAGGTAGAAAAACGCGCCGTCATGGATTCGGCGTACCGAGCGAAAGCCAGCGAGGTACACCTTGTCGAGCAGGCCATGGTCGCCGCCATCGGCGCCGGCCTGCCCATCACCGAGCCCGGCGGCAACATGGTGGTCGACATAGGCGGCGGGACTACAGACATTGCGGTCATCTCCCTCGCCGGCATCGTCTACTCCCGTTCCGTCCGCATGGCCGGCAACCAGATGGACGAAGCCGTGATGACGTATCTCAAGCGCAAGTACAACCTCCTCGTCGGCGAGCGCACCGCAGAACAAATCAAGATCGAGTTAGGCTCCGCCTATCCCCTCGACAAGCCCATCACCATGGAGATCAAGGGCCGCAACCTCATCGAAGGCGTCCCCAAGACCATCACCATCGAGGACTCCGAGATCCGCGAAGCCCTCGGCGAGTGCATCGCCACCATCATGAACGCCATCCGCGTGGCCCTCGAGCGCACCCCGCCCGAGCTCTCCGCGGACATCTCCGACCGAGGCATCGTCCTCACCGGCGGCGGCGCACTCATTAAGAACCTAGACAAGCGCATCCGCGAAGAAACCGGCCTACCCGTTTCCATCGCCGACGATCCCCTCGCCTCCGTCGTCCTCGGAACCGGCAAGATGCTCTCCGACTTCCGTCTCCTCCGCAAGATCTCCATCGACTAACTGGAGTCTGGCTAACTGGCGTCTGGCAACTGAAATCCCATAACTCGCAGCCCGTTGCCCGTACCCCAATCAAATGTTTGCACCCAACATGAAAGCCGCCCAACCGGGCGGCTTTTCCTGTTATCGTTCGCTTCATCCATCAAATACGATGGCCCGCAAGAAACTCCCTCATCGCACTCGTCACTTCCAACAGATGCGTCTCCAGCGCGAAGTGCCCCGTCGGCAGAAACTCAACCACCGCATGCGGCAGGTCCCGGCGAAACGCTTCGGCTCCCGCAGGAATAAAGTACGGATCGAACTTACCCCACACCGCCAGCAGCGGCACCTGCGACTTGCGGAAGTACTCCTGAAACTTCGGATACAGCTTCACGTTGTTCGCATAGTCGAGAAACAAATCCAACTGAATATCCACGTTACCCGGACGAGCCAGCAGCGCCGCATCCAGCGTATATCCCTCCGGTTTGATTAACTCCGGGTTAGGAATCCCCACGCCATACTCATGACGCATGCCTTCTGCAGTCAACGCTCCGCGGATAGCGTTGCGATGCTCCAAAGTAGGCTCGCGCCAGTAGCGCTGAATCGGCTGCCACGCATCACCCAGCCCCTCCTCATACGCATTGCCATTCTGCGAAACAATCGCTGCTACCCGCTCCGGTGCCATCAATGCCAGTCGAAATCCCGTCGGCGCACCGTAGTCGAACACATACATCGCATATCGCTTCAGCTTCAAAGCCTCGGTGAATGCAAAGATCGTACGAGCCAGCGACTCAAACGTGTACGCATAACCACGCGCCTGCGGCACCTCGGTAAACCCGAACCCCGGCAGGTCTGGCGCGATCACGCGATACCGATCCGCAAGCCGCGGTATCAGCTCGCGATATTGAAACGACGACGTAGGAAAGCCATGCAGCAACAGCACCACAGGCGCATCTGGCGATCCAGCCTCGCGATAAAACACGCGAACACCGTCCGCCTCAACAAAATGGTGCGACGTAAGTGGAATATGAGGAATATTTGCCATAGATACCCTCCGCCGATCGGGTGCTTCAACCGGATTGAGCGATTCACTCTTCCCCAACATCGTGCTCAAACCCACAAACGACACGGCCCCAAGGAACCCTCTACGATCGAAGCCCCGCCAGCGGTCAAAGCTCAATGACCACCTTGCCTTTGCTGCCCTTGGCGACCTGCTCAAAGGCGGCTGAGATAACGTCACGTCCAAACGCCTGCTCGGCAAGCAAAGGCTTCAGCTTCCCCTGCTCCGCAAGCTTCGAAGCCTCTTCAAGAATGTGCCCGTGATGCGCGCGATACTTGCCCGTCAATAGAGGCATCAGCGTAAACACGCCGGAGTACGTAGCACCTCGGAACGATAGCGGCGCCAAGGCATGTGTGCCCCAGCCCAGACAGCTCACGACGTGGCCCGTATAGCGCTTCACCGCCAGGAACGACGCATCCAGCACCGCTCCACCCAGCGTGTCATACACAACATCGAAGCCTTCTCCCGCGGTGTGCTCTGCAACATATTCCGTCACAGTGGCGCTCCTGTCGATCGCAACCGCCCCCAGGCTCTCCACGATCTCCCGCTTGTCCTCCGACACCGTCGCAAACACCTTCGCTCCATAAGCCAGCGCGATCTGCACCGCAAGATATCCCACGCCGCCAGCCCCGGCATGCACCAGCACCGTCTGCCCCGCATGCACCTTTGCCCGATCCACAAGGCCTTCCCAAGCCGTGATCGTCACCAGCGGCAATGCAGCGGCTTGCCGCATGGTAAGCTTCGCAGGCTTATGCGCAAGCAGCGCAGCATCGGCAGCGACAAACTCCGCCAGCGTCCCCTGCAATCCAGCCACGCCGCCCACCATGCCGAACACCTCGTCGCCAGCCTTGAACGCAGTGACGTTCGCGCCCACCGACTCCACCACACCCGCCATATCCAGGCCCAGCACCGCAGGCAGCGGCTGCTTCGCATGCCCGGCCTCGCCCGCACGAATATTCGTATCCAGCGGGTTGATCGCGCTCGCAAGAATGCTCACCAGCACCTGATCCGCCGCAGGCACAGGCGTTTCAAGCTCAACCTCGCGAAACTCTCCGTGCGGTGTGTCTACAACAAATGCCTTCATGACAAGCTCCTTGTCATCGGATGAATCTGTGCTCCAGCGAGACTCATTCGAGCTTGATCCAAACTCCGCGGAACCGCGCCCAGCTTCGTTCAAGACCTAAGCGCTCTCCACCCGGTTCCGGCCCTTGTTCTTCGCACGGTACAACGCCTCGTCGGCAGCCGCAACCAGATCCTCCGCACCCAGCGGATTCGCCGCCGTAGCCGTCGCCACGCCGACGCTCACCGTGAGAACTCCCGAAGTCGGGTGCGCAAGTGCCAACCCCTCAACCTGTGCCCGTAGTAACTCCGCGATCCGCACAGCCTCGTGTAACTCCGTTGCAGGAAGAACAATCGCAAACTCTTCCCCGCCAAACCGCGCCGCCAGGTCAATCTGCCGGCGAGCCGTGTGATCCAGCACCGAGGCGATCTGCACCAGATAGTCGTCGCCCTTCTGGTGGCCTGCCCAGTCATTCAATGACTTGAAGTGGTCCACATCCACCAGCAGCACCGACAGCACCGAGCCCGACCGCCGCACTCGCGCGCACTCCGAATTCACCACCTCGTCGAAGTGCCGGCGGTTCGCGATGCCCGTAAGACCATCCACCTGCGTAAGGTGACGGAGCTCCTCATTCACCCGTAGAAGGTCAGCAGTCTGTTCCGCCACCAGCCTCTTGAGTTCCCGCTCGCGACGCCGCGCAGCCAGCGAACGAATGCGCCACACAATCAACGCCATCAGGAACGGCGTCAGCGCCAGCAACGTCAGGAACCAGCCCCGGCGATACCACGGAGTCAGAATCGAAAACGCATACACGGCTTCATGCGGACTCCACTCCCCACGGTTGTCCCGCACCTGCACCTGCAGCTTGTACGACCCCGGAGCCAGCGACGCGAACTCCACCTGGTGCTCTGCCGTCTCCGTAAAACTGCTGCTCGCTCCCTCCAGCCGATAGCGAAACAGAACGGTCGAGTCCTGCAAAGCATCCGGTGCGGCAAAGTGTGCGACCAACGCCCCCGCGTTCAGTGGAATCGAGGGACGCGTGCGCCCGGAGATATCTTGCGTCCCGACCGTAAGACCCGTGAACAGCACATGCGGACTATCGTTAGAGTTCTGCACACGAGGATGGAAGTGGGAGAGCCCTCCGCTCGTGCCAATCCAGATCGACCCATCAGCCGCAGCGCCAAACGCGCCCAGGTCGCAGTCATCCCACACCAGCCCATCCGTGCTGTCGTAGTGCGTCCAGTGCGCGCCATCGAACACCTCAACCCCATGCTCCGTACCCGCCCACAGATGCCCCAAATGGTCGAACGTCAGGAAGTAGATCAGGCCATCCGTACCCGGGCGTTGTAACCCGGTATGTATCTCCAGGCCCTTGGCACCTAAGTGGACCCGATCAATCCCTCCACCATGGTGATACCCCACATACACTGAGTGATCCGGCGCTGCACCCAGCGAAACCACATCCTGGTTCGACAATCCCGAAGCATGGTCCCAGTGCTGCCACTTGCCGGACACCAGTGCATAAAGCCCTTCGGTACTGGCCGCCCACAACGTGCCCTCCGGGGTCTCCGTGAGCGTCCAGAACCAGGCCACGGGAACTCCCTCCGCCCGCGCAAACTTCTTGTACGGCGCATCCGAGAAGAACAGCCCCGCTTCCGTCGCCGCCCATAAACGATGGTTGCGATCGAAACGTATCGTGAGCGCGAGCTTCGCAGTCAGCCCCTCGGCAGCACCGAACCACTGCACATGCTGCGTCTTCGTGGAGTATCGTGCAATGCCCGTTGCCGCCGTGCCCACCCACAGGTCTCCGTCAGCCGTCATCTGCAGCGAGTGTGCAGGCACAGCCCCAAGCGCTGCCGTGGTGTGCCACTCGTAGGAATCACCGCGTGGCTCACCGTGGGCCACCCCGGTCTCTGTCGCAACCCACACCGAGCCATCCGCCTGTGGCAGGATCCCAAACACACTGTCGTTCGGCAGGCCGCTCAGCGAGGAGTAATTCTCCCAGTCCCCATACCCCCGCCACTGCACCAGCCCACGCCCGCCCGTACCCAGCCACAAGCTATGCTGCCGGTCC